>Ga0105252_10000256_pt1 | contig 42610 bp, 39 predicted proteins | sample EasRivMeERMZT100_FD_89675 | JGI IMG/M metagenome (GOLD analysis project Ga0105252, IMG submission 89675) | Soil microbial communities from meander-bound floodplain in the East River, Colorado, USA - East River MetaG ERMZT100 | ecosystem: Environmental > Terrestrial > Soil > Floodplain | place... | reverse complement strand
TCCAGTTTCTCGCCGATCACGTGCCGCTGGAATTCCTCGGCTGCGTAGCCGGGTGAAAGCTCGCCCAGCCCGCTGTCGAGCTTTTCGCCTATAAGCGGTTCCTCGCCGAATGCCACGGGCGCGAACAATATTGCCACCATCGATGCGAGTGTCAGAACTTTACGTGTGCTCATCTCGGTCTCCTTTGCCTATCGGTTGATCCTGTCAGCATGGCGACACCACCAACTGTTCGCCGCTACACCGAAGGAATTCGAGGCGCTGAACCGCACCGACCTCGCGCGCTGGCCGAAGCTCGCGCACGAGGCCGGCATCGCGCCTCAGTAGTAGGTGCAGTCGCGGGGATGCGCCGGCTCCAGGCTGCAGTCGAGCGGAGGATGCGCGGCCTCCGCCGTCGCGACCGCTTGATCGGTCTGGATTACGGTCGCCGCCGCGGCGCTTTCAACTGCAGCGGGCTCCGGCGCCCCAGCGTCGGGCGACATCAGGGCGAGTGTGCCGAGAAGAGCGGCGAGGGCGAGGATTGCAGCGAGTGCGCCGGTGCGGCGCTGCCTGAGGGCGCTCTCGCCCACTGTGGCAAATCGGACGTCGTAGTTCATGTGCTGGCTCCTTGTGAAAGCGCCGGGGGACACGCGCCGGCGCGACACGGCGGAAGCAATGCGACCGCGACTCGAAGTATCTAGAGGGCAATTGCGTCTGCATATCAAGCAGAGGTGCTAGCGCCGGCGGCACGGATCACGCAGAAGCGCTACCCGAATGTATTAGTGCGGTACTACGAACGTACTAGCGCCCTTCTATTGCCTAGAGCTGCGCGAGCGTCTAGTGTGCGCTGATGTTCAGGCGAGGCGACGGCCTCAGGACGGGAGGAATCATGTCTACGCAAGGCTTGACTGCAGTCGCCTCAGCGACTGGCGCGAACGCGTTCCGCGACGATGTCAAGGCGGAGCTGGTGCGCTATCTCTACCGGCAAGCGCCAGGCTCGATGGTGGCGAACCTCGTCGTGTCCGGTATCTTGGCTTACGCGCTCTGGAATATCGTCGCCCACGAGCTGCTGCTCGGCTGGCTGCTGGCGCTGATCGCCGTCTGCGCGTTGCGGTTTGCGCAGATCAGGGTGTTTTTCCGGCGCGCTCCGCCGAAGACTCAGATTGCGCGCTGGGCCGTCGCCTCGGCGGTGGGCTCGGCGCTGATCGGCACCGTATGGGCGCTGGCGTCGTTTCTGTTCCTCGATCCGGCGCAGCCCATCAGCCTGATCACGATTACGGTGATTCTGATGGGTATATGCGCGGGCTCGGTCGTCAACCTGGCCTCCTATCTGCCTTCCTTCTGGGTCGTGGTCGGTCCGTCCATGGGCGCGCTGATCGCGGTGCTGCTTTGGCACGGGCAGGTGGTGAGCAACACGGTCGCTTTGCTCGCCGCCGTCGCCTGCATCGCATACTTCGTCGGTGCGCGCAACGTGCATCGTCTGCTTGCCGAATCCCTTCAGCTCAGCTTCGAGAACGTGGCTTTGCGCCGCGAGGCCGAGGAAAGGACCGCCTCGCTCGATGCGGCGCGCCGCAACGCCGAGCAGGCCAATGCGGCGAAGACGCGCTTCCTTGCCGCGGCCAGCCACGACCTGCGGCAGCCGATCCACGCCCTGGGGCTGCTGTTCGCGACGCTGGCCGATCACGTGCGCGACGAGCAGACCGCGCCGCTGCTCGAGCAGATCGACGCGGCGGTGGAAGCGGTCGACTCGATGTTGAACAGTCTGCTCGACATTTCCAAGCTGGACGCCGGCGTCGTGCGGCCGAGCATCACGCCGGTAGACCTGGGCGCGCTGCTGCAGCGGTTGAACAGCGAACAGCAGCCGGTCGCGCGGCTGACGGGCAACCGGCTGCGCGTGCGTCCGGTGAGCGCCATCACGCTCTCCGATGCGGCGATGCTGCACCGAATCCTCGCGAACTTGATTTCCAACGCGCTGCGATACACGAGCAGCGGCCGCGTCCTCGTCGGCGCGCGCAGGCAGGGCGATTCGATCCGCATCGACGTCTGCGATACCGGCCCGGGCATCCCCGCCGGGTCGCAGGAGGACATCTTCCTCGAGTTCCACCAGCTCGGTAACCCGGAACGCGACCGGCGGCGAGGCCTTGGCCTCGGCCTCGCGATCGTCAAGCGGCTCGCCGGCCTGCTCGGGCATTCGATCGAGCTGCAATCCTCAGTCGGGCGCGGCTCGCGTTTCTCGATCACCTTGCCGCGGTTTTCCGCGCGACGAGACGCTGCGGAGCAGCGCGGCGCGGTCTCGCTGCCCGGAGCCGACTTGCGGGGCCGGCAAGTGCTCGTGCTGGACGACGAGATCTCGGTGCTCGACGCTATGCGTCTCCTGCTCGAGGGCTGGGGTTGCAAGGTGATCACGACGGCTTCTCCGGAAGAAGCAGAAGCGCACCTGGCTTCGGCATCGACGCTGCCGGATCTTCTGATCGTCGACTACAGGCTGCGCCGACACGCCTCCGGCATCGAGACCATCGCACGGCTGCGCGAGCTGGCTGGCGCGCCGATCCCCGCGCTCGTGGTCACCGGCGACACCGCGCCGGACCGTCTGCGCGAGGCGCAGGAAAGCGGCTATCCCCTGTTGCACAAGCCGGTGATGCCCGAGCGGCTGCGAACCGCGATGCATCAGCTCATCCAGGAGGGACCATGACCAGCAGCGATCAATACAATTGGTACGGAGATATCCAGTGTTACGACGGCACGCCGGAGCGACCCAGCACGGAGGACGATGTAAGAGCGATCCTTGGGGACGCCGAACGGTATCCATCGCCGGTTCGCCCCATGGGATCGCGGCACTCCGTCACCGCATGTATGGCGGCGCGGGCTCCGGGAAGTCCGGAGCGATGGGGGACCGCTATCGATATGACGCGGCTGACCGGCCCGATACGGGTCGACCAGCAAGCAGGCACGGTTACCGTGCCTGCCGGCCGCATTTTCATCGACGTTGCGCGCGAGCTGCGCGATGAATATGGCCTGCAATTCCGCGTCAACACCGAGCTCGGCACGCTCACTATGGGCGCGGCAGCCTGCGGCGGCACGAAGGATTCGTCCTTCCCTGGCGAGTTCGGACAAGTCTGCTCGGACGTCGTGGCGCTGCGCCTGGCGACGCCCGACGGAAAGGTCCGCGAGCTGAGCGCAGGCGACCCGGACTTCGACGCCGTGCGTGGCAGCTACGGGCTGTTCGGCGTGGTCACCGAGGTGACCTTTCGCGTCGTGAAGCATGAATACATCAACATCGAGCACAAAGAAATATCGCTCGAGGATTTCGAGGCAAGCAGCCGGCGTTGGCTGGATGGCCGCACCGCGGTGTTCCTCTACCTCTTTCCCTATGCGGGGCGAAACGGCCGAATCGTCGCCGAGCTGCGCCGCAAGGCGGGGAGCGGCTCGGGCGACGAGCGCTCCACCCGCCTCGCGGTGAGGAATTTCGTCTGGCGCGAAGGTCTGCCGGCGTCGGCCCACGCGGCCGACCAAATGCCGAACGAGAAACTCAGGGCGCTCCAGCTCGAGTCCACCGAGTGGTTCCTGCGCAAGGTCATCGATCACGGCCTCGACCTGAGGCGGGTCAGCCCAGTCGACCAGATCGTCGACTTCGAGAAGGGCGGGAAGAAATTCGCCTTCAGCATGTGGGCCTTCGGCGCGCAGGGATTCGCCGGTATCCTGTCCGAGTACTTCGACTTCTGCCGGCGGCAGGACTATCGCACCAGCCTGCCGCACGTGAGCTATCACATCGCCAAGGATCGCAGCTCGCTCCTCTCCTATTCCTGGGACGGCGAGGTCTGGACACTCGATCCCGTGTCGACCGGAACGGAGCCAGGCTGGCATGAGTTCCTGCACAAGCTCAACGACCGCTGCAGCGGCTGGGGCGGAGTGCCGCTCTTCAACCAGACGCCGCACCTGGAAGCCAGACACTTGCGCGGGTTCGGCGATCGCCTGGCCCAGTTCGAGGTGGCCCGGCGCCGATTCGATCCGGGCAACCGGATGCTCAACGCCTATTTTGCAAAACTCCTCGCTGTCTCCAGTTAGGACCGCTAATGCGCATCCTCGTAGTCGATGATCATCCGTTGATGGCCGAAGCGCTCGGCCTGGCCATGCGCACGCTCGATCGAGCCACGGAGGTCGAAAGCGCGGGTGACCTGCGTGCGGCGCTGGAGCGCGCCACGCAGGTCAGCTTCGACCTGTGCCTGCTCGACCTCGCCCTGCCCGGCTGCTCGGGCCTGGAGGCGCTCGAGCGAATGCGCGAAAGCCTGCCCGCGCTGCCCGTGGTGGTGGTGTCGGGCTCCGATGACCCGGCGAGCGTGCTCGCCGCCCTGGATCTCGGCGCGATGGGCTATATCCCCAAGACCTCGCCGCGCGAGGTGCTGCTGGGCGCCGTCCGCCTGGTCGCCTCCGGCGGCATTTACGTGCCGGTCGAAGCGCTCAAGACGCGCGAGGCTGCGCAGCTCGCGCTGCCTGCTTCCGCCTCGGGCGTTGCCGGCGCCGGGACTGCGGCCGATCTCGGGCTGACTTCGCGGCAGTGGGAGGTGCTCGAACTGCTCTTGAAGGGCCTGCCCAACAAGCTGATCGCGCGCAAGCTGGATATTTCCGAGAACACCACCAAGATCCATGTCAGCGCGGTGCTGCGCGCGCTGGGTGTCGCTACCCGCACCCAGGCGTTGATAGCGGCAAACCGTCTCGGGCTGCGGCTCGACCCGTAGGAGTCATCGGTCGCATCCTCGAGCACATGGGGCGGTGCGCCCAGCACGTGAGTGAAAGAGCGAAGTGCCCAATAAAATCGACGAGGCCTTGGTCCACCATCGCGCGGGAAGGCTCGCCGACGCCGAAGCCTTGTACCGCAGGGCAATCGCCTCGGAGACCGATGCGCCGGAAGCGCTGCGCCTTCTGGGTATCGTGAGGACGCAGCAAGGCCGACACGACGAAGCTCTTGCGCTCGTAAGCGAAGCCGTGAAACGGGACCCCGGCGCGGCGAAAGGGCACGCGACGCTCGGGACGGTGCTGCATGCGCTGTTTCGTCATGAAGAGGCGATCGTCAGCTTCGACAACGCCCTTGCGATCCAGCCGCAACTGAGCGAAGCCCACTACAATCGCGGCATATCACTGGACGCGTTGGGCCGGCATGCCGAGGCGATCGCCAGCTACGACGCGGCCCTTTCAATCAGGCCGGACTTTGCCGAGGCGCTAGCCAGCCGGGGCAACGCACTGCAGGCGCTGGGCCGGCATGCCGAAGCGATGGTCAGCTACGACAAGGCCCTGGGGATTCTGCCGAATCTCCTCCAGGCGCTGAACAATCGTGGAGCCACGCTGGACGCATTGGGCCGTCATGAAGAGGCTCTAGCGACCTATGAGAAGGCCCTCGAGATCCAGCCGGATTTTGTGGAAGTCCTCAAGAACCGAGGCATCACCTTTCACCGGCTGGACCGGTGCGCCGAAGCAGTCGCGAGCTTCGACGCGGCGCTCGCAATCAAGCCGGACTCTGTCGATGTGCTAACCCATCGGGGCAACGCGTTGCACTCGCTCGGGCGCCATGCCGAAGCGCTGGCGAGCTATGAAAGGGCAATCGCAATCGATCCCGACCACGCCGAAGCCCGCTGGTCGCTCACGATGTTTCAGCTACCAGCAGTCTCTCCTTCGGAATCATATTCGGAGGGGCAAAGGGCCGCCTTTGCGGTCGAGCTCGAGCACCTCGATCGCTGGTTCGCTGCAGACCGCCTGGCGGCGGGCTTCAATGCGGTAGGCGCCCAGCAGCCCTTTTTCCTGGCGTATCAGGAAGAGAACAATCGCGACCTGCTGCAGCGCTACGGCAAGCTTTGCGCCCGGATCATGGCAGACTGGCTGAAGCGGCAATCGGTCATTGTATCGGCGCCGCCCACAGCGCCGGGACCCATCCGTATCGGTGTCGTGACGCGGTATTTCCACAATCAGTCGGTTTGGAACGCCATCGTCAAGGGATGGTTCGCGCGATTCGATCCGAGCCGGATCTCTCTGCTTGCGTTTCATCTTGGGCCTGTCGAGGACGAGGACACGCTATTTGCAAGATCGCGGGCGGCACATTTCGAGCAGGGAAAACGCGAATTGCGGAACTGGGTAGAGACGATCGTCGCGCAGCGGCCCGAAGTGCTCATTTATCCGGAAATCGGGATGGATACGATGACCGTGAAACTGGCGAGCATGCGCCTGGCTCCGGTGCAGGTGGCCACCTGGGGCCATCCAGAGACGACGGGGCTGCCCACCATCGACTATTTCCTGTCCGCCGAGGACATGGAGCCCGATAACGCGCAAGACAACTACACGGAGCGGCTCGTTACGCTGCCCCACCTGGGCTGTTTCTATTCGCCTCGCGGCATCGATGCGCACCCGGTCGACCTGAATGCGTGGGGCATAGATGCGAAGCTTCCTCTGCTCCTGTGTCCCGGCGTGCCCTTCAAGTACGCTCCACGGCACGATGGCGCCATCGCGCAGATCGCGCGCAGGCTCGGCCGCTGTCAGATCGTCTTCTTTACCCATCAATCCCCGGGTCTGTCGGATTTGCTTGCTCGGCGTCTTCGAGACGCATTCGTGCACGCAGGACTGGAGCTTGATGAGTTCGTGACTTTCATTCCGTCCCAGACTCAGCAATCGTTCTATGGCTTGCTGAAGCGTGCGGATGTCTACCTCGACACCGTTGGATTTTCCGGATTCAACACGGCCATTCAGGCCGTTGAGTGCGGGCTGCCCGTCGTGACCCGCGAAGGCCGGTTCCTGAGAGGGAGGCTCGCGAGCGGAATCCTGAAACGCATTGGCCTCGAGGAGCTGGTGGCCCGGTCGGAGAACGAATACATCGAGCTTGCCGTCAGGCTGTCCCAAGACTCGGAGTTTCGGGAGCAGATGCGCAACCGGATCGAGCAAAACCGTGCTGTCCTCTTCGAAGACGAGTCGCCGATTCGCGCCCTCGAAGATTTCCTCGTTAAAGCCAGGAGGATCGAGCCTCCTGTCAATACTTGAACCGGGCCCGAGCCGGGCACCCAAGCGCTTGGACGCAACCACCGGTCTGCCGCACCATGACAGCCTGCGCTGGGTGAACTTCTGATCCCGGACTCGTTGCGTCCGGGGCGCGCAGCAGGTAGATTGTCGTCAATCCAGGGCGGCCCCGACCGCAGCCGTCAGACCAACCCAGAGGAGGCAAGAAATGAACTGCAAAACCGTCGCAATCCTTACTACCGTCGCGCTGGCCGCGTTCGGGCCGTCGCAGCTGCTCGCCCAGGCGTATCCGACGAAACCGGTGCGGCTGGTCGTGCCGTTCCCGCCGGGAGGCTCGACCGACATCGTCGCGCGGATCGTCGCGCAGAAACTCGGCGAGCGCATCGGCCAGCCGGTGCTCGTCGAAAACCGCGGCGGCGCGGGCGGCACCATCGGTACCGATGCGGTCGCGAAAGCGGCGCCGGACGGCTATGTCCTCGGGTTTGCCTCCACCAGCACGCATGCCGTTGCGCCGGCCGTCTACGCCAAGCTCCCTTACGACGCGGTGAAGGACTTTGCGCCGATTTCGCTCGTCGCGGTCACGCCCTATCTGCTGGTCGTCAACCCGAAGGTGGAGGTCAAGACGCTCAAGGAATTCGTCGCCTACGTCAAGCCGCGTCCGGGCAAGTTCAACTACGCCTCGGCCGGGACGGGTTCGACGACGCACCTCGCGATGGAGATGCTGAAGAGTTCCGCGGGGCTTTTCATCCTCCACATTCCCTACAACGGCAACGGCCCGGCGGGCACGGCGGTAATCGCCGGCGACGTCGAGTTCCTGTTCGGCAGTCTTCCCGCCCTGCTGCCGCACGCGAAGTCGGGGCGCGTACGCCCGATCGCAGTCGGCACGCCCAAGCGCTCGCCCTCCTTGCCCGATGTACCGACAGTGGCAGAATCGGGGTTTCCCGGTTTCGATGCGTCGCTGTGGCTTGCGGTCATGGCCCCCGCGGGCACGCCGGCTGCGGTGATCTCGCGGCTGAACAAGGAAGTCGTCGCAGTCGTGCGGTCGCCCGATGCCGCCGACGCGCTCAACAAGGCGGGTGCCGAGCCGGTCACCAGTACTCCCGCAGAGCTCGCCAGCATGGTCAGGGACGGTGTCAAGAAGTACGCAGCCACCGTCAAACGGGCCGGCGTGAAACTCGAATGATGGAAAGTGAGCTCTAGGCCGCGGATTGCGGCCTAAGCTCGATTTCCTCGCTGAGATCCGGTTCGGCGCACAACCTGAGGATCTCCGCGCGGGTGTGGTCGCGCAGCGCGATTGCGCTCGCCCAGTCGGTTCCGGTCGGCTCGATCGGCGCGCTCAAGGTCGCGCTGATCGTCCCGCGGCGGAACAGCCACTGGCCGTCGCGCAGGACCGAACGCGTTCCGCGCAAGGTGAGGGGCACGACCGGCGCGCCGACCCGTGCGGCCACGACGAACGCCCCCATGCGAAACGAGCGCAGGCCGGGCGCGCGCCGGAACGTTCCCTCGGGGAATACGATCAGTGAATCCCCGCGGCGCGTCGTTTCGACGAAGCTCTCGACGTCCTCGACGCCGCGCTGCGTGTCGAACCGCTCGACGAATCTCGTTCCGATGCTCTTGAGGTAGATTCGTGGGACGAAGTGGTCGAGCAGCTCGCGCTTGGCGATGAAGCACATCGGCTCGGGCAGGGCGGTGAGGACGACCGGCCCGTCGATGAAGCTCGCGTGGTTCACGGCGAGCACGCAGGGGCGACCCGAAGGAAGGTGCTCCAGGCCGTGCACGCTGAGCTTTATTCCGATCAGCGCCAGGTAGAGTCGGCACATTCGGCTGCTCAGGCGCCAGCACCATTCGGGGCGCGGCAGGAGCGCGCACGCGATCCAGGTGAGCGATCCCACCACGCCCAGAAGCGCGAGCGCCCAGGCGCCGTAGGCGAGGTCGGTCGCCGAGCGCAGGCTGCGGCGCGCCTGCGGCAGGATCGCGGCGAAAGCGAGCCGAACGATCTGCAACCAGACTGCGCGCGTGCCCCGCAGCGCTCCGCTCTCGTAGGCGGTGCGGCTTGCCGCCCGGCGGATCTTGCCGCTCGAGGTCTTGAGCACGGAATGCGGCGGGGCGAATACGATTTCGTCCGCGGGCATGCCGATCAGCGGAACCGCGAGCGCGTCGATCTGCGCGCGCAGGCGATCGCGCTCCGCGGCGTCGATCACGCGCGTTTCGGCGAGCACGACGACGCGCTCGGTGCCGGAGTGCGCATCCTTCGCGCCGAACACCGCGACGCAGCCCTTGCGAATGCCTTGCAGCGCGCCGACCGCCTCCTCGAGCTCGTAGGGATAGATGTTGCGGCCGGCGCGAATGATCGTGTCCTTGACCCGCCCGGTGATATAGACCTCGCCCTCGGCGACATAACCGTAGTCCCCGGTATCGATCCATTCACCGTGCAGCAGTTCGCGCGTCGCCTCCGGATTGCGGTAGTAGCCGCTGGTGATCGAGGGACCGCTGAACTGGATGTGCCCCTCCTGGCGCTCGGCGAGTTCCCGGTCGGAAGCGTCGACGATGCGCACCTGGTGGTCCGGCAGCGGCCGCCCGCAGGCGACGAAGCTGAGCGCGCTCGCGCCGGGGCCGGACACCGGAATCGCGCGGCCGCCGTTCGTGAAGCTTTCCCGGTCGACTCGATCCACTTTGGGCCCGCGTCCTGGCTGCGTAAACGAGACGCCCAAGGTCGCCTCGGCGAGACCGTAGACCGGCGTCATCGCCTCGGCCTTGAAGCCGTAGCGCGCAAAGCGCTTGCTGAATGCGGCCATGGTGTCGGGTGAGACCGGCTCGGCGCCGTTGAAGGCGAAGCGCCAGCTGCTCAGATCCAGGCCCTCGACGTCCGCGTCCTCGACCTTGCGCATGGCGAGCTCGTAGCAGAAATTCGGCCCGCCCGAGAGCGTGCCGCGGTGGCGGTGGATGCTCCAGAGCCAGCGCGCCGGCCGCGCGAGGAACGTGAGCGGAGACATCACCGGATACTTGAACCCGTAGATCAGGCTCCCCATCCACGCTCCGATCAATCCCATGTCGTGGTAGAGCGGGAGCCAGCTCACGAACACGTCGTCCGGCGTCACGCGCAGCGCGCGGCCCATCGCGCGGATGTTGGTGAGCAGATTGGCGTGAGTCAGGATGACGCCCTTGGGATTGCCGGTGCTGCCCGAGGTGTACTGCAGCATGGCGATGTCCTGCGATTTCACGCGATGCACGATTGCGGCCGGACTCGGGCGCGAGAGCTCGGTCGGGGTCACGACGTTCTTGAGCGTCCTCACCAGCGGCTTGAGCAGCAGCGCGATCGGCTTCGCCTGCGCGACCGTGATCAGGGTGTCGACCAGTGCGTTGGACAGGATGCCCGCGTGCCTTCGCAGGTGTTCCTCGATCTGCGAGGCGCGCGCCGGCGGGTAGATCGGGACCGGAACGCCTCCGGCAAGGAGCACGCCGAAGAAGCTGTAGAAGTAATCGACCCCGGTCGGGAGCATGATCGCCACCGCCGCTCCGGGCTGGAGGTCCCGGTCGAGCAGGCCGGTGGCGACCGCCCGGGCCGCGTTTTCGAGCGCGGCGTAGGTGACGGTCTGTTCCTCGCCGGCGTCATCCTGGAGGACGATATGGGGGCGCTCCGGATGCCGTGCGACGTGCCATTCGAGCACCTCGATGAGCGTCGTCGCACGGTCGGGGGTCTCGGATTCCTCCGCGAGCACCGATGCGCGCTCGACAGGCACGGCGTGCGACGCAGGGCTCGCGGCGTGAATTGCGCGCAGCAGGTCGCGCGCGGTTTCGGCGCTTTCCATCACGCTCTGCGGAAGGCTCACGCCGAAACGGCGCTCGACCCGCAGAAACAGCTCGACGCGCCCCAGGCTGTCGAATCCGTAGTCGTGTTCCAGGCGTCCGTCGAGCGATGCCGCCGGCGCTTGACGCGCCGGATGCAGCTCGGCGGCGAGCTGTCGTACCGTATCGAGCAGCAGGTCGGCGGCGCCGCCGCCGACTTCGGTGTGCCTGGCGAAGGAAGTTTCCACGCGCGGCCTGGCGATGGAAGGGAGCGGGCGATGTTAGCACGGCACGAGCGGGGCGGGCGGCGCTACACTTTCCCCGTGCCCGAATCACCGCGACGCATCATCCACATCGACATGGACGCGTTCTATACGTCGGTCGAGCAGCGCGACGATCCGCAGCTGCGCGGCCGGCCGGTCGCAGTCGGCGGCCCGGTCGCCTCGCGCGGCGTGGTGGCCGCGGCGAGCTACGAGGCGCGCGTCTTCGGCGTGCGCTCGGCGATGCCGATGTCGCGCGCGGCGCGCCTGTGCCCTTCGCTCGTCATCGTACGGCCCGATTTCGCGCGCTACCGCGCGGTCTCGCAGCAGGTGATGGCGATCCTGCGCTCCTGCACGCCGCTCGTCGAGCCGCTGTCGCTCGACGAGGCCTATCTGGACGTCACCGATAACCTGTGGGGCGAGCGGCTCGCGACCACGGTCGCCAAGAAACTGAAAGCGCGCATCAGCGGCGAATTGAACCTGACCGCCTCGGCCGGCGTTGCGCCCAACAAGTTCCTCGCCAAAATCGCCTCCGGCTGGAAGAAACCCGATGGGCTTACCGTGATCGCACCCGAGAGAGTCGAGGAGTTCCTGCGCGAGCTGCCGGTCGAGGCGCTTTGGGGCGTGGGGCCGGTTACCGCGAAGAAGCTGCGCGCGATCGGCATAGCGCGGCTGCTCGATGTGCGCTCGGCCGGAGAAGAACGGCTGCGCGGCGCGGTGGGAAACCTCGCCGATTGGCTCAAAGCGCTCTCGCATGGCGAGGACGCCCGGCCGGTCGAGCCCGACCGGCGCCGCAAGTCGCTCTCCGACGAAACGACCTACGCATCGGACCTCACGGACCCTGGGCAAGTCCGCGCCGAGATCGAGCGCATCGCGCGCCGCACTGCCGAGTCGCTCCAGAGCAAGGGCCTGCGCGCACGCACCGTCACCATCAAGGTGCGCTACGCGAACTTCTCTACCGTGACGCGCAGCCACACCGCTGCTGCGCCGACGTGCGATGCTGGCGAGTTCGCCGGGCGGGCACTCGCGCTGCTTGCGCGCACCGAGGCCGCGCGCCGGCCGGTGCGGCTGCTCGGCGTCGGGGCGCACGGGCTGCTCGAAGAGAGCGAGATCGTCCCCGCTCCGGATTCGCTGCCGTTTTGAGGCGCGGCTCGTAGAGGGACTAGAATCCGCTCTGAAAAGCAAGGGAGGCGACATGATCGACCGCCGCGAATTCCTGAAGATCGCCGGCTTGACGGCCACCTGGCCCAGCGCCGGCGCGTGGGCCCGGCCATCCGGTGTCATCGTCAACGATCTGCACTCGAAGCTCAATCCGACGCGCGTCGATCGGATCGTGCAGCCGGGCTCCCTCGACGCCGCGCGCGGCGCGATCGCCGCCGCGAAGCGCGAGCGCCGCGCGGTATGCATCGCGGGCGGCCGCCACGCGATGGGCGCGCAGGCCTTCGCGACCGACGGCGTGCTCGTCGATATCCGCAAGCTCGATCGCGTGCTCGCTTTCGACATGGAGCGCGGGCTGATCGAAGTCGAGTCGGGCATGCAGTGGCCGAAGCTCCTCGACGAGCTCACTTCGGCGCAACGCGGGCGTGCGAAGCAATGGGGCTTCGCCCAGAAACAGACCGGCGCCGACCGCCTCACCATGGGCGGTTGCCTCTCGGCGAACGTGCACGGGCGCGGACTGACGCTCCCGCCTTTCGTGGGCGACGTCGAATCGTTAAAACTCCTCGACGCGCAGGGCGATCTCAGGAACTGCAGCCGCGCGGAAAACCCGGAGCTGTTCCGCCTCGCGATCGGCGGCTACGGTCTTTTCGGCCTCATTTACTCGGTGACGCTGCGCCTGGTTCCGCGGCGCAAGCTCGAGCGCGTGGTCGAGGTGCGCGACATCGAAGGGCTGCCCGCGGCCTTCGCCGGCCGCATCCGGGACGGTTTTCACTACGGCGATTTCCAGTACTCGATCGACGACAAGTCGGACGGCTTCCTTCGCCGCGGCGTTTTCTCCTGCTACAAGCCGGTGGCGGACTCGACGCCGATCCCGACGGTGCAGAAGGAGCTTGCCGACCGCGACTGGACCGACCTGCTCTACCTCGCCCACGCCGACAAGGCGGGCGCCTTCGACCGCTACGCCGGCTACTACCTCACGACGAACGGGCAGGTGTACTGGTCGGATGAACACCAGATGAGCATCTATCCCGACCACTACCACCGCGAACTCGACCGCAGGCTCAAGACGAAGACCCGGGCGACCGAAGCGATCACGGAAATCTACTGCGAACGCGAAGCGCTCGAGCGCTTCATGGCGGACGTGCGCGAGGACGCGCGCCGCAACAAGACCGAAATCATCTACGGCACGGTCCGTCTGATCGAACAGGACAAGGAAAGCTTCCTCGCCTGGGCGAAGAAGCCCTACGCCTGCGTGATCTTCAACCTGCACGTGGTACACACGCCCGAAGGCATCCGCCGCGCCGCCGACGCGTTCCGCCGCCTCATCGACATCGGCATCAGGCACGGGGGGAGCTACTTCCCGACCTACCACAAGTACGCGACGCGAAAGCAGGTGGAAACCTGCTACCCGCAGTTCGCCGATTTTCTCAAGCTCAAGCGCAAGCACGATCCCGCGGAAGTCTTCCAGAGCGACTGGTACCGCCACTACCGCAAGATGTTCGCCTGATGCGGCGCAATGCGCGAAGACCGGCCGAGTTCGACCGCCACCCTGATCGCCGCCGCGACCGTGTTCCTCGCGCGCGATGCGCGCGCATCCGGCCTCGTTCCCTCGGATGCTCCGGAGTGGTGCGCGCGCTGCCTGGAAGCCCTCTCGCGCCTGAAAATCGTCGAGATGATCTCGCACCCCGCCTTGCGCTGGGCGGCCCGGCTCGCGGAGCGCGCGACCGTGCCCGGTCTGCTCCTGCATTTCATGCTGCGCAAGCGCTGGATCGAGGAAGCCGTGCGCACGGCGCTCGCCGAAGGTTGCGAGCAAGTCGTGGTTGTCGGTGCGGGTTTCGACACGCTGGCGCTGCGCCTCTCGCGCGAATTTCCGCGCGCGAGCTTCGTCGAGATCGACCATCCCGCGACTCAAGCGTTCAAGCGGCTTGCGGCCGAGCGCGGCAGCGCCGGGAGCATACGTTTCGTCGCCGCCGACCTTTCGCGAATACGGTTGCAGGACGCGCTCTCGGGCGGGGCGTATCGACCCGAAGCGCGCTCCGCGTTCGTCATCGAAGGGCTGCTCATGTACCTGACCGATGCCGAGGTCGCCGGCGTTTTTACGGCGCTGCGCGAGCTCCAGCGCGCGGGCGGAAGCGTCGTATTCACGGTGATGGAGCCGACGCCCGACGGGCGCTCTGCGTTCCATAACGCAACGCCGCTCGTCAGGCGGCTCCTGTCGCGCTGGAGCGAGCCCTTCAGGTCGGCGCTGCCGCGCGATGACGCGGCCCGGTTTCTCGAGCGATTCGGGTTCCGGCTCCGCGCTCTCGCCGCCGCCGAGACTCTGCGCGAGCGCTATCTCGCGCCCTCGGGCCGGCAGAACCTCGCGCTCGCAAAGGGCGAAATGATCGTGCTGGCGGAATCCACGTGGCGATGATCGCAGAACCGTCGACCCTGCTGACCGATTACGCCCTGGCGGGCGTGACCGGATGGCTCGCCTGGATGCTGTACCGCGCGCGCGAAGGGCAGCGCGCCCGTTCCTTCTGGTCGCTCGCTTTCGCCGCGCTTGCGCTTGCCGCGGCCTTGGGGGGCACGTGGCACGGATTCGCCCCGGCCTTTTCGGAAATCACCGTGCTCCTGGTCTGGAAGGCCACGGTGCTCTCCGTGGGAATCGCAAGCTTCGGCATGCTTGCCGCGTCTGCGGCCGCAGTCACCGCCGGCGGAGCGGGGAAATCGCTGCTCGCATTCGCCGCGGCGAAGCTTGCGGTCTATTCAGGCTGGATGGTCTGGCACAGCGACTACATCTACGTGATCGCGGACACCGGCACCGCTTTGGTCCTGGTCGCCGCGCTGCACCTCTGGTCTGCAGGTCGCGACCGCCCCTCGCGCTGGATCCTCGCCGGAGTCGGGGTCTCGGTTCTGGCGGCGGGCGTCCAGGCAAGCGGCTTCGCGCTGCATCGGCACTTCAATCACAACGACCTTTACCACGTCATCCAGGTCGCTGCGATGATCCTGTTTTACATCGGCGCCAGGCGGTTGCGCGACCACAGCTAGGCGCTCAGCTTTTTCACTTTTTGGTTCTTGGAAGCGGCGAGCAGCGCTGCGACCGGTCCCTTTTCGGGAACGAGCGCATCGGGCGCGATCTCGGCGAGGGGCGCGAGCACGAAGGCGCGTTCGTGCATGCGCGGATGGGGAACTATGAGGTCAGGCTCGGCGATGACGCGATCGCCGTAGAGCAGGAGGTCGAGGTCGAGGGTGCGCGGCGAGCCCGGGACATCGCGCCGGCGGCCGAAGCGCGCTTCGATCGCGAGCAGCTTGTCGAGCAGCGCCCGGGCGCTCAACCCGGTTTCGATTGCGGCGACCGCGTTGATGAAGTCGGGCTGCTCGCCGACACCGACCGGTGCGCTGCGGTAAAGGGAAGAGGCGGCGAGAAGGCGCGTCATGGGAATCGCTCCCAGCGCCGCAATGGCGCGGCGTACCTGGGCCTTGGGTTCGCCGAGATTCGCTCCCAGTCCGACGAAGGCTTTGATCGCGGCCATTCTATTTCCCGAGCGCAAAGCGCCACGCGTCCTTGCCGCCGCGCAACAGCAGAGGCGCCTTCGAACCGGCTGCCCACGCAGCGACGCGAGCGATCCAGTCCTCCGCCGTCGCGGTGGTACCTCCCTCCTGATCTGGCGCCGGTTCCAGGCGAATCGCCCCGGCAAGCGGCTTCTTCCGAAGCAGGCACCAGTCACTTCGGTGTGCGACGCCGCCCGAGGCGGATTCCTCCACCCTGCCGACGAGGACCCGCTTGCACTCGGCGAGCCAGCCCTGCGCCATGAAGAGGAGCAGGGGCCAGTCTTCATCGGCGAGATGCAGGTGCGCCGAGCGCGTCACAGGGTGCGCGCGTTGCGCGAGCAGCGCGCCCGCAAGGTGCGGCTGCATTCCGATGAAGGTAAACGGCATCGCCGGCTCGCCGCGCTGAAGGCTTTCATCGAGCGCGGCGCGACTCGCGTGCAGCGCGCCCAGCCTGGACGACCACAGGACCGCGAGCGGCCCGTCCTCTCCCGCCGCATCGAGGCAGGCTTGCGCGCCGAGCATGCAAAGATGCGCAAAGGCGCCGGAGCGGCGCAGCTCGGAGCCGAAGCGCGCGCGCACCTGGGCGGGCAGCGCCTCGGGCGCAATGCGCAGGACAGTGGGCGCAAGCAGATACATGGTTAGCCCGATTTCTCCAGCGCCAGGCTCATCACGTTGCCGCCGAATCCGGAAAGATTGAACAGGACGCGGCTCACCCCTTTTGCGTCACCGCCCGAGGGCTTCAATCCGAGCTCGTCGTCGGGCGCGGCAAATCCCCAGGTGGCGGGCACCCGCCCGCGCGCAAGACTGGCGAGCGTCAGCGCCAGTTCCGCCGGGCCGCTTGCGCCCAGCGTGTGGCCGAGCGCGCCTTTGAGCGATACCGTTTTTGGAGGCGGCGCGAACAGCTCTCGTATCGCGCGCGCTTCGGCCAGATCGCCCAGGCGGCCGCCGCCCGCCTGCAGTTTGATCAGATCGACCGCGGCGCCGGTCCATCGCGCCATGGCCAGGGCGGAACGCATCGTGCCGGCAATCACTTCGCCACCCGGCGCCGGCCCGGTGAGACTCGCCGCGTCCATGCCCGAGGCGAGCGCGGCGATGCGCCAGGGCCCGGGCGCGGCGGACACGATCAGCGCCGCGAACGCCTCCCCCAGCACCAGCCCGTCACGCGCACGGTCGCAGGGGCGCGCAGCCGTCGCCGACAGGAGCTCCAGTCCGGCGAAGCCGGCGACGGTCAAGCGATTGGACAATTCGACGCCGAGGACGAGCACGTCGCGAAACCTGCCCGACGCGACGAGGCTCACCGCAATATCGAACGCGGAGAGACCCGAGGTGCACGCGGTGTTGACCAGCATCGCCGGACCGCGGGCGCCGAACGACTGGGCGAGCATCCGGCTGAACTCGAGCGGCGGCACGAGCGCAGCCCAGCCGCCTCGATCCCAGGCGCCGACCGAATGGGAGGACGAACCGATGATGCAGGGAAGCGCCGCCCACTCGTCTGGCGCGAGCGCGGCCTCGCGCCGCAGACTCCCCGCCACCGCTCGCGCGACGGCCTCGGCGCGCTTCATCCAGTCATCCCCGGCGACCGGAATCTCGAAATACGGCCAGGCGCCGCCGGCCGTTGTGTTTCGAGCCGGCGCGAGCGGTGAGCCCGACAGCCGCTCGACCGCCGTATCGAGATCGGGCCCGAGCGCGCTTGCGAGCGCCGTTGCGCGCACGAACGCCTCGGTCATGCGCGCTTCGTCAGCAGATAGTCGGCGAGATTGCCTACGCAGGCGAGGATGCGCCGCGTCTCCTTGCTGTCGGTGAGCCGCACGCCGTAGCGCTTCTGCAAGGCCATGGACACCTGCAAGGCGTCCAGAGAATCGAGCGCGAGGCGCGTGCCCGTGCCGAAGATCGGTTCGTCCGGCGACAGGGCCGGGCCGTCGAGCGACTTCTCCGTCGCCTCGAGGACGAGCGCCGTGAGCTCGGCGATCAGCGCCTCGCGGGCCGTCATTGCACCGGGCTCAGGACACGGCGACTATGGTGCACCCAGAGCGCGGCGGCGAACAGCGCGAAAGCGAGCGCGATGAGCTTGAGGCATGGCAAGGCGATGTCGGCGGCGCCGCCCTGTCGCAGCATGACGGCGTGGAACCCGTCCAGCGCCCATGCCATCGGCGACACATCCGCCAGGGTCTGCATCGCCTCGGGCATGACGAAGCGCGGCACCATGATGCCGCCGATCGCCGCGGCGAGAATGTTGCCGACGCCGCCGATCACGGTTGCCTGCTCGAGCGTGCGCGCGCACACCGCCACCGCGAGGCCCCAGCCGATCGCGGCGAGGCTGGTGCAGGCCGCCACCGCTGCGACCAAATCCCAGCGCGCGGGCAGCGCCAGCGCTTCTCCGCCGAACCAGGGCACGAGCGTCTTCCCGGCGAGCAGCATCAGCACGGTCTGTCCGAGGTTGATCACGAAGAACGGCGCCACCTTGCCGAGCAGCAGCATGGAAAACGGCACCTGCAGGCTCGCCAGACGAGCGAGCGTCCCGTCGCGTCGCTCGACGATGAACAGCGCCGAGATCGGCATGACCACGAAGAACATTCCGAAGATGAGCCACGCCGGCACGTTCTGCTGCACGGAAGAGGGGCGGCCGGTGCTCCCTACGACCTGCACGTCCAGCTTCGCCGCTTGCTGTAGGTCGAAGGCACCCGTGTCGGCGGGAATGCCGGCGCGGCGGATCATCGCCGACACGCGCAGGCCCAGCGCGGCGCCGAGGACGCGCTGCTGGAAGGCGACGAGCTGGGTCGGGGGCAACGCGGGATCGGCGAGCAGCGTGAGCCCGGGCGGCGAACCCGGCTGACCGGGTGGCGCCTCCAGCGCGCGCTCGAAATCGCGCGGCACGACCAAGACGAGCTTGGGTTTCGCGCGCCGCACGCTCTCTCTCGCCGCCGCTTCGTCCGCGGGCGCGGGCGCGGCGCGGAAGCCGTCTCCGGCGAGGCTGCGCGCGAACAGGTCCGCGAGCTGCGCGTCTTCGGACACCACGGCGAATTCGACCTGGCGCAAGGGGTCGCCCTTGAACGCGTCGCTCAGGGCGAGCGACATCACCACGATGAAGGCCGCCGGCATCAGAAACAGCACCGCCAGTCCGTGGACGTCGCGCGAGAGCACGAGCCATTCCTTTTCCCACAGGGCGATCAGGGCGCGCATCAGTCCCTCAGCGAGCGCCGGGTCAGTTGCATGAAGAGCTGCTCGAGGTTGCGCCGCCCGTAGCCGACCGCGAGCGGCTCGCAGCCGGCCGCGCGCGCTGCCTCGATTACCTGCGCGACTTGCGCCGCGCCCGGCACGCGCAGGCGGTAGCGCGCCGCGCCGTCTTCAGTCAGCGCGTAACGGCCCTTCCAGTCGGCGGCGAGCGCTTCGGGCAGGGGCGTCTGCAAATGCAGGGTCAGGAGGCCGGAACTGTCCCGCAGCACCTCGGCGAGCGCGCCCGACAGCAACACGCGGCCGTGGTCGATGATCGCCACGTGGTCGCAGATCGCCTCGACCTCTTCCATGTAATGGCTGGTGTAGAGAATCGTCCTGCCCGGCCTGGCGAGCGAGCGGATCGAATCGAGCAGGAAGGCGCGCGATTGCGGATCCACGCCCACGGTGGGCTCGTCGAGCAGCAGGACTTCCGGCTCTCCGAGCAGGCCGATGGCGAGATTCAGCCGGCGCTTGAGGCCCCCGGAAAGCCGGCCGGCACGGCGCTTGAGCACGCCTTCGATGCGGGCAAAGGCCGCGACGGCCTCCATGCGTTCCTTGAGCCTGGCTCCCGCCAGGCCCTGCACACCGCCGAAGAAACGCAGGTTTTCCACGCAGGTCAGCATGGGATAGAACGCGTACTCCTGAGGCACGAGTCCCAGGAAGTGCGGCCGGCTGCGGCGCACCGCTTCGAGCGCTTCGCCTCCTGCGGCGATCCGCCCCTTCGCTCCGCGCAACTGCCCCGCGAGAATCGAGATCAGCGTGGTCTTGCCGGCGCCGTTCGGTCCCAGCAGGCCGAAGATCCCGCCATCCGGCACGACGAGCGTCGCGTCCTGCAGCGCCGCATCGCTGCTACCGGGATAGCGAAACGACAGGCCTTCGACGTTCAGGGTGCCCATGCGCGCTGGGCGCGATGAAGATTCTGGAAAAAGAGCTTTTCGTCGGCGGCGAGCCCCCGCAGATGCGCCGCCAGTGCCGGCGGCGCGAGCGCGTCGCGGCCGCGAATCATGCGCGCGGCGGCGAGCGCGAACTCGCGCCAGCGGTCGCCGATCTCGACCAGGCGCCCCGCGAGCTCATCCAGAACGGTGTAGCCGGTCTTCTCCGCCAGTTCCTGCAGGAAGGAGGCGTAGAGAAAACGGAACCCCCCGCCGCCCGTGCCGATCTCCTCCTGCATGCGCACGATGTTGCCGATGTAGAGGCGCGCCCGCTCTCCGCCGTCGGCGAGCGGCAGGCGCTCGATTTGCCACGCGAGCAGCCTCATCCCGCGCACGCCGATCAAAGGCAGGGGCGCGAGCATGATGCGCGCAGTGCGCGCAAGCGCCCTTCGTCCGAGGCGCGCCCAATCGGGCGCGAGGGGCGGTTTCGTCACGAAGTAGAGCAGCCCTTTCGGTGCGAGCACCCCTTTGGCGAAGCGCGCTTTCTGCAGGTCTTCGCGCGCGCAGCGGACCGTCGTTTCCCCCACCGGGTCGCTGATCAGATATTCGTCGCGCTCTCGCCCATAGACGAGCAGATTGTGCGCGTTGAAATGAAAGCGCAGGTCGGGCGGAAAGTACGGCAGCCAGAACACCGAAGTCTGCAGCCCGACCAATTTGCCCGAATCGAGCAGCGCATCGAGCCGCGCCATGCCCTTAGAGGGCGAGCGGAAGGTCTCGAAGCGCATGGCGAGGCCCAGACTGCGCTCCAGGCCCTTGATGATCGCGCGCGGCGGCATGCGGAAGGACACGAGCGGCAGGCCGTTGATGCGTATGAAGGGGAGGTAGGCGAAGGACAGCGCCGAGGCGAGGCCGAAGGCCATCGCCTCGGACATGGGCAGGCCCTGATGGCGCAGGAGCGAGGACATCACGCCGGACTCGCAATGCGAGGCGTGCGCGTGTACGAAAGCTTCCGGCATCGCTACTCCGCCTTGCCCAGGGCTTCCACGGAGACGCCGAGCGCCGCGGCATAGCGTTGCTTCAGCGCGAGCGGCAAGCGCGAGAACACGGCGGGCCTGAAGTGGCGTCGCACACGCCAGCGCCACAGGCCGGTGGTTTGGGAAAGGAGCTCGAGGTCCATGCGCGCGCGGTACATGTGGTATTCGAGAGGCGAAGATTCACCGGCGAGCACGCGCGCACGCGCCTGCTCGGCGCGCCGCTCCAGGTCCTCGACGGCCTGGCGTGTGACGATCTCCTCGACTTCCCAGCCGCGCGAGGGTACGAGTCGGAGCTTGCCGTCCTCCGCTACCGCGTAGACGGCCTTGCGGTGGCCGGCGAGGGTCCTGCTTCCCTCCTGCGGCACCTCGCTCTCACGCATGCGCCGTCGCGGTGAGATAGATGAACCCGCTGGAGAAGCGCCCGCTCTCCGGCACCCAGCACAGGAGATGCTGCCCGTCCCGCAGCCTGCCGCTCTTGAGCAATTCGTCGAGCATGATGTAGATCGAGGCCGATCCGACGTTGCCCACCCGATCGAGATTGGTGAACCAGCGCTGCTGGGGGATCGGCAGGCCCGCGCGCTCGAGCCCGTTGGCGACCGGGGCCCGGAAGTATTCCGACGAATAGTGGGGCAGGAACCAGTCCACGTCGCCGGAGGAAAGCCCGCGCTGCGCGACAACGCGGGCGAGCGGCTTGACCAGGGTATGCTCGATGACCTCGTCGTTCAGCAGCCTGACGTCCTGCTTCAACGCGAATATCGAGTTCGCCTCCCGCTCGCGCGCGGAGTAGAGCATCCAGCCGCGAAGCGCCCCGTCCGCCTGCTTCTCCGCGCCCACGTACATGCATGCCGGCAGCAGGTGTGCGTACGAAAAAATGTCTATCCACTCGATGCGCAGGTTGAGTCCGGGGCGCGGTGCGGGCTCGATGAGCAAAGCGCCTGCCCCGTCCGACAGCATCCAGCGCAGGAAATCCTTTTCAAAGGCGAGCTCGGGGCGTGTCTCCAGGACGTCCGCGCCGTTGCGCGGCTCGGTTTCGTAATTCCGCGCGAGCAAGCCCAGCGACGCCACCTCCGACCCGGTTGCGATGGCGTTGGGGGCGGCGCCCGAAACCACCGACATCCATGCGTACTTCAGGGCCGTGGCGCCGGAGACACAGACGCCGGCCGTTGCCACGACCTCGCACACCGGCGCGCCCAGCTCGCCGTGGACCATGACCGCGTGATTGGGCATCAACTGGTCCGGGTTCGACGTGCCGCACGCAAGGCAGGCGATCTCATCGAGCGTAAAACCGTTGTGGACCAGGCCCTTGACCGCGGCTGCGGTGAGGCTCGCATTGGTGTAATTGGGCTTTCCGGTGGCCGGATCGATCACGTAGTAGCGGAAGCGGATGCCGTTGCTGCGCTGGACAACGCGCCGCGCGCGGGACGGGCGCTCGCCGACCTGCCCCAGAATCGCTTCGACCCTGTCGTTGTCGACGGGCGCGTTCGGCAGGCACACCGCGCTGCGCGTGATGTAGGCGGCAGGTCTATCCATTCCCGGTCCTGTCTAGCGGTCCCGTCATTGGCCCGAAGGAAGCTCATAGTAAGTCCGCAACGACTGCAGCCGCTTCGCAAATAGCGGGCGGGCGAGTCGCTGCAGCAGCAGACTGGGCGGCACGACGGCGATGATCATCGCGACCAGATAGACGGAGAATAGCGCGAGCAGCGGCGCCCGTCCCATAGATCCCGCGGCCCCGCCGAGGCGGATCAGGCGGGACCAGACCGAGAATGCGCGCCGGGCTGCGCGCTCGCTGAAGATCAATCGCGGATCGACGCGCGCCGCGCCCAAGCCGGCGAGCATCGGCGCCTCTTCGCGCTCGCGGTCGGCGCGCAAAGCGGCGAGCAGGGCGCGGCCGAAGCGGTCTGCACCCTCGATTTCCCGCTCCGACACCCCGGCCGCCGAAAGGCCGCAGAAAGCGTTGCGCTTCCCCGTCAGCAGCCAGCGCGGGGTCGTGATGAGGGTTTCCAGCGCGCCGCCCCGGTCGGTCAGGACCACGTTGTCTCGCAGCATCCCGCCGGCTTCGCGGATCAGTCCTTTGACCGCTTCCTGCGCCACCAGCCACATGTTGCGGCATGCGATGACGGTCACCACCGGCCGGCCGCGCAGCAGTTGCTTTCCGGTCTTGCTTTTCAGGAACGCGGTGATCGGGCCCGAGGGCGCGAGGTACCATACCTGGTAGGCCAGGATGATGAGATCGAACTGCTCGTCCGCACGCACCGACAAGGGCTCGAGCTCGGGCGGTTCGAGCAACACCGTCTCCGGCATCGCGTCCAGAAACTTCCAGAGCGGCCAGGGAAACGGATACGGCGTGCGCGGACGAAGCACTTCTTCAACGAGTTCGATGTCGCTCGCTTCGGACAGCGGCGACACCATGCGGCGCGCCACACGAGCGAGCTGACCAGTCTGCGAAAAGTGTACGAGCAGAACGCGTTTCATATACCGAACTTCACCTTCCGAACGGCGTCCCTGATTCCGTGACGACCGCCTCCCCTCAAGAGGATAACCTGCGGGGCGCTGGGTGTCATCGGGTTTTGGCGATCTCAGGCGGGTGCAGCGCCCGGAGGCGGCGATGCCGCTTTCTTGCGTCGCCTCCGCCTGCGTCGCTGCTGTTCTCCGGGCTGCGGCGAAAGCAGCATCGACTGACGTTCGCCTTCGCCCGCGTGCTGGAACCTCTCCCACCATTGCGAGAGTTCCTGGGACGCCTCACCGCTTGCCGCCCTGAGCACGAGGAAGTCGAATCCGGCACGGAATCTCTCGTGCGTCATGAGACCGAAGGGACGGTGGCCGCTCCTCAGCTCGAAGCGCGGCTGCAACGCCCAGATCTCCTTCATCACGGCGGTAAAACGGCGCGGGATGGCGAGTTTGTCGGTCTGGATGTCGAGCACGCTATCCATCGCCTGGAAGAGCGCGGGGATGGGTTTCAGTCCACGCTGCGCTTTTTTCCAGGCCGCGAGCACCTCGTGCCACAGTAGCGCCGCGAAGAGAAATGCGGGCGACACCGGCTTTCCGTCGCGCACGCGCCTGTCGGTCTGCTCGAGCGCGAGAAAGACGAAGCGCTCACCCATGGGTTGCTCGAATATGACATCGAGCAGCGGCAGCAGCCCGTGATGCAGGCCCTCGCTGCGCAGCTGGCGCAAGCTCGTCGCCGCGTGCCCCGAGAGCAGCAGTTTCTGCATTTCCTCGTATACGCGCGAGGGGGGGACGTTCTCCAGCAGGTGCGCCATCTCGCTGATCGGCTTGCGCGTGCGCTCGTCGATGGCGAAGCCCAGCTTGGCCGCGAAGCGCGCGGCGCGCAGCATTCTCACAGGGTCCTCGCGGTAACGCGCGCGCGCATCGCCGATGATGCGCACGGATTTTCGCCGCAGGTCCCTCAGGCCGTTGTGGTAGTCGACGATGGTTTCGTTGGAAGGGTCGTAGTACAAGGCGTTGACGGTGAAATCGCGCCGGATGGCATCGTCCTCGCGCGTGCCGTAGATGTTGTCGCGAACTACGCGACCATGCTCGTCGGTCTCGGACGCGGTGCGCGCGCGAAAGGTCGAGACCTCGACGGTTTCCTCGCCGAACATCACGTGCGCGAGCTTGAAACGCCTGCCGATCAGGCGCGAGCGCCGGAAGAGCTTGTGCACGTCCTCCGGATACGCGTCGGTGGCGACGTCGAAGTCCTTGGGACGCAGGCCGAGCAGCAGGTCGCGCACCGCACCGCCGACGACATACGCCGCGTAGCCGCGGCTTTGCAGCGTTTCGCAGACCTTGAGCGAGCCCGGTGAGATCGCTTCGCGGCCGACGCCGTGCTGCTCTTTGGGGACGACCCTGGGTTCGGAGCCGGAGCCGAGCCGGAGAACGCGTTGAATGAATTTCTTGATCAAGCTGGCAGGAAACCTTGCGAGACGGCTGCTTCAAGCCGGCACTGGTACAGCGCCTCTAGATTGGCTTGAGTGAGCATGTCGCTTGAGCGGCCGAGGCTCGCGCGGCCCGCATCATACAGCAAAAGCGAAAAACCGCAGTGCCGCGCTGCGTGTCCCGGCTCGTGCATCGCGGCGAGGACCGTTTTTCCGTCGGCGGCGCACCCGGACAAGATGCGCATCACCTGGCCCTGGTGGCGCAGGTCCAGGTGCTGCAGCGGTTCGTCGAGGAGCAGAATGTCCGCGTCCTGCAGCAGGACCTGAGCGATGCGCGCCCGCTGGCGCTCTCCACCCGAGAGCGTATGGTATGCCTGCGACCAACGATCGGCGAGATCGAGCTCGGCGAGCCGGCCGCGCGCGAGCGCGGCGCTTTCCTCGTCGCGGCCCCAGGCGCTCCTCGATCGAGGGTATCGGCCGAGCATGACGTAGTCCAGCACGCTGCCCCAGAAGTCCGTGTCCTCGTCCTGGAGCAGCACGGCGATGCGCCGCGCGAGCTCGGCGCGCCGGTATGCGGCGAGCGGCGTCCCGTCGAGCGCGACCCTGCCCGATTGCGGCTCGCGCAGTCCGGCGAGCGCCAGGATGAGGCTCGACTTGCCCGAGCCGTTGCGTCCGAGCAGGGCCCAGAATTGGCCGGGCGCGAGCGAGAGGTCGAGCGTGCGGACGAGCTCGCGGTTTCCAGCCGACACGCCGAGTGCGGCGGCTTCCAGCATCAGCGCAGCCTCGCGAGGAGGATGAGCAGCGCCGGCATCCCGACGAGCGCGGTGATGACGCCGACCGGCAGCTCGGCGGGCGCCGCCGCCGTGCGGGCGAGCGTGTCGGCAAGCGTGAGCAGGCTCCCCCCAAGGCATGCAGAGAGCGGCAGCAGAGCGGCGTGGCGGTGCACCCCGCACAGGCGCAGCAGGTGCGGTACCACCAGTCCCACAAAACCGATCGCGCCGCCGAGCAGCACCGCGGCGACCGTAGCCACCGTCGCGCAGCCGAAGGCAATCGCCTGAAGGCGCTTCACCGCGATGCCGAGCGAGCGCGCTTTGTCTTCGCCGAGAATCAGCACGTCGAGTGCGGCGGACTGGGAAAATGCGAGCGCCGCGCATGCCGCGAGCACGACCAGCGCGGCGGTCGGGTCGCCCGCCGGCGAGAGGTCTCCGAGCAGCCAGAAGAGCATGCCCTGCAGCTGCGAGGAGGGCGCGAGCGAGAGCATCAGGCCCACGAGCGCGCCGAATCCCGAAGCAAGCGCAACCCCGGTGAGGAGCACCCGGTAGGGATTCCATCCCGAGCGCGAGAGCGAAAACGCGAAGACCGCGCCGGCGGCGATCGCGGCTCCGCCCAACGCGGCCAGGTTCACGGTGACGGCGGCAACCCCGAACAGCATCGCCGCGAGCGCGCCCGCCGCGGCGCCGCCCGAGACGCCGAGTATCGTGGGATCGGCGAGCGGGTTTCTGAGGAGCACCTGGAGCAGCGCGCCGGCGAGGGCAAGCAACGCACCGCAGGCAAATCCGGCCAGCGCTCTCGGCGCGCGCACGCCCCATACGATTTCGCGCGCGATTTCGTCGCCGCGTCCCAAGAGCGCATCGGAGAGCTGCGCGACGCCCAGATCGACGCTGCCGAATGCGATCGCCAGGGCAAGGCTTGCCGGAACGAGAGCGACGATGAAGCCCGGAACGGTCTTCATTCCAGGCTGATGACCTGCCAGCCCCGAGCGAGCGCTTCGCTGCGCAGGGTCTCGTCGGGGTCCACAGCGACCGGGTGCGTGACGCGCTCGAGCAGCGGCAGATCGTTCTGCGAATCACTGTAGAACCAGCTTGCCGAAAACGACGCGAGCGTCCGGCCGCGCTCGCCCAGCCACTCGGCAAGCCGCGTCACCTTGCCCTGGCGGAAGCAGATCGTTCCGGAGGGCTTTCCGGTGAATTTTCCCTCGCGCACCTCCAGCTCGGTCGCGAGCAGGTGATCGACGCCGAACTCGCGCGCGATCGGCGCGGTGATGAAGGCGTTGGTTGAAGTCACGATCGCGCAGAGGCGGCCTTCTCCGAGATGCCGCCGCACGAGCTCGAGCCCCTTCGTCCGGATCATGGGGCGCACCCTGGCCTGCATGAATTCGCCGTGCCATTCGTTCAGCTTCGCGGGGGGGTAGCGCGCGAGAGGCGCAAGCTGGAAATCGAGAAACTCGTGAATGTCGAGCCGGCCCTCCTTGTACTGACGGAAGAACCGCTCGTTCTTCGCTTCGTACTCGTCGCGCTCGAGGATGCCGCGCTCGATCAGGTGCTGCGCCCACTCGTAGTCGCTGTCCCCGGAGAGCAGGGTGTTGTCGAGATCGAAGAGCGCGATTTCCGTTTCCGCGTGCATCAGCTGCCTGCCTCCCGCTCGCCGAGCGCGCGCAGTGCGTCCTTCAGGAGCGGCAGGGTGATCGGGCGCTTGCGCTCGAGCGAAGCCTTGTCCAGGGCGTCGAGCATCGCGATCTGAGTGCCCATGTCGCGGTTGAAGTGGGTGAGCAGGTGGCGGATCAGGTCCTCGGCGAGCGCCATGCCGCGGCCGGCGGCGTGCTCGCGCAGCGCCGCGGCCTTTTCCGCGTCGGTCAGGGAATGGAGCTGGATCACGATTCCCGATGCGAGGCGCGAGCGCAAGTCCGGCCGCAGGGCAAGCTGCGCGGGCGGGGCATCCCCGCTTGCCGCGAGCGCTCCGCCGGAAGCGCGCAGGCGGTTGCACAGGTCGAACAGGGCGACCTGCCCCGGCTCGTCGAGCCGCGCGACGTCGTCCACCGCGGCGGCTTCGAGCGTGCCGGTGAGTACCCAGTCGGCGTTCGACGCCGGGATATAAGCCGCAGCGCGCCCCGCCTTGGCCGCCTCGGAGAAGCCGCGCAGGAGGTGCGTCTTGCCGCTTCCGTGAGGGCCCCAGAGAAAGACGAAGCGCTCGCCGCCCTCGAGGGCTTCTCGCAGGGCATTGAGCGCGGCGCCGTTTCTTCCCAGGGAGTAGTTCTCCAGCGTCGGGGGCGGCGGCGGAGCGAGCTCGAGCAGCAGTTGTTGCATCAATCGTTGTTAGATGGAACTCGCGGGCCACCACGACTTTTCCGGGCCGGCGAGGCGGGCGGGGGCATTTCGATCAGGATTCCGGAGAAACGCGTAACTCTATCCGCAAGCCCCCTCCTTGGCCAGTCGCTGCTCGCGCAGAAAACTCATCGGATGATCGAGGAACACCCGCCGGAACGATCGCGCTCTAGCCGGGCTGGATCACGCCGCAGGCGATGCGCGCGCCGGCGTTGCCGGTCGGCTGGGTCTTGTAGTCGTCGGGAGCGGCGTGGACGATCAGACCGCGGCCGACGATGCTCGCCGGCCCGGGCGTCACCGTGATGAGGTCGAGATCGACTTGAACGTTGGCGCGCCCCGCCTTGTTGGCCTTGAGGGCGGGCAGGTCGCCGGCGTGACGCTCGGCGCTCCCGGGATGCCCGTGCGGCTTGCCCAAGGGATTGAAGTGGCCCTTGGCGCTCATGCCATCACCCGATGAACAGTCGCCGACCTCGTGGATGTGCAGGCCGTGCTCCTGTTCGGGCTTGAGCCCCTGGACGAACACCGCGACGCGGACCTTGTCGCCCACCTGCTCGAAAGTCGCCTCGCCGAAGGTCTTGTTGCCCTTGGTCGGCTGAAGCTGCGCGGTCGCGCGCGGCGCTTCGGGGGCCATCGTCTGGCAAGCGGCGAGCAGGGCGGTGGCGGCTGCGACGGCAAATATCGGTCTCATAGGTTCCTCCTTGAGAGTCCAAATCTACTCAATTCCGCGCTGGCTTGGAAGCCCGGCTTGCGGTCGGGAATCACTTGAATACGTCCTTGATCAGCAGATCCGGCAGCCAGGTCGCCAGGCCCGGGAAGAAGATCACCAGGATCAGCACGATGAGATCGCCGAGGAAGAACGGAATGGTGCCCTTCAGCACCTGCGCAAGCGGAATCTTCGAGGTTCCGCTCACCGCGAAGAGGTTCAGGCCGACCGGCGGCGTCACCACGCCCGTCTCCACATTGAGGGTGATCATGACGCCGAGATGGATCGGGTCGATCTTGAGCGCCATGGCCACCGGGAACACCACCGGCACCGTGAGCAGCACCATCGCGACGCCGTCCACCAGGCACCCGAGTATCAGCAGGACCCCCATGAACGTGAAGATGAAGCCGAGCGGAGTCAGCCCCCAGCTGACCACGGTCTCGGTGATCTTCTGCGGCCAGTACAGGTTCGCCGCCAGGAACTGGAACACACCCACGCTGCCGACCAGGAACAGGATCACGGCGGTCAGGTTCAACGAACGCGCGGCGACGGGCAGCAATTGCTTCACGAATTCGCCCCGGCCCTTGATGAGCCCGTAGAGCAGCGCGTAGCCGCAGGAGGCTGCCGCCGCCTCCGTGGGTGTAAACAGCCCTCCATAGAGTCCGCCCAGGATGACGACGGGCATGCCGAGCGCCGGCAGCGCTCCCAGGGTATCGGGCAGGATGCGGCGCGCGTTGAATTTGCCGCGCGGCAGTTTCAGGTAGATGGCGATGATCATGACGGTCAGGGCGTTGCCCAGGGCGAGCATCAGGCCCGGGATGACTCCGGCGAAGAACAGGCGCGCCACCGACGTCTCGGTCACGATGCCGTAGAGCAGCAGGATGATGCTCGGCGGAATGAGCATCGCGATGCCCCCGGCCGTGGCCACCAGGCCCGCCGAGAGCCAATCGGGATAGCCGCGCTTTCTCATCTCCGGGATGGCGATGACGGACATGGCAGCCGCCATCGCGACGCTCGAGCCCGAGATCGCCCCGAACAGCACGCACGCGACCACCGTCGCGACGCCGAACCCGCCGGGCAGCCAGCCGACCAGGGAATCGGCGAAGCGGAACAGCTGCGCGACCAGCCCGGTCTTTTCCATCAGGAACCCCGCGAAGATGAAGAGCGGGATCGCCATCAGAGAGTAGCGGCTGATGAAATTGAAGAAGGCGCGAAAGATGACCTCGGGCGAGAGCAGCGGATCGACCAGGATGTAGGCCGCGCTCGACATGCTCAACGCGATGCCGATCGGCACGCTCAGCACGAGCAGTACGAGGGCTACGATCCCGGTGATGTACATCCCTTCCCCCTTTCGGTCCAGCGCGTCAGTGCAGCGTCGCCTCTTTTGCTTCCGACGGTTCCTCGAGAACGTTGCGGCCGCGCAGCTTGTGTAGGCCGCGGTAGATCTGAAAAAACAACGTGACCGCCATGAACACGAACCCGGCGAGCAGCACGGCCAGGAACGGCCACATGGGGAACGCGAGGCTCTCCGTGCGGGTTTCGTACTTCTGGCTGTCGAGGACTTCCGGGATGCCCCACCACACCACCGCGAGCAGGAACAGGAAGCTGATGACCTGGGCGACGACCTTGACAACCTCGGCCGCGCGGCGCGCGCGCGGCCCGGTCGCTGCCAGCACCTCGGGCAGCATCGCCACGTTGAGGTGCTCGTCGTGGCGCTGCGAGATGCCGAAGTAGAGATAAACGCCGCTCAGGATGAAGAACGTGACCGCGTCCTGCTGCCATTCGAAGGAAAAGCCGAGGATGTAGCGGCGGAAGATCTCGAGAAGCGCCAGCAGCGTGCAGCCGAGCAGCAGGAGCGCGGCAACGCGTCCCAGGACCCGGTCCTGGAACGCGCGCCAGAGTGCATACGCCTTTTCCACGGCCCTCCCCGGCGCCGCCGGCGCGCTACTTGATCACGATCTTGGCGGTGTGCTTCGAGCAGTCGACCTTCTCGATCCACGAGGAGCCGGTGGGATTCTGCTTCGACAGCTCGCGGCCTTCTTTCACGAACGAGTCGACCCAGGGGCTGGCTTCCTGCGGCGTCTTGCTCTTCACGTAGCGGGTCGTCGCGTCGCCCATCGCGCCTACCATGGCAGAAACCTCCTGCGGCGTCAGCCAGTAAATGCCGGGCTTGGACGGGTCCTTGGTGCCGTACCTGTCGTAGGCGATCTTGTCGAAGCACCAGTTGTATTCTTTCTGTACCTGGATGGTTTCGTTGATCAAGCCCTCCAGGGCAGTCCGGGTCGCCGGGGTCAGGCGGTCCCACCAGCGCCGGCTGGCGCTCACCATGTAGTAGTCGCCGACGAAGGTGCCGGCGCCGCCCATCGTGTAGTACGGTGCCTGCTCGCGCATGCTGTTCCAGCCGCCGAGACTGGTCATCAGGCCGTCGATGACGCCGGACTCCATCGCGTTCGGCACTTCACCGAACCCCATCACGACCGGGTTTGCCTTCCACGACTCGAGCGCGGCGTTCTCGACCGGCCCCATGCTGCGCACTTTCTTGCCGGTGAAGTCTTCGGGCTTGGCATAGCGCTTCTTGCCGCCTACGCCCATGCCGAAGCTCATGTGTCCCACGCCGAACACCTTGATGGCCTGTCTTTTCGCGAGCCGGTCCACCAGCATCTGGTAGGTCTTGGTCTTCTCGAGCGAATCGACCGCCCCGACCGTCGTCAGCACGCCAGGCCCGATCACGGTCATCACGAACGGATCAACCGGCGCCGCCTTTCCAACCTGCATCCAGGTCATCTCCAGGTTGCCTTGGCGCATCGCCTCGAAAGCTTCGGGAATGGTGTAGAGCGCGCCGGCGTAGTAGAGACGCGCCTCGCTGCCGGGAATCACCTGCGGCAGCCGGTCGGCGAAGTACTTCATCGCAAGGCCCGCGGGGTGCGGCGGCGGCGGGAAGTCCGCCGCGAAGCGCAGCACGACCTTTCTCGGGCTGTCCTGCGCGTAGGGTTGGGTGGTTCCCCAAGTGGCGGAAAGCGCAGCCACGAAGATCGCGGCAGTGGCCCTCACGCCGTATCGATGCATCCGGTTACGGTCCATGGCCTCCTCCTTCTTTGGGGCTTACGGTTTGGATATTGCTTCGATGACGCGACTTTTTTTCTGAAGTGCCTTGGCCACCGTATATCAAGGTTTGGCCATCGTCAAGCGTGCGGGACGAGCGGCCCTACCCACACGCGGGCCACCACCGCTATTCCGGATTGGCGAGGCGGGCAGGGGGCATTTCGATTAAGATTCCAGGGCGAAACGCGTAACCTAGCCGCCCCCCTCCTTGGCCAGCCGAACCCCTCTCACCTACCGCGGCGCCGGGGTGGACATCGACGCCGGGGACGCGCTGGTCGAAGCGATCAAGCCCTTCGCGAAGAGGACGCTGCGCCCGGAAGTGCTCGCGGGTATCGGCGGCTTCGGCGCGCTCGCGGAGATCCCGAAGAAATACCGCGAGCCCGTGCTCGTTTCAGGGACCGACGGCGTCGGCACCAAGCTCAAGCTCGCGTTCCAACTCGGCGTGCACGACACCGTCGGCATCGACCTCGTGGCGATGAGCGTCAACGATATCCTCACGCAAGGCGCCGAGCCGCTCTTCTTTCTGGACTACTTCGCCTGCGGCAAGCTCGACGTCGCGGTCGCAACCGAAGTCGTCAAGGGCATCGCGCGCGGCTGCGAGTTCGCCGGCTGCGCGCTGATCGGCGGTGAAACCGCCGAGATGCCGGGAATGTATCCGGAGGGAGAATACGACCTCGCCGGTTTCGCGGTCGGCGTGGTCGAGAAAAGCGCGATTATCGACGGCCGCGGCATCGCGCCGGGTGACGTGGTGCTGGGGCTCGCCTCGAGCGGCGCGCATTCCAACGGCTACTCGCTCATCCGCGGGATCCTCGAGCGCGCCAAGCCCGATCTGAAGGCCGATTTCCACGGCAGAAGCCTCGGCTCCGCCCTGCTCGAGCCGACGCGCATCTACGTGAAGCCGCTGCTCGCCCTGATGCGGCAGCTGCCGGTGAAGGGCATGGCGCACATCACCGGCGGCGGCCTGGTGGAGAACCTGCCGCGCGTCCTGCCCGACTCGATGAAGGCAGTGATCGCGCGCTCGTCCTGGAAGGTGCCGCCTTTATTCGAGTGGTTGCAGCGCGAAGGCAACGTCGCCGAAGCCGAGATGCAGCGCGTGTTCAACTGCGGCATCGGCATGACGGTCGTGGTCGCGGCCGAGCACGCCGATGCGGCGGTCCGTGCCCTGTCCGGCGCCGGGGAAACCGTGTTCCGTATCGGCCGAATCGAGGCGCGCAAGGCTGCCGAGCCCCAAGTGTGGATTGCATGATGGACAAGCGCGTCGAGCAGATCATCCGGGCGGTCGTGAGCGTAGCGCTGGCGGTCGGCTGCCTGGTGGTGCTCAAGCCGTTCCTCACGGCGCTGCTGTCGGCGGCGATCCTGTGCTTTTCGACCTGGCCGGTCTACCGGCTGCTCGAGCGCGGGCTCGGAGGACGGCGCACGCTCGCCGCGCTCGCCATGACCCTGCTCATGATCCTGGTGCTGGTGCTGCCGCTCGCCCTGATCGCCGGGAGCTACGTGGACGAAGTCCCTCACCTGCTCGAAGGACTGCGCGAGATGCTCGCCGAGGGACTGCCCGGGCCACCGGGCTGGATCGCCTCGATCCCGCTCGCGGGTGAGTGGCTGGACGCGGGCTGGCGCGAGATTGCAGGCAGCAAGGCAGAGCTCGCGGACGCGCTGAAGCGGATCGCGCAGCCGGCGCGCGCGGTGCTGGTGCAAGCCGGGATCATCGCCGGCGAAGGCGTGTTGCAGTTCACCCTGATCACTTTCATCAGCTTTTTCTTCTACCGCGACGGAGCGGCGCTGGCGCAGGCGCTGCGCGACGGCCTTGGCCGCGTCGCCGGCGATGCTTCCGGCCGGCTGCTCCAGATCGTCGGCGGCACCATCAACGGCGTGATGTACGGCATCGTCGGCACGGGACTCGCCCAGGGCCTGGCGGCGGTCATCGGCCTCCTCATCGCCGGTGTCCCCGGCGCGCTGATGCTGGGCTTCGTCACCGCCATTCTTTCCATCGTTCCGGCCGGGCCGCCGCTGATCTGGATCAGCGCCACGATCTGGCTGTTCTTCCAGGACCAGCCCGGCTGGGCCGTGTTCATGGCGCTGTGGGGGTTCTTCATCGTTAGCGGCATCGACAACGTCGTGAAACCGCTGCTGATCAGCCGCGGCGCGAGCCTGTCGTTCGCGCTGGTGCTGCTCGGCGTGTTCGGCGGGATACTCGCATTCGGCTTCGTCGGCATCTTCCTCGGCCCGACGCTGCTCGCGGTGGGCTTCAGGTTCGTGCGCCGCTGGGCCGCGCCGCAAGACGGTGCCGGCCCGCTTCCCGCCGCGCCGGCGCCGAAAAAGGACGATACCTCCGCGCAGTCGGGAAACTCGTAGGCCTGCGCGGTCAGCGCTTCGCACCCAGCATCGTGTCGCGGCATTTCCGGGCGCCGCAGGCGCAGGCGTAGAGCCGTTTCAGCGCCGGGGTATGGCGTTCCTCGACGATCAGGTTGTAGTCGTAGGTCAATTCCCCGCCGGGTGGAATGTCGCGGATCGCGTCGATGAACATGCGCCCGTGCTCTTCGACCGGCTCGCAATTGGGCTCGCAGCTGTGGTTGATCCAGCGCGCCGAATTCCCTTGATGGCTGGCGTCGATCACGATTTCGCCGTCGAGCAGGAACAGGAAGGTGTGCGGGTCGCTGTCGTCGTACTTCCGGTCGGCTTCCTTCTCGCTCATGCGCCTGCCCTCGTATTCGATGATGCGCGTGCCCTCGGGTATGAACGTCGCGGCGAAAACGCCCCTGCCGTGGATGCCGGAACGGCGCACGCTGATGCGCCGGGGGGGCCTGCGTCGCATCTCAACTCCCGCGACGCGCGAGCCAGATTCCGGCGAGCACGATCGCGCCGCCCGCCATCTGCATCGCGCCCATGCCTTCGCCCAGGAGTGCCCAGGCGTAGAGCGCGGCGAGCACCGGCTGAAGCAGCAGGCTCACCGAGGAGAACGACGCCGGCAGGTGAGCGAAGCCGTAGGCGATGAGGCTTTGCCCCGCGATCTGCGAGACCAGCGCCAGGCCGGCGAGCACCATCCAGCCGCGTGCATCCTGCGGCAGGATCGCATCCGCTGTGAGGAGCGCGCAGGGAAGGAGGGCGATCGCCGCGACCGTCGTGCCGATCGCCATGATGCGCGCGGTGGAGGTGCCGCTGGTCGCGGACTTCAGGCACAGCATGTAACCCGCGTAGAAAACCGCAGTCAGCACGCCGAGCGCGTCGCCGAGCAAGCTAAGTCGGCCGGCGTTCACATTGGGGCCGATCAGGAGCGCCGCGCCGACGAGCGTGACGGCGAGCGCCCCGAGAAACAAGCGCGTGACGCGGTCGCGCCACATGAGCCACGCTCCAAGCGTCACGAAGATCGGCGCGAGATTGGACTCGAGCGTGGCGTTGGCCACCGAAGTGTAGGCGATCGAGAGATGCCACACGGCCAGATCGCCGGCGAAGAACAGCCCCGCCAGGAGCAGCGCCTTGTTCGCTTGACCGCCCGACGCAGGCTCGCGCGGCGAGCAGGCGACCCACGCCCACAGCGGCGCCACGGCAAGCGCCACGCGCCAGAATGCGCTCGCGGTGGGGCTCACGTCCGACAGGCGCACGAAAACGGGCGAGAAGGCGATAGCCGCCGCGCCGGCGAGGAGCGCGGCGAACGCGAATGTTTTCTGCGGGGAGGAATCGGCGGCGGCGTTCATGGAGGAGGGCGGAAGTTATCACGCGCCGGACTCGAAATCGAGCGCTGCTTCCGCGTCAGGGGACCCTTGCCCATTCGCTGGACTAAACTGTCTGGCGTGTCTCCGGAGTGTGTCTGCGGCGGGGTGAGATGAAAAGGCTGACGCTGGGCGTGCTGTTGGGTCTGTGGGCATGGTTCCAATCGTCCGCGTGTGCCGTGGCGGAGACGCCCATGGATTTCATCGACACTCAGATTGCCATCCATGCGGGACAGAGCGGGGCGTACGTGCTCGAGACCGGCGAGGAAGCGCTGCTGGCACGGGCCTGGCTCGCGGACCATGCCCGGCACACGATCGAGGTGCAATACTTCATCTGGAGCACGGACAACGTCGGGATTCTGGCCGCCGAGGCGCTGCTCCGCGCCGCCGATCGCGGCGTGAGGGTGCGCGTTATCGTGGACGATCTGCTCATCGACGCGCCGGACAAATCCCTGCTCGCGCTGGGCCGGCACCCGAATATCGGCATCCGCATCTACAACCCCACGGCTTCGGTCGGCGTCCCGTTCCACAAGCGCGTGCTCAACGTTCTCGGCGATTTTCGCGGTGTCAATCAGCGCATGCACGACAAGGCCGTCGTCGTCGACGGCAAGGTGGCGATCACCGGCGGGCGCAACATGGCCGCCGAATACTACGACTACAAGCGTGAATACAATTTCCGCGACCGCGATGCCCTGTTGCTGGGCGAAGTGGTCAAGGCGATGCAGGCGAGCTTCGAGAACTTCTGGGCGAGCGAGCTGAGCGTAAACGTGGAAGAACTCTACGACGGCCTCGGTCTGTTGCAGAAGAACGTGCGCGTGAAGGACGACGAGATCAGGCAGATCTACCGCGAGCTGCACGCGTACGCGAGTTCACCGGAGAACTTCGCGCCCGAGGTGCGCGCCGCCGTTGAAGCCGCGCCCACGGCGTTTGCGCGCCTGACGCAGCAGTTGGTCTGGGGCAAGGTGGAGTTCATCAGCGACCGGCCCGGCAAGAACGACAGCCGGGTGCGGCTGGGCGGCGGCGGGCTGACCGCTGCGGCTCTGGCGCGGCTGGTCGAGGGTGCCCGCGATCGCATCGTCATCCAATCGCCCTATCTGGTGCTGTCCGACAGGGCCATGGACCTTTTCCGTCAGGTCAAGGCCCGCGGAACGCGCGTGCGCATCAACACCAATTCGCTCGCCTCCACCGATAACCTTCCCGCTTTCAGCGGCTATCGCAACCAGCGCGACAAGTTGCTCGAGATGGGTCTGGAGATTTTCGAGTACAAACCCGATCCCGAGGTGCAGCGCCTGCTGATGCACCGCTCGGCGGCGGCGAAGGACAAGCCGCCGGTGTTCGCGCTGCACGCCAAGACCATGGTGGTGGACTCGAGGACCGTCTATATCGGCACTTTCAACTTCGACCCGCGTTCGGAGAATCTCAATACCGAAGTCGGTGTGATCATCCACAATGGGGCGCTGGCGCGCGCGGTGGAGGCGGCGATCGAAATCGACATGCAGCCCGGCAACAGCTGGAATGCAGCCAGCGACCAGCCGGATCGAACCGTACCCTTCGCCAAGCGCAGCAAGGTGCGCCTGCTGCAGCTGCTGCCGATCAAGCCATTGTTGTGACGGGTTTCGCCGCCGCCCGCGGCACCGGCTTCAGTCGCGAAGCTGGTTGCGCAGCCGGTAAGCCTCGTTGAGGCGTGCGCGCGCCGCATCCACTTCGTCGGCCATGGTGCGCTGGCGATCGAAGTACTCTGGTGCGAGCCGGCTCTGCCCGCCGACGTTGCCGAGGCGCTCGCCGGGGAGAGGTTCGACCGCCGACCGCTGCCGCTCCTCCGCTTCCCGAAGCGCCTGTTCCGCCGCCTTCATTTCCGCGACGGCGGCATCGAGCGCCTGCGCCCGCGGGCTCTCCGCGGCGAAGCCCGGGGTCGGCGCCAAGCTCACCGCCAGGGCAAGCGCGAGTAGGCCTTTGATCACGGTCATGAAATTCTCGTCGGAAAAACATCTCTATTAGATCACGGTGTAGAGCGGAGGTTTTTGATCCCGGTCAAATCGCGCCTTGGAACGCGACAGCGGGTGGTAAAATTTTCAGGTTCCAGAGTTCCCCGCAATGCCGAATCCCGCCTTCGTCCACCTTCGGCTCCACAGCGAGTTCTCCATCACCGACGGCATTGTCCGCATCGATGAAGCCGTCGAGAGGGCGGTCGCGGACGGCATGCCGGCGCTCGCGATCACCGACCTCGCCAACGTCTTCGGCATGGTCAAGTTCTACAAGGCGGCGCGCGCCGCGGGTGTGAAGCCCGTCATCGGCTGCGACGTCTGGATCACCAACGAATCCGAGCGCGACAAGCCTCATCGCCTGCTGCTCCTCGCACAGTCGCGTGCGGGGTACCTGCGGCTCTCGGATCTGCTCACGCGCGCCTGGCTCCAAAACCAGCATCGCGGCCGCGCCGAGATCAAGAAAAGCTGGTTCGGCGAGGGCACCGAGGGCCTGATCGCGCTTTCGGGGGCGATGCAGGGAGACATCGGCGCCGCGCTCCTGCAGGATCACCGGGAACCGGCGGAGCGGCTCGCGCGGGAGTGGGCACTACTTTTCCCCGGGCGCTTTTATCTGGAGCTGCAACGCGCGGGCGCCCCGCAGACCGAGAGCTACGTCGAGGCCGCGGTGCGGCTCGCGGGAAGCTGTTCGCTTCCGGTGGTCGCGACCCACCCGGTGCAGTTCCTGAAGCCGGAGGACTTCACCGCCCACGAAGCTCGGGTGTGCATCGCAGAGGGGCACGTGCTCGGCGACCGGCGCCGCCCGCGCACCTTTACCCCGAAGAGCTATTTTCTTTCGCAGGCCGAGATGGGCGCACTCTTCGCCGACCTGCCCGAGGCGCTCGCGAATTCGGTGGAGATCGCGCGCCGATGCAACCTCACGCTCGAGCTCGGAAAGAGCCGGCTGCCGAAGTTTCCGACGCCCGGCGATGTCTCGCTCGAAGACTACCTCGGCCGGACGGCCTCGCAGGGCCTGGAGCGGCGGCTCGTCGCGCTTTACCCGGACCCCGCGCGGCGTGCGACGGAGGAGTCGCGCTACCGGGCTCGCCTGGAGTCGGAGGCGAAAACGATCGTTCAGATGGGCTTCGCCGGCTATTTCCTCATCGTCGCCGACTTCATCAACTGGGCCAAGTCGAACGGCGTGCCGGTCGGCCCCGGGCGCGGCTCGGGCGCGGGGTCGCTGGTCGCCTATTCGCTCGGCATCACCGATCTCGATCCCTTGCGCTACGACCTGCTCTTCGAGAGGTTCCTCAATCCCGAGCGCGTGTCGATGCCCGACTTCGACATCGACTTCTGCGAGCGCGGCCGCGACCGGGTCATCGAGTACGTCAAGCAGAAGTACGGCGCCCAGTCGGTGTCGCAGATCGCCACCTTCGGCACCATGGCCGCGCGCGCGGTGGTGCGCGACGTCGGCCGCGTGATGGAGTGGAGCTACACGCGCACCGACGAGCTCGCCAAGCTCATTCCCTTCCAGCCGGGGAAGCGCATCACCCTGGCCGACGCGCGCGAAATGGAGCCGCGCCTGAAAGAGCGCGAAAAAAACGAGGAGGAGACACGCGAGCTGCTTGCCCTTGCCGGGCAGCTCGAAGGCCTCGCGCGCAACGTCGGCATGCACGCGGGGGGCGTCCTGATCGCCCCCGGCAAGCTTACCGACTTCTGCCCCTTGTACGCGGCGCAAGGCACCGAAAGCGCGATTTCGCAGTTCGACATGAAGGACGTCGAGCGCGTCGGGCTGGTGAAATTCGATTTTCTGGGCCTCACCACGCTCACCGTGCTCGACTGGGCGGTGCAGTCCATCCGCGCGATGGGGAAGCCCGATTTTTCGCTCGACAAGATCCCGCTGGACGATGCAAAAGCCTACGCGGTGTTCGCCAACGCCAACACCACCGCGATATTCCAGTTCGAATCGCGCGGCATGCGCGACCTCGTCAAGCGCGCGCGGCCCGACCGGTTCGAGGACATCATCGCGCTGGTCGCGCTCTACCGCCCCGGCCCGATGGAGCTGATTCCCGAGTTCGTCGAGAGGAAGAACGGCAAGCGGGTCGAGTATCTCGATCCGCGACTCGAGCCCATTCTTAAACCTACCTACGGGATCATGGTGTACCAGGAGCAGGTGATGCAGATCGCGCAGGTGATGGGCGGCTATTCGCTCGGCGGCGCGGACCTCCTGCGCCGTGCCATGGGCAAGAAGGACGCGAAGGAAATGGCGCAGCAGCGGGATGTCTTTGTCGCCGGCGCCGAGAAGAACCACCTGCCGCGCGCGAAAGCCATCCTGCTCTTCGACTTGATGGAGAAGTTCGCGGGTTACGGGTTCAACAAGTCGCACGCGGCCGCCTATGCGCTCATCGCCTACCAGACCGCCTACCTCAAGGCGCATACCCCGGCGGCTTTCATGGCGGCCAACCTTTCCGCGGTCATGGACGATACCGACAAGGTGCACCAGTTCCACGAGGACGCGCTCGCCAACGGCTTGAAAGTCTCGCCGCCCGACATCAACTCGGGCGAGCACCGCTTCGTCCCGGTGGATGCAAGCACGATTCGCTACGGCCTCGGCGCGGTGAAGGGCACGGGCGAATCGGCGATCGCCGCGATCCTCGCGGCGCGGGAAGACGGCCCGTTCAGGGATCTCTTCGATTTCTGCGCGCGCGTGGACAAGCGCACCGTCAACCGGCGCACGGTCGAGGCGCTGGTGCGCGCCGGTGCTTTCGATTGCCTGCACGCGAACGACCACGCGCAGCGCGCGAGCCTGCTGGCCTCGGTGGGGGTGGCGCTCGAGGCGGCCGAGCAGGCCGAGCGCAACGCGAAGCAGGTGAGCCTCTTCGGCGGCGAGTCCGAGGCGCAGCAACGGCCCGCCCTCATCGCAGCGCCGCGTTGGGAAGAGGCGCAGCGCCTGCGCGAGGAGAAGACAAGCCTCGGGTTCTACCTCTCCGGACATCCCTTCGCCGCCTACCGCGCCGAGATCGGGCGCTTCGTGAAGGCGAACCTGCGCAGCCTCGCGGCATCGGCGGAGTTGGAAGGGCAGCGCACCCAGCTCGTCGCCGGGGTGGTCGAATCGATACGCTTTCAGAGGACCCAGCAGGGACGCATGGTGATCGTCAACCTGTCGGACGGCACCGCCACCCAGGAGCTCACTGTATACAACGAGGTGTTCGACCAGTACCGCGAGCTCGTCAAGGAAGACGCGGTCATCGTGGTCGAGGCCAAGGTGAGGAGCGTGCGGCGCTCGGTGGGCGAGGAGGGCGAAGCCGTGTTCACGCGCATCAACGCCGAGCGGATCTACGATGTGGCCGGCGCGCGCAGCCGGTTTGCGAGGGGGGTGCGGCTGTCGATGAACGGCGAGGCTTCCGGCTCGGGGGCGGCGACGCTCAAGAGTTTGTTAGAACCTTACAGAAACGGTTCCTGCCCCGTGGCGGTGTGCTACCGGAACGGCGGCGCAAGCGTCGAGATGCAGCTGGGGGACAGCTGGCGGGTCAACTTGGACGACGCGCTGATGAAATCGCTGAACGAGTGGTTAAGGCCTGAGAACGTGGAGGTGCTTTATCCGTAGGGGTTGATCAATCCAAGTGGATGGCGTTTCTCCCCGCGATGCGCCCGAATACGAGGGCCCGGAGCATGGCCACGGAGTTCGGCGCGGTCCCGTGGAAATGGCCGGTGATTTCGCCTGCCGCATACAGTCCGCCGATGGGGCCGTCGCTTCCGAGCACCCGCGCGTCGGCGTCGGTATCGATCCCCCCGAAGGTATACGCGATAGCGCCCACCAGCGGCCAGGCAAGGAAGGGCGCGCGCGCAAGCGGACGCGCCCAGTTGGATTTGCACGGCAACAATTGAGGCGCGCTCGCCAGGCCGTCCATTCGCGTCGCGTCGAAGCGCGAGGCGTCGCCGCTGCACGCGGTGTTGTAGGCGGCGACGGTCTGCATCAGCGCCGCAGCGGGAATGCCGAGCTGCGCCGCGAGCTCAGGGATCGAGTCGGCGCGCACCGGTGGCAGTTCGGAACGGATAGCGCGTCCGTACTCGGGAATGTCGAGGAGCGCGGCATCGAGGATCGCATAGGCGGTGCGGCCGGGCAGCGAGAAATGCAGGTCGCGCGCGAACTGCTCCCAGGTTTCGTGGACGAGGCCGGCACCCTCGTCGAAGAAGCGCCGGCCGTTGCGATCGACGACGATGCCGTAGGGATACACCAGCACCACCGGCGCCGACCCCTGGCTGCGCGCATCCACCGGCTCGGCGTGCATGCCGTTCCAGTCACCCGAGCGGCGCGCGCCGACTTCCAGCGCCGCGCGGATGCCGGCGCCGTCGTTGAACGCCGTGCCGGGCGAGATGGGTCGCAGGCTTTCCGCGCCGGGACCGAAGTGCGCTCGCAGCATCTCGCCGTTGCCTTCGAAGCCGCCGCAGGCGAGCACCACGGCGTCGGCTTTCAGAACGACAGCCGGCGTGCCGATCTCCACAGCGGCCACGCGCCCGCCATCGACCCTCAGCCGGCGCAGCTCGCGTCCGTAGAGAAACTCGACGCCCGCGGCCTTCGCCGAACGCCAGAGCACATCGAAGAGCACGCCGATGCGGCCGACCGGCTGGATGCGGGCCGGCCCCTTGGCGAGGTAATAGGGCGGGGTGTGGAATTCGACGCCCATGCCTTGCAGCCAGCGCGCCGTCGCCGGCGCCTCTGCCGCGAGGCGCTCGAAATAGGCGCGGTCCGCCCTGCCGCCGGATTGCGCGACGATCTCGTCCACGAAACCGGGTTCCATCGAATCCGGCGCGCGCATGCGGATGTTGGCGGGACTCCAGCGGCTGTTGCCGCCGCACGCAGACTCGGGTGCCCGATCGAGCACCGTGATGTGGGCGTCGATTCCCCGCTCGCTCGCCGCCTCCATCGCGGACAGCGCGGCGCACAGACCCGCCGCTCCGTGCCCGACGACGACGATCCTGCGACGCCCCATGCGATCGTTCAACCGGATGCTGCGCTGCCCCGCGCGATCGGCTTTCAGGGTGGGTAATGCCGGATCAGGCCGCCTTCTTCCGGTTCTTCTCCAGCCAGCCGTCGACCAGCGCAACCGTCTGATCGACGGCATCCAGCCGCATGCCCTTCTGCGCCGCGATCGTCTGCACCAGGCGGTCGGTGCGCTCGATATTGGGCGCGCCGTTGGCCAGCGCCCGAGCCGCGGAGGACGGGGTCAGGAGCGAGAGCGCCGCGTTGGCGTATTTTTCGAAGGGCACCATGTCCTTCTCGTTCGCGCCCAGGGAAACTCACAGCTTGACCACCCAGTCGTAGACCGAG
>Ga0105252_10000255_pt1 | contig 42659 bp, 64 predicted proteins | sample EasRivMeERMZT100_FD_89675 | JGI IMG/M metagenome (GOLD analysis project Ga0105252, IMG submission 89675) | Soil microbial communities from meander-bound floodplain in the East River, Colorado, USA - East River MetaG ERMZT100 | ecosystem: Environmental > Terrestrial > Soil > Floodplain | place... | reverse complement strand
GGATGCCGATCGCCTTGCACAGTTGCGGCACGGCCCAGATGACGAGCGCGATCAGAATCAGCACGCCGAAGAGAGCGAGTAGGCTCATGAGCGCTTGCCGAGTGCGGCCGTGATGTTGACGTTGGAGTCTGCAGACGACAGCGTAAGGCTGTCGTATTCCTCGTCACTGGTCGGCATCATCATGAGCACCTGAATCGCCAACTGCGCCGCCTGCGGTTCGTGGTTGCCAGTCTTCAGCGCCTCCGAAATCACTTCTCTCGCCTGTTCGCGTAGTTGTCTCTGTGTCATGGTTGCCTTTCAGGTCTTGATGATAAACGACAAGCTCACGAATGGAGGATTGGCCGTCCCCGTGTTCCCCGTGCCGCTGGACGAGCTCGTCACGGTCTGATCGCCCGTCGGCTGATACGAGCTCGAGAACTGCCCGGTGCCGGTCGATTCGCCCGTGTTCAGCGTGCCGTCCGTCGAAGGCGCGTTGAGCGTGGCGCCCCATCCGGCGCGCGGCACGGCGGTCGTGTGTGTGTGCGCTGGTCCGGTGTGGAGGTGGTCGATCAGGCCGCCCGTGCCGCCGAGCGTGGAGCCCGTGCCGCTGGCCGACGTGCCGAGCGGGAACTTCCCGCGCATATCAGGCAGGCCGAACGTCGTCATGCCGTCGCCGACGCCGAACGTTGTGCTGATGACCGCGAACAGCGCCGCGTAGGTCGTGCGCGAGACGAGCGCGCCCTCGCACAGTAGAAACCCCGTCGGCGCCGATGCTGCGCCGTAGGGGATGATGCCGCCCGTTGGCACGGCCGTCACCGACGGATCGGGAATCGTCGGGTCCACCATCGGCAGCAGGTTGTCCACGCTGTAGTTCTGCTGCTCGACGTCGTTTTCGTCGGTCACGTAGAGCTTGATGTCCACGCCAGCCGCGACGTAGATGCCGCCCGGCGCGCCGACGTTGGTGACGAAGAACCCGGACGCGTTTGTCAGCACTGGATTCGTGTTCGCGGCCGACAATTCCGTATCGCTGTAGGTCGTCAGCGGCGTCGTGGTGCCTGGCTCGTAGGTCGTGAACTTCCAGCCGGACGCGGGGTTGCCGTCGGCGTCCCAGACGCGCGGCGGGATCGGGACGGGGTAGCCTTGGGGCATGTCTTAGACGCCTTTCGCCAAAACAGCTTTCGCGGATTCGATTATGACCTTGACCCTATGATGCCAATCGCAATGATCTGTTTTGGCTTCGGCTAGAGCGGATTCAGAACGTGCAGATATCGGATGGCCGCAAGACATTAGGACTTGTCTTCCCCCACCGTCGTGCCATGACACATGGGCTCGCGCTTTAGCCGTCATCGTTTCCTCTTCGCAATCTTCCCGAGCGCCGCCATGAGTTTCAACCGCGTCTGCGGGTGCATGTTCTTCGCTCGCGTCACGTCGTCCATGACTTCGGCGATGCTGTGCCCGCTGGCCGCGAGTTCATTCGCGGCCTGCTCGATTTCCGCTTTCGTCACGCGCGCCATCGGCTGGCCGGTATACGCACGCGTCGATGCCGGGAAATCCTCGATCGACAGCGGCGCGGATGCAGCCCTTGCGGCTGGCGGCTCGCGCAGGAAGTAGCCTTTCGGCCCCATCGTGGCGTCGGCCTTCGGCTTCGGCGGCTTCGCCAGCGGATGCGCGGCCGGCAGTTCCGCCTTCGCGGGCTTCGGCTTCGGCGCGGTCGTGCGCGGCGTGTAGCCGGGCATCAAGTCGGGCTGCGGCGGCGTCGTGATGCGGGCGGGCGGTGGCGTTGGCGTTGGCTGCGCGACCTCGTCCAGCATGGCGGCGATGTCGGCTTCGGCGGAACGGGCAGCGGCAGGGACGACTCGGCCGCCCGCGTTCGCTGACGGAGGCTCGGCCCGCTTCCCGAGCACGTCTTCGAGCACTTCGGCCAGCCGTCCGGCCGCCCGGACGCCGCGCACGACGCCACTCACACCAGGAATCAGCTCCGCGCCCGCCAGCGCGAGCGGCCCGGCCGCCTTGACTCCGGCCTTCACGCCGCGCCCCGTCGCGCCAGCCGCCCGCCCAGCCAGCGGAACGGCCTTCCCAACGAACGGCGCGCCCGTGAGCGCCAGCGCCTCGCCTACGCCCTCGTAGTCGCCCGCGCCGATCTTCTCGCCGGCCTGCGCGGCAGCAGGGCCGACGAGCGGCAGCACGCCTGCTGTTGTGTGCCCGATCGCCTCCGACACAGTCGGCGCGGCTGCCGCCTTGCGGAACTGCTCAATCTGCGCCCCGCCGATGCCGCGCAAGTCCTCCATGAGCGGTGACTCGCGCGGGTCACGGAGCGGATGGAGCAGCGGTTCGACGGTGCCGTGGTAGGCGAGCGCCGCCGCCCCCTTCGCGCCGCCGTAGAGCGCCTTCGCGCCGCCGGAGACGATGTCGGCGAGCTTGGCGGGCCAGCCGCGCGACTGAGCAGGCGGGGCGAAGTCCTCGGCGGAGACGGGCCGCGTCGGCAGCTCGGCGCGTGGCTTCGGCGCGTTGCTGGCGAACCAGTCGTCAGCCGAAGAGGCCGACGAGGTAGACGGCGCGTTGTCCGAGAACCAGTCCGGCATCACTGCACGCGCTTCGCGCCTTTGGCGACGTAGTGCTCGGCCTGGTCCGCTGGCACTTCGCGCGTGGTGCCGTCAGGTGCGCGCAGTTTCACCATGCCGCCACCGCTCGGGCCAGTCGCGCCGCCGAAAATCATCTCGTGCGGGATCTCGTAACGGTCGGCCGTCGCTTCCAGTCGCTTGCGCGCCCGCTCCGGCGCGTCCTGCGTGTTCTGCTTGAACTGCTCGGCCGTCTTGACCATCTGCTCCAAGTCGGCTTTCGGCACGCCCGCGCCGCCGCGCGCGAGCTTCTCGATGTAACCCTGCATCCGACCCATGAGTCCGATACCCTGCGACGACCGCGCGTATTCGGACTCGCGCACGACCGACTCTGGGTCGAGCATCTTCTGAAACGTGACAAGCACGGCCTGTGACGCCCCGTTCGGATCGGCATCGAAACGGTCAAGACCGGTCTTCATGATTTGGAACTGGCGGTCCATCTCTTTGTTCGTCGTGTTCGCCTTCGTCCAGTCGGCCGACATCTTGTTGATCAGCGCCGCTTCCGACGTCTGCGTCAACGGCTTGCGCGTGCGCGTGGCGGCTTCCGCGATGCGCTCGGCCACGGGTGCATGGCGTTCGGCTTCCGTCTGCTGACGTTCGGCAAGTTCCTGCGCGCGATCCCGCTGCTCGAGCGGCGCCAGCGCCGCATCGACGGCCGGCGCCATCGACCCCGGCATCCGCTGCAGCAGTTTCTGTCGCTGACTGAGCGGATGCGCTGACGGCAGGTTCCGCATCGTGTAGCGTGGCTCGCCGTTCGCGCCCGTGCTGCCCAGCGTCACTGGTTCTTCGACGGCCGGCTGCGCGACCGAGTCCATGACGTGCTGCTGATACGCGCCCTGCGCATCCGCCACGGCCGCATCGCGCTGCTGGTCCACGGCCCGCTTGATGGCGATCTGCCGCGCGGCGTTCGCGTCGGTGAAGCCGGCGAGCCCGACGTTGCCCGCGATGCCAGCGCGGTCCGTTGCCGTCAGCCTCCCGCCGCCTTCAGTCGGCATGTCGTAGCGGCCGATGTCGCCGAGGTCGGCGCGGAAGCCCATCCCAGCGCCGCGCGCGGCTTGTTCCTGATCGTGCAGTGCGCCGAAGAACGTATCCCAGCCCGGATCGCCCGTGACGGCGAGCGAACCGAGCGGCATCTCGCCTTCGAGCGAGCGACCGACTCGGCGGGCGCGTTCGCGTTCGCGCGTGGCGAAGTTGCGGGCTGTGGCGTTGCTCATGATTCAGCCTTGGCGATGGCCGCCCGCGCGGCTATGACTTCAGCATCAGTATCCGGATCCCATCGGTAGCATCCAGCTTCGCCGACGAGTTGGACATACCTGTCCGTCAACGCCCTCAGCGCAGTCAGCAGTTCAGCCATGAGAACAATGTCGGCGCTCTGTTGCGTGGCTGTGCTCACTGTCCGGCCCCCCGATATGTGCGCCGTCCGATGGTCCCAAGATCCGCGCGCGTCGTAGGCTGCATCGCCGCTTCCGCCTGCTGCTGTCGCAGCGCCGCGACCATCTTCGCGTATTCAGATGCGGCGTAGGGGTTCTCCGCGCCCGCGCTCGTGGACACGGACGGCCCGGACGGCTGCGCGTAGGCGGTCGGCGCGGCGTTCTGTCGCGCGCGTTCGGCCTGATCGGCGTCGAAGCGCGACCATCCAAGCCCCGCGTCAGTGTTCGCGCGAAACGCGTCAAGGCTGCCGCGATACTGGTCCATGCCCTGGCCCCAGTTCTGCTGGTTCGTGTCGCGGTTGGTCGTGTAAGTGCCGAGCGAGCGATTGAAGGCGTTCTGGAAGTCCCCCGCCGCGATCCCGGCGGCGTCGCGCTGAAGGTTCTTGACCGTCCCGGTGTTCAGCAGTGTTCCGCGCGCCGCCGCCGACCGTTCGCGCGTCTTACGCGCTTCGTCGAGCAGATACTGGTAGTCCGGACTGTGCTCGAAGTTCGCGGCGCTCGGCGCGGTGAAGTCGCCGTATGGCTTGGGCGTCGGCGCGGCGCCGGTGAACTGGCGGCCGGTTGTGGAGTAGTTGCTGGATGCCGATCCTGTCCCAGTGCTACCGCCGCTCGCCGACACGCCGCCGCCACCGCCGCTCGGAAAGTAGGAATACGCCGCATCACGGATCGCCTGCTCGCGCGAGAAGCCGGGCATGTAGGCGCCGTTCGGGTTGCCGCCCGCCTGTTCGTTGCGCGTCACGAAGTCTCGCGCGAGACCGAGGATCCGCTGCTGTTCGGCCGGATCCGATACGACATTGCCCCAGTTGATGCCGTATTCGCCGATGTTCTGCGTCGGACCAGCACCGCCTGGCGGTCGCGCCTCCCGCGTCAGAATCTCGCCGCGCGAGTTGTATTCCGGCGCGGCGGTCTGCGTCGTGACCTGTCCCGGCTCCTGATACCCGGGCGGCATCACCTCTGCCCCGAGCTCGCTGCCGACGTTCATGCCTGGCAGCGGCGCCTTGAGCGGATCCTGCACCGTCTGTCCGGTCTGCGGCGGCACGAACGGGCCGGTCGGCGCCGTAATCGCGCCGACAGGATTCAGCGATCCGAGCGGCTTCTTGTCCGGCGGCATCACGGTCGCGCCGACGCCGGCCGGAGCCTGTGGGCGACGGAGCGTCGCCATTACGAGTCTGCCTTCGGCGCGGCTTCGAGTTCCTTGATGCGCTCGTGGAGTGCTTCGTTCTCGGCCTGCAAGCGCAGGATCGTGAGCGTCTGCGCACCGAGGGTGTCTTGCACGAGATGCTCGAGGGTTTTTGCGGGCATTACTGCACCCCTGCCATGATGTCCCAGTCGGTGGCGAGCTGGGATTCGATCGCCGCGTCGGTCGCAGCCGTGACCGCCGCATCGGCCGCGAAGTCGAACGTCGTATCCGCTCCGATCAGATTCGTCCGCTCCACCAGCCACGGCGAAATCTGCACAGCCGTCGTGGCGAGATTCGGCAGCACCGTCACGCGCGCGAACGTCTCGCGCTGTTCGTGGTCGGGCGTCGCCGGACTCTCCGCGATGACCTGAAACGCCACAACGGCGAGGGCGGCGCGGACGCGCGCGTGGAAGCTTGGTTCGGTTGCGAGTTTCTGCTGCGTGTAGGACGTGTTCGCCATGATGACTGTCTCCGGTTGCCGCCGTTAGATTACCACGCCTGTCTAGGTGACAGACCCGCGAATGATGGCGAAGCGCAGCACCAGCGCCTCGCCCAGACTCCCCGCCGTATTGTTCCGCAGCGTCACCCGGAACGAGCCCGCCGCTGGCGTGTTCGGCATGACGGTATAGGCGCCGATGGTGCCACCGCTGCTGTGGTTCATGACCACGACGTCCGTCGCCGCCATCTGGTTGTTCGTGACCGTAAACGAGACGATCGCGCCGGCCGCAAGTGCCGCGTTGTGTGTCGTGATGGTGCCGGAGAGCTTGTGGAGCACGACCGTTGTCGCCTTGTTCGTCGCCTGGACGACCGACCCGCCCGCGCCGACGCCGTAGCCGACACCCGGACCGCCCATGCAGATCAGCCCACCGATCCATGATGCGCCGTTGAACCGGAAGGCGTTTTTCGTGTCCGTCTCGTAGAACGTGAAGCCGATCGGCACGTTCGTCGGCTTGGTGTCCGAGGATAGGCCCGAAATCAGTTGTCCGGAGTAGTTCAGCGCCATCACGCGACCTGCACGATTGAGCCTTCAACGTTGTAAGTGACGGTCGTATACGTGCCCGCCGCTTGCGTGCGCAGCGTGATCGACGTCGCTGACTTGCACCGGATGTGCATCGGCACGCCTTCGTAGGGACCGGCCCCGGTCACGTTCGTGATCGCCGTGACGAGCACGCCCGAGAGTTGCGAGAACGTGATCGTGAGGACGCGCGCCGCGTTTGTCTCGTCGGTGTAGGCGCACTCGGCCGTGAAGCTGTGCGCGGTGCTCGTCGTGACGTTGATATTCATCGAGACGACGAACGTGCCGTCTGCCGCGCCGACCGTGTAGGCCGCCACCGATGCGACCGCCGCCGTCTGCGCCGTCGAACGCGCTGACCCGTAGATCGCCGGATGCCCCCAGCCCGCCGTCACGATGCTGTTGTAGGTCGTGTTCTTGCCGCCGAGCTCCAGCGTCCCGCCGAGGTAGTTTCGTGCGCCGGTATCGACCTGATAGATGCCGTAGGCTTGATTCGTCTGCGTCCCGGCCGTCACGTCCCCGATGTAGAGCCCGTAGGTGTTCGTGATCGTGCCGAGATTAATCAGGTCGATAACGCGCAGACCATAGGCGCTCGTCGCCGTGACGCTGGCATGGTTGACTTCGGCGCTCACCCGCGCGCCGATAATCGTCGTGACTGTGCCGCTCGTCGCACCGTCCGACTTCGCGTTGAAACTGCCGCCGACAAGGTCCGTGGCGAGTCCTGAGGCCGTAGCGATACGCGCAGATCCGGAGTAGGCAACGAGCACGTTTCCAGAGTGCGTATTGCTGGATTCGACAATAGCTTCGATGCCGCCAGCGCGTCCAAATTCCTGGTTCCCTGCAAAGCGAAGCTGGAACAACATCCAATTGACAGGGTTATTGTTGCCGTTGGTATTGTTCGTGATCGTAACGTTGCCGGAGAATCCGGCGTTGCCCTTGATGTAGGAAAATGCCGTCACGCTCGGCAGCGTCACGTCCTTACCGAACCCGAACGAGCTGTCGTCGCGGATAGCGAACGTGTCGGTTCCGCCAGAGTCCTCTGTCAGCAGCGACACCGTTGACAGCGTCGTGCCTGCGCCCTTGATATGCAGCCGTGCCGCGAGAGATGCGTTCGCGCCGAGCCCGAGGAAGTTCGCGCTGTCATCCCAGAAGAAATTCGCATTGTCCTGCGAGTAGACGCCTGACGCGCCTGCGAACACGACCGACCCAGCCGTCAGCGCGGTGCCGGTCCCGGTGCCACCGCGCGCGACCGAGAGCGTGCCGGTCCACCCGAGCGTCATCGACGTCGCCGCGAGCAGCGCGGTCGTAGGACTGCCGCCGAGCGTCAGCGTGACGTTCGTGTCGTCAACGCGCGTGAGCGCTTGGCCGTTCTCGAGGAATGCAAACGTCTTGCGCGTCGGACCAGTGGTCATCGTCGCGTAATACGCGTCGGTCAGAAACTCGATCGCGCCCGCTTCTGGAGCCGTGAGCAGTGGTCCAGATGTGAGCTTCAGCGGTGCCGTGCCGGCAGCCGTCGTGCCGGCCTTGATGTGCGCGAAGGCCGTTGGTGACGTCGTGCCGACTCCGAGTCGTCCAATCGAGTCAATGCGGACGCGTTCAACGAGCGAGCCTAAGCCGCCCAGCGGCATCGTCAGGAACTGGATATAGCCGGAGATGTCGGTGGCGACGACATCCTCTACGACCATGCCTATTTCAGCGACGGAATAACGGGAAGTTCCGTTATACGCCTCCGATCCCCACAGTCCAATCAACATGCCAGCCGAAACAATCGTTGGCGCGCTGAGCGTGCCGCCAGACCTGACGCTGCGCAAATAGAGGCCCGGTAGATGGAAGTTCACCGACGACGCCGCAACGCCCTGCAGCGTGCCAGAAGCCGCGCCCGTGAGCAGCGCGACAACAGCGCCTGGAAGCAATGAGGCGTCCGGTGCGTCCCCTCCGTCATTGACGTGTAACGGGCGTTTAGGGGTTGGTGTGCCGATGCCGAGTTTATTGTTGGTGTCGTCCCAGAATAGGTTGGCGTTATCCTGCCCGTAGGTATCGGTCGCGCTGGCGAACACGACTGAACCGGCCGTGACGGCGTTCGGGAGCTTCAGCGTCGACCACAGCGGTGCCGTCGCCACACCGCCTGAGCGCAGATACGACCCGACCGCGACGTCTGCGAGCGTGGCGAGTTGCGTGGCGCTCACCGCGTAGAGCAAGTCGCCTATGACGAAGCCGGTCGGCAACCCCGCCATCGACAGCACGCCGCCGCTGAGCGACAAGCCGCCTGCGACTTCGATTTCCTCGGCATCGCCTTCGCCGTCCGTCGTGCGTCCGAGCAGCCGTGGCGACGACATCGTAATGCGCGTGAACGGCAGTTGCGGGATCTGGTCGGGGTCAAGCGGACCGATGATGGACCCGGAATCGACGAGCGGCGCCTGTTCAATGCGGCGCTTGGCCTCCATCAGCCACTTCGGCGCGCCGTAGATGTCCAGCGTGTAGTCAGCCGTGACCGGCACGCGCGGCATGAGTTGCGTCGAAGGATTGCTGTAGGTGTAGAGTCCGACACCCGTGCCGACGCCAGCGACGATGACATCGACGGCGCCGACGTTGTGCGATGGCGTCACGGCCGTGATGCGCGTGTTGCTCACGACAACGAAGGACGTCGCCGCGCCGCCACCGAACGTCACGCCGCCAGTCGCAAAGTCGAAGCCGAAGCCGGTAATCGTGACGGCGGTGCCGCCCGCGATGGTGCCACCGCTCGGGGTGACGCGGGTCACGCTGGTGAAGGTGTAAGTGTCGCTCATGGCCGTGTGCTAAAATATGCGCAACCGCACGGCTCGGTTAGCCGAACAAACAAGAGAGGCTCAAGATGAAGGCTGTATTTTCTATCCCTGGCCCGGACAACTCCCTCAATTCCCCATCTTTCGATTTCACGATCTGTTTCAATGGCTTGCCGGGAAAGGTCGTAATTGAAATAGATCGCGTTGACTACCAGGGTTTCTCTGGCAGCAGCGATAGTCCAATTACTGACACGACTCGAAGGACAGTCAACGTCTGCCGTTCCGTTATTGAATCCAGTAACGTAAGGGCCATTGCCAGCGCTATGCTGAGTGCCGCGACAGAATCCAAGCGTTAGTTCAAGATTGGTGACGGTGTCGTTGGCTCTCATGTCACCGTCACCGTCACCTGTCCGACCGCGTGCGCGGGCGTGACGACCGTGGCTGACGTATCCGACGCGACGACGAGCCCAGTGCCTGCCGTGTCTCCGAACAGCGCGGCCGTCTTGCCCGTGAATCCCGTCCCGGTCAGCGTCACGACCGTGCCGCCCGCCTTGTCTCCGTGCGTGGGGGTCACGTCGGTAACGACGGCGCCGCTCGGCGTATAGACGAAGTCGATGCTGAGGACGCTGATCGTGTAGCCGAACGTCACGCCGTTTTCGATGCTGCCGCCGACGCCGAACACGCTCCACGGATACGTCGGAAGGTTCTCCATGAGATCGCCGCCCGGAGGACCGGACGTGAAGTTCAACGTCGCATCCCACGCGCCGGAACTGGACCACGACGCGCCTTCGGCCTGCGTGTGCGTTTCATCGAAGCCGCTCAGGTCGTAGAGCGTGCCGGGACCGACCGTGGAATACGTGCCAGCATGCGCGAAGTTGACGATTGCGCTCGTGATCGTGCCTTCGATACTACCGAGCGTCGAGAGGTCAAACGGGCTCACCGCATCATCAGGCAGCAACGCGATGCTGCCACCGCTCGTCTGTGACCCTGTCCCGACCATAGAATCCGCGGGCGACCAGGCAACTGTTGTGAACGTATTCCCAAGCCACGTCACGCCAGAGGCCGCGAACGGAAACGAAATCGTCGCCACCTACGACGTCCCCACTTCCAGCTCGAGATACGCATCAACGAGCCGCCACGGTATCGGATCGCTGACCGACACCTCGAACACGCGATCGCGCGCCGATCCGAGCCGCCGCCACGCCACACGCTGCGCATACGCGCCGATCGGCCCCGCCGACGCGTTGAGTACGTTGCTCCACGTCTGCCCGCCATCGTTGGACCAGCGCAGCATCGCCAACGGGTCCGAGCCCTGGCCGCTCGAGAGTCCGAGCCCGACTTCCATGTGGAGCTGGAACCAGCTATACGTCGCGCGCTTCAGCTCCTTGACGAGATGCGGCGCGCGGCGCACGCGCCGAAGTCCGCTGACGCCGTCCGTGTGCGTCGCGAACGCCTGCGACATCTCGTAGATCATCCCGCTCACGCGATCGCCGACTAGATGCTTGCCGAATGCGTAGGTGTGGCCCCAGACATCGATCGCGCCACCGTCCGATCCTGTGCGCTCGTGCCACAGACCACTCGTGAGATCGAAGACCCATGTCGCGCCAGCCGTGGGAAACGACAGCACGTAGAACTGATGCCCCTGCTCGTCGTAGCTCGTGGACCCTTCGGCGTCGAGCACGGTCGAGTAACTTCGGATCGCGTATTCGACGGCGTGCGTCGAGATGCGCTGCGCGGTGTAGCCGTTGCCGTAGCGGACCGAGAGATCATGCGCGAGCCATGCGGGCGAACCGTTCACGAGCGCGGGCGACTCCGGGGCGGCCGTGCCGTAGGGGATCGCCACGGACGGATTCGGAATGAACACGAACCCTGCCGCAGCCGACGAGTCTGACGCCGCCGCGTTGTAATACACCGACGTGGACGCCGAACCGAACAGCCAGATTTCTTTCGGACGCGCGAGCATCTTGACCCACTTGTCGGGCGTGTCGTTGCGCTGAGCGGCTTCGTCGTAGACCAGCCCGTTGACAATCTCCGACTGATAGATCGTGCTCGTGTTAGGGTCCAGTGAAACGAAAAACCCGTCCTGGTAAACGACGTCCGACGACGCCTGATCCGCGATCGCCGTCAACGTGTTCGTGAGCACGTCGAAGCAATACAGCGTCGAGTCGCTGCTCATCGCAATCTGATGCCCAGCGTCGCCGTTGCTGGCGAACGACACGAGTTGATTGTTCAGATTCGACAGGCCCGTCGCGCGCAGGATCGCTGTGTTGATCGACGTGACTTCGTAGAGGTTCTCACCACCGACGGCGAACGTCGCGCCGTTGATCGTGAACGCGCCACGATACGGCGCTTCGGGCAGTTCGACGTATTCATCGAAGCCCGGCGCGGGCTCGTAGACGTATTCGGCCGGGCCAGTGCCAGATTCGACCTTGACGGGATACCAGTTGACGACCTGATCGTAGGCTGCGAGCTTATCCGGCAGCGTGTAGCTGGGTCCGATGAAACCTGGGTAGCGGGCCATGCATCACTGGCAGGCCACGAGCACGACGCTGATGGACCCGCCCGCTCCGGTCACGGCGGTATTGATGCGTGCGCGCACCTGCGCATACGCGCCCACGGTCAGGTGCGTAGCCTTCTGCTTGCCGCCCGTCACGTCGGTGGCGTTGATCGCGCTGCCAATGATCGACCACGTCCCGCCGTAGGTCTCGTAACCATGCGCCGGATCTGGCGCCGACTCTTCAAACGTGACCGCGCCAGCATCGAGCGTGCCGTAGCCGATAAGGTAGAACGTGAGGTTTGGAAACCCTTGCACGTCCACGCCGATGCTGGTCGTTTCGTCGGCCGTCTGCTGGTTGAGTAACAGCACTCTGATGGGACCGCGCGTCATGTCTGCTCCTACCCGTTCGTCCCGGTGCCGGTGATGATGTTGTAGAACCCGGACGGATCGTGTGTCAGCGCCGGATCCGTCGGCATGTCCACGAGCTTGACGTTACCGCGCTTGAAGTTCGCCAGCGACGACAGCGCCATCCGCTCGACAATGTCGCTGGGAATCTTCCCGTAGTCCGGCGCGCGGCGAATCGCCAAGTTGTAGATGATCGCTTCGTCCAGCCCGTTCGGGAGCTGATACTGCGTCGTCAGATTCGGAAACTCAGACAACTGCTGCGGCCTGTAGATCACGAGCCCGTTCGTCGCCACATTGGGGATCGGCCACAGGTTGATCGTGCCGAGACCTCCCGCATAGGTCGGGTTGTAGTAGACGTTTGTGAACTGCGCCGACCGCAACGACTTGATGCGGATGTTCTGCCACGCATCGTCGGTGATGACCGCGCGTGGCACCTCCACGACGTCGTTGTCCTCCGATTCGAACGCGGCCGTGATCGTGCCCGTGGCCGGAGTCGTGGGTGTGCCGCCAAACCGATACGTGAACGTCGAAGCGCCAGTGACCGTGATCGGGAACGTGCCGTTGTAGGCGTCAGGCGAGGCGCCAGCAATCGTGACGTTCTGCCCCGTGCTGCCGCCGTGACTCGTCATCGTTGCCGTCACCACGGACCCGACAGACGCCAGGGACGCGACCGCGGATGGCGTCCCTTGACTGTTCAGCAGAATCGCGGCGCCGGACAACGACGGCGGCCTCGACGTGTCGAAGTCACCGCCGGGTCCGATGGTGTAGACGCCGATGTCGCTCGTGAGCGAGAACACTTCGCGTGCGATGACCGGGATCGTGAGCGGTTGCAGCGACCACGACCCGATCATCGTGTTCAGATCGTCCAGCGCATCCTGAGAGTCCGCGGGGCCGATCGATTCGCCCGGCGCGAACGCCTCGATTTTGCCGAACATCCGACGAATCAGTGTCCCAGCGGAGACGAGGGCCACGAATCCTTAGCTCGGGTTGACCGCGATGCCGCTCGTCGCTGCCGCGCCGGTCAGGCCGTCGATGTAGCTGTTCGCCAGCCCGTTGGTATCGCCGTAGTCCGTGACGCCCACCAGCACCGACCGATTGAACAGCAGCATGCCGCCAGGCGAGGCTGTCGTGAAACTGGCAAGCACGGTCATCACGGTGGAGGTGGACTTGATCGCGTTGATGAACAGGCACTCTTCGAACGTATTGTGCCGGTCCACGCAGCCATTGCCGGTGCCGAGAATGCCGAGCGGCGTGGCCGCCGACGTCATCAGCGGAAAGTGGCACCGACGAAACACGTTGCGCGTCGTCGCAGCTGTGAGTTCCAACGTCGCGTTGGCCGCGGAACGCGTCACCGTATCGACGCCGATGACGCAATCTTCGAACAGGTTCTCGCCTGATCCGGCCAGTCCGATCTTCAGCGTGCGCGACCCGGCGTCAGCGGCACTTTCGGCGTCGGCGAGCCCGGCGATCTGGCAGTTCTGGAAGTAGTTGCGCGACCCGGTCAGCAGCATCCCGATCTGGTTCGTGGTGCCGGTGCCGAAGCCCATGAACCACGCGATGTTCTGGAAGATGCAGCCGTTGCCGCTGATCGTGAAAAACGGCGTATACGCCGTGGTTCCCGACGTGACCGCGATACGCGCCCGCTGCGAGTAGAGCACGGGCGAGCACACGCCGACGAGATGCAACGCATCCTTCGCCCACGTGAGCGTCGCACTCACGCGAGCCGTTCCGCCCGTCGCCCCGTTCCCGACGAGAACGATGATGTCGTTCTTGCCGCTCCGGCCAGCGCCGTAGGCCGCCGGCAGCGACTGATACGGGCTCGCCGCGCTGCCGTCCTGCGTGTTGGTGTTCGTTCGTGAGGGATCGCAGTAGATGACGTTGCCCAGCGACATCCCGGCAACCACCGACCCGAAATTCGCGTTGATGTCGGCGATGTTCTTTGCTGTGAATACGCCGCCACCAAGAATCGTTCGCATTGTTTCCTCTCAGACACCCCGCGATGTGCGCGGGAGACACCCCGTTGCCGGGAGACACGAGAGTTACTTCTTCTTCGCCGACTTGCGTGACTTCGGCTCGCTGGCCGGTTCTTCGGTTGATGGTGCCGGTTCCTCTGTCGCTGGAGACGGTTCGGGCTCAGACGCGGCGCCAACGTCCGGCAGTTCCGCACGCGCCTTCGCCTCGTCCGTGACCCACCCCTCCGCGATCTTCGCCGACAGGTCATCCAGCGTATCCGCGACGACCCAGTCCACGACCACTGCGCCGGACTCGTCGCGCCGCGCCTTGTAGACCATCGCGCTCATCGCTTGGCGCCCTTCATGTGGTCCGGCCGATCGTTCTTCTCCGGAATCACAGGCAGGTGCTGAATCGTCGCGTCATCGACTCGCACAGCCTCCGCGCGAGCCTGTTCTCCCATCCGCTGGTCGGTTACGGCGCGGTTCGCCGCGAGCTCGGCGAGTTCAAACTCCTGCTTCTCGAGCGCCGCGAGCGCCGCGCCCTTGCCTCCGTGGACGAAGCCGCAGCGTTCCAGCCGCTCCCGGTCGCGATCATCGGCCGCTTCCGACGCCTCGTAAGTCACCTCGCCGCTGTCCTTCGCACGCGTCGGCTTGTAGAGCATCGACGGATACTCACGGAACTGATACGGCCGTCCTGGCGGCCCATACTGCGAGTGCAAGCCTTCGTGCTTGCGCATCTCCTTCGCGTAGGCCGTGTCCTGTCCGACGTGGATGTGGTGCGAGAGCATGCGCGGTCTCCTGAAACGCGGCCGGGCTCAGGCGGAGGCCCGGCCGCTCGTGGTTACGAGTAGGTCACGGTCACGTTCGTGAGCGTCCCCGCCGCCACCGACGGGAAGATGCACCAGAACTCGTTGATAGCCATCAGCGCCACGACCTGCTTCCCGCCGGCCGCAAACGTGATCGCCGTGTCGAAGTTCGATCCGGCGTTGTTCAGCGCCGTCGCCGGAGCAACGGTATGCGCCGCCGATCCGTTGCTGACGATGATGAGCAGCGAACCGTCCAGATCCTTGCCAGGAGCCGCCAGCGTCATCGCCAGCGCGTTCGTGCCGTTGATGACCGCGACCGCGTCGTTCCCGGCCGTCGGCAGCGTGATGGCCCCAGCCGCCGAGTAGCTGAGCAGCGTGCGCGCCCGACCCGCGATCGGCGTCGTGACCGCGAGCTGCGGATCCGGGTTGACCGTATCGGTGGACTGCCACGCAATGACGTTTGCCCCGGACGGGTGCGCCTGCGAGACGGTGCCGCCCTGTGCGCGCACCACGGGCACGTTGACGCCGTTGCCGGCGACGGTGTAGCTGCCAACGATCAGCATCTCTTCCTGATCGACTTTCAGGCGCAGACCAGCGGCGAGGCTGGTCGATGCCGCGACGACAATCTTCGTCGCGTTGATGGCGCACGCCGAGGCGAGAGTGGTCTTGACCATAGCCGTTAGCTCCACGCCCGCAGGGCGAATCCGGGGATGATGACGCCCGTGCCGCTGAGCGAGTCGATGCGGCGCGGGAGCTGGTCCGTGGACGCCTGATACTGCTCCACGTAGCGCATCGAAATGCGCGCCTCGGGGTCCGAAATCGTCTTCGCGTTGGCGCCGGGCAGGTTGTCCGGCAGCGACACCATCGCCAGCGCGAACGCGTCCGGCTGGAAGACCATCGACTGCCGCGACCGCGTCGCCGTCATGGTGGCTCCGACCGATCCAGTCGCGCCGAGGAAGTTCAACGCGGCGTTGTCCGCAGGCAGGTTCGTCACCGTCTGCAACTGCCCGGACGCAATGAGCGACGGCGAGAACGACAGCGTCGCCGTGGACGAGCCCGCCACGTCTGCCGTCAGCGTGAACTGCTGCAGGACGCCCTGATCGACGTAGCTGACCGGGTTCACGCCGTAGACGCCATCGATCGTGAACACGTCGCCTTCGACCAGTGCGTAGGTGCCCATGCCGTCGATCGCCAGCGTCGATCCCGATTGCGATCCGCCAGCGACGGCCGGCGTGGACGCGGTGAACGTCCCCGTCGTGTGCGTCGCCATGTTCGGGTCGTAATACCAGTCATCGATCCCGAGCGCCTGCTCCGCGAACTTTGAGTCGCGGAACGCCTTGTCGATGACCGACCGCGGACCAAACAGCGCGAGGTTCGGGTTCGTGATCGCCGACTGCGTGAACGTGTCCGTGACGGCGCACAGTTCCTCCGGCACGCCCATCGCCCGCAGGAGCGCGACGCCGTTCGTCCACGTCAGATTGTTCGACAGCGGCACGCCTGGCTGGCCGATGCTGTTGTAAATCTGCTTGTAGGTCTCGATGGCGGCCGTCGTGTCCGTCTTGTTCGTCATCGAGTAGGCCATCGGCTTGGTATACCGCTTCTGGACCTCCTCGACGCGCAACGCGCTGTCCGCGCTCGACCACTCGCAGGCCGTCTGCCACTGATGGTTGATGCTCAGCGGCACGGTCTGGTTCAGGATCGACTGGATGATCATGCCCTGGCCTTCGTAGGTCACGAAGCGCTGCGGGATGCGGACCTGAATCGTGTCCCCGAGCTTCGTGGCGTGCGCGGACCACTCTTTCTGCCACTGCCGATCGAACTTGCCGACGAACTTGATGCTGTTCTTCCAATACATGGCGACGTCTTTGGTCACCCAGCTTGGAGTAATGAATGTGTTCAAGGCCGACCTCCGGCCTGCGCTCTGCTCGACGAACTATCGCCGACGCGGACTGTAGTGCTTCTCGTGCGAAGCAATCGACATGTCATCGTCGGTCGGTGGCGTATCGGGCGCGGCAATCGAGCCCGTTCGCACCGGATTCGGCGGACGAGGCGCGGGAGGTGGAGCCAACGCAAGGGCCGATCCGGTCGGTGCGGCCGCAGTGCGCGTGGATGGAGACGGAGTCGGAGAGCGTTGCTCAGCAACGACGGAACGGAGATAGCGAGCCGTGGTCGATACGGTCGTCTTGAACGCGGGATGGTCCGGCGTGATCGGTGCGCCGGTCGCATCTGTCATCGTGTCGGCGTCCAGCGCAGCGAGATCCTCGGGATGCTTCGCCAGCCAATACGCGGCGCGCGGCCCGACTTCCATGATCGCGCGTTCGATGGCAAGCGAGCACGAGACGCCCGTCGTCACGGCTTCGAAGTCGGGGAAGTCCTTCACGACGGCCGGAATCTCAGCGCGATAGCGAGAGACGCTTTCCTGAGCGGCCTGCGCTTCGGCGTCAGCGGCGTCCTGTGCGCGCTCGGCCTTGCGCAGCACGGCGTAGTTCCACTGCCCCCAGGCGTTCTGGTAGGCATACCAGTCCTTGTCCTCGTTGCCCTTGACCGTGACCCACTCGTCGTAGGTCGGAAACGTCTCCGGCAGCGGCGCGGCGACGGCGCGGCGCGGCGCGGCAACAGGCGCGGGCTTCGCAGGTTCAGCCGCCGGAGGCGCGGCGAACCGCTCGAGCAGTTCCGCCCGGCGCCGTAGGTTGAACACTCGGTCGGACTCGCCGTCCTTGCGCGCGATGTCCGCGCCGAGTTTTGCCTCGGCGGCCTTGATGCGCTGCGTGTGCTCGCTGATGAGCGGCACGTCATCGGCGTCGGCGCGCTGGCTCGCGGCGCGGTGACGGGGCTTGAAGCGGCCCGTGTCGTCGCGCGTGTCGTCGTCAGCAGCAGGCTCGCGCTGCGCGTCGGGACTGTAGGTGGCTTCGTGGTCGGAGAGCGAGTCGGATTCGACCGGAGGCGCGTCAACGGCAGGAGCGCCAGATCCGGCCGCATCGGCCACGTCGTAGAGCGGGAGGGCGAGACGCCAGATCATGTGTTCACCCGGCAGTATACGCGATGTGTCAAGCGTTCCCCTGTGCGGCGCTCTCCGCCGCCGCGGCTTCCGCCGCCTCCCGCGCCGCTTCCGCTTCCGCCGACTCGTGCGCGAACTGCTCGCCACGCGCCTCTCGCGCCGCATCCCGGTCAGCCGCCTTCGACGCCTCGCCAACGGCCGCCATGCCGACTTCGTGCTCGCGCCCGGCGGCGTCAAACTCCGCAACCTGCGCCGCGCCCATGCGCGCCTGCCACGCGTCGTATTCGCGCTGCATCGCGGCGCCGCGCAGCTTCAGCTCTTCGATTTCCAACTGTGTCGCGGCCTTCAGTTTCTCGATTTCCAGCTTCGACGCTGCGTCAATCTTCGCCTTCTCGATCGACGCGGCGAGTTCTCTGTTCTTCCGCTCGGTTTCGGCCTGCTCTTTCGCGGCCTCGCCGTCGATCTGCTGCTGCAACTGCTGCGCAACCTGCGTGACCTGCGCGAGCTGCTCTTTCGACTGCTGCAACTCGGCCTGCACTTGCGGCGGGATCTCCGCGCCCTGCTGTTTCGAGGCAATCTGCGCGAGAATCTTCGGATCGAGCATCACCTTCGTGCGGTCGGCCATCTCGTCGTGACCCGGACCGTCCAGATTCTTGAAATACAAGTCGCCAAACCACGTCATGAGCGTCGGATTCTGAGAGATCAGCTCGCCAACGGTGGACGCCTCCTGCTCGCGCCGGAAGTCGAAGTTCTTCGTGATTTTGATCCCGACGTTGAACTTCGCATCCTTCGTGAGCGTGTATTTCTTCGCGTTCTGATCGTTCTCGGGTGCCAGCACGGGCCGAGTGCCCTGCATGACCATCGGCTGGTGAAGCAAGAGTGTCTCCGGCTCGCCTTGCCCGTTGAGAATACGCGCGATGCGCCCCGGCCGTCCGTAGATGGGATACAGCAGATTGTTGACGATCTGCCCCTCGTAGCGCATCGAGCGCATGAGGTTGTCCATGTAGTTCGACGTGCCTTGCGCCGCCTGCTCGCGCAGCAGGTTCGCGTGCTTCGCGCTCTTGACCGAGGCGTCCGTCTCGCCGAGCGCGGTTTTGCTCACGAGCGACGTGGACTGCAAGGCTTCGTCGAAGAGACCGATCGCCTGAGCAACCGGACCGATCGCCGGGTCTCTCGGAACAGAGAACGGCGGCGGCGCCATATTGCCTTCGATGTCTTTTTGCTTGTAGGGCAATTTCGGCAACGTGCGCGTGGCCGCCGCGATATACCACTGCTCGTAGCCTTCGTCCTGCCCTTCGGCCATCATAAGAGACGGGATCGGCGTCAGTCCGATCAGCTCGATCATCTTCGACACCATGACGTTGAAGCCCTGCCCCGGCTCGCGCATCGGGCGCACCATGCCCTCGGCACGGCGCTCGTCGTCGTAGGGTTGCAGTTCTTCGCCGAGCACCTTCACGATCGGCATGTCGGGACCAGGCCAGTCGGTCTCCTCGAGCACGTCGTCATCCGAGCCGTCGATCTTCGCCCACTTGATCTGCTTCTCGACCACCTCGCGCTCGTCCACAACAGGCGCGCCGTCAGGTAGTTCATCGTCCCAGAACAGCGTGCCGTCTGCGAGCGTGCAGAGCGTCCGCGTCACGCGCTCCGTGTAGAAGTAATCGACCACGCGGATGAACCGCGTGTCGTCGTCGCCGCGGAACCAATCGGGCTGGTCGTCGCCGAGTTGCCGCCACGCGCCGTCGTTGTCGGCCGTGTCAATGAGCGCATTCTTTTTGCCGTTGCGCCGCGGGTTCTCGGCCTTGTAGCGTGCCCACGGCATGTCGGTGGCGAGAAACTCCCACTCTGCGTCAGAACCGTCCGGCTGCTCGTGCGCCGGGTCCAGCGACACGCACGCCTGGTTGTAGATGCGGTGGACGTAGATTTCCTGATCGTTGGTCTTGCCGGGCACGTAGCGCGTCATGACCATGTAGTAGCCGCGCCCGGCAATCGTTGCGCGCGCAAACGCCCACGTCCGCGCGTCGGCCGCCTGTGACTCGCGTTGAATGCGGCGCACGAGCCCTTCGCGCAGCTTGATTTCTGTTTCGTCGATCGGTCCGGTCAGATCGCCGAAGTCGTCAGCGGGGACGATCTCGATGCCGATGTCGCTGCCGCGCTCCTGGTTGAGCACTTCGCGCACGGGCTGGCGCGTCTTGTTGATGGTGATGCAGGGGCGCGCAGGGACGGGCGGCATGCCGTTGTTCGCGTTCTGGCCGGCACGTGACGCCTTGACGTCCTCAGGCCACTGCTCGCCGGCGTAGAACCGCAGGTCTTGCAGTTCGCGGTCGCGCTGCTTCGACTCGGCGGATTGGGACTGCTTGAAACGATCGCGCGCGAGTTGGAGGAAACGCGCAGTCTGGGCCGCCGATCGCGTGCGCTTGCTGTGGAGCGCGACGGGCCGTTCGGTCTCTGGCGTGTCGGCCATCAGTAGGGACTCGTGCTGCAGCCGTAATCCTCGCACGTCGTCGCGCCTGCGCCGGGCACGCACAGGCAGCCGCAGCCCCACGGACAGTCGCACGCCGAGCGCAAGTCGCCACCTTCAGACTGGCAGATATCCAGACAGGTCGAGCCGCACTCGCCGTTCGCGCACGCGCCGCTGGACGAGAACAGCGTGGACCAGATGACGAGGGCAATGAACACGACGCGCGCCACAATCCGAATCATCGCTTCCAACTCGCAATCTCGCGCCAGTCCTCACGCCGAGCGCGCACGAGGCGCTGCCGCGCGATCCCTCCGATGACGGCGAGCACAAGCACGGCGATGATGGCGATTACCATCCGAACAGCCACCGCACCCGCTGCCAGAACGTCAGCGCGCGAAACTCGCGCAGCGCGTCCGAGTGGTTGCCTATCGACATCCAGATCGCCGGCTTCTCGTCATCGACCCACAGGCGTCGCGTCGCTTCGACGGCTTCCATGCGCGCGAAGAGTTGCGAGATGAGACCCGCGAGGTATTCGTCGGCGCCGGAGAACACCTCGTTCTCATCGGGACGATAGTGCAGCCGAAGCGCTTCGAGCGTGGCGACCATGTGCTGCCGCTCCTGCTCGCGCTCGCCTGCCGACTGCGTCGTGGTCATGCGCGCCGAGTGTAGCATGTCCGTCAACCTGCCCACGACATGTCCCCGCGTAGCACAGGCCCCGTCGCCGTGCGCGGCTGACGCGGCACGGCCACCGCCTGGGCGAACGTCAAACAGAACGCGTCCGCGTCATCCGGGCTCGTCTCGCCGCGCGCCTGGATGTCGGCTTTCGACTCGATGACGAGCTTCCCGCTGTTGTTTAAGTGGTAGCCCGGCAGGCACAACTGCTCCGCGAGCTTCTCGTCGTTCGGCAACGCGCCAAGCTGTAGCCATTCCTTCGTCTTCGCCCACATGTAGGCCCGCATGTTCAACTGGTGCGCGTCCGGACTCGCGCCGCCGAAGTTGATTTCGTAGACGTTCGTGAAGCCGAGCGAGCGCAGCCGCACCACGATCGCCGCGCCGAATGCCGAATCGACGAACATCGCCGCTAACCTATGGCCCGCGCGCTGGTCACGCAGTAGCTCCGAGCAGATGCCGATGCGCTGCGAGCGGTCAGGGTCATGCTCGCCAGGGATGCGGATCGGCTCGCGCACGTTCCCGTTCAGCCCCTGCCGGAACCGGATGACGTTCCATGCCTTGCCGCCGCCGGAGACGTCGAAGCCGGCGATGATCGGCTCGTCTGATAGCGCAGCCTGCGCGCGGGCGCGGGCGGCCACGACACGGGCCTTGTCGATGTATTGCAGCTCGCTCGCCGACGGCGGGTAGCCGAGCACGCGCACGCGCACCATGTCGGACTCGAGCCCGTAGTCCTGAATCCAGCGATCGAGCAGCGCCTTGTTCGTGAAGCGCGACGTGCGGCTGTCGACGCGGCGTGTGTTCCATCGCGCGGACTCGCTGCCGAACGCGACCTTGTAGAACTGACCCGTATTGCGCACGGGCTGACCCCAGACGAACCACATCGGCTCGCCGTCCGAGAGGCCGCCGCTCGCCGTCTCCCAGATTTTATCGGGAACCTCGGACGCCTCGTCGAATAGATACCAGCTCGTGCTGGTGCGCGCGTGCTGGCCGGCGAACGACTGCGCGTTTTCTTCCTTGCACGTCTGCGCGCCGACCTTCCACGTCGAAGGAAACGACTTGTGAAAGATCGCACGGCTCTGCACCTCGAACCAGTGCGCCGTGAGGCAGAGCGACGTCCAGTAGCGAATCGCCGCCCAGGTGCGCGTTTCGAGCTGCGTGGCTGTGCCCGCGGTCACGGTGCCCTGGCTGTGCGGACGCGTGCTGAGAATCCAGTTCGTGATCCAGCCGCCCATCGCGGATTTGCCCGTGCCGTGGCCGCTTGTTTCGGCCATCTGGATCGGCATCACGGGGTTGACCCCGTCGAAGCCGCGCGCTTGCACCTCCGTGCCGAGCGCCGTGAGGAATTCGCGCTGGTTCTCGTCGGGTCCGGTCTCGTGCTCGAGCGGGCCCGGCTCTCCCCACGGGTAGCACGCGATCACGAAGCCGAGCGGATCGTCGTAGAACTGGCTGACGAAGTCGGCGAGGGAGGCGTCGGGGGAGGAGGAGACGGGTTGGGTCATCGCGTCGGGTATCGCAGCGTCAGCGTCAGCGTAGCCATGCGTGCGCACACAGACCACGCAAGCCCGTGCCGTCGATAGTTGCGTACCATCAGCGGCCATCGTAGGACGCGCTTCCAGAGCGGGCGCACGCGAACGCTCGCGATGAACTCGGCGACGGGGTCACGTTGCCATTCGTAGCCGCATTCCAAGCACTGCCATGGTTCTGTGATGCCGTTACAGCGCGGGCAGTGTGTGTGAACCGTGCAGTCGCAGCGCGTCATACCGCCCCGCCTCCAGGCACGTCGGCGCCGATGTCGGGCGGCTGCGCTAGCCGCGCGTGACTGTATTGCGAGAATAACATCGCCACGTTACCGCGCAAAACTCGTTCGCACAACTCTCGTTCGTCTGCGCTCGCTTCTCGGAAGTCGTAACCGTTCTCGCTGACGGTAACGCGTCCGTTGACATCACGGTAGTAGTGCTTGCGTGTTGCGCACTCCATCACTGTCCCTCCCTCTTCCGCTTCGCCAGCCGGTCCCGCGCCGCCGTGAGCCGCTCAGTCACCGCCAGCTCGCCCGACAGCTTCAGCTCCTGCGGCTGCTCCGCCGGCTTGTCGAGTAGTCGATTCATCAGGTCCGTAAACGCCTGGACGCTGGGGTCTTTCTCCCAGACTTCAATCGCGTTCAGCGACTGGTCAACCGTGTCGATGTCCTTCACGCGCTCGAAGCGGCCCGACTCCTTGTCCCGATACACCAGGTAAGACAGGCCGCGAGCGTGGGAGATTTGCGCGGCGATCATGCTCGGCATCTCGGGCCCGAGAATATCGCGCGCTTTCTGACGGAGCGCAATCTTGTCGGCCGTGAGGTAGTTCGGGTGCCCCTTCTTCGCGCCAGCACCTGGGCGCTTTCCACCGCGTGGCATATGGTCAACAAATCATACGCCGGGCGTCAACCCATCCGGTCCAAATCAGTGACATCGGTGAAGTCAGTGATCGCAGATCCGCACTATAAATTCTCTCTCGCGCGCGCATGTTTCGTGAACACTGACTTTATTGATTTATAGCGGGGATCTAGAATCATTGACTTCTCTGATTTCACCGATTAACGAGGGATTGGACGGACGCGAACCGCGCAGGCATCGGGAGCGATTCTTTCGCGTAAACCACACAGCGTCTACCACTTACGACCCATAGACCGTCTTTCGCGTGAGGGCTACGGACAGCGACGTAGCCGACCGTTTCGAGACGGTGCGGGATGAGTCGGCTGTTCTTGCGGTCGGTGAGCCAGTCGGCGAACGCCTTGGGCGTGGGCGATTCGGCAATGAGGGCGACGGTGAGCGCGTCGGGTTCGCCATGCGTGGATACGGCGTCGGCTATCTCGGCGTCTTCGGGCGTGCGTGACGCGTCCACGATGGCCCAGAATGCGGCCGTCTTCGCCGGCGGCGCCTTCGGGTTCCACTCCTCGATGTCGTGCGCCTGGAGCCACGCAGCGACGTGCGCAGTGCCGCCGGACGCGAACCACGCATAGAGCGCTGTGAAGTAGTCCGCGTCGAAGTCGTCTTGCGTCAGCTCGGACCACGCGACGTAGTGCCGGCGATCGTCGGCGGGGAGGTAGAGCCCGTTGGTTTTGTGGTTCGTCGTGATGATGACGCCGACGATGTTCTGGATGGGATACTCGCGGAGGTTCTTCTCGTCGACGCGGATGACGTCGGGCGGTGCGGCCGTGTAAAGCTTGCAGCGTTCATAGAACGCGTAGCGATCGATTTCGCCGAGGTCGCGGGCCTCGCTGATGCGGAGGATGACGGATTTCGTGAAGGCGTTGAAGCGGCCGACGAGCGCCGGCGCGGGAATGTCGCCCATGTTCCACGGACCGATCGCCGCGGACACAGGCTCGAGAATCGTATCCTTGCCGATACCCGGCTTGCCGCCGAGCACGAGCGCGTGATTGATTTTCTCTTGAGGATGTTGGACACGCTGCGCAAGCCAACGCAGAATGTGCTCGGCGTCGCCTGGGTAGACCGTGCGGACGTGATCGACCCACGGCTGCGCGAGTGCGGGGTTGCCACCGACGAGCACGGGCGGTCGATAGAGATTGAAACACCGCGAGCCGGGACGCTCCACCCATCCGGCATCGGCGACGAGTCGATCGCAGACGATCATTGGCTCGCCGGGCGCCCACGTCATCTGCTCAACTGGCCGGTTGCGGTCGAGCCACTTGCTGGCCTTGAGGCGTTTCTGTCCGTGCGCGCCGAAGACTGGATGGCCGTCGTCATCCACTTCGGGCACGCCGGGTAATCGGGCGTCGACACTCGCCATCGGCCACAGCTCGCGCGTCGGCGCGAACAGATAGGCATGCGCGGGCATGTAGGCATAGAAGTCGTCGAAGTCGACGGCGCCGGCTGGCGGCGGGACGTGCGTGAGTGGTTTGGCGCGAACGCGCTCTGAACTCACGCGGACGTTACGAGACGATCAACCATCGCGCACCCCTAACGGTGAAAAGGCGTCGGGCCAGCACGCGAGTTAGGTCGCATGCCGCGCAGTGAGCGAGGGCCGGCCAGCCCCGCCCGACCGAGTGAAATTCTACCACGCTGTCTCGTGGCTCGTGCAGTTTACGCCTCCGTCACGAGTGCGGCAAGCCCCAACGTATGCGCACGGTGCGCTCTAAACCGCTACGGGTAGTAGCTTCGCGCGGCTTGGGCTGCGCGACGACGGCATCGACCAGTTGCGTGATGAACGCATGCTCGGCGCGGTCGAGGAACGCGAGCACCTGGCGCCGATGCGCCATCGTCCAGCGGTCACGATGACTCAGGCGATCGGCCAGTGCGTGGCAGTCGCGGGCGAGGAGGCGGAGGGCGTGGGCGGTCATTCGCACACCTCGCGCGCGTCGTGCTTCGGCCAGCACTCCTCGCAGAAGTCGCCGCCACATTCGTGGCAATGAACGAAGGCGCCGAATCTCGTCTCGCAGTTCCAACCGTCGCACTTGCGAATCAGGTTTATGCCGATACCCCACGATGTCCGCAAAACGTGGCGAACCATTTGGCCTGATTCGTCACGGTCGGTGAAACAGCCCTTATTCGGCTTGTGGTCTGATTTGCCGAACGTCTGACACGCCAATCGCCACGCCGCCATCTCCGTAGGTGAGCAGCACTCCGGGTCTGGATCGAAGTCGCGCGGGTCTTCAACGCACGGGTATCCATAGATTGGTTCCATGCTCACGGCTGCCTCCCCCGCCACGTCGCCAGCACCGTCTCGAGCTCCGCGACACTGCGCACGACGCCCTGGACCGCGCCGGCCGTTTCGAGCGCCGTCAGGATGCGCCGCTGGTCCTCGGACACGCGTCCATCGTGGCGCTTCGCTTCAATGCCGACGAACAGCGCGACCCGCGTGCCGACCATGTCTGGCGTGACGACAACCGGCATCCAGCCGATCGTGTCGGGCATGCCGTTGTGCAGGCCGTAGCTGACGACGCGGCCGAAGCGTTGACACGTCTTGCAGTCCTTCTGCGCGATGCGCTCGACGCCGCGGGGGTTGCGGAAGAGGATCGCGCCCCACTCGCTCGCGCACTTCAGGAGCAGGTTCACGAGGGCGGATTCGGAGATGGGCTTGAACGCGGTTTTCATCGCTTCCCCCTCTTGCGCGGGATGCTGGTCAACGGCTCACGCTAATTGTCGCGTGCGGCGCGTTTTCGCATGCAGCTAGATACGCCTCTACGAATTGCACGAGCCCGTCATACGAGCCCCATTGGTTCTCAGGGTTGAACTGCTTGAATCGCTCAGGATCGGCGCGCAATAGGTCAAGTCCAGCGCGTAATGGTGCAACCAAATCTCGCGCCCGCGTGACGCTAATTTCGTCAGGTCGCCATAGGTGTTCGTAGATTCCAGCCTCTGCGGCCATCTTACTGAGATTGTGCGTCACGTTGCCGTCGTAAAAGCAATCGCGGCGCTGTTTGGTGTGCTCGTGGCCGCAATCACAAATACACGAGATTTCGGTCGGAGGCCCATAGAGATAGACATCAAGGCTCATCGTCTCTTCCCATTGCGCGGTCGCGGTGGATGCGCTACCCAATGCTCAGCTTGCAAGCATTATTTTCGGTCCTAGCACAAAATAATAGGACACGCGCGTCAATCGTCCGCAGGCCGTTTGCCGCAACTGCTGATAATTCCCACAATCGCACACGCGATTAAACCGCATTAGCGCCCCGTGGTGAGGCGCAGTCCGCGAGCCCGCAGGCAAACCCCTACCAGCCGTCGTCCGTCGCAACCTGCGCGAAATCGACCTTCTGCGGTTCCTCGCGTCTCGCCGTCCACCGATGCCACGCCCAGCCCGGCGCATACCCCATGATTTTCCCCAAATTCTGCCAGTCCAGCAGGGTGCGGCACAGTAGGGCCCGGTCAGCGACCGTCGCCCGCAGCGCCGACAACTCCGTCTCAGCGAGCTCGCCAGCGACTTGGACAACCTTCCGCTCCTTCACCGGATACGCCGCCTGGCAGTAGGGGCAGACCTTGCGCGCGGCTGAGGCGACGGCAAAACACGCAGCACATCGCTTGATGGGTTGCGGCCGTTCGCCCGGCGCCTTGACGATGCCGTCGAGCGTCCACTGTCGAGGATCATCGGGGAGGCCGTGACGCGTATAGTTCCCGACGTGGTCGAATATTTTCACATGCGTTTTGCCGTCAGCCACGCGCAATCCTCGGCCGCATTGCTGCAAGTAGAGCGACAGACTGGCCGTAGGTCGCAGGCTGAACACGGCATCAACCGATGGCACGTCCAAGCCCTCACCAAAAAGATCCACGCTGCAGACAACGCGAAGCGCACCATCTCTGAATCCTTTCATGCTTGCGGCGCGTTCAGCGCTTGGCGTCTCGCCGTCGACGTGCTGCGCGGCGATGCCGGCGGCGGTGAACGCGTCGGCGATGGCCTGCGAGCTGGCGAGGGACCAGGCGAAGACGAGCGCGCGGCCGGACTCGGCATGCTTCCGGTAGGTGCCGACCGCATCGCCCACGACAGTGGACCGCGCCAGCGTCTCGGACACTTCCTTGCGGTTGTAGTCCCCGGCGACCTTATGCAACTTGCTGGCATCGAACTGCGCGGGCGCGTAGAGCCGATACGGCGCGAGCCAGCCGGCGGCGATGAGGTCAGCAGTGGACGGCCCGCACAGCAGCGCGTCGAAGAACGGACGGAGGCCGCGGCCGTCGAGCCGACTTGGAGTCGCAGTGAGCCCGATATGCACGGCGTTCGGCAGCGCTGCGGCGATAGCCGACCACGATGCCGACGCAATGTGGTGCGCCTCGTCCCACACGATCAAGTTAGGCGCGCGGACCTTGCCGATGCGCTTGCGCAGCGACCCGACCGCGCACACTTGCACTGGCGCCGCCGAATCGCTCGGATACCCGGCCGCGATGATGCCGACGTGCAGGTCAGCGGCTTCGACGAACGTGCGGACGGCCTGGTCGAGCAGTTCCTTGCGGTGGACGACGAACCACGCGCGCTTGCCTCGAGCGGCGGCACCCGCGAGCATCGACGCGACGAGCACGGTCTTGCCGCTGCCGGTCGGCGCCTGCACGAGCACGCGTCGCGCGCCCTGGCGGATCGTCGCGCGGGTCTGGGCGATGAGGTCGGTCTGATACGGGCGGAGTTCAAGCATTAGCAGGCTTGGCTGCGCACGCCGGACACGGCGACTCCGGCTGATCGCGCCGCACGTAGTAGATGACCACGGAATGACCCTTCGCACAGACACGCACCAGCGTGTTCGTGATGCGCTCGTATTCGGACGGCGTCTGCGCGCTCATCGAATGTGCTCGATCGCCTTGTCGGGAGCGACCGTGCGCCAGTCCGGCCATGCGCGCGATTCGTTCTTCGTCTGCTTCGCCACGAGCGCCGCCGTGATTTCCTCGGGCTCGTAGCCGACACGCCACGCGCCGTCAAGAGCCAGGATGATGACATCGATCCACTCGCTCAGGTCGTAGGGATCGGCCTTGATCTCTTTCAGCTCTTTGCGAATGTGATCGATGATGCCGTCGGTGCGCGTGCCTGGGCCGAATGTGCGTTGCGAGAACGCGCGTTGGCGTTCCAGATGCTCTGTAAGATTCATGCCTTCACCTGATACCGCGCCGTCCACCCGCACGCCTGACAGGTGACGCGCACGAACGTGACGTTATCGACCTTGCCGAGATCCTTCGACGCGCACGAGGGGCAGATGCGCGGGATGGCGTCAGGCGTTGAGACGATCGGGGCGTCAGCGGGCGACTTCGGTTTCGCCATCGGACGCCTCCGCAAAGAGCGGCGCCTGTTCGCGGTCGCGTTCAATGACGGCCGCGCCGACGTTCTTCAGCGCCTGCCGATAGTAGGACGGCTTCAGCTCCACGCCGATACCCTTGCGTCCATTCAGCAGCGCCCCGTAAATTTCCGATCCAACGCCCATGAACGGCGTGAGCACCGTCTCGCCGGGATTCGACCGCATGATGACAACACGTTCGATGACGTCGAGCTGCAGCGGATGGACGTGCTTCTCGTCGTCCGGGTCACGGCCCTCCTCGAAAGGCACCACGCGATCGATGCGGATATCGTCCCAGAACGACGAGGCGTATTGCCGCCAGATCCAATGCGAGTAGCGGTTCTCGGTCTGCTTGCCCTGCCAACCGCGATAGCCGCACAAGTCTTCGGGAATCTTGCGCTCGCCAGCGTAGGAGAGCAGTCCTTCGGGATGCGCAATCGGCACTGGATTCGCGCCACGCTTGCGAAACAGCAGCAAGTAGTCCGCGCCAGCGACGTCGCACAGCGACGAGTCCTCCACAATCTGCCGATGCGCGAGCCCCTTCGCCATCGTCCGCATCCGCACGCCGAGCGGCTCTTTCCAGATCGCGTGCCGCGCGATGTAGTGCATGCCGAAGCGCTCGTGCAGTTTGATGATTTCCCCCGGCAGGTCGTAGAGCACACCGTTGCCGGTCGGCACGTCCATGCAGTGAACCGCCGTCAGGCGCCCCGGCATCGTGACGCGCACGATCTGCTCCACGAGGAACGCGTAGTGCTCAAGAAACTCGTCGCGCGACCGGCAGTTGCTCATGTCGCGTTCGCTGGACGAGTAGTGGTAGAGCCCGCAGAACGGCGGCGAATAGACCGACAAGTGGATCGATTCGTCGGTCAGCGTCGGGAGCACTTCGCAGCAGTCGCCCCGATAGAGCGTGTAGAGGTCAGTCGTGTCCGTTGGTTGTAGCACGTTTCATCTCCTCGGCCATGAAGGCGAACATTTTGTCGGCGGCGGCGGCCTTGCGCTGAAGGTTGCCGAGCACATCGGCCTCGCCCTGTGTCGTGATGACGCTGACGTTGACGTCGCGCGTCTGTCCGTAGCGCCAGCAGCGGCGCACGGCCTGGTAATACTGCTCGTAGGAATGCGACGGAAACATGCTCAGGTTCGCGCAGTGCTGCCAGTTGAGCCCGAACGCGCCGATCTTCGGCTTGGTAATCAACACCCGCAGCGAGCCCGCCGTGAACGCGTCGAAGAGTTCCAACTTCTGCTCATCGCTCTGCGTGCCGCTGACCTGATTCGAGCCGTCGATGAGGTGCTCCAGCAGGTCGGCCTCGTCGTTGAGGTGACACCACGCGACAAACTTGTCGGCGCCCTGCGCGATGGCCTCCACCGCTTCACAGCGCTCCTGAATCGTGGAGCGGCGCTCGAGGCGCTGTTCCGGCAGCGTTTTCGCAGCGGTCACGAACAGATGCCCCGGCATCGGTCGTGACGCTTCGACCGTGATGACGCGTTCGTTCAGCGCCGGCAACCGCAAGCGGTCGTCCGCGAACGGGCCGACGTCGGACGGCTTGCGCGCCGCGCGTGCCCAGCCGCACATCCACTGCCAGAACGGGCGTTCGGCGTGCGGCTTGAAACGCCACTTCGCTCCGTGCGACAGCGGCGCGAGAGAGGATTCGTCGTTCTTGAAAAACCGCGTCAGCATATCGACGTGCCCGAGCTCGCCGAGCGCCTCGGAAGACGTGCCGAGTTCGACGTAGTCGTTCGGAGCGGCCGTGGCCGTGCAGAGCAGACGATACGGCAACAGGCGCATGAACTCGGTGACGGTGGCTTTCGTCACGCCGTCGAAGTTTTTCAAGATGCTGGACTCGTCGCAGACCGCGCCCGCGTAACGAGACGAGTCAAACAGGTGTAGCCGTTCGTAGTTCGTCACGATGATGCGCGCGTCGTCGGTATGCTTGCCGGTGGAACTGCGCTCGCACGGAATGCCGAACTTCGCGGCCTCGCGCACGGTCTGCGACGAGGCCGCGAGCGGCGCGACGATGAGCACGGGCCGGTTCGTGTGCTGGATGACGTTCTGTGACCAGACGAGCTGCATCGGCGTCTTGCCCATGCCGCAATCGCAGAACAGCGCGCCGCGTCCCTTGCGCGTGGACCAGTCCACGAGATGCGCTTGGAAGTCCATCAGGAAATCCGGCATCCAGAGCGGCGCGAAGCCGTGCAGGCCGCCTAGTTGGCGCTTGGATTCGAGGAACGCGGCGTAGCTACTCACCGAACACGCCCCTTGCCAACCGTTCGCGTTCATCCCGATGCTCCTGTAACTGCTCCCGCTGCCGCGCGATCGTGCGTCCGGCTTCGTGGAGCAGCTCCTGCGAGACGCTGAGCATGAGGCGGTAGAGGGCGCGTTCGCGTTCGCACTGGGCGAGGAGGGCGATGGTGTCGGCGATCATCGCTCCACTCCTTCGCCATAGAGCAGCTTGCGCGCACGCTGCCACGGTTCCATCGAATGCGCGCAGTTACGATGACCAGCGCACCCGTCCGACGCGTATATGATGTCGCGCAGGATGTCCATCGCGTCTAGATATGGGCGCATGACTTCGGCGCTCTCGTTGGTGAATTCCGGCACGTAGTTCTCGGAAACATCGATGCGCGAGACCGGCCGCAGTCGGACGGTTCGGCGCAATTCGTCCATTAGTTGGCGCGCTTCGCACTCGCGCCGCATGCGCTTTACGTCCAGCGCGGCAATCGCTTCGGCGCTCGGCCCGCCGTCGTTCGTGTGCGTCATGCGCTTGACTCTGGCACACCAAAGCGGTTATTGTCAACTCATGAAAAACACACACGCCGCCGCGCTTGGGCGCAAGGGCGGGCAGGTCCGAAGCGCCGCGAAGCTGGCCGCCGTGCGCCGCAACCTCGAAAAAGCCCGGAAAACACGCTGGAAACCGGCCAGAAAAAAGATTGCGTGATTTGTGTTGACAGACACAAACCGCTTACTGTAGTCTTGACGCATGGACATCAGCGACCTTCCAGCCGGTTACTTCGCAGGTGGCGACGTCATCGCGTGCCAGCGGTGCGGCAACCGCGTGCTGGACGGCGCGTGCCTGACGTGTGGCGCAGAGCCGGAAGGCATTGAAGTGGAACGCATCGTGCCGACCGTGCTCACATCCGAGCAGTTGGAATGGGCTGCGGCCGGTCTGGTGCCGACGCGTACGATCTCACTGGCTGAGTTTCGCGCGCAGTTTCCGGCGAAGGACGACGACGACCGCTGGCTCTGGCATCGGATGCAGGCGGAGTTTCGCGCGTGGGGGACGAAATGAGCGCAACGTATCTGATCCAGACCGTCGAATACGGCGAGCTACGCAAGGCTGCCGACTCCATCAAGGATGCGCGCAAGTGGGCCAAGACTGCGCTCGGTGTTGGCCCGAAGCAGGTATCGCGCGAGATGACGTATCGGCGCTGCGAGTGGTGCGGCTCGTCTCGTTCGCTGTGCGACTGCCATCCGCCGCGATGGAGGGCTCGATGAGCGCGAAGCCCTGGCCGTGCTTCATCTGCGAGAAGCGCTACGCCGAACTTGAGCAAGCCGAGCGGTGCGAACAGAAGCACGCCGAGAAGGCCGCGAAGGGGACGAAGTGAGCGCCGACCGCCTCGCCGCCATCGTCCTCCGCATGCGCTTGCACCTTGAAGATGTCGCCGATGCGATGATGTCGCCCGCGCACTCGGCGCGCGATGCGAAACTGATCGGCACGAGCGCCGGTTCGATCCGCGAGTGGCTGAACGAGCTGGAAGCGATTGCCAACGAAGGAGACAGGTAGATGAGCACGCCGATTCTTATCAAGTTCTACGTCGGCGACGACATCATCGCGCGTGTCATAGTGGAACTGTCGATGATGGCGAGCACAACGGCAGCGTTCCTGAGCGCCCGCCACGCGGCCGGTAAGCCGATGGGCTGTGCGATTGCGGAGCGGGTGCGATGAGCCACGAACTGTTCGCCGCGTTGATGGTCGTCTTCGCGGTGCTGGCGGGGTTGCTGGCGTGGAAGGTGGGACGATGAGCCACGAGGAAGCGCTGAAAGAGGTCGCCAAGATTCTGCTTCAGGCCATCGAAGACGACCATCCGCTGACGGCGCGAGAAGCTAAGGACTACGAAGCGCTGTTGGCTAACGCGCTGATGCAAGCCTACAACCTCGGCAAACGGGCAATCATGGAGGTAATTCGATGACCTGGCCCAACGACGGCCCGCCGTGCCCGCCGCGCGACATCGCAGATCGTCTCGACCGCATCGTGCGCAAGACGCGGCGCCCGACGCTGCTGGTGGCCGTGAAGGACGACCGCGGGCGCACGGTGGCGACGGTGCCGGTGGAGCAGCGGAGGCCGAGTGGCCCGTGGGACCGCAACGGCTCGTGACGCAGGCGCACGTCTCCCGAGGATCGCTCCGCTACTCAAGGACGGAGGACGCGGCGCATATCGCGCCGAGAGGAGACGTGGGACGTGCGCCGGTGTGACGGAGGTGTCGCCATGTAGCCGAACCTCGAGCCATTCAACGTCGGTGGCGATTATTGACTGGGATGCCGTTGGGACGTGACAGGCCGGAGAGACGGCCCTGATTTGGAGGACAGATGCCGAAGAGTGCGAAGGATGAGTTGATTGCGCGGATTGATGCGGATCTCGCGCAGGTGCATGCCGTGGCGAACTACGTCGGATCGGACGGATCGTCTGCGTTGTCGGCGCGGATCGACGCTGACGTGGCGCGACTCGCTTCGATGCGCGACTACGTGACCGCGCAGGTGCCAAAGGCAGCGGCGACCGAACCGAAGAAGCGCGGGCGCAAGCCGAAGCGCGGCCTGCCGGACACGCCGAGCAACGGGGACTGAAGGAGGACAGATGGCTTACGAAGCGGAAGGCTACTCGGACGCGCCAGCCTTAATCGGAGGCGGAAACTATCTCAACGCGGCGAAACAGGCTGGCGTGCCGTCTCTGAAGCTGCGACTCGACCGCGCAGTGAAGGACGCCGAATCGGCACTGGCCGAAGCGAAGCGCGCCCGCGAGATTCTCGACGCGCATCCCGAACTGGAAGAACTGCTGAACATCATGCAGCGCGGAAGGTTCTAGACTCCGGCGCGACCGTGACGCGCTCCTTCTCGTGAAGGCCCGCCGCGAGCGGAGATAGTGCGGGCCGTTTTGATGTCTCATGGAGGGACAACGCATGGAACCAGGCATCTACCAGATCGACGCCACAACTTACCACGCCGACGCGCTCGGCTGCGACACGCCGCCGATGCTCTCAGCGTCCATCGCGAGCATCCTGCTACGCCAGAGTCCGATGCACGCGCACGCCGCGCACCCGAGACTCGGCGGATTCCCGCCGGAGGAATCCGAAACCTTCGACCTCGGCACGGCCGCGCACGCGATGATTCTGGAAGGCACCACCGACCGCTACGCCATCATCGAAGCGAACGACTGGCGCACCAACGCCGCGAAGGCCGCCCGCGACGAGGCCCGCGCGAACGGCAAGACGCCCATCCTGGCGAAGCACGCCGACCGCATGCGCCTCATGGCGAATATGGTACGCAAGCAGGTGCAGGCGCACACCGACGAGCCCGTGCCGCTCGAGTTCGGCAAGCCCGAACAGACGCTCGTGTGGTGTGACCAAGGCGTCTGGTGCAAAGCGCGCGTGGACTGGTTGCACGACGACTTGCGCACGATTGACGATCTCAAAACCGGCGCCGTCAGCGCGAAGCCGGACGCGTGGACGAAGACAATCTACGGCCGTGGCGGCGATCTGCAGGCGGCGTTCTACCTGCGCGGACTGAAGGCCATCACGGGCTACGATGCCGCGTTCCGCTGGATCGTCGCAGAGAACACGTATCCGTTCGCGGCGTCGGTGATTGCGCTCTCGCCGGAAGGTCTCGCGGAAGCTGGCGAACGCGTCGAGCAGGCGATCCGGCTGTGGGGCCAGTGCCTCGCCAGCGACGCATGGCCCGGCTACCCGACACGGACCTGCTACATCGACCCGCCCGCGTGGGCGCTCATGCAGCATCTGGAAGCCGCAGAACAGGAGGCCGTGTAATGCCGTTCACGTTCCGACCAGCGAAGCGCGAAGCCGTGGGCCTACTCATCGGACTGGCCGGAGCGTCAGGTTCAGGAAAAACATTCTCGGCGCTCCGACTTGCGAAAGGACTCGCCGGCAATAAGCCGTTCTGCCTCATCGACACCGAGGCCGGTCGCGCGAAGCACTACGCGGATCAGTTCGCCTTCGACCACGGCGACTTGCACGCGCCGTTCTCGCCAGCCGCCTACGCTGAAGCGATCGGCGCGGCCGACGCGGCCGGGTATCCAGTCATCGTCGTGGACTCCGCGAGCCACGAACACGCCGGAGACGGCGGCATCCTTGACATGCAGGAATCCGAGTTGACCCGCATGGCCGGCGACGACTGGAAGAAACGCGAAGCCGTCAAGATGGCGTCGTGGGTCAAGCCGAAGATGGAGCACAAGCGGATGGTGCAGAAACTCCTACAGGTCCGCGCGCACCTGATTCTCTGCTTCCGGGCAGAGGCAAAGATAGAGATGGTCAAGGTGGACGGCAAGATGGTCGTCCAGCCGAAGCAGACACTGACCTCGCTGGACGGTTGGATTCCGATCTGCGAGAAGTCGCTGCCGTTTGAGCTTACCGCGTCGTTCCTGCTCGTTCCCAACGAGCCCGGCGTGCCGCGTCCTATCAAGTTGCAAGAGCAACATCGGCCGTTCTTTCCGGCTGGACGCGAAATCACGGAGGCATCCGGAGTGTCGCTGGCGCTCTGGGCTGCTGGCGTGGACATCTCAGGAAAGACCTACATCGGACAGTGCGAGACGATTGTGTCGTTCAAGAAAGGCGCGCTTGTCGTGAACGAAGTCACGATCGACGGCCAGAAGTTTTCGACCGTTGATGCCACGCTCGCCGACAGCGCGAAGACGCTTGAAGGCCAACGCGTCAAGGTTAACTACACGCCGACGGCTAAGGGCGGCATGATGCTGAAGTCTATTGAGGCGGCAGCATGATCGTCGTCTACATCGACACCGAAACCGGCGGCGTGCAACCGCACCATCCGACGATCCAACTCGCCGCCGTCGCGATGGACGGAGATACCGAAGTCGGCGCGTTCGAGCAGCGCATCGCGTTCAACGAAGCCGACTGCGATCCGGAAGCGTTGCGCCTGAACCACTACACGCGCGAGGCATGGGCCGATGCCGTGTCGCCGGCCGTTACGGCGGCTCGCTTCGCCGCCTGGCTGCGCCCGTTCCAGTCCGTCACGCTGACGTCGAAGCGCACGGGCCAGCCGTATACGGTCGCGAGGCTGGCCGGCTACAACGCGGTCTCCTTCGACGTGCCGCGCCTGCGCGAGATGTTCGCTGGCCAGTTCTTCCCGTGCGAATATTTGACGCGCGACGTGCTGCAACGCGCGCTGTTCTACTTCGATGAGCATCCGCACGGGCCGCAGCCGGCGAACTTCAAACTGGCGACGGTCTGCGCGATGTTCGGCATCGACACAGACGGCGCGCATGGGGCGCTCGCCGACGCGCGGATGTGCGCGCGGTTGTATCGGGTAATGGTAGAGGCCGCATGATGGCCCAGCGAAAGGCAGCGTAGACGATGGCAGAACAGCAGTCGGATCCCTCCGCGGTCCCAGGCGGGAGGCAGGCGCAGGACTTACTCGCGGATCTGCGCGAGCTCGAAAGCGACTGCGAGAAGAACCGGCCGGAAGAATACGGCGACGGCTCGTGGTCCGCGTGGGCTGCGGACATCGCACGGCAAGCAATCACGGCGCTGTCGTCCTCCCTCGCGCCCGGCATCCCCGTGGAGCAAGCAGCGCGCGAGGCGCTTGGATTGTTCGCGCCAGGCTCCCACGACGGGCTGTGGGGACGCATCAAGGCGTTCATTGTCAACGGCGCACCGACGCGCGACGAGGGTATCGCCATTGCGCGGCAGATAACGGAGTGGCAGTGCCGCGTCGATGACGCCCTGATCGCCTCGGCGTCCGCACAGGGGGCCGCGTCGGTACCCCTTGAACACGATGAGCGTGAGCGCCTACACGCCATCATCGCGGACTGCAACTCGTTGATCGACCCAGAGCGCGATCCTGAACTGTCGGCGCGGATCGATGCCGTGTTGATGCCATGCGACCACGCCGGACACTGCGTCTCCCCGCCCGCCCCGCAGTGGAGGCCGATCGAGAGCGCCGCATTTCCCGATCCTCCCCCCTCGGACGCCCCCGAGAAAGGGAGCCAGCTATGAGATTACTGACGAAGTTTCTAGCGTGGCTCATCGGCTACTACTACGACGAATGCCCGGTATGCGGTCGCTACATCGCCATTCTATCGAACGGACAGATCGTCAATTGGTGCAGCCGTAAACGGCACGCCTCGGACGCCCCCGCAGAGAAAGGGAGCAAGTGATGGTCAGGAAGCCGCGACGAATCAGGAAGATGCTACGCGGGCGCTATTCGTCCGACGGAGAGTGGACACCGATGCGGGACACGCCCACTTGGAGGCGTCTACGGCGCAGGTATTTGAATTGGGGCCGTGCTCGGCTGAGATCATGCACAGGAGCGAATTATGGAAATGAATCTAAATGCGTTTGTTGAGATCGGTGCTGTTTATGAGCACCCGAACAAGTTCTATTACCGTGTTCTCCACGTAGCTCAGGATGACGCTGGCGGGAACCACGTAGTCCATCAAGGTCTACACGACGGTAGAATCTGGGTCCGAACGGTAGACAACTTCGTCGAACGCTTCGAGCGGAAAGCGAGGTTCTGAACCTATGACCCCCTCTGATCCCTCTCTCTCGGACAGGGCACAGGAGATCCGCGCCCGGTGGCAACGGGTCTACGATCGACACGATCCAGACTCCGAGTTACATCACACGGCGCGCGAGATGTTGTGGCTCCTCGATCAACTCCGGGCCGCGCAGGAGCAGATCGCTGCCTTAACGCCGTCTGACGTGACCGCCGACGAATGCGCGCTTGCCGTGTTCGTGTTGCGCCAGATTCGTCGTGGTCAGTCCTATGACGCTCAGGCTGGCATCTGGTGGGATTCAGCATCCAAGCCAGGAGTGCTGGCGACTGCCGAAGCCCGCATCGCTGAACTGGAATCCGCCCTCAGTGCGCAGGCGTCCTCCGGAGCCACGGTGACGACGAGGACCGAATCCTGGGCTGTGAGTGTCGAGCGCAACGGTGAGCAGGTTGTCACCCTCAGTAATCGCGGCATCTCAGGCCGTGACCTGAGCGCAGCGGACGAACACGTCATCCGCGAAGCCGCGCGCCACCTACTCAGCTTCATCGGTGACGCCCAGCCCTCCTCATCCTTCCCCGCGCGCACGCCGGACGTTGACTCGGCGCAAGTTCGCGTCCAGTGCCGCAAGTGCGCCGCGTTCACGTTCGTGCGCGAAGGCTACTCTCTGGACGCCATTGCTGGATGGTGCTTCGACACAGACAACGGCTGGCGTTGTCCAGCCTGCTCTGACTAGCTACTTCTTCGCGTCCCGCACGATGTTCGCCACCTTGACGACCGTATCGATCGCATGGTCGGCAGCATCGGCCACTTCGACCGGATCGAGCTCCACCTGCCCGGTCGCGTTCGCCGCAGCGACGGCGGCTTCGGTCACGCCAAGGACGTGCGCTTTCTTATCCGCGCCGTCCTTGAACAGTTCCTCGGCCGACGTGATGCCGCTGACGATGACCGGCACGAGCGGAATCAGTTTCTCGCCGCCCTTGACGTTGACAAGCACGATCGGCGCAAGCAGCGACACGAGGGCTTTCCAGTCGAACTTCATACTCTCTCCCATGAACGCGATCCAGCGCGTTCGTTCATTGGTCCAGGCGGTGACGGCGTCCATGTCGATCACCGCGCAATTTCCACCAGTTGAATGCGCGACCCATCGTGCCGTGCCGTGCGCTCAGCTATGACGCCCACAGGTGCCCATCCGCCGCCCCACACGACAGCAGGATCCAGAATCTGTCCCGGCTTTTCGGGATCGGGCCTGATGCCGATCAGCGCCGTCCATCCGCGATTGCCAACGATGAACGAATAGCAGCGCACGACGGCGTCGAAGTTCGCCGCAGAGACAGGCGATCCCTCCCACCCGGCATTGATGAACGTTAGGCGCTCGGCCGTGGGTATCGCACGACCGCCATCGACATATCCCTGCGCGCACACCCTCTGATTCGGACGCAACGTGCGCCCGTTCAGCCCGTCCTCGCTGTGAAACACGCCGCCGACTTCAAAGCCACGGCACAGCAGTCCGAGCGTCCAGAAGAACGTCGGATCAGCTTCGCGCCGGCCTGGGTCGTTCTGCTCGTCTGCCCCGATCGGCTCGCCGCTCATGGCGGCTTTGTCGGTGTCGTCCGCGATCGCGCGAATCTCGCGCACGCGGCGCACCTGATCCCAGAATGGCCGTCCTCGGTCCAAGTGACCATCGTTGAACTGCCCGCCATCGGTCGGATACGTGCCCTCCGGCGTCGGCTCGTCGGTCCAGACGGGTGCCCCGAGCGTCCACGTCACGCTGGTAGGTATGACGCGCTGGCACGTCTCGAGGAAGCGCGGCACGTCGTTGACGAGTTCAGACTGCGAGCTGTGGCCGATCTCGTTCGCGCCTTCCAGGATGGCGTTGGCGTGCTCTGCGCACGTCTGCGCGACGGCCGAGAGGTGCGCCTCCACGTCGTAGCCGCCGCCAGTGCAGGCGCAGACGTAGACGTAGAGGCCGCGTTGCGCCGCTTCGGACAGCATCGTCGGCAGGATGGCGCGGGCCATCTCTGGCGTCTGGTTGACTTGGCCGAGGTGGCCGCAGAACACGCGGAAGCCGTTGAAGCCGAGGGCGCGCGTTTCGTCCATGAAGTCAGCGCGTTCGGCGGCAGACTTGACGCAGAGATAGAGACCGGATTTGAACACGGGACGGAAGGTGCCGGCGTCGTTGACATACCAGCGGCCGTCGATGCGGACGCGACCGGCAACAGCGGAGCCGCCGAAGTAGGGGCGGATTTGGGGATAGGGGCTCATCGCTTCGGATCCTGATACCACTCATCCCTCTGATTGACTAGCACGCGCTTCCATAATGCCGTGGCGTCGTTGGGATACCAGATCACCCAATGCGTCATACGCCACGATGCGCGCCAAGACAGACCAGCGCAACGATAGCGCCAGATCAGAAACGGCCAGCGCATCGCTCGCTTCCAGCGTGGACGGACGCGGATGCCTATACTCACGACTGCCTCACCCACGTCAACCCCGCCGCCTGCCACTTGCGTCCGTTGTCCGCGCCCTGCGTCGTGTATTCGACCACGGCCTGCACGATGCCGGACGGCCACTGGCCGAACGTCCACAACTCGTAGTTGCCGGGCTCGCGATCCGTGCCGTAATACTGTGCGCAAACGTTGCCGGTCGGTGTGTGCGCGGTCGCGTCGGCGCCGAGGCACAGCGTTATGTGAGCAACGGGGCGCACGGTGCAGCGACCATCAGGCTGCGGCGTGGCTTCCAGCAAGTCGGCATCGGTCAGCGTCTGGACGTTGAACGACACGACACCGGCATTAGAACATGACAGCACGCGGTCGCCGGGTCCGATCAACCATCCACGTTCGGTCTGCATGGGCACTCCTGTAATCGGCGGTATCGGGGGCTCCGTGGGCGGCGGTTGCGTCGGTGGCGGATCCACCGGAGGAGGATCGATGGGCGGCGGTTCCGTCGGAGGCTTGGGAACGACGACGGCCGGCAGCGCCTGCAGCTCCGCGAGCGTGGCGTAGGTGATTGTTGTCAGCGCGTTGCGCGGGTCGATGACGGTGATGGCGAAGTCGTTGCCGACGCGCTTGGCGACGATGCAGCGGAGCTCACCGTCTGCGCGCAGCGCCTGAAACGACAGCCGCAGCAACCCGCGTTCCGGCGTCCAGACCACCGCGCCCTCGTCCGGCTTGCCGCCCTGCCCGATCGCGATGTCCGACCACTCCGTCCACTCGTAGAGCCCGCGCGCAGGGTCAGCGTAGGACGCCACGCACGGCATCAGCGTGCCGTCCGGCTTGCCGTAGCGCCAACCGCCGGTCTCCTGATACTCGGACTGAGTCTTGACCCAGTCCAACGCGTTGAAGGCGTTGAAGACGGCGGCGTGCGGTCCCCACGCGATGGCCTTGTCGTGCCACGCGACGTCGTAGAACCACACTCGGTCGCCTTGGTGCCCCTGCCCGCCGATCTGTCCGTAGACGTTCACGTCGAGATACATCAGCGAGGCGCCAGGCGACGGCGGCACAATGCCGGATCCGGTCTGCACGCCCACGCCCGGCAGCGTCACCGCCCACGGGCCGTTGTTCGGCCACGCGGCGCCGTAGCCCCAGACGCCGGAGGAGGGGTTCCAGTGGATGGTGCGCTGGTTCATCGCGGACGCCTTGACCAGTCGAGCATCTCAGGCCACGGATGCCCGCAATGCATCCAGTCGCTGCAGCCGCACATGATGACTCGCCCCGATGGCGGCTCGCGCGCGTTGAGGATTAGGGCCAAGATGGTTTGCCAGGATCGATCGTCCCGCGACAGGTTCATGACTTCAACTCGTAGATGTCGTTTCCGGCCACAGCGTAGGTAGTGCTCAGGCGTCTCATAGCGGCCCGCAAACGCGGTATTTCGTTGTTGGCGGTTCGGCGCAGCCACTCCGACACGCTCAGCCCTGCTCGTTTCGCCGCCCGCTGAATCGCGCGCTTCTCTTTCGCGGTGACGAGGAACTGGATGACGATTCTCGGTTTCATGACGCCTTCATGATACCACTACCGCCACGTTCCCGTCCGAATCATCCCGGCGACTTCGACCGCCCGTTGTCCGACCTGCCGCGCCCACTTGCTGTCCAGAAACTCAGCCGACGCACGGGTGTAGTCCTCGGCCGCCATCGCCCGTAGTGCGCGCTGGAATCCGAGCAGCCGCACCATGCCGAGGTTGAACGCCATGTTCACGAGCGCCGCCTGCCGCACCGAATCGAGCCCATCGAACCACGGCAGCGTGCGCCTCAGGTCGGACTCGGCTCGGGCCATGTCGTTCGCCAGCAACACGTCCGATTCGTCGTGGCTGATGCCGACGTCGTCCAGATTGCGACCGACGCCAATCGTGAGCTTTCCGACCGTATCGCGGTAGGGTTTCAAGCGCAAGCCTTCATGCCGACGAAGCTGAGAGACGAGTGCGAACGTGTCGGCGTCGGTCACGGATTATCCTTAAGCCGTTCGCGTTCCCATTCGTCGTGTGTCTTGAGCAGTGACAGCGTGGCTTCGCTCTTTTCCGCGAGCAGATCCGTGCGCTGATCCGCCGACGCGCGCCCTTCGGCTTGACCGACCGCGAGATTCTCTTTCGCCGTCGAACGGAGCAACTCGTCCATGCGGCTGTTGATCTGCAAATGCACCGTGGCGAGTTTCTGATTCCCGCGAATCGTGGCCCATGCTGAGATGATTCCGGGGACCGCCGAGATCGCGCCGACGATGATGGCGACGACAGCGGCTTCGCTCATGGCCGTAGCGCGAGTCGGTCGATGCGCGCTTCGTGGTCCTTGATCGTGTCGTCCACGCGATCTAGTCGGCTGATGATTTTGCCGAGGTAGAACGCCGACCAGAAAATCGCGGTAGCGACGGTGGACCCGAGTCCGATGATAGCGAGGACGAGTTGCGGCGACACGGTCATCGCTTCCCCTTGTAAAACAACGCGACAGCCACCACGGCCACGGCGACCGTTACGAGCACCGACACGGCAAAGATGCCCATGTCGGACAGATCGATCGGAAACAGGATGCGCAGCATCACGCGTTCGGATTCGGCGGCGGCGGGTCATACCAGCAGCCGAGCACCCACCACATCGGATCGTCGTCGTCGAGCGTGTAGCACCACGGGTGCCAGTTCGTCAACGCCACCGCGAGCGCGAACGCACATACAGCCACGCCGAAGCCTGCAAGCAGTCGTCTCATTGCACCCTCAGCACGCCAGGCCCCACGCCGAAGAACGTGGCCACCAGCCAGAGCACGATCAGGCAGACGAGCCCGACGTAGATGATCGTGGCGATGTTGTCGGGGATGCCGATCGCCTTGCACAGTTGCGGCACGGCCCAGATGACGAGCGCGATCAGAATCAGCACGCCGAAGAGAGCGAGTAGGCTCATGAGCGCTTGCCGAGTGCGGCCGTGATGTTGACGTT
>Ga0105252_10000254_pt1 | contig 42684 bp, 43 predicted proteins | sample EasRivMeERMZT100_FD_89675 | JGI IMG/M metagenome (GOLD analysis project Ga0105252, IMG submission 89675) | Soil microbial communities from meander-bound floodplain in the East River, Colorado, USA - East River MetaG ERMZT100 | ecosystem: Environmental > Terrestrial > Soil > Floodplain | place... | reverse complement strand
CTATTTTTTTGCCTACGCTCAGGCTGTCGCCTATTCGCGACAGCCTATTTTTTTGGTGTGGCATAGGCGCGCTGCGAGCGTTCTACGATGCTGTGTTTTTTGCCGGCTACCCCAGTACCTGACGAACCATTAGCCGTTACCAGCGACGCGCGCATCGGATTTACGGGCTATCTGAGACAGCATGGTTAGGTGGGCCTATTCACTATTCCACAAATCAGTTGAGAATGATTATTATTCTCAACACTATTACTCCGGGAGTAATCCCTATGCGCCGCGCAGCACCTAGATTTGAGGTGCATTACCCGATTAAACCGAGGGGCATTCCCTGGCTTGCCGCAGGCTGAACTAAGGTTCAATAACAATTGAAATGTCGTTGGTGGTCTCGTAACTCGTTGAATTGCCCCTAGTAGTAGAATAGAAAACATAATATAATATAATATATACTAATACTCCTAATTATCCTTACACATTCTGGAGGACAGCCCCTATGAAGACCCGATCCTCGTTGGATTGTGATCGTGGGGGAGCGGGGTTCGTAACCCGCGCCTTATGTTTTGGCCAAGTGAGGCAAATTTAATTATGTTCATTCGCAACTCGTTGAATTTATTCACGTTTTCTTTAAAAAACTATCACAACTTAGCGTAATGTGCCTTTTATCCTCAAATTAAATGGCCGTCGCGGGTTTTAATCCGTATCGTCACGAGTTTTAATTTTACTCCGAGAGTAAACCGCGACATATGCGTTGAATTGTAGCGACACATAGTTGACAGCCTCTAGCGGACTGTCGTATAGTTGTCGCGCAGTTGCTTTTTAACTGCGGCATAGGAGATACAGTATGGCGAAACGAGCCAATACCGAGCGCATAACTTTAACACTTCCGCGACAAGTGTGCGACACTTTACGCGAGCGCGCTGCAAACCGGGGATTGTCGGTCTCAACGCTCGTGTTAATGTCGCTAAATAATTACACATCTGTCGCGCAAGTATCGCATCAAACTGACCCACAGTTGCCGCAACCCTCGTCGAATTGTGACAGTCGCACATCTGTCGCGCAAGAGCAGCTACTCATCCAAAAAGAATTCGAAGACGCGTTCGATAATCTGATACCCGACGCCGATAAATAGGAGAAATCTCGGATGGACACCCTCGCTACCATCGCCGCGTTCCTCGCTTTATTGCCGCCCGCTACCCGCGAGCAAATCTTGGTTACAGCTGAAAAACACGATTTCGAGCGCTTCGGCCCAGGCCAAGGCGTGATCAACGCGGTCATCCTGACATTTAACGTGGCCCAGCACCGCACGCTGTCGGGCTACGAAATCGCGTCGATGGCAACCGCGACGAATTATACCGAGCGCCAAATAAAGAAGCAGCGCAAAAACGTCAGCCTTAGCCTGGAACTGCCTGTATATCAATCCATTGTAGCCCACGCCAGCCACACCCACTTCACTATATCGGGCGTCGTCAACCGCGTCGTGAAAGCCTCGGGAATATATCGCCCCGGACCGATACGATAAATCCCCTCGCTAAATTAAGGCCCGGCGGCCCGTTTTCCCGCCGGGCCATTTTCATAAGATTTTCTAGAATTCTATGATTATTTACTTGACTTTTCTGTAGAAGTATGCTATAATACAAATAAAAATGATGAAAGCAGTCAGCACCCCCTCGTGAGCGCGGGCCGCGTCGGATTGTCACCTAGTGACACTCGCTAGTGACAGTGTTACTCCGGGAGTAATCCTGCACCGGAGCCTATAATATGGGTCGGCCGCCGCAGGCGACGACCCCCCTGTAAGGGGAGTATGTGGCACCATGAGTGACGAATACGACGAACGCTATGGCGAGTGGGATGGTCCGCAATGCTGCTACTACCACGCCGACGGCGGCAACCCGTCGCTACCGTGCGGCAGTGACAGTGTCGGCGAGCGCATGGTCGAGGACCACTGCCGCGTACCAGAACCGCGTACCACTATGTCGAGTGGCACAACATGCGCGACGGCGCGTCGAGCACGTGGCGCTTTATCGAAGGAAAGTGACATGACACCGGACCAACAGCACCAACTATCACTACTGGCCGCCCAGCAAGCAGAGGACGCCTTCGCGCAGTATGGGCTCGAACTAACTACCGACATGTTCAACTCGCTGTGTGACACCCTGGCCGAGCTGGCGCGTCGTCTCATGGAGGATGGGCCAGATGCCTAAGCGCGAACTAAAAGCGGTCGTCATCAATGGTGTCGTCATTCACCCGAGTGTCACTATCGAGCGGGTGATCGACGGGGTGCATCGCCAGATGGAGACCCTCGACAACCCCGGCTTCTGCGTCGCCTGCGGCGAGGACGCCGACGGCTGCGAGCCGGACGCCCGCATGTACACTTGCGAATATTGCGACGAGAAGGCGGTCTATGGGGCAGCGGAACTATTGCTCTATTTGGGCTGACGCCATCGCAGCGCCCCCACGCATTGTCGTGTGGGGGCGTCACGATGTCGTCGCCGATTGTGGCGCGCATCGCCGCGTTTATTCAGAACCCCGAGGACTGGAGGAAAGGCAAGCGATGAACAAACCGAGGGCGCAACAACTGAACTTGCGGTGCCGCTGCGGCGCCGATGGCAGCCCCATCCCGTGCAAGGGCGGGTGCGACTTGATCTGCCAGCGGGTCGACGAGCGCGAGGCTGCGGCCGTCACCCGGCGGCTCGGGACGATCGACGCGGCGAGAGGGTGAAACCAGCCATGACACGCCGCATTCAAACTTTGGACGGCCTGCCCGTCTATGACGCCACCGAGCCCCTGTGGATCGAGGTTATCAAAGAGGACGTCAAGGCCAACCGCCGTCGCGATCCCGAGCGCTGCGCGCTGGCGGCCGCCTGCACCCGCACGCTGCACGTCGAGGCGAAGGCATACCTTAGTCGCCTCTACGTGCGCCACGACGATCACTGGCTGCGCTACATGCTGCCGGAAGCCATCCGGTCCGAGGTCGCTGCCTTCGACCGTGGCGGCGGCTTCTCATCCGGCACGTATCGCATTCCGCCATTGCCCCCAAAGGCGCGGTCAGGCGGCGGCGCGCAGGGCGGCAAGAACCCCCGTAAGACTGGCACCGGCCTGAAGCGCATTACCCACCGCGACGTCAAGGGCCTGCGGGCACCCAGCCCGCTCTTTGGCGGCGCTATCGAGCCTGCGGAGCGAGGGAAGCCATGAGCACACTAATTCTCGAAGAATTGCTCGACATGGGCGAGAAGTTCGCCCACCTGACCCTGCTCAAACTGAAAGAGTCTCAGCTCGCGCCCTTCTACCACCTCGTCACCCCGGATGACGACGCGCCGGACGTGCTGGTGCCGTGCAACCTCGACGACGATGTGGCCAAAGAAAACACCGTCGCGATCACCGCTGCATTGGCCCAAGTGCACCACGCGGTCGCGGTGATGTTTGTCAGCGAAGCCTGGAAGAATGACACCATGTTCACCGTAAAAGAGACTTGCCTGCGAGGCCATAATATTGCGACAGTGGGTCGCTATAAGGGCGGCCAGTGTCGCCAATGCGAGCGGGCCCGCGTGCTCAAGTGGAAGCGAGCCAATCGCGGCCTCGTGTTGGCCAATGCCAAGGCGGACCGCGAGGCATATCGCCGCGTATTTGGGTGGGTGCGCGGCCCGTATCGCAAGCGGCCGCAGGCCGAGAGCGCCCCGGAGGGCTAGATGAGAGCAATCCACAAACCCAAGCAGGCGATTAGCAACATACGCGGCACCCCGTCGGCCTATGACACTGCGACCCGCTTCGAGGACGGGTCGTGGCAGACCTACGTCGTCACCCACTGCATCGAGTGCGGGGAGGAATTTAATATTCACTGGAATACCGGGGGCGCCGACCCCCGGTTTGTCGATAAGAAAATGCGCGGGCTTGGATGGCACTTCGACGCCTTCAAGCCAAAAAACTGCGTGTGCCCAGCGTGCGTCACGGGCCGGCGCGGTCCGGCGCATCCGGACAGCGACGAAGACGACAACCTGACCCCTCGGGAGGAACCTATGGTAAAAGCCAACTCCGTCGATAACAGTGGGTACCAGCCGCCACAGCGCGGCGACACCGCCATGCTGACCGTCGCCGGCAGAGGCGTCCAGAATACGGAAGTGCCTCGCAAGCTGACCGCGCACGAGAAACAAAAGATCAGGCAATTTCTCGACGGCCATTTCGACGAGGCGCGTGGGCGCTATCTGGACGAGTATAATGATAAAAAGATTGGCGAAGAAGTCAACGTGCCGTGGGCTCTGGTGACCGAATTGCGCGAGCTGGCCTATGGCCCGCTCAAGGATGATCCGGAGGTGGTCGCCTACAAGGCGGAGGCGGCCGCGATACGCCAGGAGTTTGTCGCGTTTAAGGCAGCCACCGCGACAGCCCTTGAGGAGATGCACGCCACTGCTCAGAAACTCGAAGGGCGGTTGCTCAATCTCGAAGGTCGCGCCAAGCGGCTGTAACAATCTAGGTAGGGGTGGGATAATTCATAATTCCTGCCCCTATCTATTTTTTAATGTTGACTTAATCCATTGATTATGTTATAAATGTCTTCTCAATCAGCAGAGGAGGTCAGATAGTCAGTTGCCAACCGATCACCGGGGTTACTCCCGGAGTAATCTAGAAAACACTCAGGATGGAGCTTACGATGACACCTTCACGCAGTCACCTGATCCGCCAGCTGCGCGCTGACATTCAGCAAGCCACCGGGCGCACTTATAATATCGACTTCGACAGTTTTGACGAACTGTCGATTCGCGAGATGATGCGGCTCCTGATCGACCTCAAATTCGAGCATCAGCGGGCGCTTAATAACGAGAAGGCGCGGATGCGGCGGACGCCGTGGCTGGTCCGATGAAGGGCTCATTCCCGTTCACCACGTGGGATCAACCCTAAAAAGGAGTTACTCGGAATGGATCTCATCCGCTGCAAAAACTTCTTGCTGCAAACCCACCTCGCGGCGCTGGATCGCCGCGAGCGCCCGAACGCGTACCAGCTCCTCAGCAGCCCAGGCGTCGGCAAATCCGACAGTATCTTCCAATACGTTGCCATGCTGGCTCTCGCCCTGAACCAGCCCGTCGGTCTCGTCGTGTTTATGCTGGCGACGATCACATCTCCTGATGTTCGCGGATTTATGATCCCGATCAAGGCTCCCGACGGCGGCAACCCCATCACCGTGTTCTCGGTACCGCCGTGGATGCCTCGGCCCGAAAGCATGTGGGTGTGCGAACCCACTGGCGATCCTGATAACCCTGTCAGGTGGCACGAGGCCGGTACCGAGGCCGGTACCTGGGCCGGACCTATGCCCACCGTCGGCGTGCTCTTCCTCGATGAGTGGGGGCAGGCCGACGACGATGTGAAAAAGCCTTCCGCTGAGCTATTGCTCAACGGAAGGGTCGGCAACTGGGTATTGCCAAAGACCTACCGGGTTATTGCCGCATCCAACCGGACGAGCGACCGTTCGGGAGTTCTACGAGAACTCATGTTTATCATCAACCGGCGCGGCGCCCTCCAGATCGAAGGCAGGCTGCAGCCCTGGCTGATCTGGGTCGAGACCCAGCGGGAGCATTTGAGGCCACATTATCTCACGGTGAGTTTTGCTCAAGCGCACCCCGGCGTGGTGTTTCGCGACACCGTGCCCGAGGGGTACGACCAGTTCTGCACCCCTCGGTCGCTGTGCCTGATGGATAAGGATTTGCGTGCCATCAGGACGCAAAAACAGGTGGACGCCGGAGAATTGCTCGACCTCGACGATCCGGTCGCGCACGAGCTGGCGGCAGCCTGGATCGGTCCGGGCGCGGCGGGGCAGTATCTGGCGCACCTGAAGTATGCCGACCAGATGCCGGACGTGGAGGACATTATTAAGAACCCGGCGACGGCGAAATTGCCGGCGGGCCAGGACGGCCAGATGGTGTGCGCTTTTAAGCTGGTCGAGCACATCACGCCGGAAAACGTCTCGCCATTTCTGCGCTATATCGGCCGGATGCACCAGGACATGGGCGTCTTCGCTGTCAACACGATCAACGCGGACGACCGCCGGGCTCGGTTTGTCTTCCCGACACCGGAGTACCGGGACTTTCAGCGCAAGAACAAGCAAGTCTTGTTCGCAGCACACAGCTAGAGGAGGTGGGATGTAACCTGACGAAATCTAATCGGATGGAAACCAATGGAGAAATAAACCATGACTAAGCGTGAAAATGCGCTTCGACAGTTTGTTGACAAGTACGGCGAAAAGCTGTCGGGCAAAGAGGTGTTCGAAGCGTTCGACTACGTTTGGGACGCTCGCGCTGAAGTGATCCGCAGCAGCGACGAGCAGATCGCGGCGGCGCTCGCCTTTATGGAACAGGCGGCTGCTGCGCTCGCGGAGGATCAGGCGCTCGATATCCCCGCCAAGATGCAGGAGGTAGACCTCGACCCGAAGGCGTACGCGTCGGACGGGTCGCGTATCCGCCACGCTCTCGTCAAGCGCGGCGTGTTGGAGTACGAGCCGGCTAAGGCGGCGCGCTACGTCAAGCGCATCACCAACGGCAACGCTGGCTAAATTAGAAGGGAGTCTTACCTACGTAGGTAAGACTCCCCTTCTTTATAAAGGAAAAATACAATGGCAGATATCTCGGAACTGGACCATACCGCGCAACTGCTGCGGGTTTCATGGCGCAAAGCCCACAACTACTACAGGTCGTTCGCGACGGTGTGGTTTGAAACGCGAAAAAACTTCGACCCTGAGAAGTACCCCGGTTGGACATTCTCTAAGTGGGCGACCCTTAAAGCCGGCATGTCTGAAGAGTTCACAATGAAGCAGCTTAAGATTTTCTACCGCACCCTTGCGGAGGAAACCCGCGCCGCTGTCAACCAGCGTGCGGTCGAGATCGCCCGCGATAAGCGGCTCGCCAAAGCCCAGGCGAAAGCCGTGCGGGATGCCGAGCGCGCGGCCAAGGCGGCCGCCAAAGCCCCGCCGCCGGCTAAGCCCAAGAAGGTGGCACCGATGCCGCCGCGCCCCGCGCCGGCACCTGTCCCTCAGATGCGGCCACAAGCGCAGGCGCAGCCGGACTCCAACGTCGTGCCAATGCCGACACCGCTCGACCGGCTGGCGGCGCGCATCAAGGCGGGATTGGCGCGCGCCAAGGCCGGGCGACAGGAGTGGATCGAGGGGCAGATCGACTTGTGCACTGCCTTGGCTGAAGCACGCGACCAGTTCCCGCACAATACCGCGTTCGGGAAGTGGTGCGAGGCTAATGGGGTCGGCAAAGACATAATAGACCACCAAAACCGCGCCGCTGCTATCGCGATGGGACGAGATCCAGTGGCATTACGCAAGTGCCTGGAAGCAACGGAGCGAACGGCGTTGCGGTATATTTACAGCAATGAGTTCTCATCTTACGTAGGTACGTAAAACACTAGGAATGAACACGTGTTCATTCCTAGAAATTAACTGGGAGTAGTCTTACGCACGTGCGTAAGACTCCCTTACTCTGGGAGTAATCTATGGACACTCTAATGAACGTCACCGAGGGCGATCTCGGCAAGGCGCTACAGGAGGCGGCGCTGTTGGTCCACGTCAAAATCTCGGTGTGGGATAGCGTCAAGACCGACCGCGCCGGACTCGAGGATTTAAAGAACCTGCACAATGCCAAGGGCGATGTCGGCTACCTGAAGAAGAACATGCTGGCCGGTGCCGACGGCCCCCTCAAGACCGCCCGCTCGGCCTTCGCCGCTGTGCGGGTACGTCACTACGATTTGTCGTTGCCCTGGGTCAGCGACACCGCCAGCGACCGCAAATCGGGTCCGCGCTTACTCCCTCACCCCCTGCTCGGTCGCTACCTCAGCGAGTTGGGGCAGTTGGAACGCTTCGCAGTCGATGCGCTGGAAACCTTCATCCCGCTGTACCCACAGATGATCCAGGATGCGCAGCCAAACCTCGGCGGCATGTTCAAACAAAGCGACTACCCGACGGCGGACGAGATACGCTCAAAGTTTCGCATCTACAAAGACTTTGAGCCGATCCCGGACAAGACGGGGTTTCGCGGGCTGCCCGATGGCGTGCTGGAGCGATTGTCGTTCCATCTGGAGGAGCGCCAGAAAGCCCAAGTGAAACAAGCCAACGAAGCGATGTGGGCCGAGGCCAAGGACAGGATAAGTCACCTGATCGACCGGCTATCCGAGGAGGATACGAAATTCAAGGAGGCCACTGTGCGTCAGGTGCGCGAACTGGTCGGGCTCCTGCCGGGGTGGAACATCGGCAAGGACGAACGCGCCAACGAGGTGGCGCAGGACATTCACGACATGCTGGCCGGCATCGAGGCGTCGGACCTACGGAAGGACGCTGTCATCCGTAGCAGTGTCGTCGAGGAAGCCAAGAACATTTCATCGAAACTCGCCAAATGGGGATTGTAGAATGCCTAAGCAAACGCATAACATGGAACCTACTTTGCAACAAGCCATTATAGAAATGGTCACATACGCAGTAAAGAATGAATATATTACAGCAGACGGAAATCGTGTTATGTTGTCAATCGATCTTCTAACTCAATTAGGATGTGTACCAGAAGGTACTAAAGAAGAGATTGACCTGATCCTAGAACGATTCTTAACGAAAGGAGAGGTTTCATGGCTAAAGTGACGCGGAAGGAAATGGTCGCGGCGGTGCGCCGGGAAGCTGAGGATCGCGGGCGGGCAGAAGGGTTCTGGCCGAGCCCGAAAGACGAAGCCCACTGGCGAGCCCTACAGGCGGCTCAGCGCGAGCTTGAGGCGGGCTGGCGGCCGATAGACGATGCTGCTCGAAATTCCGGTGAGGAATGGTTACTCGGAACGACCGAGAGCGACTTCATGGTCGTCGCGTTCTGGGACGACACCAAGGACGATTTCCAATGGCAAACTGCTGACGGCCCCGGCTACCGAGCGGGCGCATTCACCCACTACATGCCGAAGCCACGCCCTCCCACCACCAGCGACGGAGGCAAGAAGATTGATTGGTCCGGCATTCGCTTCCGTGGGAGTTGTACCGATGTCTAACGCCGCTGAAGCCGCTCACGAGCGGCACAACCGAATTGCCGAACAGCTTGCGATCTCGATCTGGACCGGCGTGAAGGAAACAGAGGATCGGATGCTGGTCATGGAAAGTGCTTGCGCCGCAGTCATTGGAATGATGACGAAACATCTTCCTCTAGGACAGCGATCCGAAGCGCGACAAGCGATAGCATCCGTGCTGTCAGTCGGAATCAAAGAGAGATTGGAATCGCAGTCATGACGCGCGCCCCGACCGAGCCGGACGAGGAGTCCGCACTACGAGCGGAAATTAAACGGGTGTGCTGGGGGCGCTTTGTCAGCGAGAGCGAGTTCGATCAACTCCTCGACCGCTTCCGCGCGGCCGGCGTGCGGGAGGAGCGGCTGCGCTGTGCCGCCATCGTTGCATCTGAAAGCTTCAATGATGAGGACGCTTTCGACCGCATGGAGCGGAACATTCTGTCGGGAGCCTCCCCATGACTGACCCCACGAAGGACGCCGAGCGGCTGGCTCGCATTCGCGTGCTTACCGAAGCCGACGATGGTTCTAGAAATTTTACCGCAGGAACCATGCTGTTCGTGCTTCATTATTTCGACGCCACCATCGCCCGCCTCACCGAAGACCTTCGACAAACAGCAGATGCGGTGCGTCAGGAGAAAGAAGAAGTGTCTCGTCTCACCCAGGAGCGCGACGAGACCCGCCGCAGCGCGGAGGTAATGAAAGCGACACTAACCAAAATTGCTTCTCTGGAAGTTTCTGGTGGCGCGGCGGCTAATCTTGCGGGCCGCACGCTGGGCTGGCCTTCACCTTGGGTAGCCGAAGACGCCCAACCCACCACCGACGACGTGGAGCGGGCGCGGGAACCCGGCCTCACGCCACGATTACGCGCACTCTCGATAACTAATCAACATGCGTCGCTGTTCACTTCAGTAGGCGCTAGGGAACAAGTTGCAGAGTCTATCGAGAAGCACATAACCGCAGCCCGCCGCGAGGAGCCGGGGCGGTGAGCGCGGCAATACCGTGCGCTGCGATGCTATGCCTCGCACTGGTGGGAGCGGCGATCCTTCAAAAGGCATGGCAGCGATACATCGCTCTTGGATGCGCCGCCGTCGAAATCGCGCTCCTGCTCAGCATCATCTGGCCCCGAGGAATCGATCAATGACTGACCCCGACGCCGAGCGGCTGGCCGAGATACGCGCCGACATCGACTTACCGCGAGCGTGAACTTCTTGCAGTGATAGATCGCCTCACCCAGGAGCGCGACGAGGCCCGCCGCAGCGCGGGGACAGACGATTTTAGGCACGGTATTGAGACCGCTGCACACGATTACAAATAGAAAGGTACTCGGATGCTACCATCTCGCGTTCTTACGACGCCTGCGCAAGATCAGGCGATGATCGAAGCCCGCGTTATGTTTATGCGGGTCTGTCCATTCTTCTGTTATTTCTACTATGACAAGATAGTCGAGTGGCCGACGCTCGATTTCCCGACGGCGGCGACCGACAGCAAACGCTTGTACTACAACCCGCCGTGGTTCGAGGCGCTGCGCCCGCCGGAGCGGTGTTTCGTTCTAGCCCATGAGATGTACCACGTGATCTGGCAGCACTGCCAGAAGACCAAAATCTACCTCCGGGATAAGCACGTCGAGGGCACCCCCTACGACCACGATCTGATGAACCGGGCCGAGGATTATGTCATCAACGCTGACCTGATCTCGCTCCGGATCGGGTTGTGCAACCCCGAGTGGTTGTATGATCCGGAAATCAAGGGGACCGACAACATCGTCGAGGTCTACAAGAAGATGTGGCAAGCGGCGCAGCAACCGCCGCCACTCGGTCCTGATCGTACTCCGGGAGTAAACAGTAGGGGCGGTCTCCCCGGACCCACGTACGGTCGCGGCTCGCAGCCTGACAAAACCTCCAAGGCAGCGGGCGGCCGCTTCGACGACGTGATGCCGCCGATGGTCAACCCAACCACCGGCGAGTCCGACGAGATCAGCGACATCGCCTTTAAAGAAGCCGTCGCACGTGCGGCGCAGGCAGCCAAGGCTGTCGGCAAAATGCCAGGCACTTTCCAGCGACTGGTTGATGAAATCCTCGAGCCGCAGGTGCCTTGGAAAGACAAAATCCGCATGCTGATCACCGGCGAGATCGGCCGGTTTCGCGAGAACTGGGCAACCCCCAACCGGCGGCGGATCGTAATGAACCCGGTGGTGTATCTGCCGGGGAAGCGTGGTCACGGGGCGGACCTCGTCGCGGTATGGATCGACTGTTCCGGCAGTGTCGGGGACCCTGAGTACAACGCCTTTTTCAGCGAGGTCGGCGGCATCATGCAGGATGTGAAGCCCAAGCGCCTGCTGGTGGGATGGTGCGACGCGGTGGTTCAGAAAACCGAGTGGGTGTATTCACTCGATGAGGTCTACGGGCTGATGCGCCAGCCCGCGCCGGGGCGCGGAGGCACGGACTTCCGGCCCCCCTTCGCGTGGATGGCCGAGAACGGCGTGGTGCCGGAGACTTGTGTGTACTTGACCGATGGCTTCGGTGGATACGGGCCGAAGCCGGATTTCCCGTGCGTATGGTGCATGTCGACAGATCAAACGGCGCCATGGGGAGAGACAGTTCGCATTCGCGTCGGTACGTAACAAAGAAGGCGTGAGTTCCAAATAATCAGGATTAATTCTCGGATGGAGTTATTACAATGCCGAATTGGTCGCCTTCGGAGGATCACGTCTTCCGGCTGCAACAGGTGGTCAACCACTTGACCAACCGCCGCGCCACGATGTTCGAGGCCGAGTACCCGCTAACTTTCGAACAGGTAGTCGCGATAACTACCCCGCCGCGTCTTCAGGAGTTCATCGCGCTCGGCTACGACTCCTTACAGGAGACCGGCCACATTTGTTATGAGCTGGGGCCGGACCAAGGATTGGGCCGGCGCTCGATCACCTACGTTAGCTTGCCGGAACGCATCCAGTACGCCTTTAACCGGCAGCTCCAGGATGGGTACGTCGCGAGTAACCCTATCTATTTTAACCGGCAGGGGATCGACGACGAGACGATGGGACGCCTCAAGGCATGGACCGAGAAGGCGGTTTACGAGCGCCGCCTCGCCACCCTGGTCAACACCACGGTGGTGTCATTCTTCCGGCACGCGCCCAAGCTGACGATGTACCACATCATGGCGCGCTGGCCGGGCCTCAAGATAGTGTTTCCACGTGTCACCAATAGCCACTACCGGGGTGGCGACATGTGGGAGCGCCACGGCAACGGGGTGCCGCGCAACCTGCAGCGTTGGGGTTGGCCGGCATATGGGCCGGAGGCGGAGTACCGGGCGATTAACGAGAAGCGGATGCAGTTATGCGACGAGACCCTCTTATCCTGCGTGTCGCTAAGCGACGAGCCCACGCAGGAGCGCCAGGTGTGGGACGAGCCGCGCAAGCTCACCGCCAAGCTGGCTTCGTGGGAGATCATCGGCGGGGCGCCGTTCTGATCTGGATCATTCGGGTAGGCGCGACGCTCGGCGTTGCGCTGCTTATCTGGCTGGTCGTTGCAGGGTTGACGTAATATAAGATTATAGGGTACCTTTGCCGCTGATTACTCCCGGAGTAATCAGCGGTATTTTTTTGCCCGGATGTCCACATGCCAGTACGGGGGAAAGCATGGGCCTCGTAACTATCGACATGGAAACTTTTTATAGTCAAGATTATAGTTTAAGTAAGATGGATGAAGTTTCGTACATAAAAGATCCTCGTTTTGAATGCTTGATGTGCTCAGTGAAAATTGACAACGCGCCGACAGAGGTATTCGTCGGTTATCAAGACGTCGCTCGCCGTTTTGCCGAGATTGATTGGTCTACTTCGGTAGTGCTTGCGCACAATGCCAGATTTGACTGCAGTATTTTAGCGTGGCACTTCGGCTACATCCCTAAGATGTACGCCTGTACTTTGTCTTTCGCTCGAGCCACAACACATTGGGTAATCGGCCGCTCCAGTCTCGCCAAGGTCGCCGAGTACCTCGGGTTGCCGGCCAAGGGCGACGAAGTCCTCAAAGCCAAAGGCAAGCGCCTCGCTGACTTCACCGATACCGAGCTTGACCTCTACAAAAAATACTGCGCCCGCGACACCGACTTGTGTCACGCCATCTTCTGGAAGATGCGGTCTCGCTTTCCGGCGAGCGAGCTGATGCTGATCGACATGGTCGCCCGCATGTTTATCACGCCACAGGTCCGCCTCAATGCGGCGGTCTTACGCCAGAACTACGACCGGGTTCTGGCCGATAAAGCCGACGCCTTGGCTCGGGTCAGTGAGATACCGCCGGAGGTATTTTCTTCGCAGCCCAAATTCGCCGCACTGTTAGAGAGTCACGGTGTCGAGGTGCCGATGAAGGAGTCGCCCGCCACCGGCAACCAGATACCAGCACTCGCCAAGGGGGATTGGGGCTTTAAGGAGTTATGTGCCGACGATACCCTCCCGCCCTTTGTCCAGCTACTCCTGGCGGCTCGGGTATCCGAGAAATCCACGCTGGAGGAAACCCGTTCGCGCAACATGCTGCGCCTCGCCGAGACAGGATGGCGGGTCGGCACCGGCTGGGCACCTATCCCGCTGAAGTACAGCGGGGCTCGCACTCACCGGCTATCGGGGGATGGCGGCGCTAACTGGCAAAACCTGCCAAGAGGCAGCCTATTGCGAACGGCCATAGAAGCCCCGCCCGGTTGGCGAATCGTCCACCGTGACGCTTCGCAGATCGAAGCTCGGATGACAGCGTGGTTGGCAAAATGCAATGTCCTGTTGGATGCTTTCCGTGAGAAACGCGACGTCTACTGTGAGTTCGCGTCGATTGTATACGACCGCGAGGTGACGCCGGCAGATAAACTTTCAAGATTTGTCGGCAAGACAGCAATTCTTGGCCTTGGCTATGGCTGCGGCGCTGCGAAGTTTCAGAAGATGTTATTTATCGGCAACGGCGGCATCAGCTTTAAGGTGGACATCGAGACTGCCGAGGTGATCGTCGCCAATTACCGTGCGGTCTACGCCGAAATCCCGGCGTTGTGGCAGTATTTGAGCTACCTGTTAAAACAGGTTGTTAAATTATCCCGGCGAGTGCGGTATGAGCGGATGCCTTATGGAGTGGATTACAGACATATCCCGGTCCGCCTGGATTACGACAGCTTTGTCCTGCCGAACGGGTTGAAAATATGCTATCCTCATTTGCGTCAAGACCAAGCCGATGCGCAGATGATGTATACTGATCCGAACCGCCACGATCCAGTACATATCTATGGAGCAAAAGCCTGCGAAAATCTGGCTCAGGCTTTAGCAAGGATTATAATTACCGATGTCGCTGTCCGTATGCGCGCGACGACTGGTTACATGCCCTTTCTAACTTGCCATGATAGCCTGGACTACTGCGTGCCTCGCAGCGAGGCCGAGGCGGTCGATGCGGAGCTAACTCGGCAGTTTGCTTTTGTCCCGGTATGGGCGCAGGGTCTGCCCTTAGACAGCGACGGCGGATGGGGCCGCAACCTGACGGCAGCAGAGCGGAGGGATAATAGTTGAGGCGCTTCACCGGGAACAGGCGCGCGCCTACCACGAGAGCCAATCCGACGATTCGTCGGGAGAAAAAAACACCAGCGAAATCAATGCCTCAAATCCAACAAATGCACAGCCTCGACCTGTGAAATCGGAATATGACCTCCGCCGGGATTGGCTGGCCGACATGAACGTGAAATGGTTCCGGGGCAAGCGCGAATGGCAGGATCGCTGGTTGCAGGATCGCGGCCTGTCGCGGATCAAGCGTATCTAACAGGAGACCTGAGATGGCAGTAGCACAAGGCACCCCGTTCAATGTCGGCGCGTACAGCTATCCCCCGCAGCCGATGACCTTGCTTGATCTCGACGCCGCCGGGCTCGACCTGACGCAGCCGGCGCCCGCCGAGTTCGTCCAGTTCCTCTACGACAACTCAAGGTCAGGCTATCTGACCTTGTGGTCGGCCCACTTGGCTAACCCCGACGGGGCGGCGCAGATCAACCGCTGGATTCACAACGCGTTGGACGTGTACCACGCCCGCGCGCTGCTGACCCAGATGGCCCCGGCGGGTGACAAGCCGGTGGGGTCGAACGTGACAGAGGTGGCCTACTCGGGCTCGACTACCCCGGCTGCGCCGGTTATCACCGATGTGCCGCTGGTCATGGGCACCGCCGCAGTTGACGGCACCCTGACCTGTACGATGGGCAACTGGCTCAACGAGCCGACCGAGTACGCCTACGCCTGGAGCGGCGGCGGTACCGCCACTGGTAATACCTATGTCGTGGTGGCGGGCGACGCCGGCACCAGCGTCAGCTGCATCGTGACGGCGACTAATGCCGGTGGGGCGACCGCTGCACCGCCGTCCAACGCGGTAGCGATCCCTGGCGCGGCCGCTGCCGCAGCTTCGGCAGAGCCGGCGAAAGAGGAGGCAAAGAAAGAGGAGGAGCCGGCGCGGCAGACCGGCGCATCCCGCCGCGACTACGGCAAGAGGGAGTAGGTGATGAGCACAAAACTCGCTGGCATCCCCGCCGACGCAGGGGGGACGACGACCAAGTTCACCGGTCGCGGTATGATTCTGGGATCACCTGCTCCCTTGCCTGCGCCACCGCCGGCGCAACAGGCTACGGCGCAATCGAGCCGCGACAAAAAGGACTGACTTAAGTGACATTCGCCTGGAGCTATGGCCCCTTGAGCCGGCGCAGCGCGACGATATGCCGACCGGTCTTACTCTCACTGACCTCAACATTCAGGTAGTATAATGGACAGCACGTCAGACGAGCGCGTCGCGAACAACGTGATGCGCCACGAGTACCGCGTTCTTACTGAAGACGAAAAAGACATGATGAAGGCGGTTAAAGACCAGGGCGTAGAGTTTTATGAACTCTGCACCCATATCGGCAACAGCCGCGAAATGTCTTTGGCGAAGACGAAGATCGAGGAAGCGGTCATGTGGGCAGTGAAGCACATCACGGGGTGACACATGGCTTTCGCGTGGTCGTTCTCAAAGCTCCAAGCATTTTCTACGTGCCCTAAAAGGTACTACCACTATGACGTAATAAAGGACGTGCAGGAGGCCGACTCGCCGCATTTGCGCGAAGGCAGTGCATTGCACAAGGCGTTCGAGGAGCGGGTGCGCGACGGTAAACAACTACCCTTGCCGTATGCCCACCACGAACCCTTGATGATAAAGCTAATCGAGTCGCCGGGCGACACGATGGCCGAGCAGAAGCTGGCGCTGACCGACAAGTTTAAACCGACCGGGTTCTTCTCCGCCAACGTGTGGTTCCGCACCATCATTGACTTTTGTAAAATCAGGCCAAAATCGGCAGTGATAGTGGACTATAAGTCGGGTAAGGTGACCGACGACGACACTCAGCTCGCGCTAATGTCGGCCACTATCATGCACTACGCTCCGGCAATCGAAGAAGTCAAAGCCGCGTTCCTCTTTGCCAACAACGACAAGCTGGTGTCTAAGACCTTTCACCGCGACGGGTTGCAGGGCATCTGGCGCGACATACTCCCACGGGTACGGAGGCTGGAAGATGCAACAGCAGCAAACGAGTACCCCCCTCGACCGAGCGGATTATGCGTTAAGTATTGTCAGGTACAAAGTTGCCCCCATTGGGGGACCGGTAGCCGCTGGTGATATGAACTACGCGCAGCTGTGCCGGCAGCGCGCGGTTTATATAGCAGGCGACGGGCCGCACACGCTGTCGCGACAGTGGGATGACAACGCGTACCAGACCAATCTCAAGGATATCGAATGAGCCGCCTCGTCGACCGGGTATACGACCAAATCCCTCGTCAACTGCGTGGCCGGCTCGACGTAGTGATCGTAGCCGACCCGTATTACCTGCGCACCGAAATCATCGTTTATGACAAAAACGGTGAGCAGTACTCCAGCGGCCTGCTCGATGTGACGCTGGACCGGGGTGAGTTCGTCGACTGCAAAATCCCGGACTGGTTTATCGGGCATATGTGCTCGATCCCAGTAGACGAGGACAGGCTTGCCGCGCGGCTATGGGACAGCCTCGAACTAGAGGACGGGCAGTACCGCATAAATTATCGTACGACATTCCAACGATGATCGAAAGGTCAATCAAGCGCAAAATTCGTGCGGTGTTTAACCGGTACCGGGATCACGGGATTTATGTCTACATGCCGGTGCCCGGCGGCTACGGCGAGTCGAGTCTTGACTACCTCGGATTTATTTATGGTCACGGATTTGCGGTCGAGGCCAAACGGCCGGGCGGCAAGCCGACACCCCGGCAAGAGGGTATAATAGAACGTATCGAGGAAAGCGGCGCGGTCGTGTTCGTGGTTAGCGACGACGACAGCCTCGCGGTGCTCAACAACTGGTTGGCGACAACTGTGAGGGGACGACATGAGCTACGACTGGCTCGGCAAGAAACCTTGGGACATTCAGAAAACTACGACAGCCTTACTGACAAAATCCGCCCGCGCCTACGTCCTTAACGAGTTCGGCACCGGCAAAACCCGCAGTGTTATCTGGGCGGCTGACTATTTGCGGCGGGTTCTCGGGTTGCAGGGGCCGGTGTTGGTCAGCGCGCCGCTATCCACATTGTCGCCTGTCTGGGAGAGCGAAATATTTAAGCTCGATCCCCGTGCCCGCGTGCAGGTGCTGCACGGGTCCAAGCAGGACCGGCTGGACAGGTTAGCCAGCGAAGCCGACTGGTATATTATAAATCATCACGGACTCGCGTTGATCACCGACGCGCTGCTCGCCAAACCGTTTTCGATTTTTGTGATCGACGAACTCGCGGTGCTGCGTAATTCGCGGACGCGGTGGTGGCGCGCAGCCCAGCAAATAATTTACTCCGGGAGTAATCCTGCATATGTGTGGGGATTAACTGGCTCGCCTACCCCCAAAGCGCCGACCGATGCGTGGGCACAGATTAAATTGCTAACCCCGGGTAACACGACGAGGACGTTCACCCGATTCAGGGACGCGACTATGTTACAAATCACCCAGTTCCGCTGGGTGCGCAAACCCGGTGCGAAAGAAATCATCCATAATCAAATGCAGCCGTCGGTCAGGTTTTCTCTGAACGACGTGACCGAGCTGCCCAGGACCACGTACCGACGATTCGACGTGCCGCTCGAGCCTTTGGCTGCCAAAGCCTATAAGTTAATGCTCGATAAATTGCGGATGATGACGGATAATGGTGAGACGATCACCGCCGCCAACGAGGGCATTCTGCAGTCAAAGCTATTGCAGGTAGCTTGCGGATTTATCTACACCGACGATAAGGGGGTGATCCGGCTGCCGGTGCAGCCCCGGCTCGACGCTTTATTGTCTATCGTAGAAAGCACTAGCAGGAAGTTCATCGTCTTTGTCCCCTTCGTGCACGCGCTGGAGGGGGTAGCCGAGCACCTGATTGCTGCCCGCGAGGACATCGCCGTGGTGCACGGCGGCACCCCGGTCGGGCTGCGTAACAAGATTTTCCGGGGCTTTCAGGAGCAAGATTCTCCACGTGGGATTGTTGCACACCCCGGCTGCATGGCACACGGATTAACCTTGACTGCCGCCAACACTATAATATGGTATTCGCCGACTAATTCATTTGAAACGTACGAACAGGCTAATGCCCGGATCGTTAGGCCAGGACAGACGTCGAAAACATTGATTGCGCACCTTGTCGGCACGTCGGTAGAACGCGCCGTGTATATGCGACTGCAAGATCGCAAATCATTTCAAGGACTACTGCTCTCGTTGTTCCACAACCAAGACGCAGCTTGACGGCATCGGGCGCGTCGCTTACGTATACAGGTGGTAGCGGTTCCTCTGGAACCGGGTTCCATCCGAGTACCCTTAAGCGGCGCACCTCATAGTCCCCTAGGCGCGCCGCCTTTTTTCTCGGAGGAACAGTGGACCCCTGCGCTTTCTTCTGGTTTAGCCTCGGCATCGGCTGCGGCGTCATGCTGCTGTTCATCCTTGAGACGTGGCAGCGATGAACTGCGCCCTCAATCTCATTGCACTCGGGTTCACCCTCGGGTCGTTCACCTTCACTCCGCCGACCGGCGCCTGGATGGCCGCCCTCGGGTTCGGCATGGCTATTGTGCTGCTCCTAAAAAAGGACACCTCGAATGACCCCGGCAAAGATGACCGAGCGTTACCTGTATCTGCGCTCACGCATCAAGCAGATCGAAGACAAGCACAAAGAAGAACTCGCTCCATACCTGGACATGAAGTTCCAGTTAGAGACCGCACTACTTGACCACCTCAATAAAAACGGGCTAGACTCGACGAAGTGTCCAGATGGCACTGCGTTCAAGTCCACCGTTACTAGCGTGTCGGTAAAGGATTGGGCCGCCACCCTCGGTTATATCCGCAAGAACAAACTCTGGGACCTGCTTGAGGCACGGGTCTCGAAGACCGCAGCCGTCGAAATCGTCACCGATACGAAGAGCCCAATCCCCGGCGTCGAGATTACCCAAGCGACGGTGTTGCGGGTGCGTACGTCCTAGGCATACACTCACCACCAACCCTATAATATCGGAGAAATCATGGCAAATTCGTTAACGTCTCTGGATCGCGGCCGGCCATCATCGCTGGCGCGCTACCGGCAGGGCTCCGGCCTTCTCAACAACGCGCGGGCCGGGCTGGCACCGTCCTTTGCCGTTGTAACCTACAAGGGGCGCAACTTCCGCATCAAGTACCGCACCGAGGAGCACATCGTACGCGATGATCGCGGCCGCGCCGCGACTTTTATCGACACGGTGATCGTTGGGGTATCCCCTAATATCTCGCGGCAGTACTTCCCCGACGCCTATGTCGAGGGGGCTAGCGAGGGGCCGGCGTGTTTCTCGACCGACGGGGTGAAGCCGGACACCAACGTGCCGCAACGGCAGAACCCGGTGTGCGGCACCTGCAAGCACTCGCAGTGGGGCTCGCGCGTCACCGACGCTGGGAAGCGCGCCAAGGCGTGCCAAGAGACACGGCGTCTGGCGGTTGTACCATTGGCCAATATCGAGAACGAGCTGATGGGCGGGCCGATGCTGCTTCGCATCCCGCCGATGTCGCTGACCAACCTGTCCAACTATTCGGACTTCCTGGCTAGCAAGGGGGCTAGCTTCGAGACCGTCGCCACCCGCATTGGGTTTGACGAGAACGTGGCTTACCCGCGCCTGACGTTCGAAACGCTGGACTGGCTCGACGACGACCAGCAGTTGCTGACAACCGGCGAGCACGGCGACGGCGGCATGTGTGCCCACCCGTTGATCGAGCGGATGCTGGGGACTGCTGCTGTCGAGGAAGTGCAGGTATCTGACAACCCGCAGCCGACGCCAGTGCCCCACCGCGAGCCACCGCAGCCAGTGGAGGAAGAAGACGACGAGGAGGTAGTCGAGGAAGAAGACGAGGAGGAGGATAAGGAGACCCGCTCGGCAGCGATTAACCCGTTTGCCGCCGAAGTGAAAGCGCCGGCACCGCGCCCGCGCGGCCGCCCGCGCAAGGAGGGTAACGGCAAGACCCAGCCGGCGGCTCTGCAGATCGAGGCCGACATGGAGTCGGCGCTCGACAGCCTGCTTGGGGGTGCCAAGTCCCTCTAAGGGATAATACGTATGGACGCGTTCGACTTCTTGTCGCGCGTCGTTGCCCCAGGCGCATTTTATGCGTTCGCGTATAAGCGCCTGGGGGTGACGACAGGTCTCCACCACCGCTTCTTCCCGCAGACCGACCTCAGACAAGCGGTCGACTGGCTGCGCCACATGGCCAACGAGGCCGACGTGTGGCACGCGGTCGCGAGCTTCAAAACCGGCGGTAGCCGCAAGCAGTCCAACGCCGAGGCGCTGCGCTGCTTCTGGTACGACGCGGACATCTCACGGCCCGGCGACGGCAAAGCGCCGGAGACGGTGTGGGCCAGCGCCCAGGAGTTGGCTAAGTGGCTGGTCGACATTAAGGACGACCTCCCCTTACCCAATCTGTGGGTGTCGTCGGGGTACGGGGTCCACCTCTACTGGGTGCTCGACAGCGCCGTGCCGGCGGCCGAGTGGACAGTCCACGCCAAGGCATTCCGGGGATTACTTAAGGCACTAGGGGCGCGCGGCGACATCGGCATCTCGGCCGACAGCGCACGGGTGCTGCGCCCGCCCGAGACCTTTAACCATAAGGTGCCGGGGTCGCCAGTCCCGACAGGCGAGATAACCCCTAAGATTATCCGCACGGTACCTGACTTTGTTACAGCAGACTTCCTAAAGCTGTTTACTCCCGGAGTAAGCCCGTCGCTGGGGCCGCCGCCAAACCGTCGGGTAAGCACCAAATCCCTCGACGCCGCTAAGGCAAACCTTTCAAAGCCGCCGCCAGCGGACTTTGCAACGATCGCCGATCATTGCCTCCAAGTTCGCAAGAGCCTGGATGAGGCGGGCGAGCACGATCTGCGCCCGCTGTGGCACCTGCTGATCAACCTCACCTATTTCTGCGACGACCGCAAGTCGGCGCACGCTATCGGTAACAAGCATCCGAAGTATAGCGAGGATGATACCGACGCCAAGTTCGACCAGACCGAGCAGGAACACAAGTCCAAGCAAAATTTCGGTGCGCCGTCGTGCGAGAGCCTCGACATAGCCCGCCCCGGTGTGTGCGACAATTGTCAGTACCGGGGCAAGATAAAGGGGCCGTACACGCTGGGCTGGGCCGATCTGCCGGTCGGTTATAGGCAGGACGCCTATCAGCTCTATCGAAACGACGACGGGGAATACGTGCCTTTAATCAAAGGCAACGTATCCGACCCACAGCTGTTGCTTGTTCCCGGTACCGGCTATCAGTTCGCATTTAACTATGCGTTTGCTAATAAGGTTTCGCCGGTCCGCATAGACGAGAGCAAAATCCTGGGTGCGGCGGACAGGGTACGGCCTTTGTTCACACCGCAGGGGGTACCGCTTAACCGTTTCAACGCTGTTCACTTCGCGGATTTCATTATGGCCTGGATACTAAAACTCAGAGAAGCCCTCATGGCCCAGGATGCGCCGCCGTCGTTTGGCTGGGTACACAATGAGCATGGCGGGTACCTGGGGTTGTCGGTCGCCGGCACCTTCTACCGAGTCGATGGCACCGAGGGGATCGCCCAGCCGGGCGACGGCAGGATTCGGGACAACTATCAGCCCAAGGGGGATATCAAGCTCTGGCGTCAAGCCACTGAGTACGTGATCGGCGACAAGCCGGAACTGCATACCTTGGTAGGTGCATCGTTCGCCGCGCCGCTGATGGAGATGATCGGCGAGTCAGGCATTCTCTCTGTTTGGTCGCAGCTTTCCGGTGCCCGCAAAACCTCGACATTTCGGGTAGCGACAGCGGTGTGGTGCAACCCCATCACCGGGATGAGCGCCATCAAGGACACCACCAACTCGGTGCAGCAGTCGCTCGGCGAGACCAAGATCATGCCGGTGTTCTGGGACGAAATACACACGGCATCGAAAGAACAAGCCGCCGTGATGGTGGAGATGTTTTTTAACATCACCCAAGGCAGGGGGCGGGCGCGCTTAGATCAGCGGATGGAGCAGCGGTCGGTCGGCTACTGGCGCACGCTACTGATACTCAGTTCCAACAAACCCAACGCCGAGATGATCGAGCAGGACCGGGCGCACACCAACGCCGGCGCGCTCCGCATGTTCGAGTACGAGGTTGAGCCGGTGGGCGAGGCTGACCAGGAGGCGGTCTCCATCGTTCAGTTGGCCGAGCACAATCATGGGATAGCCGGCCGGCTCTACGCCAAGTGGATCACGTCAAACCTCGACACGGTGCAGTCGGTGATCAAGACGATCCGCACGATGCTTTACAACGACATCAAGGACATTCGGCCGGAGGAGCGGTTCCACGTCGCAACTATCGTCGGGATCACGGCGGGCGCCTGGATCGCTAACAAGATCGGGCTCGTCACACTGGACTGGCAGGCGGTGTACGCCTTCCTCAAATCCAAGCTACGCACGATCCGCGACGACCGCCAGATTGAGAACCCGTCGGACGATGGCAAGCTGCTGGGAACCAAGTTCGAGAAGTTTGTCGCCGATAACACCGAAGACCTATTGGTCACTCAGAGTTTTGTCAAAGCCGGGCGGCCATCAGGCCGGCTGATCGACGACCGCATCAAAGTTATCAAGGCGCCGTCGTTCAAGTGCGCCCGTGCCCTCATCCATATCGGGCTCGACGAACAGGAGATGCGGTTCGACCAGAACGCCTTTAAGCAATGGTGCCAGCGTAACGGCCAGTCGCACACCGCCATGTTCAGTATGATGGATAAGCTGTGGGCGATTAAAAAGGTGCAGATGGTGCTGGGTATCGGCACTGAGTGGTCGTCCGGCGCTAAGGTCTATTACCGCAAGCTGATGCTGACCGCGCCGGAGCTGAAGCACCACCTCGACTGGGGCACGCCAGCCCCGCAGGCAGCGACTAACGTCGTCCCTTTCCCGCCGGCCGCCGAGTAGCTTTCATGTCGGCGCGGTTGAAGTCCTTCGCAACGGACTGCGGGATGCCGACCTTCTTAGCGAACTTAGGCGAGTGCGCTGCCGCCGCCATCGTGCGTGCTTGCTTACGTGATGAGGAAGGCATCGGCATCCTCCTCGATGTATGACCCGTCAGGCTGCCGCACTCGGTATCTGAGCGGTGCAGTCAGATCGACGATCTTCCAGTTGCCAGTCTGGCTATGGTGAAACGTATTGCATTCAGCGCACTCAATCTGGCCGTCTTCATAAAGCCAGAAATTCTCGCAGCCACAGTCACACTGCCAGACTTTAGGTTTTGATTTTTCCTTGGGTCGGAAGTTTTCGACGGTCATCGGGCACCTCGCATATAGGGTGTAGCCGCTCCTTAACATTGCCGGGGCGTTCGCCTTCGCAGCAATGCGCGATGCCGTACCCACCGCAAGTCCAACAGGTCTCCTCGGTGATCGTCATGCGACCTCGGCCGTTACACGTTGGGCAAATCACGGTTCGCCGCCTCTAAGAGCTTCTGCGCGTATAGGCGTAACGTATCTCGGGTTACGCTAATCCGCAGCCGCTCCATCTGATTAAACCGATACATGTCGAGGTGGACATACTCTCCAGTGCCTTCGTCGGCGACAATGAGACGGCCAGGGAATACCGTCGGCTCCATGCCTAATCTCCTGCTCGAACAGACTGTGGCAACGGGGTCATTTTATTGATAGCCCGTGGAACGGTGCGCCACCACCCAGTATCAACGTTACCAACCAGATCAACGCCAATAAGGCAATAATCAACAGCCCGAACTTATCGACCTGGGGTGGTACTGGTAGGCCGATATAGCGCAATACCCAGAGAACGGCTAGGAATACTCCGGCGATTAGTACTACTGCCAGTAGTACCCACAGAAGCCCAATAACTAAAGCGCCCATCACGTTCCCCAGTAAACCAGCGCTAGCATGGATGCGGCGAGGGTGAACACCCAGATAGCCAACTCTATATTACTACCCCGGTACCCGGCGCAGCGGATCGACCCGCAGGCGATCAGCCGGTCAATCTTAGGGGGGGCCATAAACCCGATCCTCCGTGACGCCATAGGCTAATGGTTTCTCTCGGCAGCCGACACAGAATCCCCTCGCTGAGATAGACGGCGGTCCGTCGGTGACCCAGCAGATGCCGCTACTCTTACACCGGCGTGGCCGACAAGCAGCACGGTGCTCGACATATTTAGCGAAGTGCTCTAACTCCTCCGGATCGTACCGGCGGGATTGATGACGTGCCATGCCCGATATTATAGTCCCGCTTGCCTTTAAGGCGGAAGAAATTCCGGGGGTCCAGCTCAGCCGCCAGCATCTGCGCCTCCAGCTCGCGGCAGTAGGCTTGGTTCCGTGCGTGATCCTGCTCGTCCATATCGAACAGGTCGACATCCGGCGGGGTTACTCCGGAAGTAAGACCTCTCATCGGTAAGCTCGCGTCATCTCGATAGCCGCCCGCGTGTCACGCTTGGGCACATCCATCCCATAGAGTTGCGGCTGGGCGTTAACCCTGGCCTGATCCCGCAGCCGGCTCTGGATTTGCTGGCCGGTGATCCGGTCCTCCGGCCGTGCCGCTGTGTTGTAGCGGGTGATCTCAGCGAAGATCGACGAACGCTCATTACCTTTGGCCCGCACCAGCCGGTCGAGGATGTTCTTATGGGTATCCTCGACCACCTTCTGGTCGAGGTTGATCATCGCGCGAGCTTCGCGCGCATCGCTCGATCTCGACGGGATAAACCCAAGCCCCTTAGCGACAATGTCGCCAGTCGTAAACTTCTCCGCCGGCACAATGGTACGGTCGCCCTTGCCAGTCTTCAGACCGTGCTGACTCCACTGGTACGCGGTCAGCGGGTCCTCGATAACGCGCGGCATCAGTTTAGCGATGGTCTCCACCCGGATGTCGCCTTTGCGGACTTTACTTGCAGCTTCGGCTAGGTCCGTCGCCGTACCACCGGCTGCACCAGTCATCAGCTCAAGCATAAACTCGCCGTACCCCTTAGCATCGAACGTCTGCAGTTCCGGGATACCGAGCAGGTTGGTAAACTTGAGCGACCGGTGCACGTCGACGCCCAGGGTCATCGGCAGCCCCCGGTCGAACACGTCGGCTAGGGTCTTGCTGCCGCTTATGTCGCGAACCCAGGTGCGGGCACGCGTTTGCATTTCCTTATTGGTGTGCGGCCGGTCGGCGCCCTCGCCACCAAGCCATTCTGGCAGGTAATCGTAGAGGCCGAAACCAACCATCGCCGGCAATGACCCGAAGATGCTGGCGCCGATACCGCCATACATCAGCGCGTGGCTGCCTTGGAGGTAGGCTAAGGACTTCCACGCCTCGCGACGCGCCTCGGTCCCCTTCGCATTGCGAATACCTTCGGCGATCAGATTACCCTGCACCCCGTACATGTGCAGACCAAACTGCTTAAACTGGGTAATCAACGGCGCGCCGTACTTACCGAGCGAACTCTGCGCCGAGGCGAGGCGAGACTTGTTGTAGTGGTTATAGTCCGGTAGAGCGTTGCGCGCGGTCTGCTTGGCGTACTCGATAGCCCCTGTGACATCGCCGCCGTTCTTCCTCAGTTCCGCGACAAAGGCCGCCTTGGCGGTCGCGGTGCGCATCATGCTGTCGAGCGCGTGCTCGCCAGCACCAAAGATATCCAGCGTGCGGCCGATAAAATTAATGGGACCGTTGGCACCGAGCCAACCATCCGGGCCAGCCATCCGCTGCATTTCACGGATTTTAGTTTGGTTGATCAGATTAGACCGGTTCAACTCGTCGATCAGTAGATCGACATGCTGATTTGAAATATCGTCGGCCCGGTACAACCGCTCACGATAAAGCTTAGCCAAATCCCAGTTAGCAGCTTTAAGTTCGCGGTGATACGCCGCCATGGCGTTGGTCCCAGCCCCGCGTAATGCTGGGCTGGCTAGTTGAGCATAAGCTCTAGTTAGGCCAAACACCGAACTGATGCCATGCCTGCCGGCGATAAGGCTCATCGCAGCAGCGTGCGTGCCGGCGAGTTGCATGACCAAATGCGCCGGCCGGATCAGGGCATCCGCTACCGTCAGCGTGGTCAGCCCACGCGTGCCACGCCCCATCAAATCCGACGTGATATCGCCATCGACCGGCGCCAAGCGGGTGCGCAGTTCCTCGGTGCCAAGCTGTGCCAGCGTGACAGCGGCACGGCTGGCTTGCGGCGATGGAGCGTAAATCGGATTCCCCTGAGCATCGACGCCGGTGGGCGTGCCATGCCCGGCGCGGTGCAGCATGTCGCGTTCTTTTTCCATCTGAAACTGCGACCGCAGGACTTCGCCCTGGTGCTTTAGATGACCGACACGCGACGAGTGCCCGAGGAAATCTACCATCAAGTTGCGTGCCTGCTCGATAGAGGCACCGGCAATCCCCTCGCGGCGCATGGTACGCGTCGACATGCGGGTACCCTGCTGGATCAATTGGCCGGAATAGAGGTCGCGTAATACCCGCTGCGCATCTTCGCTAAGACCGCTGCGCTCCATCGCCCGGTCGAGCGTACCGAGCGCTTGGTCGAGACGCATCCCGGCGGTAAACCCTTGCTTAGATTTGGTAAACACCTGCGACACGTCACTCCGGCCAGCGCGGGCCGGGATGTTACGCGACGGGTCGGCAGCTTCGCCTGCTTCCAGGTATGCTTTGAAGTCTTTAGCTTCCGAGGGTTTCTCAAACATCCGCACGATATAGTTCGGCGTGTTTGGCGTACCGGCGGACACCACGTACTCGCCGTAACGGTTGGCCGGGAAGTAATCTCCCCGGACAAACCCGCCACGCTCAGTTTCCGCTAGCAGCGTGACCAAGTCCTTGCTGTTAGCCCAGCGAGCGCCGAGACGCCCAGCCAACGCCGACTGATCGGTGTTGTTAACGATGTCCTCGATACCGCCGAGGGTGCTCATATGCCGCACGACGTCGTTGTGCTGCGCCGTGGTCAGGTCGGGCAACGCCGCCTCGGTGTACTGGCGTACCCGCGCCTCGCGCGCCACCCGGTCACGGTCGTTATAGAGTTCGTTAACCTCACGGTAAGTCTGCTGCGCTCGTGGATCAAGCGCATCGAACTCATACTGCAACCGAGCCACAACCGCCTGCTGCTCCGGCGTCACCATGTGGGTGTTCTTTGTCGGATCGGTCAGCGAGACCTCGGCCAAAGTCGCCTCGGTCATCAAAGGCTGAACCTTATCGCCGTCGGGTCCACGCTTTAGCTCATTAACCAGCCGCATTGTCTTGTCGATGTGCGGCTCAACGATAGGCTGACCGTTGGCGCCGTGCGTCGTGACCGGGCGGGTGCGCTCGGCTTCGCTGGCGTGGGTCACCGCCTCCAGCGCAGCACGGTGCAAGCTTACCGACGGGACGTAGGGTTTAATCGCGTCGTGGATGGCACCCAGGGTTGCTGCCTGGAAGACGCCGCGCAGCACGCTACGCCCCTTTGGCCCGCCGCTGTCGCCCAGTGCATCACGTATTTGCTTAAGACTGGCATAATCGCGCAGCTTCGCCGGCCCCAGCACTTCGTTGTTCTGCCGTCTGATCTGGTTAATCTCGGCAACATCGGCTGCGCGACCAAACCTGGCACCGGTCTCAACGATCTCGGTCAGCGGCCGCAGCACATAGTCAAATACCGAGTCGAGCTTATCGGGCACGCCAAAGAAATTGCGGACGATGCGTCTGAACCCGTCCCAGATCGACGCCTTTTGCGGGATGCCCATGCCGACACTGTCGAGCGCTCGGCGGAACTCGGGGCTGGCGGTCTCGCGCGACAGAAAGCGGTGGAGTTCCGGCTGGGTCAGAAGCTGAGCAGCCAGCTCGTGCGGGCCGGTCAGGTAGGGGGTGTCATACATCTCCCCGGCGTAGCCAAGCTCGAAATCCTCGGCACGGGTGCGGGGTCCGCCTTCGACAAAGACCCGGTCGATCTCGCCGCGAATCGACTCCAGCGCGAATTTGTGCGCGAGTTCTTGCGGGTTAAGGTTAGCTTCGGGGGTGCGGTATAGGTGGTTGATATACTCCACCGTCGGCTTGTGCACCGTCTCATGCAGCAGGGTTACCGCCGCATTGCCTTCCTGCCGTGCCGCGTTGGTATTAAGGTAAATATCGCCCCCGACTGGATCGTAGCTACCGACAGCATCACCAGGGATAATACCTTCGCCCTGGCGCACTTTACCGTCCGGGACAACCCGTCGAAGTATTCCCGCCAGTTCTGTCAACTGAGGGGTCATGCCGCCCGCATTTTTGTTGGCGATAAAATCGTCCAGTACCCGGTGCAGGCTCGCCCCGGCAGCACCCGACCGTTGGATGTGTTGCAGGATCGGCTCGTTAACCTCACGGCGTCTGGCAAGGAACTCGAACGGCGTCGTAGACCCCGAGACCAGTTCGGTTATCCGCCGCCGGATCGACTTAGGGCCTCTGCTGCCCGCTTCCAGGGCTTCGATCTGAGTGGCTGCGTCTTCTAGCCGGGCTCTTTCAGCGCGAACTTTGGCTTGGCTTTTCAATAGTTTGTCGAGATCGTCAAGGATTGCCCGCCGCTGCGGGCTAGCCTCGCCCGGTACCGGCTCGGGAGGTAGCTTTTTCAGCTTGGCTACCGCTGCATCCATGGCGCGCTGCCGGCTTTGCTCGACCGTGCCGGTGTCGGCTTCTTTCAAAAACTGACGGATATGAGAACTCAGCGACTGGACATTGCGCGGCCGGCCGACCGTCCCTGGTTCCTTTTTGCCAAACGCTTTGATTGCATCGGTCAGCGACTGACCGGCGAGGATGTTCTCGACGACCTGCCGTGCTTTACGGGTAGTCTCCAGACCGGGGGTCAGCGGGAATTTTTCGGTTGGTGTCGGCGCTTCCGCCATCCGGCGGGTAGCTGGGCTGACTAATCCTTCCCGGCGCGCCCGCGCTGCGTCTGCTGCTACCTCCCGCTGCAAATCCGACTGGGTTCGGGCAGTGGGCCGTGGCGCCTGCGGCTCGGTAGCTTCACCAGGCGATACATAGGCGCCGGATTTGGTGCGGGTGCCTTCAGCCTCGGTTTTAGGGGCAGATTTCTGTGCGCTACTCTCGGTCGGCTTTGTTACGCGACCTTCACGGATATCACGTCCAACCTGCCGGTCTTCCCGGAAACTATTGACAACATTGGGCGCGTTCCACTGCGGCCCGGTCAGAGTAGTGACGTCGCGTTCGCCTTGAGGCGGCTTAGCACGGGCCTCACCCTTCGCCTTGACCTCGGCTGCCTTCGCCTCGGACACCGCCTTCTTAGCCTTGCGTGGCGTCGTCGCCGCCTCAGTTACATCCTCGCCAGAAAACGTAAGTTCTTTTATCTTACCGTCTGCCCCCCATACTGTAAGCTTAACTTCGCCAGTGTCTTTCGCGGCGTTAAGCATACGTTCTACCACAGCATCGCTTTTGGGGAGCTGCTTACCGTTTACCCGAACCAGAGTATCACTAGTACGAAGACCGTCCCGTTCAGCAGCGCTGCCAATATCGACCGCTTCGATATTCCGATTATGAAACGTAATGCCTATCAGCTTACGGCCTTTTCCGGACGGCGCAGGTGTTTCTACCGTCGGTGTCTCAGGCACCGCTTCACGGCCCCTCGCCGCCGGCTCGGGTTTCGCGGCTCCAGCCGGCGGCGCCTTTTCCCCCGCTGAAACAAGTTGCTCTTTTGTTCCTGTTGCGGCCGGTTTCGCCTGTTCTGCCGGTACATCTGCCGCCGCCTTAACCTGATCCGGCGCACGAGCGCGGGCGAACCCGACAGCCTGCTCAGCCGTGTCGCCGACCGCGATTACATTGCCGTCGGCATTCTTCACAACATAACCGGGACCCGTGTGGTCGCGCTCGGTCGTCCACCCCTCGGGGGTGCGCCCACCCACCGGCGGCCCCACCGGGCCTCGTGTCGAGGGCGGTAGCTCGGCCGGCTGCTCGACGGCACCTATCGGGCTGCGTGCTGCCTCACCCGGAGCCATCCGGTCGATACCGCCGCCTGGTTCAGTGACACCAGGCAACTCCGGCTGCACACCGGGTCGCGCCGCAGGCATACCCAGGCCAGGAATTTCCGGCTGCGCTGGACCTGGCCTCGGCACCGGGGCTTCGGGGGTAGCTAAAGGCAGAGGTAGCTGGGTCGCCGGCTCGGCAAGTGCCAACTGTTCGGCCGGACCGACGCTTGGGCGTACCGGCGGAATTAGTGGCAACTCGCCCTGGGCACCGCCGGGAGGGGACGGCGGTCCTCCTCCCGGCGGCGTACCCGGCGGGGGCGGCCCTGCTGTCGGCGGAGGCCGACCCATGCCGGGTATTTCTTCCTGGCCGAACGGCAACTGGCCCTGCACCGGTTCCGGTCCAGGCACCGGCGGCACGATGTCGCCCAACGGTTGGCGGCCAGGGCCGGTAATATCCGGCAGGCGCAATTGCTCGCCCTGTACCGGCGGCCTCTCGCCAACACCACCAGCCAACGGCAATTCGCCCTGCGGCGCTGGCGGACGTACCCCGGCGCCGCCTTCCAACGGTAGCTGACCCTGCGGCAGCTGCGGACCCTGCTGTGGCGGCGGCTCCGGCGGGCCATATTGTTCGAGCGCCGCTGCCTGATCGTCGCTTACTCCGGGGGTAACCTCGCCACGACGCATAATTCGGCGACCGACACCGCGCGCCAACCTGCCGCCCGCCATCGCCGCCACGTCGGCAGCGACATTAGCAATAGACCCAGCGGCCGCCGGATCGAGGTTCTCAGTCAGCGGCTTACCCTGGATCGCATTGGCAACAACTTCGCCGCTGACCGCAACGGCAGGTTGCCCCGCAACCTGCACCCCAACGCGGGTCGGCACCCCAGCGACGACCGGTGCCGCTTTACCGGCTGCGTCGAGGACTGGCTTGGTCCACAGCCCTTTAAGTGCGTTACTTAATGGCTTACCAGCACCCAAGAGAGCCATCGACGCGGCATTGACAGCGCCGGTTTTGCCGACTTGGACCAGAGCATTGTCCCAGGCTTTGTCGATACCCTCCTGGGTCGGGTTCTCACCGAGAGCTTCCAACTCGGCATGATAAGCCGGTCCTAGTTCCTGGAAAGCAGCGCCAAGACCCATACCGGCGGCGCCGCCGACAATACCGCCGACCGTCCCGCCAATGGGCGCCGCCGGACCCGTTACAGCGCCGCCAATCGCACCGCCGGCGAGTGTACCGGCAATGCTTAACGCGACTGCCGGGTAGCTGGCGGCCAGACTAAATACAGTTTTCTCGGCCAGCGTCGTCGGGCTGAGAAAATCCGCCAGCTCCATCGGCTTCTCGTATTCGGCTGCCTCGGTCTTACTAGTCCGGGGTTTCTTCCCCTCGGCAATATCCTTACCCTGCATCAATCCTTCATTAGCGCGCTGTAGGCCGCGCCCGAGGATCGAGGTCCAAGTACGTTCTTCTTCGGGCGGCTTTTCCGGCTCGGGGCGGGTGTACATCACCTCGCCGGCGTCCGGCACGATCATCCGCTCAAGCGCCGCCGGGTCGCGACCGATAACGCCAAAACCGGCCGGTGCCGCTGGCGCGGCCTGGCGTTCCGCCAGTCTTTGTTCCAGCGTCTGGCGCAACGCGGCGCGGGCAGACCCGGCAGGGGCCGGCCGCATCCGGGCGAGGGCGGCACCCGCACCTGCCAGATCGTCGCCGCCACCACCGTAACCGACGTCTTCTTCCTCACCGTCCAACGCAGATACCGGTGCGGCGGGGTCTTCACCGGTTTCGTAAACCGAACGGGGGCGGATGTACCCCGGCAGATCGGCTTCGAGTTCGTCGTCGAGCGCGGCCATCAGTATCCTGCCGGGGCAGCGGTTGTCGGAGCCGAACGCGGCGTCGCACCAATCGGCGACGCAGGCGCTGCTGCTGGAGCCGCCTTGGCAGCGTTGGCACGAACTCCAAGGCGCTGTGCTACGTAGGGGTTGAGATAACCCAGCCGCGCATTGGTCTTGCGGTCGCTGACCACCAGCCCGCCATCGTTGGCGAGGTCGAGCTTGAACCGGCCGCCATTGGGCTTAGTAATTAGGTCGATAGCAATATCCTTGGCGCCACCGCCAGCCATCTGGTCGTTGTTAAGCATCAGGCTTTTGAAAATATCCTGCTGAATCGCAAGCTCCGGATTCATCGGGATTTCCTGCCCGGCGTCCTTGTTCGGGAAGAAGTGGTTTATCTGCTGGTTGATCTCGGCGACGCGGGCATCAACCTTGCCACCCTGACCGGTGCTGGCGCCAGGTTTCAGGAACCTCGCGAGATCGCCCAGCGCCCGCGCCTCGGCGGCGACATCGGCACGGCGCTCCAGCGACGGCAACAGCTCGCCGGTGTACTTGGTCTGCGCCCGCTTGTACGCGGTCTCGGCTGCCTTAGCCTCAATCTCGGCGTTGGTCTTGCGGCTCTCCTGCACGGTCTTCAAGTAAGTCTGCGGATCGCGGGTGATATTTAGCATTGCCTGGATGCGCGACGAGTCGACCTGGAAGGGGTTACCGATAGGCTGGCGAGTCGCCTCGTTGTAGCGCTGGCCGTAAAGCCCATCCTTGGTGACGCTGAATTTAGCCAGACCCCCGTCGGGCGCGAAAAAATACGCCCGCGCCAATTGCTGGGCCGCACCATGCAGATCGCCCGACCGCAGATCGCGGTCGGCCCGCATCAGTGCCTGGGTCGCGCCGACCTGGGACATCTGAAAGACCAACTCACGGGCTTTGTTAGCGCCCTCCAGGTCGCCAGCCATGATGTACGTGCCAACCATCCGGGCTTCGAGGTGCTTCCAACCGTCGTTGGACGACATACCTCGGGGCAGCGTGTCCGCCATATAGCTCGCGACAATCATCGGGTCGCCGGCCTTGGCGGAGGCGATCAAAGCTTGGCCCGCCCCCTGAGCCGTCATCGTGCCCTGGTCGGTAATCCGCAAATTCGCCGGAGCCGAGCCTTCCTTAGCGTCCGGGTCTATCGACTTCCTGACCAGTTCGCGCGTCTCTCCTAACCGCTCACGTTGCTGGGAGGGGGACATGCGGGAGATTTCATCGACCCGGCCCGGTCCCAGCCAGTACGCCGCGACCGACGATGGGGTGCGCGAACCATAAATATCGCTCATCTCGCGGTACTTGAGCGCACCAACTAACATGTTCGTGACTGGATTCTTAATGTCTACCGGTTGTCCCTGCGAGTCTCGAAACAAGTCCGGGTACATTTGCTGGTAGCGTCTGCCGTCCGCCTCGGTCAGACCGGCATACCCCATTCGGCCGTTCTTGCTAGCGTTCGGATCGCCGTTGCTCGCCGCCATGACGATGTTGGCGTACTCGCCCGAACTGATCCCAGCCGCCTGCGCCGCCGAGACGATCTGATCGTGCAGCGGCGAGTTGGTCCGAGCCAACTCCACTAGAAGACGCGGGTTAAAGTGCGGCTTATCGGTGATGTCCGGCAATTCGTCAGACTTACGAGGTTGCGTCGCTGACCGAGGCACCCCGGCCGCCCCCTTGGGGTTGTCGGGTTTGGGCGGTTTTGTCGCTGGCTTGACCGCGTCCTTAACCGGCTCGGGTTTAGGAACCGTCGCCGCCGGGGTAGAACTACTTGTGGTGACCGCTGCCGGCGGCTTTTCTTCCTTCTTACCGCCAGCACCTTCGGTGACATGTTTTGTAATAGCTTTAACAGCTTCACCAAGAGCGCTTGGCGCCCCCTCGACCGTCGGTTCTTCGCCGGTCTCGCGCGCCTTAAGGATAGCCCTGGTCGGGTCCGACACCGGGGTATTACGCAGGTACTCCTCCTGCGGGCTCAAACCCGGCCGGGGCGAAGGTTGTTCCTGAGGCTCTGCTATTGGCCTGTCCTGCAATACAGACCGGGTTGCCTCCGAGACCGGAGCCTCGCCTACTGGGCGTACTTCCCCAGGCCGTGGCAATAGCTGTTCCGGCGGAACTTCCGGCCGCTCAGCAATAACCGCGCGAGTCGCCGCTGAGACAGGAGGCACGCCTACCGGGCGTACTTCCCCAGGGCGGGGCGTCGGCTGCTCCAACGGAACATCCGGCCTCTCGGCAAGGGCGGAACGCGTCGCTGGCGAAGGGTACGCCTCGTAAGGGCTTAACCCTGGTCGAGGCGATGGCTGCTCGGGCGGGTTAAATGTAGGATACATTGGCGGAACGGCCGACGCCGGTACATACCGTTCCGGCACCTGCTCCGCCTGAGCCCGCCGAGCCAATTCCTCCAGGTCGAGCGCGCTTTGCATAGCCTACCTCGAAAAGAGCGCCGACTGCGGCTGCTGCACGACGGTACCGGCGGCGTCGACCAGAGTGCCGTCCGGCAACCGGATGATTTTGTTAGCAGCGGCGAGCCCTTGGTTAGCCGCAGGAGACGCAGCCATTGCCCGCTGCCCCGGCTGGGCTTGACCGACAGCCTGACTAACCGCCTCGCCACGCGAATTCCACCGCTGGGTTGGTGGGAAAGTCGGACGACGGCCTTCGGCGATATCGGCGTCGTATTGCTGCCGCTGCGTCATCCCGCTACGCGGCGACGGGGTGACTACCGGGGTCGCCGCAACCGCCGGAGGTGCCGCCGGGGTCAATGCCGACTGTGCAGCCGCCATCTCGGGTGAAGCCGGCGTGGGCATTGCCGCACGGTCCCGCGATATCGGGTTGGGGGTCGGCATCATCGGAGTCGGCGTGTACATCTGCGCCGACCCGTCGGGCATTCTCTGGTTTAATTCAGAAGTCAGCGCCGACACGACGGGTTTAACAATCTGCTCTACTACCGGCGATGGCTGTACTGATGTTGGTTTTGTGGTGCCACGCTGCCCTTCGAGGTCCGGCGGCGGTGCCGCGAGGCCGCCGCCGAGATCGGCACTGGGCTCACGCCCTGCCACTGTTGGCGGTTTCGCCTGACCGGTGCGCGCAGCACGTGTCGCCAAACCACCGAGCAACCCAGCCTTAGCCAGTTCTGTTCTCAGGGTCTCATTAAATGGCACCCAGTGCCTGAGCCCGTCCTCAAGATAAGCTCGCTTAGCTACTCGGTCCTGGCTCTCCGGCGAGAAGTCGTTAACCCCCTCGCGTTCGGCGTAATACCTCCAGGTATCTGGCTGAAACTGATACATGCCGCCGGCATGCGTCTTTCCTTGTGGGCCATCGGCGCCTGGCCAATCGGGAAAACCGAAATACCCAGGCTTTGCCGGGTACTTAGTGATGTCGCCCTTCTCACCCAGCCCGTAGCCAGTCTTATAACTATTGGCGCCTTCGTATTTCTGAATGTAGGGCTTGATCTGATCCCACAATTCCGGATCGCCGGGGTTTGACCCTCGGTCACTGCCCCGCACCACAGGCGTCGGCTCTACCTTCGGGGCCGGCGGTGTCGAGGTGCCAGTCGTAGCCTCGGGGGCAAACCCACTCGTATCGGTACCAGCGGCGTTAAATGTCTGCTGTATCGTCGCCTGGTCTTTCATTAACTTCTCAGCGTCGCGGCCTTCCTGCATCTTGCGGTTCTGGACTTCCATCTTATTGCGCATTTCCATCAGCTCGAAGGTGCTCTTGGCGCCCTCGAACATACCGCTGACAAATGCCCCGAGCATGGCTAGCTCCCCAGTGCGCTCATCGTGGCGCGGTTATAGTCGACGGCTTTATAGCCGCTCTCGTGCATTACCACGGCGGACGGGTCGAGCAGCTCCACCTCATCGGCCATGTACCCCAAATGGGCTTCTGGGCGACCCTTATAACGGAACGCGTGCAACGGCAGCCGGCCGATATGGCCCACCACCCGGTCGTCCTCTTTCAAGCGCCGGTCCGAGAATCCAAGGGCGGCACCAACCCACGGCGACCCCAACGCCGCCGAGCCGACACCGCCAACCAGCTTGCCCATCCCACCCCACAAAGCCTCTTGTTGTTTTTGCTCGGCATTAAATCCAGACATCTGATTACTAAAACTAGAGTTCAATGCGCCAGCACCGGCATTGATCGCGTTGGGCACCCCCGACCCCAGGAGGGTATTAGCGCCGCCATATAAACTCGACGCCGAAGTACCGGACATACCGGCTAAACCCGAATAGGTGCTCGGCCCACCGAGATATCCATAGGCAGTCGGCGAACCACCAGCGGCCGCGCCCTGCCCATAAAGGGAGGTCGCGCCAGTCACCCCACCGCCGCCAACCTGTCCTCCGGAAATCCCGCCTTGAGCACTCTGGGTCGCTGCCTCAAGCTGCGCCAAAGACAGGGTAGGTAGCTTTTGCCCCATCGCGATAGCCTGTTGCATGGCTGACAGCCCCAGGGCTTCCTGCTGTCGGCGCGCCTGGGTACCGGCGCCGGCCTGAGCGGCGGCCTGACCAATCCCGGCAAGCGCGCTCTCGCCCTGGTACCTCGCTTCAGAGGGGTCAATCCCAGCGTTACGCAGCTCCTGCTCACGGGCTTTTTGTTGTTGGGCAAAAGCCGTAGCGACATCCGCCTGCGCCTGACCGCTGGCTTGAGTCTGGCGTTCAACCGACCCCAGTGTCTGTGCCTGCTTTGTAAACTCCTGCTCCAGCGGGACAAACTCAGACTGATAACGCCGGTAAGTATCCTCGGATATCTGCCGATTGAGGCGCGCCGACAAGATGGCTTCGGAAGCGTTCTCCCCAGCCAGCGTCGAGAGCGACGCCTGTGAATTCATATAATCCAGGGCATAGGGCCAGATCGTGTTGAACTGCTCGCGCCCCCACGCCTCGGCGTCCTTCGACATTTGAAAATATTCATCGGAGCGTGCAGTTGCCTGGTCGGCGTATCGCTGTTGCGCCTCCAACTGTTTAAGGCCGAGATCGTACTGCATCTCAGCCATACGCTGGTCACTGGCAATCGCCGTCTGAGATGCTGCGGTATACGCGGAGTAGTCCGGTGCCGGCGGAGGGGAGGATTTACCGCCCATAGCTCATATTACTCCCGGAGTAAGCGCCTTCGTCGGCGCCCTATAATTAGACCTAAACTGCTTTGGACGATAGTCCAGCCATTTACAGGTGTCTCGAGTCATGCCGAGCACCACCACGTCGACCCCCGGCGCGAATAAGTCCTTGATAACTGTCTCGAATTGCCAACCGCCGCGCATGTCGATGGCGATGGCTTTATGGTTGTCGGCCCGCACCGCCGCAACCAGCTTATGGCAGCCGCACTGGTTAAAAGCGTAGTCGAACGCCAGCCAGGCCAGCTCGCGCGAAAACCAGCGTTTGTCGTCGCCGGCCATGTGCGCCGTCATACTGCCGCCGACAAACGCCCCAATGACGATGCCACCGAGCAGTTCGTGGTCGCGCAAGGTGGAAAAACTATGGTCGGTTACCGGGTCAAAGGTGCCGCCGACCCGCTCCATAATCCAGGCCCCATCGCCCGGTCCGTCTATCCTGATCTCACGGGCTATTGCTGCACCCACTGGGTACCGGTAAAGAATAAATCCAGCCAACCGTAGTTGTACATAATTACTAAATTCGCCTGCCCCTCAATGTTAACGCCGCCACCGGAAACCGTAATCGGGTAAGAAGTTGCGTTACCGACGGTGTCTTTGACTATTATGTTCTGACTGGGGTTTGGGTTTGCCGGCAATGTTATCGTGATAGCCCCACCGGTTGTGTTTTCGGCTCGAACAAAACCGTCGAAACCTGCCGGTAACGTCGTCGTATCATTAACTAGAAAAACATATTCACCAGCCGTACCGCCAAAGGCGACCCACCTACCGCCGTCCCAGGACCATTGTTTACCAGCAGCAGCGAATACCTGGTCGAGCACCGGGGCATCGGGAAAATTTATAGCCATAGCTATTTCCATAGAATCCATTTAATAGAGTGATCGAGATAGTACATAATGATCGCCGCACCAGGGCCATAGGCCGAGTCGGGCTCCCCGGTAAGCACTACGCCGGCAGAGTCCTGAACAGTCAGAACGGTAACCGGATTACGAAATCCTATCTGGGCGAACTGACGCGGGCTTGGCTCAGGTGGCAGCCGGATTGTCAGAGCCGCTAGAACAGACGAGTTGTTGACGTAAAGCGGCGCGCGGCTGGTCAACACAATAGTATCACCGGAAACCGGCGTTACGATAGTAGTCGCATCCGATGTCGTCGTCGCTTCCCACTTGACGCCGTCCCAAGTCCAACTGGAACCGCCACCAGTAAACTCTTGGCCTAATGTTGGTATATCCGGAAAATTTAACATTTACGCTAAACCTGACAGCAGGGCCAGTAGGAGGGCCGCGGCGCGGGTCATCAGTTGATCCGATGGCATATCGTCACGGTGCCACCCACGCATTATTAGAGGCGAATGCCACCCAATTAGCCGTCTTGCCGTCAACCAGACACAACGAACTGCCCTGCGCCGTCGATGAAACCGTGCCGCCAGCCGCAGAAGCCGTCACCCCGAGCGTGATCACATCAGGCGCCACCGCCTGAATCGTCATGCCATACCCATACCGTTGGAAACAATACCATGTCCCCAACCCGGTGGCCGCCGGCAGCGTATACGTTACAACGCCACCCGCGTTGTTGTTGTTGACAAACTTGCTGCTCTCGTCCGCAGTCAGGGTAATGCTGGCACCGCGGGTATTTAAAAATTTACGGTTAACCGCCAAAATTTGCGGGCTGCAAACAGCGGCGTTGCCAAGCTGCCGACTGCAAAACAGGCTGGCCCCGGCCTCGACAACCGGCGACGGTGCGCCACTCTCCATGTTTACTTCAATGTTGTTGTTACGGCTCGCGTAGGTGTAACTTGTCACGCCGCGAGCTGTCGTGCCGCCCTGCGGCTCGGCGTAGTAAAATTTGTTGCTGCGCGCCACGCCGGCGCTACTGGTATTAGAGCCGAGAAATTCCAGGCTCAGCCCGGTGCCACTTTGCCCGTAGTAATCATACACGACATTGCTGTCGGCATTCGCCACCACAAATCCGGTACCGCTCTGATGCAAAACACGGGGCGCAAAGAAATGGTTGTGGTGGGAGTTGCCGGAGTCGCCGCCGCCGAGGTAATACCCAACGGCGTTGATCGCGGCAGCGCTGTTCAGGATGGCGCTGGTGAACAAGAAATAGTTGAGCGAAGTTCCGACGACGCCGGGGCCGGGGCCGATGTCCCAGCCTCGCGCCTTTACATCACGCACCGCCGAGTACTGAAACACCCCGTTGGACAGCGATCGTATCATTACTCCGGTACCGGCAATACCGCCGCCGTCCAAGCAGACACCGGAAAGCCCACCGCCAACGATGTTGTCGGCCACCGAGTCGGAGCCGAACCGCACCATCACCCCATCAACCGCCCCGATCCACTTCAGCCTAGTCGGGCAACTGTCGTAGTTCGCCGAGCCGCCGGCGCCGGCCAGCGTGATCCCCGTAAGCCCCGTCTGCGCAATCGTACTGGCAATGCCGGAAATGCCGGAAGGCAGCACCACAATCCCGCCCCCGGCCGCCTTGGCCGCCGCTATGGCCGCGCTGATGCAGGGCTCGGTGTCGCCGACTGCCGTCCAGGCGCAAGAGCCATATGCCTGCGCGTAGTAAGTGTGCGCCGTCGTGTTGGCCGCTAGGTTGTTCAGGGCCTGCGGCAACTGCGCATTCGCCCCGTCCTTACTCATCGGGTTCGGCACCTGCTGCGCCCACACGGGGGACGCCAGCAGCACAGCTATCGCGGCGAGGATGAGGCGGCGCATCATGGCACCTGATATGTCCCGCCGACATTTACCGCAACTCCACTCGCCGCCACGGTCGTGCCATCATATTTGTAAACCAGCACCCGATTTGTGTTGCCGATGACCGCATTGATGATGCCAAACACCGCCGCGCCGCTGAACGCCCCAACGCCAACCCGTCCGTGCAGCGAATACTCGCCAACTGCCGCGGCGGGGAAAACCGGCAAGTCTATCGCCAACTGCCCATCACAGGTTCCAGCCGTTGTGATCGGCACCTGGACCTGCATCAGCACCGTCTTGCCATATTGTTTGTACTGCCCGACAATCGTGCCCAGTGTCGCCGCGCCAACACCGCAAGACACTGCCGGCGTATAAGGCTGCCAGGCAGAGGCTGTCTCAGTTAGAAGCGTTCCGGTGGCTGCCGGCAAGGTCAGCGTGTTGGTTCCGGCTACCGCCGGGGGCTGCACGGTTATCGTGCCGCTAGTCGAACCATAAAGGCTCATCGTGCCGGTGCCGCCTACCGGGTTGCCGCCCAATCCGATCCTGGCAACATCCATCAGCCCCTGATTGTTGCTCCAGGCCAAGGTGGCGCCAGCCTCTATCAGCGGCGGCGGCGCCCCGCTCTCGTGGTTCTGAAATAACCAATTGTTGCGGCTGGGGTAGGTGCCAGCACGCGCCACCGGATGGCTGGCGGCAATATTGGTGGTGCCGAACTCCCCGGCAAACCGATTGCTCCGGCAAGGCCGAAATACATCCACTGCGCTACCAAGCATGTCAACGCTCGGCCCCGGCGTCGCGCTGACGCTCTCGATATGCGCCGGATCCCAGACATTGCTGTCGGCATTGCCGCAAATGATCCCTTTCCCATTCTGATAGGTGACGGTGAAATTGCGAAAGATATTGCGGTTTGTGTTCACCGTGGTGCCCGGCCCGATCAGCATGCCGTTGGCGTTCAACGACGGCGCGCCCAACAGATCCGTATAAGCGTCCTCGACGACATTAAACATATTGCCCTTAGCCGAGACCGCCGCCGATATGTCGATGTCCCAGCCGTTCGCTGTCACTCCGTAAATGTATAGCCGGGAAAAAATGCCGTAATTGACACTGCGCCACTTGATCCCGGTGCCAGCCAAACCGTTGCCGTCCAGACAGGCGCCGGAAAAGCCGGTCCCAGCCATCACCTGGGCCGCATCACTGCCGGCGGCGACCATCGTGCCAGCCGCCGCGCCAAGCCACTTCAGGGTCGTGCCGCACTGCCCAAAATTGGCCGCGCCGGCACCCTCGACGCGCACCTTGTCGGCCAGGTTTACCGTCTGGGTCAGCCCATAAGTGCCGGCCGGCACGATGACCGTGCCGCCACCCTTAGCGGTGGTATCCGCTACGGCGGCGTTGATGCAGGCGCCGACGTCATTGCTCGCTTCCCAGGTACAGGAGCCGTAGCCCTTGGCTGGATAGATGCCGCCGCCGGATGCCGTGCTGATGTTGCCCAGCGACTTCACCGCCGCGTTGCTGCCGTCCTGGTACATATCGGCATGGGCCAGGGCAGGGATCAGAAGCGCGGCGGCCAGGATCGCTTTCCGCATCAAAACCCCCAGAACCCGCGCTGATTGCTGCTCAGCACCGCCCGCTCAGCCAGCGTCAGCCCGTAATTGTCCCAAACCGCCGCCTCCGCCACGTCGCAGGTGCTGGCCCCCACCGCACTGATGGTCGGCTGGCCCGCCGTTACCGTCCCTGTGACACTGACCGTCGCATCCACCCCATCCGCATTTATCGCGCTGGAGGCGCCGTTGATCACCCCCTGCACCGCGTGCCACGCAGTGTCCGCCAACACCACAGACGCCGCCGTCGAGCCCGCCAATATCCATGAGTTCGCCACGGTATTCTGGCCAGTGATCCGGTTGGCAAAACCGTTCTGCTCGATGAAAAGACAGTTCGCCGTGCCAGTGCGCCGGTTGGCCACCACGCTGATCGAGACCAATCCCGTCGCCGGCGTCACACTCGCTCCGGTAATCGCCTGCGGCGCAATCAATCGTGCGCACGGCAGCGTACCCTGGCAGTTGAAAATCAACGCCGGCTGGTTGGCTGCTGTCGTCTGATTGAGGTGCCGCACCAGCCCGCTCTGATCGTACCAAGTGCGGATGAAGCAAGTCGTCGCCGCGCAGTGCGCGTTCGCCGCCGCTTCATCCCACGGGCTGCCCAAGCCAGGCACGTAGCCCAGGAAATTGATGTCCGCCTCCGCATTATCGCTCGCCCGCCGGATCCGGATCGCCGGGCCGCTATAAGTGCTTTTCAGCTTGCGGAAGGAATAGGCGCCACTCGGTGTCCTGAAACTGTCCAGCGGTAGCGGCATCCAATAGTTTTTCTGGTTGTCGGTCAGCGCCGCCCGCTCGCCGGCCGTCAGCGCGTAATTGTCCCAAAAGATCGCCTCGGCCTCCCGGCACGTCGTCGCCGCAATACCAAACAGGCTCGCCGCCGCCGCCGCCGTGCTCCCCGTCGCCGTGCCGGCGGTCTCCGCACCGTCAATGTTGAGGACCGACGCCGCGCCCGCCATCACCCCCTGCCCCGCGTGCCATGCCCCATCAGCCGCAGCCCGAACCACAGACCCGCTGGAGCCG
>Ga0105252_10000250_pt1 | contig 42988 bp, 48 predicted proteins | sample EasRivMeERMZT100_FD_89675 | JGI IMG/M metagenome (GOLD analysis project Ga0105252, IMG submission 89675) | Soil microbial communities from meander-bound floodplain in the East River, Colorado, USA - East River MetaG ERMZT100 | ecosystem: Environmental > Terrestrial > Soil > Floodplain | place... | reverse complement strand
CAGATCTTGCAGTTTTGATTCCGCGGAAACCGGCTCGAGCACGATTTGCAGCGTCCCGCCGCACGGCAAGCCGAAGCGCGTCGCCTGCTCCAACGTCACGCCGTAGGTCGTTACCTCGGGCTTTCCGGCCGCAATCGCCCTCGCCTTCACCTTGCCGATGAGGTCGTCTTCCACGCAGCCGCCCGAGACCGAGCCCATGACCTGGCCGTCATCGCGGATGACGAGCATGGCGCCCACCGGGCGCGGCGCCGAGCCCCAGGTGTGCACCACCGTGCCCAAGGTGGCGCGGTGGCCGCCTTCCACCCACTTCAACGCGCTGCGTACCACTTCGAGATCGACGCTGTCCACGGGGATTCCTTGTTTCCGACGAATATAGGAATGCTGGGGAATATTGCTGAATGCTAACAGACGATTATACCCAATAGCCTAGACCCCGCCTAAAGTCGGGTCAAGCTCACCCAAGTTCAAGTTGTGGTTGATTGCCGCGCGGGCATGGTCTAGCATTTCCCCGGTCACTCATCGCGTTGAATCCCTTGACACAAACGTTTGTCCAGGAGGCTTTTTCGCCGACGAAATCCCGCGATCCGATCGAACCAAGAAGAAGTCCAACTTTCACCCAAGGAGGCGAATCATGACCGTCAAGGTCTCCCTGACCGTCAACGGCAAGCCGGCGAGCGCCGAGGTCGAAGAGCGCACGCTGCTCGTCAACTTTATCCGCGACAACCTGCGCCTGACCGGCACCCACGTCGGTTGCGATACCGCGCAGTGCGGCGCCTGCACCATCCACATGAACGGCCGTGCCGTGAAGTCGTGCAACATGCTGGCGATGCAGGCTGAAGGGGCCGACATCCTCACCATCGAAGGCGTCGCCAAGCCCGACGGGACGCTCCATCCGATGCAGGAGGCGTTTCGCCAGCACCACGGCCTGCAGTGCGGATTCTGCACCCCGGGCATGGTGATGAGCGCGATCGATCTGGTCAAGAACCATCCCAATCCGACCGAAGACCAGATCCGCGAACAACTCGACGGCAATCTGTGCCGCTGCACCGGCTATCACAATATCGTGAAGGCCATCAAAGCCGCTTCGCAAACCATGGGGAGATGAAAATGGGTGCGACCCCTTACATCGGCGCTTCGATCAAGCGCAAAGAAGACTACCGTTTTCTCACCGGCGCAGGCAACTATACCGACGACGTCGCCCTGCCGGGCCAGAGCTACGCGTGCTTCGTGCGCTCGCCGCACGCCCACGCGAAGATCAAGTCGATCAAGAAAGACAAGGCGCTGAAGGCCCCGGGCGTCGTCGCGATCTTCACCGGAGAGGATCTCGCCGAAGCCAAGGTCGGCGGCCTGCCCTGCGGCTGGCTTATCACCGACATCGGCGGCCAGCCGATGAAGGAGCCGCCACATCCCTGCCTCGCGCAAGGCAAGGTGCGCCATGTCGGCGACCAGGTCGCCGTGGTGATCGCCGAAACCGCCGGCCAGGCGCGCGACGCCGCGGAGCTGGTGAAAGTCGATTACGAGGAACTGCCTGCCGTGGTACGCGCCGGCGAGGCGCGCAAAAAAGGCGCGCCGGTCGTGCACGACATCGCGCCCGACAATACCTGCTATGTCTGGGGCCTGGGCGACAAGGCCGCCGTGGACAAGGCCTTCGCCGGCGCCGCGCACGTCACCACGCTCGAGTTCATCAACAACCGGCTCATCCCCAACGCGATCGAGCCGCGCGCGGCGAACGCCGCCTACTCGCGTTCAGACGAGAGCTACACCCTTTACGTCTCCAACCAGAACCCGCACGTCGAGCGGCTGCTCATGACCGCGTTCGTTCTGGGGCTGCCCGAGCACAAGGTGCGCGTGATAGCGCCCGACGTCGGCGGCGGCTTCGGCTCGAAGATCTACCTCTACGCCGAGGACGTAACGCTCACCTGGGCGGCAAAAAAAGTCAACCGCCCGATCAAATGGACTGCCGAGCGCAGCGAGTCCTTCTTGTCGGACGCACACGGCCGCGACCACGTCACCAAAGCCGAGCTGGCCATGGACAGGGACGGCAAGTTCCTGGCCATGCGGGTGACGACGACGGCGAACATGGGCGCATACCTCTCGACCTTCGCCTCGTGCATTCCGACGATCCTCTACGCTACGCTGCTCGCCGGGCAGTACACCACGCCGGTCATCTATGCCGAAGTCACCGCCGTATTCACCAACACCGCACCGGTGGACGCCTATCGCGGCGCGGGTCGGCCGGAAGCGACCTATGTCGTCGAGCGCCTGGTCGAGACCGCGGCGCGCGAGATGAAGATGAACCCGGCCGAAATCCGCCGGAAAAATTTCATCAAGACTTTTCCCTACCAGACGCCGGTCGCGCTCCTGTACGACACCGGCAACTACGAAGCGACGCTCGCCGAGGCGCTCAAGGTAGCCGATGTCGCGGGTTTCCCGGGACGCAAGGCCGAAGCGGCAAGGCGCGGCAAGCTGCGCGGCCTGGGCTATGCCTGCTACATCGAGGCCTGCGGCATCGCGCCTTCGAACGTGGCGGGAGCGCTCGGCGCGCGCGCGGGATTGTTTGAAGCGGCCGAAGTCCGCGTACACCCCACCGGCAAGATAACGGTATTTACCGGCTCTCACGCCCACGGCCAAGGACACGAAACGACGTTCGCTCAGGTGGTCGCGGACCGGCTCGGCATTCCGCTCGAAGACGTGGATATCGTGCACGGCGACACGGGGAAGGTCCTCTTCGGCATGGGCACCTACGGCTCGCGCTCGATCGCAGTGGGCGGCGCCGCCATCGTCAAGGCGGTGGACAAGATCGTCGCCAAGGGAAAGAAGATCGCCGCGCACCTGATGGAGGCGGCCGAAGCCGACATCGAGTTCAAGGACGGCGCCTTCGTCGTCAAGGGCACCGACAAGAAGAAGGCTTTCGCCGAAGTCTCGCTCGCGGCCTACGTCCCGCACAACTATCCGCTGGACAAGCTCGAGCCGGGCCTGAACGAGAACGCCTTTTACGACCCGGCCAACTTCACCTTTCCCGCCGGCAGCCACATCTGTGAAGTCGAGGTGGACCCCGACACGGGCAACGTGAGGGTCGTCAATTTCACGGCGATCGACGATTTCGGCAAAATCATCAATCCGATGATCGTCGAAGGCCAGGTGCACGGCGGGCTCACACAGGGGATCGGCCAGGCGCTTACCGAGGGCTGCCACTACGACAAGGACTCCGGACAGCTCGTCACCGGTTCCTACCTCGATTACTGCATCCCGCGCGCGGACGACGTTCCGAACTTCAAGGTCGGAACGAAGGAGACGCCCTGCACGCACAATCCGCTGGGCGTGAAGGGGTGCGGCGAGGCGGGCGCGATCGGCGCGCCCGCGGCGGTGATGAACGCGCTCACTGACGCTCTGGGCATGCGGGACATCGAGATGCCGGCGACACCGCAGAGAATCTGGCGCGCCTGCCAGGACATGAAGAAAGCCGCGTAAGGAGACAGATATGTACTCATTCAACTACCAAATAGCAAAATCCGTCGATGACGCGGCCAAGGTCATCTCGAAGAACGCCGACGCCAGGCTGCTCGCCGGCGGCCAGAGCCTGATCGCGGCGATGAAGCTGCGCCTTTCCAAACCCTCCGACCTCGTCGATATAGGCACGATCAAGGATCTTGCCGGCATCAAGGCCGACAGCAAGGCCGTCACGATCGGCGCGATGACGCGCCACGCCGAGGTGGCTGCGTCCGTGGCGGTGCAAAAGGCGATCCCCGCGCTTGCCGCGCTCGCGGGAGGCATCGGCGACCGCATGGTGCGCAACATGGGCACGATCGGCGGGTCTCTGGCCAACAACGACCCCGCCGCCGACTATCCGGCGGGCGTATTGGGCCTGGGCGCAACCATCGTCACCAACAAGCGCAAGATCGCTGCCGACGATTTCATCAAGGGCCTCTACGAGACCGCACTCGGCAAAGGCGAGATCATCACTTCGGTGAGCTTTCCGGTCCCGAAACGCGCGGCCTACATGAAATTCAAGAACCCGGCATCGCGCTACGCCATCGTCGGCGTGTTCGTCGCCGACTTCGGCTCGAGCGTGCGCGTCGCGGTCACCGGGGCCGGCGCGTGCGCCTTCCGCGTGGCGGCGATGGAGAAGGCGCTCGCCGCGAAGTTCGCCCCCGAGTCGGTGGCGAACATCAAGGTGCCGGAAAAGGGACTCAACTCCGACCTGCACGCAAAAGCCGACTACAGGGCGCACCTGATCACGGTGATGGCAAGGCGCGCTGTCGAGGCCGCGCTGAAGTAGCGATGTCCGTCGTCCCCGCGCAAGCGGGGACCCAGCGATCCTTTTTCGGGAGGCATCTTATCGACCGGGCTGGCATAATTCACGGATGAACACGCTTCCCAAGTCTATCGACGACACCCTGAAACTGCTCGCGGGCGCCGACTACGTCGCCGAGCGCAGCCTCGCCACCGCGGTTTTCCTCGCCCTCAAAATGGGCCGGCCGCTCTTTCTCGAGGGCGAGGCCGGGGTCGGCAAGACCGAGATCGCGAAAGTCCTCTCAGTCGGCCTCGGCCGGCCGCTGGTGCGCTTGCAGTGCTATGAGGGCCTCGACATCGCTTCCGCCGTATACGAATGGAACTATTCGCGCCAGATGATCGAGATCAGGCTGGCCGAGACCGAAGGGGTGTCGCGCGACACGGTCGCCAAGGACATTTTCTCGGAGCGCTTCCTCATCAAGCGGCCGCTGATGCAGGCGCTGGAAGGCGCGAAAGGCGCAGCGCCCGTTCTGCTGATCGACGAGCTGGACCGCACCGACGAGCCGTTCGAAGCCTATCTTCTGGAAGTGCTGTCGGATTTCCAGATCACGATCCCCGAGATCGGCACGGTGAAAGCCAAGGAGCCGCCGATCGTCGTTCTCACTTCCAACCGCACCCGCGAGATCCACGACGCCATCAAGCGCCGCTGCTTCTACCACTGGGTGGATTACCCGGACGCCGCGCGGGAACTCGAGATCCTGAAGCGCAAGGCCCCGGAAGTCGCCGAAAAACTCTCGCGCGAGGTCGTGGCCTTCGTGCAGCGCCTGCGCAAGATGGACCTGTTCAAGCTGCCGGGCGTCGCCGAGACGATCGATTGGTCCAAGGCCCTGGTCGCGCTCGACAAGATGGCGCTCGACCCGCAGACCGTCAACGACACCCTCGGTACGCTGCTCAAGTACCAGGACGACATCACGCGGATCCGGGGAAGCGAGGCCGAAAAGCTGCTCGCGGAAGTCAAGGCGGAGCTCGCCGCCGCCTAGATCACCGCGGTGGAAAAAACTTCCGGAATCCCCTCGCTCGAGGCGGTCGATCTCCACTGCACCCGCGGCGAGCGCACCCTGTTCAAGGGCCTCGCCTTCACCCTGCGCGGCGGCGAGCTGCTCAGGATAGTGGGTGCCAACGGCTCCGGCAAGACGAGCCTGCTGCGCATCGCCTGCGGGCTGCTCGAGCCGACGGGCGGCGCCGTCCGTTGGGGCGGCGAGGACGTGCGCAGGCTGCAGGAGGAATTCTGGAGCCGGCTCGCCTACATCGGCCATGCCAATGCGCTCAAGGACGATCTCACCGCGGCGGAAAATCTCCGCGTTGCGTGCACGCTCGCCGGAATCGGAGCTCGGGACGCGCAGATCGTCGAGGCCTTGCGTCTGCTCGGACTCAGCGGCTTCGAGCGTTTGCCCGTGCGCACGCTCTCGCAGGGGCAGCGGCGGCGTGTCGCCTTGGCGCGGCTTGCGCTGAGCGAAGCCATGCCGCTGTGGGTACTCGATGAGCCGTTCACCGCGCTCGACGCGGCTGCAATGAACTGCGTCCAGGACCTGATCGGCGAGCACGTTTCCCGGGGCGCGGCGGTCATGTATACCACGCACCACGAGGCGAGCATCACCGCGGCAGTATCACTGCGGATCGACCTCGAGGGCAGCTGACATGTTGGCCGCGCTGCGCTGCGTGATCCACCGCGACCTGCTGCTCGCCACGCGGCGCAGCTCCGATGTGCTGACCGTGTTGCTGTTCTTCGTGATCGTGGTGAGCCTCTTTCCTCTCGGAATCGGGCCGGATCCCGAGCTCCTGCGCACGATCGCGCCCGGCGTCGTGTGGGTGGCGGCGCTGCTCGCCTCGATGCTGGCGCTCAACCGGATGTTCGCCGCCGATCACGCCGATGGAACTCTGGAGCAGATGCTGCTCGGCGCGACGCCCCTGGGAATGACGGTGGCGGCAAAGGTGTTCGCCCATTGGCTGATTTCCGGACTTCCGCTCGTACTGATCTCGCCTGTTTTGGCGATACAATTTGATTTTCCGCAAGAGCTGCTCGGAGTATTGGCTCTGTCTTTGGCCCTGGGCACGCCGGTCTTGAGCCTGATCGGCGCGATCGGCGCAGCGCTCACGCTGGGCCTTCGGGGCGGAGGAGCGCTGCTTTCGCTTTTGGTGCTGCCCCTGTATGTTCCGGTGTTGATCATCGGCGCGGGCGCGGCGGAAAGCGCGGCCTCGGGCCTCGGCGGCGATGCTCAGCTTCTCCTGCTCGGCGCGTTGCTGGTATTCGCCGGGGCTTTCGCCCCTTGGGCGGCAGCGGTGGCATTGCGTGTTTCAGTGGAGTAGAGACTCGGCATGAGCATCAACTGGTTCAAGTACTCCTCGCCCCAGACGTTCTTTCCCCTGGCGGGAAAGCTCGCCCTGTGGTTCGGCGCGCTGGCCCTCGTGGCGTGCGGCGCGGGCCTGTACATCGGATTCTTCGTCGCCCCGACCGACGCCCAGCAGGGGGAAGCCTACCGCATCATCTTCATCCACGTTCCGGCGGCCTGGATGTCGATGTTCCTTTATTTGGTCATGGCCTTCTGGGCAGGGCTGGGGCTTGCGTTCAATACCCGGCTTTCGGGCATGATGGCGAGCGCGCTCGCGCCAACCGGCGCGCTGTTTACATTTGTCGCGCTGTGGACCGGGTCGCTGTGGGGCAAGCCCACCTGGGGCACCTGGTGGGTGTGGGATGCGCGGCTGACTTCGGAGTTGATTCTATTGTTCCTCTATTTCGGTTTCATGGCGCTGCAGGCGGCGATCGACGATCCGCGCCGCGCCGACAAGGCGGGAGCGGTGCTCGCGCTGGTGGGCGTCGTCAACATTCCGATCATCTATTTCTCGGTCAAGTGGTGGAACACACTGCACCAGGGCGCCTCCGTGAGCCTTAGCAAGGCCCCGACCATGGCGGCGACCATGTTCGCGGGAATGATCGTCATGGCCTTCGGATTCTGGTTCTACAGCATCGCCGCGGCGCTCATGCGCGCGCGCTGCATCATGCTCGAGCGCGAACGCGCCAGCGACTGGGCGGTCGAATATGCGAAGGGGTCCACGTGAACTGGGGCGGCTGGGAAAATTTCCTTGCGATGGGCGGCTATGCGTTCTATGTTTGGGGTTCCTACCTCGTGACGCTCGGCCTGATAGTCGCGGAGATCGTGCTGCTCGGTCTGCGCAAGAGCAACGCCCTGCTGCGCATTCGCGTACGAGGCACCACTGGACAGGATGAGCGATGAAGCCCAGGCACAAGCGGTTTGCGATGATCGGCGGCGGGCTCGCCGCGCTGGGCGTGGCAGCGGCCTTCGTGCTCGCCGCCTTCCAGGAAAACCTCGTGTTTTTCTTCACGCCAAGCCAGGTGGCCGCGAATGAAGTACCGCAGGGACGCGCGTTCCGCGTCGGCGGCATGGTCACGCCGGGGAGCGTGAAGCGCCAGGCGGACGGCGTGACCGTGCAATTCACCGTCACCGACACCGCGAAAAACGTCACCGTCGTCTACCGGGGCCTTCTTCCGGACCTGTTTCGCGAAGGCAAAGGCGTGGTGACGCAGGGCAAGCTCGGCCCCGACGGCGTGTTCCAGGCGAGCGAGGTGCTCGCCAAGCACGACGAGAACTACATGCCTCCGGCGGCGGCGGACGCGATCAAGCAGGCGCAATCGGTCAACGAAAAGGCGGCGCACACCCTGATTCAGGGCGACGCCGGTCGCAAATGATCCCCGAAATCGGCCAGCTCGCTCTGGCACTCGCGCTGTGTCTGGCGCTCTGCCAGTCGATGTTCGGGCTCGTGGGCGCAGCGCGCGGCAATGTCGCGTGGATGAACGCGGCGCGTCCGGCGGCGCAAGGCCAGTTCGTGTTCACAGCCATCGCTTTCGGATGTCTCATATATTCCTTCGTCACCAACGATTTCTCGGTTCTGAACGTCGCCACCAACTCCAATTCCAGCCTTCCCTGGTTTTACCGCTTCGCCGCCTCCTGGGGCAGCCACGAAGGCTCGATGCTGCTGTGGATCCTGATGCTGTGCGTCTGGACGGTGGGCGTGACCCTCTTCAGCCGCCAGCTCCCCAACGACATGGTCGCTCGGGTGCTGGGGGTGATGGGCCTCGTCAGCACGGGGTTCGTGCTTTTTATCCTGTTCACCTCGAATCCCTTCCTGCGAGTCTTTCCGGCGCCCGCCGACGGGCGCGACCTGAATCCGCTGCTGCAGGACCCGGGTATGGTGCTGCATCCACCGATGCTCTACATGGGCTACGTCGGCTTCTCGATCGCGTTCGCCTTCGCGGTCGCGGCGCTTGTCGCGGGGCGGCTCGACGCGGCCTGGGCGCGCTGGTCGCGCCCGTGGACCACCGCCGCGTGGTGCTTTCTCACCGTCGGCATCGCGCTGGGCAGCGGTTGGGCGTACTACGAGCTGGGCTGGGGCGGGTGGTGGTTCTGGGATCCGGTGGAAAACGCTTCCTTTATGCCCTGGCTCGTGGGAACCGCGCTGATCCATTCGCTGGCGGTCACCGAGAAACGCGGCGCTTTCCGCAGCTGGACCGTGCTGCTCGCGATCCTGGCGTTCGCCCTCAGCCTGCTCGGAACGTTCCTCGTGCGGTCCGGGGTGCTCACCTCGGTGCACGCTTTCGCCGTCGATCCGACGCGCGGTGTGTTCATCCTGGCGCTGCTCGTCCTCGTGATCGGCGGATCGCTCCTTTTGTACGTCTGGCGCGCGCCGCGCATCGGCCTGGGCGGCGGATTCGAGCCGCTGTCGCGCGAATCGATGCTGCTCGCGAACAACGTCGTGTTCGCGGCGGCTGCCGGATCGGTGCTGCTCGGGACCCTCTATCCGCTCGCGCTCGACGCCTCGGGCCTGGGCAAGATTTCGGTCGGACCGCCCTACTTCGAGACCGTGTTCGCGCCCCTGATGGCGCCGGCGCTGTTTCTCATGGGCGTCGGCCCGCTCGCCCGCTGGAAAAAGGCGAGCCTTCCCGATCTCGCGACGCGCCTGCGCTGGGCTTTCGCGGCGAGCGTTGTCGCGGGGCTCCTGCTTCCGTTCGCGATGGGGCGCTGGAGCGCCTTCGTCGCCTTCGGCCTGCTGCTCGCTCTATGGATCACCGCGAGCGGCGTCGTTCAGCTCTACGAAAAGGTGAGGAACGCGGCAAACGGAGCGAGCGCCTGGACCCGGTTGCGCAGCACCCCGCGCGCGACCTACGGCATGCTGCTCGCGCATTTCGGCGTGGCGGTGTTTGTCGTCGGAGTGACGCTGGTCAAGGGTTACGAGAGCGAGAAAGACGTGCGCATGGAGCAGGGCGACACCGTGGAGCTCGGCGGCTACACCTTCCGCCTGGTCGGCGTGCGCGACGTGCAGGGGCCGAACTACGTTGCCGGGCGCGCCCAGATGGAGGTCAGCAGGAATGGTCGCCCCGTCACGACGCTCTACCCCGAGAAGCGCATCTACACGGTGCAGAACTCGCCCATGACAGAAGCCGCGATCGACCCCGGCTTCACGCGCGACCTGTACGTGTCGCTCGGCGATGCGGTAAGCGCGACCGCCTGGGTGGTGAAGGTACAGATCAAGCCCTTCATCGACTGGATCTGGGGTGGCTGCCTTCTGATGGCCATCGGCGGCGCGATCGCCGCGAGCGACCGCCGCTACCGGCTGGCGGCGAGACGGCGCGACGAGCAGTACGCGACGGCGGCCGTTCCTTGAGCCGATTCCGCACCCGAAGATGAACCGCTTCGTCCTGCCCCTTGCGGTATTCGCGGCGCTCGTCGCATTGCTCGCTGTCGGGCTCACGCTCAATCCGCGCGAAGTGCCCTCGCCGCTCATCGACAAGCCCGCGCCGCGATTCGAATTGCCGCAGCTGCACCAGCCGGCGAAAACCTTCTCCGAAAAGGACATGCTCGGCAAGGTCTGGATCCTCAACGTCTGGGCTTCCTGGTGCGTCAGCTGCCGCGAGGAGCACCCGGTGTTGATCGATCTCGCGGCGAGCGGGGTCGTGCCGCTCTTCGGGCTCAACTACAAGGACAAGCGCGAAGACGGCCTCGCGTGGCTGAAAACATTCGGCGACCCTTACCAACTCTCGATCCACGACTTCGAAGGCAGGGTCGGCATCGACTACGGCGTGTACGGCGTGCCCGAGACCTATGTGATCGACAAGCGCGGCGTCATCCGCTACAAGCGCATCGGCGCCCTCACTCCGGAGATCGTCAGGAGCAAAGTTCTGCCTCTGGTACGCGAGCTCGGCCGTGGTTAGGCTGCTCGCGCTTGTGCTGCTGGCCATGACGGCCGCGTGGGCGCCCGCGAAGGAAGCCACCCCCGCAGCGCAGGATCCGGCGCTTGAACAGCGGGTCATGGCGCTCTCCAACGAACTGCGTTGTCTCGTCTGCCAGAATCAGACCATCGCCGATTCGAACGCGCCGCTCGCCGAGGATCTCCGCAATCAGGTCCGCGAGAAAATGCGGCTGGGGGCGAGCGATTCTGAAATTCTCGATTTCATGGTGGCCCGCTATGGGGATTTCGTGCTCTATCGCCCGCCGTTCAAGGCGGCGACGTTCCTGCTGTGGTTCGGGCCGCTGCTGCTGCTCGCGGCCGGGCTTCTCGTGCTGCTCCGCCGGCTCCTGCGCCGGCAACCGGCGCAGGACGTCGCGATGACCGCCGCGGAACGTAAGCGCGTCGCAGACCTCCTCGCCGGGGACGAGACGGAGCGCCGATGACCGCGTTTGTCGTCCTCGGTGCCCTCCTCGTCGCCGTCGCCCTCCTGTTCGTGGTGCCGCCCCTGCTGCGCCGTGGCTCCGGCCCTGGCACGACTCGCGATGCCGTCAACGTCGCGGTATACCGCGACCAGTTGCGCGAACTCGACGCTGACCTGCGCGCCGGAACGCTGGCCCCGGATCAGCACGAGAGAGCGCGCGCCGAGATCGAAGCGCGGATGCTTGCCGACGTGGGCAAGGAAGCGGCTCCAGTGAAATCCCCACGCGGCTCGCGCGCGGCGGCGGTCGTCCTGGGCTTGGCCGTTCCGGTTTGCGCGCTGGCCGTTTACCTCGCAGTCGGCAATCTCGGAGCGCTCGCCCCGGACGCCGGCGGGACCATGGCTCAGCACGGCATGAGCGAGCAGCAGTTCGAGGCGCTGGTCGAGCGGCTGGCGGCGCGTCTGAGGGACAATCCGGACGACGCCGAGGGCTGGATGATGCTCGGCCGCTCCTACGCCGTGCTCGAGCGCTTCAGCGAGTCCGCCGAGGCCTATGCCAAGGCGGCGACACGCGCGCCCGGGAACGCGCAGTTGCTTGCCGACTATGCAGACGCCCTCGCGATGGCGCGGGGCCGTCGCCTGCAAGGCGAGCCCGAAAGACTCATCGCCCGCGCGCTTGCCATCGACCCCTTGAACGTCAAGGCGCTGCTGCTCGCCGGCACGGCCGCATTCAACAGAACCGACTACTCCGGCGCCGTACGCTACTGGGAGCGAATTCTGGATGCCGTCCCGGGCGAATCCGAGATGACGCAGACAATCCGTGCAAGCATCGCGGAAGCGCGCGCTCTGGGTGCGGGGCGGCAGGCTGCCGCCCCTGGAACCAAGGCGGACCGCGGGCGGGTAAGAGGCGTGGTCAAGATCGCTCCGGAGCTGGCGGCCAAGGTGGGGCCGGGCGACACCGTATTCATATTCGCGCGAGCGGAGCAAGGCCCGCGCATGCCGCTCGCCATCCTGCGCAAGCAGGGGCGCGATCTTCCCGCCGAGTTCACCCTCGACGATTCGATGGCGATGAGCCCGGCGGCGAAGCTTTCCGATCACCCGCGCGTCGTCATCGGGGCGCGGGTTTCGAAATCCGCCAATGCAACGCCTCAGCCGGGCGACCTGCAGGGCCTGAGCGCACCGGTCACGGTCGGCGCCAGGGGCGTCAATGTGACCATCGACACCGAGCTGCGCGAACCGGCAAGGAAGTGATAGGGGATGATTCCCGGGATGCCATGGCGCGCGAACCCGGAAGAACGCTGAACCTGGGCGGGCCGGCTGCCGACGGGCGTCTTGCCGAAAACGTCATGCATTTCGCGCGCGTGCTGCGCGCGGCGGGTCTGCCGATCGGCCCGGACCGCATGCTCGACGCGGTGCGCGCGCTCGAAGTCGCCGGGGTCGAGCGGCGCGACGACTTCTACTGGACGCTCGCCAGCGTCTTTCTCGCCCGGCGCGAGCAGTTCGAGATCTACGACCAGGCCTTCCATATCTTCTGGCGTGACCCGCAGCTCCTCGAGCGCGTCATGGCGATGTTCTTGCCGCAGGTCTATGGCCGGCAGGCCCGCGAGGAGCCACGCCCCGCCTCCAGCCGCGTCGCCGAAGCGCTGCGCCACAGACCGAAAAAACCGAAGGAGGAGCCCCCCGAGCCGCCGCAGGAGACTCAGCTTGATGCAGCCCTCAGTTTTTCCTCGCGCGAGGTGCTGCAGCATGCCGACTTCGAGACGATGACGAGCGAGGAGCTGGCGCAGGCGAAGAAGCTGATCGCGAACCTGAGGCTGCCGATCCCGGAAATCCGCACGCGGCGCTTCCAGCCCGATGCCCGCGGCGCTCGCGTGGATCTGCGCGCGAGCCTGCGCGCCAGCCTGAGACACGGCGCCATGATCATCCCCCTCAAGCGCCGCTCGCCAGAGCGGCGTCACCCGCCGCTCGTGATCCTGTGCGACGTTTCGGGCTCGATGAACCGCTACTCGCGCATGTTCCTGCACTTTCTCCACGCGATCACCAACGACCGCGACCGGGTCACCAGCTTCGTTTTCGGAACACGCCTCACCAACATCAGCCGCTATCTGCGTCACCGCGACGTCGACCTCGCGATGAGCGGGGTGTCCGAGGCGATCGCCGACTGGTCGGGCGGCACGCGCATCGGACAGTGCCTTGCCGAATTCAACCTGCGCTGGTCGCGCAGAGTGCTCGGGCAGAATGCGGTTGTGCTGATGATCTCAGACGGATTGGACGGGGACGTGGGCGAAGGGCTCGCACGGCAGATGGAGCGCCTGCACAAGTCGTGCAGGAAGCTCATCTGGCTGAATCCGCTCCTGCGCTATCCGGGGTTCGAAGCGCGGCCGGCCGGCGTGCGTGCGATGCTGCCGCACGTGGACGAGTTCCTGCCGGTGCACAACGTCGCGAGCCTCATCGACCTCGCTCGCGCGCTGGAAGGCTCGCACGAACACCGCCGCGCCGCCTGACGCCCTGGAAAGATCAGTCGAGCATCTCGACGGCGAACGCCACGGCCGCTTCGGCCGGGTCTGAGCTATGAGGATGCCCGAAGCTGATCGTTCCGTGTCCCTGTAGCACGACCTCCTCGCGCTTTACGGCCATCTCTGGTCCGTCTTGGAGGGTAACGAAAGTGCCGTTGGAGCTCACATCGACCAGAACGAATTTGTCGCGGCGGCGTTCAATCCGCGCGTGCTCGCGAGACGCCTTGCGGTCCGCTATCACGATGTCGCTGGAGTTGTCCCGGCCAAGCTTGATCAGGTCCCGATCGGGGCCCAGGGTTACCTCCTTCCCACTGTACTTCAGGCGCATCTGGACCTTGGGCTGCTTGGGCGGGCTGGGCGAACGGCCCGCCATGTACGTCAGTTCCTCGCTTTGCTGCCACAGAACCTCATAGACATCGACCTCCTGCTGCCGCCCCTTGACGGGGAGCTTGTCGAGGATTCGGGTTAGCGCCTTCCTCGCCGGACTCAAGGGTTCCACGCACTCTCCGGCGGCGATAATCTGGGCAGGCTTGGCAAATTTCACCATTCGAGAGGCGACGTTGACGCAGTCGCCGAAAACGTCCTGTCCTTCCTCCAGAACGGGGCCGAATTGCACCCCGATGCGGATCTGAAGGTGCTGGCCGGAGACGGGCTCCTGCATCTCGACCCGCGACTGCATCTCGGCGGCGGCCTCGGTCGCCGCCGAGGCCGTAGGAAACACGCACATAACCTCGTCGCCGATGGTCTTGACCACCCGTCCCCCGTAGCCGACCGCCGATTCGCGCATGATGTTGATACACAGCCCGACGCACTCGAGCGCCCGCGCATTGCCGAGCTTCTCGTACAGGCGCGTACTTCCGCTGACATCGGCGAACAGGACGGCTACTTCTACGGGCTTCTTTTCCATCGGACGGTTTCGAATCACTCCAAGGCCGCAAAGTATAAGCCAAAAGGTTGCTAAGAATGCTCAGTATCGGGGGAAATCTCCGCGCCGCCGTGTAAGTCGGCAGCGGCCCGCGCCTCACCCAGTGTGAATACTCCACAGCAGCGCGATGCAACGCTTCATAGCCGTAGTTCCGCTCGAAAACTAAGCTGGTACCTGTGCAAATGAAAGTTTGCACGGCCCTGGACGGAACGCAACGGGACAAGGAGCAGAAGCCATGATCAAGATGAACGGGTACTCCAGCATGGACCACCGAATCGAAAACATCCGCGTCAGTGAAAGCGACCGGCAGATCGCCAAAGAACACATGCGCGACGCGGACTTCGTCGCCGACCTCATCTGCCGTGTCGTGGAAAAGGTCCGGACCGCCGAGGAGCTCGTGGGCAAACTATTCGCTCGCCGTGCCGCCTGAGGCTTGCAGGAGCCGGCAGGCTTGGCCGTTCTCGCTCGGTCCCGTCGGGGTCGCTACCAGGCGGCGGGCAGAGTGCGGGCGATCGTGATACGGTCGCGCTCGACGGCGATATAACCGCCCTCGGTCAGATCCCTGAGAATCTTGTTGACCATCTCGCGCGAGGCGCCGACGCGGTTGGCCATTTCCTGCTGCGTCGGGCGGTTTTCGATCACGAGCGTTCCGTCGCGTTCTGTCGCAAGGTCGAGAAGCATGCGCGCCACGCGACCGTACACGTCCATGAGGGCGAGGCTTTTCACATCGTTGGTGAGCGCGCGCACACGCCGGATGAGCTTGCGGATCAGATGCAACGCAAACTCCGGGCTCTTTGCGACGAATTCCTTGAAATCTTCCTTCGGAACGACCAGAAACTGGGTCGGCTCGATCGTCATCACCGAAGCCGAGCGTGGGCCCTCGTCGAGCACCATTTCCCCGAAGTACTCGCCGGGTCCGGATTCGCTGAGAACGATCTCCTTGCCCTTCTCGTCGCTGACGTAGACCTTCACGCGGCCGGAAACAATGATGTAGAGCGAATCGGTCTGGTCGCCCTCGCTGACGACGACGGTGTTTTTCGGAAACGTGCGCGTGACCGCATGCTGGGCAAAGTCCCTGAGATCGATCACGCTCAGGATCTCGTCGGGTGACGGGCCCTTCGGATTTGGCTTTTGCATCGTCCGGCTCGATCAGGTCAGCGCTTCGATATCGAACGCCGCCACTTCCGTCGGATCGGCGCTGTAGGGATGTCCGAAACTGATCGACCCGCGACCATGCAGCAGGACCTCCTCGCGCCTCACCGCCATTTCGGGCTCGCCGTGAAATGTGACGAAAGTGCCGTTGGAGCTGACATCGATCAGAACGAACTTGTCGCGGCGGCGTTCAATTCTCGCATGCTCGCGGGACGCCTTGCGATCGGCTATCACGACGTCGCTCGAACTCTCGCGCCCAAGCCTGATCTGCTCGCGGCCCGGACCCGCGACGACTTCCTTCCCATTGTGTCTGACGCGCAGCTGCACCTTGGGCCCCTTTGGCGGGCTGGGCGGGTGGCTCGCCATGTGCGTCATGTCCTCGCCCTGCCGCCACAGCACCTCGCAGACATCGACCTCCTGCTGCCGTCCCTTGATCTGAAGCCTGTCGAGCGCACGGGTCTGCGCCTTCATGGACTCGCCCAATGCCGCTACGCACTCCCCCCCGGCGATGATCTGGGAGGGTTGGGCCAGCTTGACCATTCGAGCGGCCACGTTGACGCAGTCGCCGAAAACATCCTGCCCTTTCTCCAGCACGGGACCGAACTGCAACCCAATGTGGATCTGAAGGCGCTGCCCGGAGACCGCTTCCTGCATCTCGACCCGTGACTGCATCTCGACGGCGGCCTGGGCCGCCGCCAAGGCAGTCGGAAACACGCACAGAACCTCGTCGCCGATCGTCTGCACAACCCGCCCTCCGCAACCCAGAACCGATCCGCGCATGATACTGAGCAGGAGCGCAACGCAGTCGGCCGCCAGCGCGTTTCCGAGCTTTTCGTACAGGCGGGTGCTTCCGGAGATGTCGCCGAACAGAACCGCCAGATTCACGGGCTTGTCTTCCATCGCGCAATCCGGGTCCGATGGGCGGAAAGTATAAGCCTAAAGGATCGGGAAGATGCCTGCCTTTGCGGTCCGAATCACACTTGAGCGCTTATCGCCGTCTGCTCTAAAATGACCTCCAGAAGCGAGAATGAACCGACGCCGGGAGAAGCCATGCGCTGGAGCTGCCGTAGGGTGGTCGGAAGTTGTCTCCAGATGGCGGCAATCCTGTTCTGCGCCGGCGCATCCGCCCAAACAGCGGGCACTTTGACGCTGGTTGAAGGCCGTCTTGCCCTGATCCGAGGCGCTACGCTCTACACCGCCATGCAAGGCGTGCGGGTGGGCAACGGAGACATATTGGTGATCGACTCCAAAGGGCAGGCGCAAGTGGAATTCCAGGACGGCGCCATCCTCAATCTGAGCCAGGGGGCGCGCGCGATGCTCACAGGCATCATCCCGGGAACTCGCGGCCAGTCGGAGATCGCGGTCCTGTCCGGCTGGGCGAAGGTCGCCCAGAAAAAATCCGGGAAAAGCGCCTCTTACCGGATCCTCACACCCTTCGCCGAGATCGCCTCGGGTGAAGCCACTGTGGTCCTGAACGCCGGCGAAGATTTCACCGCCATATACATAGAATCCGGCACCGTGAGATTCTCCGAAATCGGCAGGAAAGGGACGCAGCGGACCGTGCGCGACGCGAAGGGCGGCGAGTTCATCGTGCGCAGGGGCGAGCAGCCTGCTACCTTCGCCCCGCGGCCCTCGGCGGAGTTCGTGAAGAGCATGCCCCGGCACCTTCAGGACAACCTGCCGGTCCTGCTCGAACGGGTCAAGAGCAAAAGGGCTGAGCCCAAGCGCGAGCACGAAGTAACGTACACCGAGGTCGAAGCCTGGCTGAAAGCGGGCTCATCTATCAGAAGGGGTTTCGTCAAGCGGTTTGAGGCACGATCCAAAGATCCTGAATTTCGCCGCAAGCTGGTCGAAAATCTACGGGAGCACCCCGAGTGGGACCGGGTGCTGTTCCCCGAGAAGTACGAAACGAAGGACTCGAACGACCCCAAGGGCGGGGCATCCGGCGCAACACCACAATAGGAGGCAACGATCATGAGACTGATGGTCAAGTTCAACGTCGTGTTTCTGGCAATCTTCATCGTCGGCCTCGTCATCGCGGCCTATATATCGCGCGACCTGCTGAGACAGAACGCGCGCGACGAAGTGCTCCAGCACGCCCGCATCATGATGGAGTCGGCGCTCGCGACTCGTGCCTATACGGCCAAGCAGGTTGGCCCGCTGCTCGAGACGCAGATGAAGTACAAATTCCTGCCGCAATCGATACCCGCGTTTGCGGTCGCCGAGCAGTTCGGCGAGCTGCGCAAGAAATTCTCCGAATACGACTACAAGGAGGCGACGCTCAATCCGACCAACCCGCGCAACCGCGCCACCGACTGGGAGACCGACGTCGTCAACCAGTTCCGCCAGACCTCGGACCGCACCGAGATCATCGGCGAGCGCGATACGCCGAGCGGCCGCACCCTCTACCTCGCGCGCCCTTTCCAGATCAAGGACGCGTCATGCCTCTACTGCCACAGCACGGTGGACGCTGCGCCCAAGACCATGATCGAGCTCTACGGCCCCGCGAACGGCTTCGGCTGGAAACTGAACGAGGTGGTGGGCGCGCAGATCGTATCCGTTCCCATGACTGTGCCGGTCAAGCGCGCCGACGACACATTCAAGGTTTTCATGATCTCTCTCACCGGTGTATTCGCCTTCATCTTCGTCGCCCTCAACCTCATGCTTCACGCCATCGTGATCCGGCCCGTCACCCGGTTGTCGAAGATCGCCGATGAAGTGAGTCTTGGCAATCTCGAAGCCCCGGAGTTCACAAGCGAGGGCAAGGATGAGATCGCGATTCTGGCAGGATCGTTCAGCCGCATGCGGACGAGCCTGGTGCAAGCGATGAAAATGCTCGGGGAATGAAGGAAGCGAGAGCAGTCCCAAAGGCCGGAATTCGGCAGCCTCTGATCTGGGCGACATAGAAGGGGCATGCCCCCTTTTCCCATAACGTTCCAGTGGCAGTTCTAAAGCAACTCGGCAAGTACAAGATCGTCGAAGTCATCGGCAAAGGGGCGATGGGGATCGTCTACAAAGGGTACGACCCGGTGCTCCAGCGCCACGTGGCCCTCAAAGCCGTGCGCAAAGAGCTGATCGACCAGGAAATCGCAGAGCAGATCATTTCGAGATTCAAGAACGAGGCGCTCGCCGCAGGTCGCCTTACTCACCCGGCGATCGTCGGTATCTACGACTACGGCGAGAACAAGCAACTCGCCTATATAGCGATGGAGTTCGTGCAGGGGCGCGGCCTGCGTGACTTTCTCGCCAGGAAAGAGCGCTTCGGGCTTCAGGACGTGATGAGCATCATGACCCAGTTGCTCGATGCGCTCGACTACGCACACGACCACGGCGTGATCCATCGCGATATCAAGCCCGCGAACATCATCATGACGCCGGACGGGCACCTTAAGGTTGCCGATTTCGGGATTGCTCGGATCGACCGCTCCAACCTCACCGAGATCGGGTCCGTCATGGGCACCCCGGCGTATATGTCGCCGGAGCAATATGCAGGGCAGCAGGTGGACCGGCGCAGCGATATTTTTTCCTGTGGCGTCGTCCTCTATGAGTTGCTTACCGGGGTCAAGCCGTTCGAAGGCCCGACCGAGACCATCGGCTACAAGATCTGCCACGAGCCTCATCGCAATCCCTCGGAAATCAATCCCCAGGGCGTTCCTCCAGTATTCGACTCAATCCTCACCAAGGCTCTCGCGAAAAAAGCTGAAGACCGTTATGCCAATGCCCGCGACTTCGCGAAGGCGCTTACCAAGGGTTTCGAGAGCCGCGGCGACATGCCCGAAACAGGCGAGGCGACCACGCTCCTGACCGTCATCCACGAGGAGAAGCGTCGGCCGGACACGACTTTTCCTCCCCCCGGATGGAACTCGGGGACATTGCGTGCGATCGAGGAGCTGCTCGCCCCGTACGTCGGCCCGATGGCGAGAGTGCTGGTCAGGAAATTGGCAAAGACCACGACCGACGGGCTGGCCATGGTGCGACTCCTCGCCGAGAACATTCCCTCCGAACGGGATAGAGAAGCGTTCGTCGGCGCGGCCCTCGAAAAGGTTTCCGTGCCTGCCCAGTCGGACGCCGCGCGGGACCGATCCTCCCCTGGACTTTCGCGCAAGTCGATCGAGGCGGGGGATATCGACAAGGCGGCCAGCCGGCTCGCACCCTACCTCGGTCCGATCGCCAAGGTGATGGCGAAGAAGGCTGCTGCGCAGGCGAGCGACCTCAAGGCTTTCTATCTGCAGCTCGCGGAAAACCTCGCCGACCCGGGACAGCGGACCGAGTTCCTCAGGAAGTCCGGCCACGGAGACTGATCTGGACCTGCCTTCAACTTCTGGAAAGAGCGGGAGAGACCGCATGAACGTGTTCCGATTCGCGTGGCTTGCGTCCCTGCTGGCCGCATCAGCCGCTATTGCGCAGGACCCCGTCACCAATTTTCCGAGCCGTCCGATCCGGGTAGTCGTTCCCTTTCCGGCGGGCGGCGCCGCCGATGCGCTGCCCAGGATCGTCGCCGAGAAACTTGCGGCGAGATGGGGACAGCCGGTCATCGTCGAGAACCGGGTGGGGGCAAGCGGCTCGATCGGCGCCGAATCGGTATCGCGCGCCGAGCCCGACGGCCACACATTGCTCGCGACACCGCCGGCGCCGCTTGTCATCAACCCCAGCTTGTATTTGAAGCTTCCCTACGATCCGACGCAGTTCGTGCCAGTGACGGTGATGGCGGCGATCCCGAGCGTGCTGCTCGTCAACGCGGCCAAAGTCCCGGCGAGCACGCTCCAGGAATTCGTCGCGCTCGTACGCGCGAGCCCGGACAAGTTCAACTACGCATCACAGGGGACGACCACCGTTTCATTTCTTACGACCGAGATGTTCAAGACCGCAGCCGGCGGCCTGAGGATCACGCACGTGCCCTACAAGGGGACCGCGCCCGGGCTTGCGGCACTGCTCGCAGGCGAAGTCGAGATGATGTTCGACAATCTCGGGGTAACCGTGCAGCACGTTCGGGCGGGAAAACTCAAGGCGCTGGCTGTCGGCAGCGCGCGGCGCGTGCCGTCGCTTCCCGATGTGCCTGCGATGGCCGAGTTCTATCCGGGCTTCGTCTCAGTCGCTTGGTTCAGCGTTTCTGCACCTCCGAAGACTCCGGTGGCGATTGCCGAGAAACTTTCCGCCGCGATCGTGGAGATACTGAGACAGCCCGACGTCGCCAGGCGCCTCGAAGGATTGTCCGCCGAGACGATCGCAAGCACCCCCGCGGGAATGGCGGCGATCATGAAAGAAGACGCCGAACGCTGGCGCAACGCGATCCGCGCCGCAGGCGTGAAACCCGAGTGATCTATTTGTAGAAGAGGTGCCTGCCGATGCGGGCGACCGGCTGTTTGCCTCTCGCCCAGCTCGGTTTTACATACGTAGCATGGTAGAACAAGGCGTCGTCCAGCACCGGCGTCTGCCGCCCGTGGTAGACCGCTTCGGCCACTTTCCAGGCCCGCTGCCATTCCTCGCCCATCGGTGTGGGCACGGAACTCAACTCGGTCCACGAGAAAGCGCCTACATAGCGCTTGCGACGCGGATCCCAGTTTTGCTGATAGACAACGCCGCAGACCGTATCGGGGTAGCGGCCCGAGGCCTTGCGGTTCATCGTGACTTCGGCCACTGCATATTGACCCGCGATGGGTTCGCCTCGCGCTTCGAAATACACGTTCCGGGCAAGGCAGACGAGATTTCGCTTTTCGTCTCGATAGGCCTGGATCGTTTGCAGCGCGAAAACGAACGCTGTCACGATCAGGCCCAGGGTCAAGGCAAGCAGCCAGAGACCTTTGTCGGTCGTGTACCAGAAGAGGCGAAGGTCGTTTCGCCAATACATCACCGCCCAGGCGACGCGGGAAGGGAATTCCGCATGGAAACGCGTCAAGACCATATCGTTCGCATCGATAGGGAAAGCTCGGGGGATATTAGCTGCCGCTTCCGTGCCTCAAAAGAGCTAATTGCTGGCGACCACCAAATAGTTGGCACAGTCACGCTGTCTCGTCGGGGTGACAATGGCCCATCGGATTGAAGGAAGCCCGATCGAGGGAGCACAATGCTGCATGCCCCGAAACTCTCCGCGTTCGGTCGCCGAAATCGAGAGCTTCATCACGATGCTCCAGGTCGCCTGCGAAGACCGCACGATCAACGACCGGCTCGCAAGGCTTCTTTCCCTTCCGGACCCAAAGCGCCAAGCTGTCTTGCATGCCTGGGTCTCTGACCTTCTGATCGCCCGGGCGCCGCGGGATTTCACCGCGGCGATCGCCTGCCTGCTCGATGACAAAGTGGCCGAAAGGGCCTACGAAGTCATCTTCCGCTGCAAGCGATCGGGCGGAAGCCTGTAGCGACCGGGGCCTCGCACTGCATCGACGGGTTTCGGGCGGCCGACCCGCCGCCTTCAAGCCGGGTTATGGACTCGGGCCGGGCCGCCGCCCCCCCTGGAAACAGGCTCTTTTCGAGTCCGTGTGAAGTAGTTACTGAGAAAACGCATGACTGTGGCATAGTCTTACTGCGTCTCCGCCGCCCGGTCGGGAAGAGGAGGCGAGGTCATGAGAATGAACACAACGCTGGTCATCAATTCGAAGGGTGGGTCGGGAAAGACCACCATCGCGACCAACCTCGCGAGTTATTTTGCCGCGCACGGCGTTCCGACCACCGTCATGGACTACGACCCGCAGGGATCGAGCATGAGCTGGCTGCGGCTTCGCGCCCGGCCCGGATCGAGGATCTACGGCGCCAACGCCGCGCCGCAGAAAGGCGGCCGCATACGCAGCGTCGAGATGCACGTGCCAGCGGACACGCAGCAGCTCGTGATCGATGCGCCTGCCGGCGCATCCGGCCTGCTCTTGCAGGAAATGCTCTGCAAACCCGATTGCATCATCATCCCGGTGGCCCCATCGGCCATCGACATCCACGCCACCGCAAAGTTCGTCGGCGACCTGCTCCTTGCGGGCCGGATCCGAACACGCAATATCCGGCTGGCAATCGTCGCGAACCGGGTACGCAGCTCCATGCCCGTCTATCAGCCTCTTGAGCGGTTTCTCGCTTCGCTTGGCCTGCCATTTCTCGCGCGCGTCAGCGATTCGGACGTGTACATCAAGGCCGCGGAGACGGGGGTAGGCATTTTCGAGATGGACGCCCCGGCGGCAGCCGCCGAGTGCGGGGAGTTCATGCCCATCGTCGAATGGGTGGGCCAGCCTCCGAATCCCGAGGCTGCCACGGAAGGAAAGGTCGTCGACTTGGCTCAACGGCGCTCACTGGAAAGGGACAGGACGCTCTCGTTGATCCGCTCCAGCCCATGAGCGGTGCGCCCGGCGGGATTCTTTCGTACCGCTAAAGGGGAATTGCAAGCAGCGTGTCCACGCTGCGGCTGTCGAGCACGACGGTTTTTTCCTCGAAGCGCCGATCCCTGCCGTCGATGCGAATGCGATCGAGGTAGCGGCCGCTCGCAAAGAGCACGGACTCCCCTGTGTGCATGATGCGCACGACCTGGAAGTTCGAGGTCGCGCCCACGGTAAGCGCATCGATTCTTTCGACGAGGGTCGAGGACACCGCGTGACGGTAGCGCTGCGCCTCGTAGATATTGGCGTGACGCAGCGCCGAAACGCGGTCGCGGAGCATCGCGCGCGAGTCCGCGTAGATGATCGGCAGCGGGAGCTTGCGCTCGAAGTTCTCCGCGGTGGTGATGCGGTAGCGGCACTGCTCCAGAAAGAAGTCGGGCCACTCCTCCAGCCGGTCATCGTCGAGCGCGTGGACGTAGCGCGCGAGCAGGTTCTCGACCGCGAGTTGGAGCTCGATGTCCATTGTGAAGCCGTCATCCCCGCGCAAGCGGGGATCCAGCGGCCCTCGACGACACAGGATTCCCGCTTACGCGGAAATGACAAGCACTCATAGGCCCATGTGCTTGCGATACTGCTGCCAAAACCCGCGGACCGAGGTCTCGGTGACGCGCGATTCGTTCGACTCGACGCTGCGCCCGCCCATCTCCACGACCGAGGCGCGCGCCGACGCTCCCGCGACACCCCGCTGCACGAACCCGGTCGCTGCGCCGTCCTCGAGGGAGATATACCCCGCCGGTCCGACCAGATTCGCCTGCTTCATGCGCCGCTCGCTCATTTTTTCGTCATCGCCAACGTAGCCGAAGCAAGTCCACGCCAACTCCGTGCCGCCCACGCCCTTCGGGAGTACCTGGCGCACCGCGAGGCAGTTCATGATCTGCTGCAGGACGAACCCCGGGAACACGGTCAGGATCTGAAGCGTGATGCCGTCGCCGAACTCGTCCACCGACTCGAGCATCTCGGGCGCTTCCAGCCGGTAGCCGCCCGAAGCCGAGCGCATTCCGGCGCGCTCGTACTCGTCGCCTGCAAGGTCGGTCTTCATCATCGTAAAGCTCACGTGGCTTCCGCCGTCCCCGCCCACGATCACGCCGCCTTTCTGCTCGAGGCGGTTGAGTCGGAAAGTCGAGAAGAAAAGATGCAGCAGGCTCGCGTGGTAGGTGTCCTTCACGTTCTCGAAGTAGAGCTTCCAATTGCTCGGCAGGATCTGGCTGTAGCCGCCGAGCACGCGCACCGGACCTTTCATCACACGCCGGATTCTCGCGGCGACTTCCGCGCCGACGTAGCGCTCGATCGGAGGCGTCGCCTCGGAAAGCGTAGCGAACATCAGGCCACAAAAGACCTCGACGCGCAGCTTCCTCGGTGCCTGGCTCTCCGGCTTGGAGTCTTCGGGCATGCCGCCCTGCCCCTTGATGCCGTGCCGGAAGGCGACACCGGTGAGGTTGCCTTCCAGATCGTAGGTCCAGTTGTGATAGACGCACGCGATTTCTTTTGCGTTGCCGCGCCCCTTCAGGCACAGGAGTGCGCCGCGATGCGCGCAGCGGTTCTCGAAACAGCGCAATACCCCCTGCAGGTCGCGCGCTACCACCACCGGCATCTCGCCTGCAAAGGTGGTCTTGAAATCGCCCGGAGTCGGCAACTCGACTTCCAGGCCGAGGAAATTCCAGGTCGCCCCGCGGTAGATGCGCTCCTGCTCGCGCGCGTAGATGTTCTCGTCCTGGTACACCCAGTAAGGAACGCGCGTGATGCCTTCAGCGGGCCAGGCGTGAGTTTCGGAGACTGCGGACATGGATATCGAGGGCGGAGAAAAGCGTTCGATCTGATTTTATCACCGGTAAAATACCGGCGAGACCAAAGGAGGAAACATGATTCGCCGAGTCTTGCTCGCCACCGCGTTCGCGCTCGCCGTGTCCGCTCAGGCACAGGAGTATCCGACCAAGCCGATCCGCATCGTCGTTCCCTACCCAGCGGGCGGCAGCGCCGATCTCCTACCGCGCATCTTCGCCGAGAAGCTCAGCGCCAAATGGGGGCAGCCGGTGCTGGTCGAAAACCGCCCCGGCGCAGGCGGCAACATCGGCGCCGAGTTCGCCTACAAGGCCGAGCCCGACGGCTACACGCTGTTTGCGACGGCGCCGGGGCCGCTCGTCGTCAACCAGAACCTGTTCCGCAAGCTCGCCTTCGACCCGGCGCAGTTCGTGCCGGTGAGCGTAATGGCAGCGATCCCCAACGTCTTTCTCATCAACCCCAAGGTGCCGGCGAGGAATGTCGATGAGCTGATCGTCTATGCAAGGGCGAACCCGGGCAAGCTGAACTACGGCTCGCAGGGCAATGGCACGACCTCGCATCTGACAGCCGAGTTGTTCAAATCGGCTGCCGGCGGATTGAATATCGCCCACGTCCCCTACAAGGGCTCAGCGCCGGCAATGGCCGCCCTGCTCGGCGGGGAGATCGACCTCATGTTCGACAACCTCGGCGTGACGCTGCAGCACGTGAAAAGCGGTAAGCTCAAGGTGCTCGCCGTGGGCAGCGAGAAGCGCGTCGCCTCGCTCCCCGAGGTGCCGACGATGTCGGAGATCCTTTCCGGTTTCAGCTCAGTCGCGTGGTTCGGGATCGTGGCTCCACCGAAGACACCCGCACCGATCGCCGAGAAGCTCTCCGCCGCCGTCGCCGAGGCTATCCGCCAGCCCGACGTGGCGAGGAGGCTTGCCGCCATGTCGGCCGAGCCGATCGGCGGCACACCGGCCGAGATGGCCGTGTTCATGAAACGTGACGGAGAGCGCTGGAAAGGCGTGATCGAATCGGCTCAGGTGAAAGTGGATTGATGGCGGTCATACTCGTCATTCCCGCGAAGGCGGGAATCCAGAGTCGCGGCCAGAAGTCCCTGGATGCGCGCTTCCGCGGGCATGCCGGCAACCTCGCCCCGTGACCCTGCCCCGTATCGCCATCACCACCGGCGACCCCGCCGGCATCGGCCCGGAGATCGCGCTGAAAGCAGTGCTCGACCCCCGCGTGGGAAGGATCTGCCGGCCGTTGCTCGTCGGCGACCGCGGCGCGCTCGAGATGCACGCCGCCGCCTGCGGCCTTGCACCGAACATCCGTTCCGTCGCTTTCGCTGCAGACGCGGACTGGAGCACCGGCGCCCTAAACCTTGTCGAGAGAAAGCAGTTTTCTCCGGGTGAGTTGCATATTGGCGCGATAGCCGCGCCGCACGGTGAAGCTGCGCTCGACTCGGCGAAGGCCGCGATCGACGCGGCGCTCGCCGGCGACGTGGACGCGGTGGTCGCCGCGCCGCAGACCGAGAGCGCGATCAAGCTCGCCGGAATCGAGTTCGACGGCTATCCGAGCTTCGTCGCCCGCTGCGCGGGCGTCCCGCCCGAGGACGCATTCCTGATGATTTGCTTCCACGCGGGCGGGACCGAAATCCGCATTGCACACGCAACGCTGCACGCGAGCCTGCGCCGTGCGATCAAGCTCATCACGCGCGAACGCGTTGTGCACGCGATCCGGTCGGCGGATTCCGCGCTTCGCCGCTTGGGGCTGGCCTCCCCGCGCATTGCCGTGTCGGGATTGAACCCGCACGCTGGCGAGGGCGGCCTCTTTGGCGACGAGGAACGGGAAATCATCGGCCCGGCGATTTCCGATGCAATAAGGAACGGCGTGACTGCCGAGGGCCCCTTCGGCGCCGATACCCTATTCCTCAAAAGAGGTTATGACGCTTTTGTCGTCATGATCCACGACCAGGGGCACATCATGGCGAAGACCCACGCTGTGGGCGGCGCCGCGGCGCTCAGCATAGGGACACCGGTGCTGTTTTCCTCAGTCGCGCACGGCAGCGCACTCGATATCGCCGGCAAGAACCGCGCCGATCCGGGCGCGATGATCTTTGCGATCGAGCGGTTGGCCGGCGTGCGGTGAGCGAAAGACCGTGGAGAAGCTAACCATTCCCGCGCTTCAGAAAATGAAGCGCGAAGGCCGCAAGATCGTCGGAGTCGTCGCCTGGGACTACCAGATCGCGCAGATTGCGGACCTCGCCGGGGTGGATCTTATATCGGTGGGCGATTCCGTCGGCGTGAATCTCTGGGGACACGCGACGGACACTGAAGTGACCGTCGATGAAATGCTGATCTGCTGCAAAGCCGTGCGCCGCGGCGCGAAGCGCGCCCTCGTCAGTTGCGACATTCCCAATGGTCAGGTGCAGGCAGGAACCGAAGCCGCAGTCGGCGCCGCAGTCCGTCTCGCAAGAGAGGGAGAGGCGGACATGGTGAAGGTCTTGGGCGATCCCAGCGTGGTGAAAGCAATCGTCCGCGCGGGCGTCCCGGTCTTTGCCGAGTTCCATGGCGAGAAACTTCCAGTCGACAAGCTGGTGGAGGAAGCAAAGCGACTGGAAGACGCCGGCGCCGCGGTTCTGGACTTCAGGCACTCGGGTCCCGTGGCCGGCCCTGCCGTCGTCCGTGCGGTTTCCATTCCGGTCATCGGAGGCTTGGGCGGAGGACCCTGGCTCGACGGGCGCGTGCGCTTGGCGCATACGGCCATCGGCTATGCGGCGAAGTGGATCGACGCCAAGACCGAGACCTACGGCAATGCCGCGAGGCTGAGCCTCGATGCCTTCCGTGCCCTGATCGATGACGTGCGTTCAGGCCGGCAGATCAGGGGCGGTTGACATGCCTACCGCTGTCATCGACGGCATCAGCACCCGCTACGAGGTGATCGGCAACGGGCCGCCTCTGCTGATGTACTCCCCCGCAGGGTTCGACGCAACCCTGGACAAGTGGACCACCCAGGGCGTGTACGCCAGGATCAAGCTGCTCGATCACCTGCCCAAGAAATACACCTGCATCGTCTTCGACCGGCGCGAATGCGGCCAGTCCGGCGGCCGGGTTGAGCGCATCAGCTGGGCGCACTACGTGGCGCAGGGCAAGGGACTGCTCGATCACCTGAACATCGAGCGCGCGCACCTGCTGGGCGGCTGCATGGGCTGCTGCCCGGTGGTCGCTTTCGGCGTCGCCCACCCCGAGACGGTGCTGAGCATGATCCTCTACTGGCCGGTGGGCGGCGCGAGGTACCGCATCGGCACGCACAAGCGCTTCGCGGATCACCTCGCGTACGTCGAGCAGCACGGCCTCGCGGGCGTCGTGTCTCTCGTTATGCGGGAGGGCAAGCCCTTCAACGCCGAGCCCAGAGGCGGGCCCTGGGCGTCGGTCATCAGCAACGACCGCGCATTTGCCGACGCTTACGCGAAGCTCGGCGCCGGTGAATACAAACAGCTCGTCACGGACATGGGCCGCGCGCTGTTCGACCGCGACACGGCTCCGGGCGCCGAGCCCGAGGAGATGCTGCGCCTGGACATTCCCACCCTCGTCGTTCCGGGACGCGATGCATCGCACGCGACCTCGGCGGCGAGGTATCTGGAGGAATGCCTGCCCAAGGCGGAGTACTGGGACGTTCTTCCCGAGGGACAGACCGAGGAAACGACGCCGGCGCGGCTTTTGGATTTCCTCGACAAGACGACCGCCGCCGCACGCTAGATTCTGCAGCGGGGCGGCGATCGGCGTGGGCTACAGTGGCTTGATCTGCACCTTGCGCCACTTGATGGCGCCGCCCGGGGCGTTCTTGGGGCCGGTGCTGTACTGGAGAGCGATCGGTCCCTGTGCGAACTGGCTGTGCTGAATGTCGACGGTCTTGACTCCGTTCAGGACAACGGTGAGCTGGGAGCCCTTGGCCGTAATCTCGAAGGTATTCCACTTGCCGCCGGCCTTGAGCATAGTCGAGACTTTGGCCACGCTGACGATCGCCCCGGTGCCGTACTCCGGGCCGGGGCGCTGGTCGTAGATGTTCACCTCGTAGGCGCTTTTGCTGCTGATGTTTTTGGGGTCGGTAGAGCGTATGTAGATGCCGCTGTTCGTGGTGTGGTCCGCCCAGAACTCGGCCTTGATCTGAAAGTCCTTGTAAGAGTTCTTCGAGACGAGAAGACCACCCTTGCCTTTGTCAGCCACGATGGCCCCGTCCTCCGCTCTCCAGTTGGCGTCGCCGGTGCGGTTCCAGTTCTCGAGACCCGCGGTACCGTCGATAAGCGTGGTCCAGCCAGAATCGGACCACGGCATGTATGAACAGCCGGAAACGCTGACCCCGATGACCAGCAGTCCCATCGTGATGACAGACAGGCGCTTCATTTTGATCTACTCCTGAGTTGACTGCGACCAGTTTAGTTCACTACTGCCAGGCTCGGTTATCGACGGTGTTCTCGTACGTGGCTCCGGGCACCGTCATGTTCCACTTGACCGTCCAGTTGTAAGTGTCGTCGAAGCGCTCGCGCGTATAAGGCTGCGGCGCGGCGTGAAGCAGGCGCCAGGCCTGGAACTCGTGGGGCTCGAGCAGACCGCCCGTCTCGCGGATGAAATAGTGGATGAAAGGCGTCGGGTCTTTCTCGATGAGCTCGACCGCCTTCGCCTGTGCGCGGAACATCTTCGCGAGCGTCGGTCCGTCTAGGTCGTCGCCGGCCGCCTCACTGCGTGTCGAGTGCGACTCGATCACGATGCGCAGACCCCACTTCTGCGCGACGCTGATCCAGGGTTCCATCACGCTCGCCGCCGCCACCTTGCCGTCGCGCACCGCCTCGAGGCGTTTGAGCATCGACCCCGCGTGGGTCCTCTTGATATGCTCGGGCGCCAGGAAGCCTTCCATCATCTTCAGCGTGGTGAAGTCCGAGCCGTTGTTCGGCGTCACCGCGATCGGCTGGTCCTTCAACATCTCGGGCTCGTAGTACTTCGAGTCGCGCGCGACGACAATGGCGAACTTGGACATGGAGGCGCCCAGCGCCACGATCTTGCGCCCGCGCAGCCCTTGGGTGTTGGCTTCGACGGCGCGCTTCATGATGCCCCATTCGCACATGCGGTACTGATCGATGCCGCCCTCGTTGTACACCGAGTCGAGCGGGCGGTCGAAGACGGAATCGAATTTGACGAAGTGGGAGGTCGTGACCTGGGCCATCCCCGGCGTGGTCACGAATTCGAGATCCAGGCCCTCATCCTTGAAGAATCCCTTGTCGCGGGCAACCAGCACGGGCAGGTCGTGCACCGCGTTCATGGTCGCGACCTGGGGTTTCGTCTTTTCTTTGACAGTCACGATGCGTCCTCCTGGGGTCGTGGCGCCGCCCGGCTCGACTTTCTCCGCAACACGGCGCCCGCTGTCAATGATCCGCTTTCATCTGTTTGGCTGTCAACGGTGTCGGCAGGGTCGAGGTCGAGTGACGCCGCGGCGATTCAGCAGCATTCCCAGCCGATTCCCTCCTGCACTTCAAGCGCATCCTTGAGCCATGCGTAGGGAAGATCTTCCACGACGATTTCCTGCACCGGCTTGAACAGCTTGAACTGGTAGCGCTGTCTGGCGATCCAGAACGCCACCACGGTCTCCAGCGACGGGCAGCCCGGAAGGGGGCAGGCGATTTCTGAAACGAAGATTGCCGACTCTTTGGGGAGCTTGAAGCGCTCGCGCGTCCACTCCGTCACCCGGTCGATAGCCGGAAGGCGCTCGGGGTTCTTCCTGACGGACGCGAACATTGCCTGAGCCTATCAGAAGCCGCATTGCATGAGAAAATGCGCCGATGGCACATCCCGATCGTTTCCTCCTCGCCGGCGTCATGGGCTGGCCGGTGATGCACTCGCGCTCGCCGATGTTTCACAACTACTGGTTCACGAAGCACGGCCTCGCCGGCGCCTACGTGCCGCTCGCGATCAGGCCCGAGGGGCTCAGGGGCGCCTTGCGAGCGCTGCATCCCCTGGGATTCTCCGGCTGCAACCTGACGATTCCGCACAAGCAAGAGGCGATGAAGATCGTGGACGAGGTCGATGCGCTCGCCAAATCCATCGGCGCAATCAGCTGCGTGGTCGTGCATCCCGACGGATCGCTTTCCGGAACGAACAACGACTGTTATGGCTTCATCAACGCCGTCAAGCACGAGCAGCCCGGCTGGCGCGCGGACGCGGGGCCTGTAGTCGTGGTCGGCGCCGGCGGCGGCTCGCGCGCGGTGTGCTACGGTCTCGCGCAAGAGGGGGCGAAAGAGATTCGCCTGGTCAACCGCACCCTGGACCGCGCCAGGGGTATCGCCGAAGCGTTCGGCGGCCCGATCAAGGCCTTGGATTGGGAGCAGCGCCATGACGCCCTGGAAGGCGCAGCGATGGTGGTCAACACCACCAGCTGCGGCATGGTCGGCCAGCCCGCGCTGGACATCCGCCTGGACAAGCTGCCGAAGACCGCGCTCGCCGCCGACATCATCTACATCCCGCTCGAGACGCCGTTTCTCGCCGCAGCGCGCAAGCGCGGCAACCGCACCCTCAACGGCTTGGGGATGCTTCTGAATCAGGGCCGGCCGGCCTGGAAGGCCTGGTTCGGCATCGAGCCCGAGGTGACGGCTGAGCTGAGGACGATGGTCGAGAGGACGATTTAGCAGGCCGCTCGGCTCAAAATTCGATGTCGTCCCGGATCGCGGCGATCCCCGCCGCCGCGCAGGCATCGTCCTCCTTGCCGCCTGGCGCGCCGGAAACCCCGATGGCGCCAAGGAGCCCCCCGCCCGCCTCGATCATCAGGCCACCACCCACCGCGGCGACCTCCGGGCGGTGGCGGATGCCGCTTTGCGGGCGGCCGGCCTGTGTCGCCTCGGCGAGCGCCGTGGTGTCGGTGCGGAAGCTCACCGCGGTATAGGCCTTGGCGCGCGCCATGTCCACGGTGTGCGGGCCGGCATAGCGGTCGCGCAGCAGCACCTGCGCGATGCCCATGCGGTCCACCACCGCCACCGTCACCTGGAACCCGCCGTCGCGGCATTTCTTCAGCGCCGCCTGCGCCGCCTTGAGCGCGGTCTCGGGCGTGAGCAGCTTGATCGAGTGGGTGCCCGCGGCCGAGGCAGCGAGAGGGAGCATTCCGAGGCAAACGAAGAGCAGGGTGGGTTTCATGTCATCCGCCAGTATTGGTATTTCATCGTCAGCGCCGAGCCGGCGACGATGGCCGCGAAGGTGAGGAACGATCCGAGCGCCAGCGTCGAAATGCCGGTGATCGCCTGTCCGATGGTGCAGCCGAGCGCGGTGATGCCGCCGAAGCCCATCAGGATCCCGCCGACGATGTGGTTCGCCGTGTCCTCGGCGTCGCGGAACCCCTCCCAGCGGAAAGTCCGCGTGGCGAGCGCGTAGGCGGCTGAGCCGGCGATCACGCCCAGCGCGGAGGCGATGCCATAGGTGACGATCTTCGACTTGTCGGTCCACAGCATCAGGTATTCGAGCGTGTAGGCCAGGGGCGAAACGAAGGAGAACGACTCCATGCGCCCGGTGTTGGTGGCGACGAAAGCTTCCTGCAGCGTCTGCGGATCCTCGGCGATGTAGCCGAGCCTGCCGCTGACGTACCAGCCGCCGACCACCACGAGGCCCGTCACCACGCCGCCCAGCGTGTAGTCGAAGCTCGCGCGGAATTCCTTGCTCGCGTAGGCATAGGCCGCGAGCGCGCCGCCTATGACCGCGGCGAGGATCGTTGTCCAGGTCGCCTTCGCCATGCCGATCGCGGCGGCAGCGAGCGACGGCAGGTCCTGGCCGTTGGCGAGCGTGATCGAGGCTTTCTCCAGCACGCCGACGCGGAACGCGCCGAACAGACCCCTCAGCGTCATGTACGCCGCGATTCCCAGAAACACATAGACCACCAGCGACTTGAGGTTGCCGCCGCCGATGCGGATCAGCGTCTTCGAGCCGCAGCCCGAGCCGAGCGTCATGCCGACGCCGAAGAAAAAACCCCCGACAAGATAGGAAAGCCAGGTGAAGTTGGGCCCCGGGTAGATCGACTTGGAGAGATCGACAACGCCCGCGACCTGCAACGCGCTCGCGCCCAGCAGCGCCACCGCGATGGCGAGCAGCCACATGCGCATACGATTCGTGTCGCCCATGTTGACCCAGTCGGACACCGCGCCCATGGTGCAGAAGTTGGTCTTGTTGCCGACCGCCCCGAAGATGAAGGCGAGCGTGAAGGCGCCGCCGGTGACGTAGGGCACGAGCTGCGCGGGATTGGCTTCGTTCATCGTAGATGCTCCAGTGCTTTGCCGCGATCGAGCACGCCGCGCACGGCGTCGGCGGCGCTTTTCAGCGAGCCGTGGCGCCCGAGATGCCACAAGCACAGCGCGGCGCCATAGACCAGGCAGTCGCGCGTCGCGCCGGGCTGGCCGGCGAGCGCCGCCGTGCCGGCCTCGGCGGCGGCCTTCGCCACGGCGGCGGAATCGAGCGGCGCTTCGCTCTGGTCCTCGTCGCTCGCGCCGGGAATGCGCGGCGCGCGCACCGACTGCTCGATCCCCAGCTCGGCCGGCTTGAACTCCGTTGAGGTCTCCTCGCCGCCACTGTGATAGTGAAAGGCCTTGCCGGTCTGCGAGAGCCCGGGAATCACGCCGCCCTCGACCCCGCGCACGAGGAGCGCGGAGTCGAAGCCGGCGTGGCGCGCGAGCATCGCGTAGATGCGCGGATAGGGCTTGTGCACGTAGCCGGTAACGAGATGCGACTTCAGGCGGCCGCAGACCGGACCGGCCATCACCTCGGTGGTGGTGATGGCCGGCCGCTTGACGATGAGCGTGCGCAGCCCGATGAGCGCGTAGAGCTTCGGGCAGAACGCCTTCTGATCCACATAGGCCCAGCCGATCGCGGGGTCGCCCAGGCGTGCGGCGGCTTCTTCCGGTGTGAGATCGACCGGCAGGCCGGCGGCGCGCAGCACCTGCCGGTGCGTGACGCCGTACTTGGGCCCCATGCTCTCGACGCCGTGTGAGACCGCAGCGACGCCGCAGGCGGCGAGCACCGCCGGCAGGAAAGGCGCAGCCGGCAACGTCCGATTGTAGCCGTCGTAGGGGTCGCCGATGTCGAGCACCTCGTCCACCGGCGCGGTGGCCCGGCGGGTCGCCTCGCGTATCGCCTCGAGCATGCCGAGATTCTCGTCGTCGGTCTCGCGCTTCATGCGCAGCGCGATCAGGAATACCCCGGCCTGCACCGGATCGACCTCTCCGTCGAGCACCAGCCGCATGCCCGCGCGCGCTTCTTCGCGCGAGATGTCCTTGCTCAGCTCGGGTCCGGTGGCGATGCGCTTGAGGATGGAGTGCATCAGGGATGCGCTCATGGCGTCCCCTGTTCGCGCAAGCCGATCAGGATGCGCCCGCCTTCCATCCGCACCGGATAGGTCCTGAGATTTTCTTCCGCCGGCTCTTCCAGCGCCTCGCCGGTGCAGACGTTGAAGCGGCTGCCGTGCAGCGGGCATTTGACCAGTTCGCCCTTCAGCACGCCCGTCGAGAGCGACGCTTCCTCGTGAGTGCAGGTATCGTCCACGGCGCAGATGCGCCCGTCCACGTTGGCGAGCAGGATGCGCCGGCCGCGGACATCGGCGCGCTTCATCGTTCCGGGAGCAAGCTCGCCTGCCTTTCCTGCCTCGATGAATTCTTGCGTCATCTCTATCTCACGCCGCGGGTTCGAACCATTTTAGACGGTCGCGCAACGTGACGACCTCCCCGATGATGATCAGCGTAGGCGCCTTGACACCGCTGTCGCGCACGATGGCCGGCAGCGACTCCAAGGTGCCCGTCAGCACGCGCTGCTGCGGTGTCGTGCCCTGCTGGATGAGCGCGGCCGGCGTGGCGGCCGGCAGGCCGTGCGCGGTGAGCTCGCGGCACAGGACTTCGATGCCGAGCAGTCCCATGTAGACCACGATGGTCTGGCCCGGCTGCGCGAGCGCCGTCCAGTTCAGGTTCATGCTGCCGTTTTCCATATGGCCGGTGACGAACACCACCGACTGCGCGTAATCGCGGTGCGTGAGCGGGATGCCGGCGTAGGACGCGCAGCCCGCCGCCGCCGTGATGCCGGGCACCACCTGGAACGGGATACCCTCGGCGGCGAGCGTATCGATCTCCTCGCCGCCGCGCCCGAAGATGAACGGATCGCCGCCCTTCAGGCGCACCACGCGCTTGCCCTCCCTCGCCAGGCGCACCAGCAGGTGATTGATGTCTTCCTGCGGCAGCGTGTGCTTCGCCCGCTCCTTGCCGGCGTAGATGCGCTCGGCCTCGAGGCGCACCAGGTCGAGCACCGGCCGTGAGACCAGCCGGTCGTACACCACCACATCGGCCTGCTGCATGAGGCGCAGGGCGCGGAAGGTGAGCAGGTCCGGATCGCCCGGGCCGGCGCCGATCAGCGAAACCTCGCCGCCGCCGAAGGCGAGGCGCGTGTCCTCCAGCGTGGCCTGCAGCGCCGTCTGCGCCTCGGCATCGCGGCCGCTGAACACGAGCTCGGCGATCGGGCCCTGCAGCACGCGTTCCCAGAAGCGCCGCCGCTCCGGCGGCTTGAAGCGCGCCTTGACGCGGTCGCGGAACGCCCCCGCCAAGGCGGCGAGACGCCCGTAGCCCGCCGGGATCAGGCTCTCCAGGCGTGCGCGCAGCAGTCGCGCCAGCACCGGCGAGGCACCGCCACTCGACACCGCCACCACGAGCGGCGCCCGCTCGATGATCGAGGGCAGGATGAACGAGCACAGCGCAGGCTGGTCGACCACGTTCACCGGGATGCGCCGCGCCCTGGCAGCGGCGGCGACCGCGCGGTTCACGGTATCGTCGCTGGTGGCGGCGATCGCCACCGAAAACCCCTCCAGGTCCTCGTCGCGGAAACTCGCTGCGCGATGCGCGATGCGGGCCGCGGCGAGATCGGCGTCGAAGGCCGCGCTCAGCGCCGGCGCGAGCACCGTGACCCGCGCGCCGGCGCGCAGCAGCAGCGCGCTCTTGCGCGCCGCCACCTCGCCGCCGCCCACGACCAGGCAGGGCTGCCCCCGGATATCGAGAAAGATCGGCAGGAAGTCCATGGTATTCGTCGCGCGCGACCGCGCACGCGCTCTTCGCTATGATAGATTCAAACAGGAAGGTGCATGCCCCGGCTTCTCACACTGTCGCGTGCGGCGCGCCTGGTCGGCGTCAGGCGCGGCGCGCTGCAGAGCAAGATCCGCAGCGGCGAGCTGGCCGCGTTCGAGGGCATGGTCGTGGCGGAAGACCTGCTGCGCGTCTTTCCGCAGGCCAGGCTGGAGGACAATGCCGGACTGGAGCGGTTCGAGGCGATCAAGGACTCCGCTTTCGCGCGGCGCATGCGCGAGCGCCTGCTGCCCAGTTCCGAGGCCCTGGTCGCGCGCCTGGCCGAGTTGAGCAGGGAGCGGGCGCAGGTCCAGGCGCAGCTCGAGCACTTCCGGGCGATCGTGGAGCAGCTGCAGGCGAAGCTGCGCGAGCCGGGCGATGCGGCGGGACTGCGGGCCTGGCTGCAGCAGCGCCTGGAGCCCGCCACGCAGGGCGCGCAATCGCTGCTGGCGCAGGAGAGTTTTCTGAGGATCATGACCGCGCACGTACAGGTCAAGCCGAGCGGCAGGGAGTTTTTCGTCGACGGCAGCGACAGCCTGCTGGAGGCGGCGCTGCGCGCGGGGCTGTCGCTCGACTATGGCTGCAGCATCGGCAGCTGCGGAAAATGCAAGGCCAGGGTCGTGTCGGGCCAGGTGCACCGGACGCGCCATTCCGACTACGCCCTTACCGCGGCCGAGAAGAACGCCGGCGTCGTGCTCATGTGCTGCAACACCGCCCTGACCGATCTCGTCATCGAGGCGCGCGAAGCGCACGGTGCAGCGGACATGCCGTTGCAGACCATCGACGCCAGGGTCAAGTCCGTGAGCCCTCTCGGCGACGATGTGCGGCTGCTGCACCTGCAGACGCCGCGCAGCAACCGGCTGCGCTTTCTTGCCGGGCAATCGGTCTCGCTGTCGCTGGGCGAGGGCATCACCGCATCCTTCCCCGTCGCGAGTTGCCCCTGCGACGACCGCAACCTGCAGTTCCACGTACGGCGGCGTGCCGGCGACGCTGTCGCCGAGCGCGTTCTCAGCGGGCTGAAGGGCGTGGAATCGGTGCGCGTCGAGGGACCGCGCGGGACGTTCGTGCTCAACGAGGATTCGCACCGCCCGCTCATGTTCATCGCCGGCGAATCCGGCTTTGCGCCCATCAAGAGCCTGATCGAGCACGCCATGGCGCTCGATACCGCCGAGACGCTGCACCTTTGCTGGATCGCCTCCGACAGGAGCGGCCTGTACCTCGACAACCTGTGCCGCTCCTGGAGCGACGCGCTGGACAACTTCCGCTACACCCCGTTGACGGCGAAGGACGCCCTGTCCGATGAACACGTCCTGCAGGGCCTGCTGCAACCGCTGCTGCAGGAGCAGCCTCGCCTGGCGGACTGCGATGTCTACCTTGCGGGGCCCGGACCGTGGGCGAGCGCGGCCGAATTCCTGTTGCTCGAGCACGGGCTGCCGCGCGCGCAGTTGACGGTCAGCACTCTGGAGGGCTGAGGCAAGGCCGCGCTTTCCGCGCGCGCGGCGGCTCATGCACCGGGCGGGGACCCGGGCTTCTTCCTGTTCCTGCCCAGGCCGTGCTCGACCGCGCTCACCGCAGCTTCCACGCGCGAGCGCATGCCGAGCTTGCGCAGTATCGCCTTGACGTGCAGCTTGACGGTACCGTCGGTGATGTCCAGCTCGCGCGCAATCATCTTGTTGCTCAAGCCGTCGGCAATGCACTCCAGGATCTCCAGCTCGCGCGGCGTGAGCTCGGCGAAGGGCGCTGCCGGGCGCCGCGCCGCCGGTTGCGGAGCGGCGTCGCCGCGCACCAGGCGCGCCAGGGTGCCGACCAGCTCGCGGGCGACGACATTGTTGCCGTGCAGCGCCGCCTCCAGCGCGGGCACCAGCTCCTCCGGCTCGATGTCCTTCAGCAGATAGCCCTGCGCGCCGGCGCGCAGCGCGGCGCTCAGATCGGCGTCCTCGCGGCTCATGGTGAGCATCACCACCGGCGCGCCGACGCCGCTCGCGCGCAGCTGCTTCAAGGTCTCGATGCCGTTCATGCCCGGCATCTTGACGTCGAGCAGGATCAGGTCGGCGGACAGCTCGCGCGCGCGCCGCACGCCTTCCTCGCCCGAGCCGACCGAGGCCACCACCTGGACGCCGCGGCTCTGCAGCAGTTCCTCGATGCCCTTGCGCACCAGCGCGTGGTCGTCGATCAACAGCACCCGCATGTCAGCCTCTCGCCGCAGCGGCCGGCGCGCCGGCCGGCGGCGGCGCAGTGAACATCAGCACGATGCGTGTGCCCTCGCCGGGCTCGCTCTCGATCACGATCTGGCCTTGCAGCCGCTCGGTTCGCTCGCGCATGATGGCAAGGCCCGCGTGCTCGCCCGGCAGGCCCTCGGCGGTGCCGGCCATGCCCAGGCCGTCGTCTTCGATCAGCACGGTATACAGGTCATCCTCGTTGTTCAGCAGGATGCGCACGTTGCGCGCGCCGCTGTGCTTGCGGATGTTGGTGAGCGCCTCCTGGATGATGTAGAAGACCTGGATTTCCTGCGCCGGCGTGAGCGCGAGCGCCCGGCATTCGTTCTGGAAGAACACCGCGATGCCGGTTTCCCGGCCGAAGCGCTCGACCAGGCCGGCGACCGTCGGCACCAGCCCGGCGTCGTCGATCTTCAGGCGGTAGTTGGTCAGCAGCTCGCGCAGGTCGGCGTTGGCCTGCGTCATCGCGTGGCGCAGGCGGTTCGCCTCGTACTGGGCGGCGCCGAAGTCCTTGCGCTCCAGGGACTCGCCCAGGAGCTTGAGCTGCAGGCGCATGCCGATCAGCGACTGCGCCAGGGAATCGTGCAGCTCGTTGCCGATGAGGTTGCGCTCCTCCATGATGGCGAAGCGGCGCGCCTCGCCCTCCAGGCGCGCCTTTTCGATGGCGAGGCCGAGGTGCCGGCCCACGCTGATCAGCAGGTCGGGCATGTCCTCGCCCATGGCAGCGAGCGGCCGGTCGAGGAACAGGTTATAGACCCCGAGGATGCGGTCCTGGTACTGCACCGGAACCGCCACCAACTCCGTGCAGTCGCGCTCGAGCATCGGCCGCCCAATGAGCGCCGCGCAGGGGGCGGTGCCGCGCTGGATGCGCAACCTCCCCTCGCTCGCTGCCCAGCCGCACGGGCAGCCCCCCGCCGGCATGAGCCGGTCGCGCTCGGCCACCTCCGGGGCGAGCCCGCGGCTCGCGATGAGCCGGGTGTGGCCGTCCCCGGTGGCGAGCCGCACGCTCGCCGCGCGCGCGTCCACCAGCTCGATGAAGGTGTCGAGAAAGCCGTCGAGAAGCTGCTCGAGGCTGCCGGGCTGGCTGAGGCCGGTCGCGATCGCATACAGGATATCGAGCGACTGCGTCTTGCGCGCGAGGCGCACCGCCTGGGTCTGTGCTTGCTTCGGAGTATTGGACTCTGGCATGCCGCAAACCAGACTAACCCCATGCCACGGCGGCGTCCAGCGGCGCGTTCTAGCGCGCCGCCGCCGGCGCCTTGTGCGACGGATCGTTCGGGTTGATGAAGATGAAGCGCCACTCGCCGGGATTGATCTCGACGTAATCCAGCGTGGCGCCGCTCAGCAGCTCGATGCTGCCGGGAGAGATCAAAATCGTGATGCCGTTCGCGTCCATCCTCGTGTCCTCGTCGGCCTTGTCGTCGAAGCCCATGCCGTACTCGACCACGCCCTTGTCGTCCAGGCGCGCCGCGAGGCGCAGGCACGCGCTGCCCGCGCCGGCCTGCTGCGCCGACTTGGCGATCTGCTCCGCAGCCTGCGGCGTGACGGTGATCATGGCTTCAGCCGGTGCTCCAGGCCCGCGGCCGGCGCATGCCGGCGATCTTGCAGGCCTGCCTGACGTAGCCGTAGGGGAAGAGCACGAACAGGTCGTTGCGCCCCGCCTTCCCCGGACCCTTGAACTCGGCCAGATGCTTCATGACATGGCGGGCGTCCGGCGCGATCCGGTGTTGCTCGTAGTATTCGCGCATGAACCGGATCACCGACCAATGCTCGCCGGAAAGGACGATGCGCTCCTGCCGCGCCAGCGCCTCGGCGACCTGTTCGTTCCAGTCGGCCGGATCGACCACGTAACCTTCATCGTCGACCGGCACTGCCTTTCCCGCGATCTCAAGCGGCATGGCCGCAGCTCCTCACGAAATCGACGAAGCGCCGTGCCCAGGGGTTGCCGGCAACGTCGCGCAGGTGGGCAAACGATGCCAGCAGGTTCTTGTGCACGATGCCGTCGTGCCGGCCGTCGATGCCGTGGCCGCGTTCCACCTCGTAGGCGAACTCGACGTCCGGCGCGAGGTTCTCCACGCTCGAGTAGTGGAATTCATGCGCGTGGATGAGCGCTGCGTGGACCGAGTGCGGCCGCGGCCACGGACCGCGGCCGGTTTCGCGCAGATGCACGTAGCCGCGCCCGACGGGCCGGCGGTGCATGACGATATCGGCCGGAATCACGCCGACCATCTCGGCGCGGCGCCCGTTCCACTCGATGCCGCGCGCCAGGTACATCAGCCCGCCGCATTCGGCGTACGCCGGCAGGCCCGCTTCAATCGCGTCATGCAGCTCGCTGCGCAGGTTCGTGTTCGCCGCGAGCGCCTCCATGTGCGCTTCCGGGAATCCACCGCCGATGAACACGCCGTCGACCTTCGGCAGATGCTCGGCATGCAAGGCATCGAAACCCACCAGCTCCGCGCCGGCCGAGCGCAAGGCGTCGAGGTCGCCCGGATAGTAGAAGCCGAACGCGGCATCGCGTGCGATGCCGATGCGGACCGGCGGGCCGCCGGCCGCGCCCGGCACCGGCTCGCCGCTCTGCAGCGGCGCGGCCTGCCGGGAGATGGCCCGCAACCGGTCGAGATCGACCTGGGCGGCAATGCGCGCCGCGATCTCGTCGATGCGGCTGCACGCGCCTTCCGCCTCGTTGCTCGGCACCAGGCCCAGGTGGCGCTCGGGGATCGTCACGCGCTCATCGTGCTGCACGGCGCCGAGCACAGGCACGCCGGTGTAATGCTCGATCACGGCGCGCAGCTTCGCCTCGTGGCGCGAGCCGCCGAGCTGATTCAGGATCACGCCGGCGATGCGGATGTTCCGGTCGAACGCCTGGTAGCCGAGAATGAGCGGCGCGATGCCGCGCGTCATGCCGCGCGCATCGATCACCAGCACTACCGGCGTGCCGAGCAGCGCCGCCATCGCAGCGTTGCTGTTGCTGCCCTCGAGGTCGAGCCCGTCGTACAGGCCCTTGTTGCCTTCGACGATGCCGAGCGTGGCCTCGCGCATGGCGCGCGCGACCTGGGCGCGAATCTCGTCGGCGCCCATCAGGTAGGCGTCGAGGCTGTAGCACGGCCGCCCGGCCGCCAATCCGAGCCACAGCGGGTCTATGTAGTCCGGGCCCTTCTTGAAGGGCTGCACCACCTCGCCGCGCGCGCGCAGCGCCGCGCACAATCCGATGCACACCGTGGTCTTGCCCGAGGACTTGTGGGCGGCGGAGATGAACAGCCGGCTCATGCCGCGGCGCCACCGACGTCGCCGTCAGCCAGACTGCGCGGCAGGAACGGCAATAGCTTGAGCGCCACGGCGGTGAGCGCCAGCGCCAGCGCCACGCCGCCCATCCCGAGCGCCACTTCCGGCAGGCTCGGCGCGTAGGCCGCGACCACGCCGTCGAAGAAGCTGCTGCTGACTTCCTTTTCCGGGAACATCAGCTGCGGGTAGGCCTGGCCGCCGATGATGAGCACGTAGAGCTGCGCGAGGCCGCCCAGGATCACGCACACCGCCGCCGCTGCAAAGGCGCGGCGCGATGTGGTCCCGAACAACAGCGCGAGCGGCACGACGCCGCCGATCAGGACCTGGCCGAACCAGAACAGCGCTGTGTATATGCCGCCTTCCCAGAGGAAGAAACGCTCGAGCTCGTGCTGGCGCGCGATGTAGAGGTTGGTGAGGTGGTGGACCGCGACGAAGTAGAGGACCGTCGCGATGAACACGCCGAGAAGGTTGCGGAGCCGGTTCAGCACCACGTCGCCGAGCGCCCGGCCGGTCCATTTGCAGGCAGCCATCAGCACCAGCACGAAGATCGCCAGGCCGAAGGAGAACGACATGACGATGAACAGCGGCGCGAGCAGCGCGCTCGCGTAGGGCTCGCGCGCCACCAGGAAGCCGAAGATCGAGCCGGTGCCGGTGGTGAGGACCAGGCGCCACAGGAACGCGAGCAGGCCCGCGCGCTTGCTGTAGCCGTGCATGCGCCGCTCGAACATAGTCCACAGGTAGAGCGCCACGATGGCGAAGAACCCGATGTAGAGGAAGATGTTCCAGGCGAAGATCGACTTGAAGTTGTAGTGCGTCATCGCCACGATCAGCCGGTCGGGCCGCCCGAGGTCGAGCACCAGCACCGCGAGACCGCCGGCGAGCAGCGTGAAAGCGAGCAGCCCGGAGAGCCGCGCAAGCGGCTTGTACAGCTCCCGCCCGAACACCGAGGCGATCGAGGCGACGTTGAGCGCGCCCGAGGCGGCGACGATGAGGAACACCGCGAACACGTGCGGCGTTCCCCAGACGATGCGGTTGCTCATGCCGGTGATGTAGTGACCCTGGTGCTCCATGGTCCAGGCTGCGGCGAGGCCGCCGAGGATCAGGGCGACGAGCACGCCGAGCAGCGCCAGGTAGGCGCCGCTGCGGCCGTCGATCTCGCGGTACTGGACGCTCGCCACGGCTACAGTCCCTGGTAGCGCACGCCGGTGTTGAGCGCGAGGTCGGCGCGGATCTGGCTCGAGGGTTCGCTGCGCAGCCGGCGGTGAATGTCCGAGGCCGCGTCGTTCAGGTCACCGAACGCCATCGCCTTGCCGCCGTCGCGCTGGCAGGCGTCCACGCACGCCGGCGTCTCGCTCCGGTCCACACGGTGCACGCACAGGGTGCAGGATTCGACCGTGCCCTTGCCGCGCGGCACGTCGGCCTTCTGGCCGCTCACCGCCTCGTGCACGAAGGAGCGCGCGCCGTACGGGCAGGCCATGACGCAGTAGCGGCAGCCGATGCAGGTGTGCTTGTCGACCAGCACGATGCCGTCGTCGCGCTTGAAGGAAGCGCCGGTCGGGCACACGTCCACGCACGGCGGGTGCTCGCAGTGCTGGCACATGAGCGGCAGCGTCTGCGCGTAGCCGGTGCGCTTGTCGCGCAGGCTCACCTTGCGGATCCACTGCGCGTCGGTCGCGGGGCGGCCGAGGCTCGCGACGCCGTTCTCCTCGTG
>Ga0105252_10000245_pt1 | contig 43190 bp, 40 predicted proteins | sample EasRivMeERMZT100_FD_89675 | JGI IMG/M metagenome (GOLD analysis project Ga0105252, IMG submission 89675) | Soil microbial communities from meander-bound floodplain in the East River, Colorado, USA - East River MetaG ERMZT100 | ecosystem: Environmental > Terrestrial > Soil > Floodplain | place... | reverse complement strand
CTTGTTCATCTCCAGGACGCGGATCCAGTGGACGGCCGGATCGCGGCCCTGGTTGTTCTCGCTCACGCAGGCGTAGACACAGCGCCGGCAGCCGATGCACCGCGAGAGGTCGAGGGCGTAGGCGAACTCCACGCCCGGAAGCGGCTCCTCAGAGCCCACGGTCACTCCGCGCCCGAAGCGCGCCGAGAGCTCGCGCTCGAGCCCCTCGATCAGGTCGCGCACCTCATCCGGGGCGAGCTCGCGCAGGCGCGCTAAACAACGGTAATCAAAAGACGAAAGAATCGTGCGCTCCAAATAGTCGTAGTGACTTAGGATAAATAATGCCTTGAGCTCGAGGCCGGGCGCCGCGGCGCCAAATGATTTGAACTCTAGACAGAGATCGGCGTCACCGGCGACCGCTTCCAGCGCTTCTTCCAGGGTAAGAATCCGCTCATCCTTGAAGGCCTTACCGCGCCACTTGCCGACATCGAGCTGCTTAAGTTGCGCCAGTGTCCGGTCGCGCAGCGCGCCGCGTGCACCCGTCGTTCGCTTGAGCTTTTCGTCGTGAAAAATGACCACGTGACCGTCCTGGGTCAGCTGACAGTCGAGCTCGATCATATCGGCGCCGGCGGCGACCGCCTTTTTGAACGCCAGCCGTGTGTTTTCCGGGAAGGCGCCCGAGGCGCCCCGATGAGCTATTTTTTTTAACGCCGCCATCGATTGGTTTGAATCATTGCGCGCTAAATCGCCGCGATGATGGCCAACAAAATTACCCAAAGGGGATGCTCGCCCCCGTTGGAAACCCCATTTAATGGTTGCACGCTGCATACAGCGTGGTCAAAAACACGATCCGCTAAATCAACCGAAGATGAATCAAAAACTCTTTGTTGCCCTTGGGACCCAGTAACGGTGATTCCGCGACGCCGAGAACGTCAAAACCCAATTGCGCCGCGGCACTCTTGATCTCATCGATCACCCGCGCATGCTCGTCGGCCGACCGGACCACGCCACCCTTGCCGACTTTGCCCTTGCCGACTTCGAACTGCGGTTTGATCAACGCGATCACGTCGCCGCCTTCGACCAACAGCGACTTTACTTGCGGTAGAACCAATTTCAAAGAAATGAAAGACACATCGACGGTCGCCAAATCGACTCTGCGCGGCAGACGTTTTAGCTCGAAATAGCGGATATTGGTCTTTTCAAAAACGATAACTCGGGGATCGTTTCGGAGTTTCCAGTCCAATTGGCCGTAACCAACATCTGCAGCAATAACTTGTGCCGCGCCATGGACCAGCAGGCAGTCGGTGAAGCCGCCGGTGGAAGCGCCGACGTCGAGCACAGTCTGATCTCGCACCTGAACGGCGAATTCACTGAGCGCTTTTTCGAGCTTCAACCCGCCACGACTGACATAAGGCGAAGTCTTTTTGAGGCGAATCGCGGCGCCGGCGTCAATCAAGTTGCCGACTTTGGTGACCGCCTGGTCATTAACCAGCACCTCGCCAGCCAAAATTCGCCGTCTGCCATCCTCGCGGCTAACCACCAGTTGGCGCTCGACCAGGAGCAGATCTAAGCGCTCCCTCTTTCCCATGCTTCCTTACTTTTCTTCTTGCCGCGCCGCACCAACTGTAGGGCCGCTTGGGCGATGGCATCCTTATCGAAGCCGCAAATCTTGCGCAGCTCGTCCTGGGTGCCATGGGGAATAAACCGGTCTGGCACGCCGAGCCGTTTGATCTCGACGCCGGAAATTCCTTGGTCCGCAATAAACTCGACCAGCGCACTGCCAAAGCCCCCGGCAATCGCATGGTCTTCGACGGTGATCAAACGCGGCACTCGAGTCAGAAGGTCGCCGAACAATTTGCCGTCCAATGGTTTGACGAATCGGCCATTGACGACGGCGGCGTTGATTCCCAGCGGCGCGAGATCTTGCGCTGCCTTCAATGCCGGCAGCACGGTCTGACCGATCGCCGCGATGACGATGTCGCTGCCGTCGCGCAACAGCTCAGCCTCACCGATGGGCAGACTTTTCATCTGCCCATCCAACGTCACACCCCAACCCTCGCCGCGCGGATAACGCAGTGAAATCGGCCCCGAATGGTCGATGGCGGTTTTTAGCATATGTTGCAGTTCGTTTTCGTCCTTGGGCGCCATGATGACGAGATTGGGAATAGAACGCATATAGGCGAAATCGAAAACGCCATGATGAGTCGGTCCGTCGGCTCCGACCAGGCCGCCGCGGTCAAGCGCCAGGACCACGTGCAAATTTTGCAAGCAGACATCGTGGAGAATCTCATCGTAGCCGCGCTGCAAGAACGTCGAGTAGATCGCCACCACCGGAATGTAACCTTCAGTCGCCATGCCGCCAGCGAAGGTCACCGCGTGTTGCTCGGCGATGCCGACATCGTAGGTACGTTTCGGCAACTCGCGCTGGAGTTTATCGATACCCGTGCCGCTGCCCATGGCCGCGGTGATCCCGACGACTTTTGGATGCTCCTTCGCTAGGCGAACCAGCGCTTGGCCGAAGATATCGGTATAGGTCGGTATCGGCCCTTTTTCTTTCTTGGCTTTGCCGGTGAGCACATGGAACGGCGTGACGGCATGAAACTTGATCGGATCTTTTTCCGCCGGTGCATACCCTTTGCCCTTCTTGGTCATCACGTGGATCAGCGTCGGACCTTCGACTTTCTTGATATCCTCCAAGGTCGCGATCATCTGGCCGATATTATGGCCATCGATGGGGCCGACATACTGAAAACCCAGACTCTCAAATAGAAAACCCGGCGTCACCAAACCGAGGAACGAATCGCGCAGCTTGCGCGCTAAAAATTTTATATTTTCACCGCTCGGCAGGCTCTTGAGCAAGGTCGAGAGATTTTTTTGCAAGCGCACGCCCAAGTCGCTGGTAAACTGCCGGCTCAAGAACGACGAAACTGCGCCCACCCGGGGATCGATGAAGTGTTCGTTATCGTTCAAGACAACGATCAAATCCTTGTCCAGGTGGCCGGCGGAATTCAAACCTTCGTAGGTTAACCCCGCGCTCAAGCCGCCGTCGCTGATCACCGCCACAACTTTGCGCGATGAACCATCCAATGATTTCGCTTCCACCATGCCGAGGGCCGCCGAAATCGACGTACCGGCATGACCGGCGCCGAAAACATCATATTCACTTTCCTCGCGGCTTAGGAATCCGCTCAAACCACCCAATTGGCGAATCGTGCCGAGCCGATCGCGCCGGCCGCAAATCAATTTATGCGCATAGCATTGATGTCCGGTATCCCAAACGATCCGGTCTTCGGGAGTGTTGAAGACGTAGTGCAGCGCCAACGTCAACTCCACGGCGCCGAGCGTCGACGCGAAATGGCCGCCGACCTCGGACACCACGGAGATCACCTCTTCGCGGATCTCAGCGGCGAGCTGGTTCAATTCGTTGACGGTAAGACCACGGATGTCCTTTGGATACTGAACCCCATCGAGCAAACGCGCCATATTAGCCATGCATCTCCTTGGATAAAGATTTTCCATTTGTCTTGAGCGCTCGATTGATCACTTGATCGGCGAGGGCACGCAGCGCCTCGCCGGCGGCGCCAAACGGAGCGATCTCTCGCCGACACTGCCGGAGCAACTCGCTTAACCGGACTTGAGCTTTGGCGATGCCGACCACCGACGGATAGGTCGCCTTGTTCCATTCGCTGCGCCCCGATTCGGCGCGCTCACCGGGGGCGGGCTCACCCATGATGTCCAAAATATCGTCGGCGATCTGAAAAGCTAAACCGAGAGCCTCGCCGAAGCGCGACACGCGTCGTAACTCCGCCGCCTTTGCGCCCGCCACTTGCGCCCCGATTCGCATCGACGCCCGGATCAGCGCGCCGGTTTTACGCACGTGAATGTATTCGACCACGCCGATATCGACCTCGCGCCGCTCCGCCTCCAAGTCAAAAGCCTGGCCGCCAACCAATCCGGCAACACCCACGGCGTGGGACAGCTCGCGGATCAACTTGAGGACCCGTTCCGCCGGCAGATCGTTGATGACCTCCGGCCCCGACATCACATGAAACGCTTCCGTCAGTAAGCCGTCGCCGGCGAGCAGCGCCAAGCCTTCGCCGAAGACTTTATGATTGGTCGGCGCGCCGCGCCTGAGATCGTCATTGTCGAGCGCCGGCAAGTCGTCGTGGATGAGCGAGTAGCAGTGAATCATCTCCACGGCGCAGGCAAACGGCAGCAATGTTTTCCGCTTGGCTCCAAACAGCTCGCCGGCGGCGAGAACCAAAATAGGACGAATGCGCTTGCCACCGGGGAACACGCCGTAGTGCATCGCTTTCCCGATGTTACCGGACCGTTCGCTGTAACGCTTGAGATAGCAGTCGAGCGCCCGGTCGACTGCCGCCGTGCGGGAACGAAGATATGATTCCAAATCGAAGGTAGGCAAAATTTGAACAACTTTGCTAGCCAAGCCCATGTTGCGCATTACACTCGCCGCTCCCAAGCTCGATGACCGCAATGTAGCACCGACCGGCTGAAGTCTTCAAATAAACTAGTGCAAATTGCGTGCAAATCTCAACTATATTTTTGCAGATTGGCCGGCTTCGCCGTGTAACTGACAGTTTCTTTCCCGGAATGAAGACGGCCAAAGGCGAGCCACGCCAACAGCACGCTACCCATACCGGCACACACCGCGATCCAATAGCGATTTAGAATGCAGAAACCCAACGGCAGTGCGAAATTGACGCCGTAGACGAACGCGGCAAAGCGAACCGAACCGCGTGGTGTCGGCACGATTTTGTGCAGAATAATAAAAAGCACCAGACCGGTGACACCCCACCCGAAGAGATTACTCCAAGGCATCCCATAGTAACTCCCCACCTCACCCCAAATCCAATAACTGGTGACTTTACTCATCGCCGGATCGAGCAATAAATCCCAAGCTACCAGAAGCGCCGCGCCGAGTAGAATTGCCGAGATCCCAGCCGCGCGCGCCCGCGCGATCACCCAACACGCCCAGCTCACGGTAAACCAGCTGAGCGGAATCAACAGCGGCACCAACTCAAACCACTTGGGCCCTAACAAACTCGTGTACGAATAGGGGCCGAACGGGATACCCCATCCGGTACCCATCAGTTCGCTAATCAGGCTAACGAGGTACACGGCGACAAGAGCGTAAAATGCCGCCGCTTTGTTGCGATCAATAGCGTCTGCCACCACCGCCAGACCACCGAAAAGCATATTACCGACGGCGAAGCCGTGAAATGCCCAGGTAAAAAACCGCGCCTGTGGATCGACCTGCATCAACAGATCGGGTCGCGAGGTGAAAATACCGTAGCCGAGCAAGCTCGCGATGACGATCAGCACCTGTAAAACTAGAAAGCCCCATGCAACCATTTGCATCAACGTTCCTCCGATTGAAATTAACAACCCATTAATCAAAAGCATTGCGCGGCAGACAAACCGCGTTAACCAACGTTTCCAGTAGCCGCTTCCGACTGCCTAAGAGCCGGATCGCCAACGAGAGTAATTTGGGCCGATACATTAGAACCCGGATGAGAGAATTGAGCCGAATGCGCGCGCCAAATTCGCTGCGACAAGTTCGATCGTATTGACTGAGTCGAGCCAGGCTCCGATTACCTTCGCGCAATGCCGCAGCAATCGTCATCGCTGCCAACTGGCCGCTTCTCAGCGCTAAGTAAATTCCTTCGCCAGTGACCGGTTCAGTCACACGAGCGGCGTCGCCAACCAGGAGAAAGCCAACGCCGAAACAACGACGTCGAGAAAAATAAACCGGCCAAACCGAGCGCAGCGCGCTTACCGGTTCGGCGTCAATTAAGAGCGCTTGAAGAAAAGGGTTATCGCAAAGCAAATTCCGTCGCAGATTTTCGAACGACGGCGTTCTTCCCAACTGGGACTGGCGCACCGTAAAGCAAAGATTGACCCTGTGCTCATCGACTCGCAGCAGTCCGGCGTACCCGCCGGCAAACTGGTGAATCTCGACGCTGTGACGAACTGCGCGGACATTTTTCAATTGAATCTCAAATCCGATCGAACTCGACGGCTTGGTCCGATGGGACGCGACACCCAGTTGCCGCGCTACCGAAGAGTTTCTCCCATCGGCGCCGACGAGGAACTTGGTCCGAGCGGAAAAATGTTCGCCGCCGCGATCCATGTTCAATCGCCAACCGCGCGAATCCCCCTCGACGCCGGTCACCTTAACACCTTCGTTAACGCTCATACCGAGGCGCTTCGCTCGCTCCAAGAGCACATGATCCAAATGCAAACGCCGCACTCCCAGCCCAAACTGACGCTCGCCTGACACCGGCAAAGCACTGATGGCTTCAGCTCCATCAGCCGCGGTTATGCGGAATGCCGAAATCTTATGGTGGGGACAAGACATTATATCTTGGCTAACCTCTAATTCGTCCAAGACGGGCCAGTTCATTGGGTTCAAGAAATCGCCGCAAAGTTTATCGCGCGGAAAAACCGCTCGGTCGATCAGCGCGACATGATAGCCTTGTTGCGCCAGGCTGATCGCCGTCGAACTGCCCGCTGGGCCTGCGCCGACAACCGCGACGTCGAATTCCTTCATCGCCGGCCTCCAAGCCGAATCGCGGCGGCTATGCGATAGGGAAAAACCGAAAACATTTCCACCGGTCCAATATCGGCTTGGCGTAAAAGCTCACGCCATTCCCTAAAGGTGAAGGCGCGACGCACCGACAGCGGCGCATCGATCAGCGTCATGATGTTGCGCGTCGTAAGCTTGGTCAGCAGACGAATGCCATGATAGGCGACCGGATGTCGAACCAGATCGCTGATGACGATGCCGCGCCGCGCAAGCTTGGCCCACTGCCTTAACAAATCGACAATTTTCGCCTCGGAGAAATGGTGTAAAAACTGCGATGCGACGACGAAATCGAAAGAGCCGGGCAAAAATGGCGGCGCGCCGGCGTCGCCTTGAATAATTTTGATGTCGCCGAGCTGTTGGGTTTGATTGGCGGCGATCCGCGCCGTTACCGCTTCCGAGTCCACACCAACTATCTTTGCCTTGACGTTTCGGCGTTTTGCCCACGCGAAAATCGCCGCTGGGATATCGGCGCTGCCCGTACCCACGTCTAGGACCGAGACATGCTTAAGCGGCTCGCGCCCGAGGGCCCGCTGCAACCCCAGCGTGACGCTGCGCGAACCGCTCAAGTATCGGTTGAGCATGCGCAAGTTGCGCAAATCATCGGCCAGGAGCTCCGGGCTATTACCCATGAGATCCATCATCTCTTTTTCGTAACTTCGCTTCACGCCACGGCTCCACGCTCGATGACCAGGGCGGAATTTTTCGAGCCGAAACCGATGCAGTTACAGAGCGCGATATCGGTGGCCTTTGCAATGCTCTGATTGGGAATGTAATTTAGATCGCACTCCGGATCGGACTCATCCAAATTGATCGTCGGCGGCAAAAAGCCGCCGTTCATACCACAGATCGCCGCGATCACGCCGGCCGAACCCGATGCGCCTTGAGGATGACCGATCATCGATTTGACCGAGCTCATCGGCAGATCATGGGCACGTTTGCCGAAACATAATTTGGTCGCGCGGGTCTCAGTTTTATCGTTCAACACCGTTGAGGTGCCGTGCAGCGCGACGTAACCCACTTCATCTTTCGCAAGCCGCGCATCTTGGATCGCCAAGCTCATTGCCCGGGCGGGCTCTTCGCCGCTCGGCTCCAGACGGACGCGGTGATAAGCGTCGCAGGTCGACGCATAACCGCGCACCTCGGCATAGATTGTCGCGCCGCGCGCCAACGCCAAGCCGCGCTCTTCAAGAATCAAAACCCACGCGCCCTCGCCGAGCACAAATCCGTCCCGGCTACGGTCGAACGGCCGCGACGCCCGCGCCGGCTCGTCGTTGTGCGAAGTCGACACCGCTTGCATGACGCAAAAGCCCTGCATGATCGCCGGCGTAATCGTCGCGTCGGCGCCGCCCGCGACAAAATGATCGGCCAACCCGAAACGGATTAGATTAAAGGCGTAGCCCAGTGCGTCCGTGGAACTGGTGCAGCCGGTGGAAATCACGTGGCTCGGTCCATGAAAACCGAATTGGATCGAGATCTCGCTCGAAAGCGAGCCGATGGTCGAGCTCGAAACATTGTAGGCGCTGATTTTGCGCAACTGATCGCTGTAATAGAGACGATACTGTTCTTCGACAAAATCGGCTGTCCCACCGCCACTGCCAAGAATCACGCCCCACGACTGTCTCTCCGCCAAGCTCATGCCCTCTGGGCAAAGTCCAGCGCGTCGGAGAGCCTCGCGAGTTGCCGCGATTGCCAAATGCACCGCACGGCCGGTGCGTTTGAGCTCTCGAGGCGGCAGCAACCCGTCGACCTTCACATCTTTCACCTCACCGGCAACACGGCAGGAAAGCCGACTCGGATCGAAACATGAGATCGTACCAATGCCGCTCAAGCCTTGGCGCAATGAATTCTGATACGCATCGGCGCCGACTCCATTCGGGCTGACAACGCCGAGCCCGGTGACGACCACTCGGCGTTGTTCTAATCGATCGTTTCCGTTCATCGTATGTCTAAAGGTCTCGCGGTTCGCGAAATTTGACCCACGCCGATGCTTCCACCGACATCGGCCACAAAAAAGACTCACCGCGGAGGCGCCGAGTACGCGGAGAAAATAGATTCAAAAACGCACCTCTGCGCTCTTTGTGTCTGCGCGGTGAATACGCTTCGAGTCTTCTCACTTTACTGAACATTGGAATATTTCCAGACAGTTCTCAATGCGCCAGGCGACCAGGGCTTGAACCAGCGCGCCGGCGCCGAGCGAACCAGACTTAAGACGCCGCGCAGCACCACCCAAAGCTTGCGCGCGCCGGTAACGTAGGTCCGTTGATCCCAAGCTCGCGCGCCGCGTTTGACCAGCAGCGAGCCGATCTCCGAATAAACATGGCGCGCCGCGGACACTGCGCAGGCCGAACGAAAGGACAAATGCCACAAGCCGGCATCGCCTGATCGATAATAGCGGTCGGCTTCGTTGAGCAGTCGGAGCGTCAGCATCGCCAACTTGTCACGATTCTCCGGCGCGCTGATTTGATCATGAGCAATCTTTGCTTCATCGAGCCAGGCCAACGGCAAATAAATTCGCCCCATCCCGGCATCCTCGGTGATGTCGCGGGCGATGTTGGTGAGCTGCATGGCGATCCCTAAGTCGGCGGCGTTTCTAAGCGCGCTTTCCTCGCGCAGTCCCATCACGTGGGACATCATTAACCCGACCGTCCCGGCCACCCGGTAACAGTAGAGCAAGAGCTCGCCCAAAGTCGCGTAGCGAGTTCCGCGCACATCCATCGCCATGCCTTCGATCAATTCGAGCGCGTAGTGGGCCGGAATGCCGTAGCGGTGCACGATATATTGCAGTGCGATGAACACGGGTTCTTGTTGCGGCTCAAAGGAGAAAGCCGAAGCGGTTTTCTCTTTCAGCGCCTTGAGTCGAGCTTCAAGCTCGGATCGATGATCCGCCTTGCCAGCGTCGTCCACTTGATCGTCACAGTAGCGGCACCAGCCGTAGAGAAACACCGCGGCATCGCGCGTCTGGGCGTCAAACAGTTTGGCGGCCAGAGAAAAGCTTTTCGAGCCCTTGGTGATAATTTCGCGGCAGTCGTTGAGCGCCGCGCGCACTTCCGAAGTTAGCGCCTCAGGCATAGGACACTTCCGTGGGTTTGACCGCCGAACTTGCCAAAGCAGCCTTCATATCTTCAAGAATCAAATGGGCCGTCGCCTTGCCGGAATTGACCACGCCGGGAATGCCGGCGCCGGGATGCGTGCCCGCGCCGACGAAATAAAGCCCGCGAATATTTCGGTCGCGGTTGTGCACGCGAAAATAGGCGCTCTGCATCAGACGTGGCTCCAATGAAAACGCCGAGCCATGATGGGCGTTTAGCTCGCGCTTAAAATCGGCCGGCGTAAAAATTCTTTGCGTGATAATCGACGCCGTGAGTCCGGGCATGTAGCGTTGTTCCAAATAATTTAGAATTTTTGCCGCGTAGCGCGGCCCTTCAACTTGCCAATCGATCGACAGCTTACCTAGATGCGGCACCGGCGACAGCACGTAGAACGCATCACAGCCGGGCGGTGCCAGCGACGGATCGGAGCGCGTCGGCGCATGCAGATATAGCGAAAAATCATCGGCCAGCTTGCCACGCTCAAAGACATCGCCCAATAATTCGCGGTAGCGCGGTCCGAAGACAACGTTATGATGCTGCAAGTTGGGGTATTTCCGCTCGGTGCCGAAGTAAATAAGAAAAAGCGACATGCTGTATTTTTTGCGCCCGAGCTTTCGGCGCATCGTGGCGGCGCGCGGCTCATCTTTGAGAAGCCGATCGTAGGTGTGAACCACATCGGCGTTGCTGACGGCCAGGTCGAAACGTTCTTCCCGGCCTGTCTTAGTTTGCAATCCCGCCACCGCGCCGCCGCGGGTGACGATCCGGTCAATCTCCGCGTTGTAGCGAATCTCACCGCCCAGTTCCTGGAATAATTTAACCAGCGCCAGAACCAACTGGCCGGTCCCGCCTTTGGGAAAATAAACTCCCCACTTGCGCTCAAGACAGTGAATCAACGTATAAATCGACGTCGTCGTAAACGGATTGCCACCGACCAAGAGCGAATGAAAGCTAAACAGCTGGCGCAGATGGGGATCGCGAATATGTTTGGCGACCACGCCATAGACCGAGCGGTAAGCTTCGAGCCGGATCAACTGCGGCGCCACCGCCACCATGCTCGAAAGACTTAAGAACGGCACATGGACTAGTTTTTCGTAGCCTTCGTGAAAAACCGCTTGAGAGTATTTTAAGAATTTTTGATAGCCCATCCAATCGGCCGGGGCCTTGGCGCGAATCTGCTTTTCCAACGCGTCATCGTCATCCGAATAATCGAACTCATAACCGTCGTCCCACAGCAAACGATAAAACGGCTTGACCGGCATCAGTTCAACGTAGTCTTGCATTGATCTGCCGGCGATGGCGAACAGCTCTTCGAGACAATGCGGCGCAGTGATCACCGTCGGTCCAGCGTCGAAGGTAAAGCCGTGGTCGCGATAGACGTACGCCCGCCCGCCAGGCTGATCCCGCTTCTCAAAAATGACCGTCTGGAAACCCGCAGCCTGCAAGCGAATCGCCGCCGCCAGACCGCCAAATCCGCTGCCGATCACGGCCGCTCGTAGCTTATCCATAAGCAACCGCGATCTCTTCGCCGAGCTGGCGGAGTTCATTGAATGCGCGCGCCGACCACGCGATGTCATGGGCGGCGAGACGCCTTTCAAGCCGAGCAAAAGCTAACTCAAGATGTTCGCGCGCGCTTTTGCGCGCGACCGCTATCAGATCGTGCGAGTCGAGCCATTTTTCCAACAACGTCGCATCCGGCAAGCGCACGACGGCCGCCAAGAACGCTTCGTACGCATAGGCATCGCTCAGCTGTGCCGCGCAGGCCCACACCCATGAAGGCCGTGACAACAAAAGGTCGTCGTAGCGTTTGAGCGGATCGCACTTGCCAATCACGTTGCCCAAGTCATCGAACATCTGCAGCGCGATGCCGAGATCGACGCCAAAGTCATCGAGGACAGTCAGAAGCGTTTCCGACAAACCTGCAACCGCTCCGCCCAAAAGCGCCGCGAATCCGGTCAGAGCGCCGGTCTTGAGTTTGATCGAGGCAAAGCACACTTCCGCAACCGAGGATTGCGGCAGATGATTGACCTTCGCGCCCAAATCGATGGCCTGTCCAAAATGGGCCCGTAATAACGTCCGATGACAATGTTCGTAGACGGAAATGAGCTGATCGCGCGACAGTCCGCTGTCTTTCAGCACTTCGAGCGGCCAGAAATAAAGCCAGTTGCCGGCGTTGAGCGCTAGCGGTAGGCCGTATTCCACGTGCACAGCCGGCCGGCCGCGGCGCAGCTGACTGCCGTCTTCGATATCATCGACAATCAGCGAACCCGCGTGAATGAACTCGACCACGTCGGCGCATTCGCGGCACTGCTTGGCTGCAGCAAACGACGCCGCACGGTCGTCGTGGAACAGGCGATAGGTCATGGTGACCAGTTGGGCGCGAATGCGCTTGCCCGGATTTGCTATGACCGCCGCCACCGGATCGGCCAAAGCGCTGCGCAGAGCGCTTTCAACCGCGGCACTCGGTGCGATACCCAGCAGCTCTGCCAACCGGCCGTCAGCGAACAGAGCCAACTCACCGCTAATGGGCGGCCACTCCGGTTTGTCGTCTTGCACCGGCGCATACCACCGCTTTGCCGGAGCAGCCCTGCTGTTGTACATCGTTAGTCCATCACGCGCCTCGCGATTGGCTAGCCCTTGCCCCAACGGGAGGCTTTCATCATCTCGAATTCCCCCCGATACTGGATTGCTTTCGCGATCACTTCTACCTGGATGCGGGGGCTTTCGGCCCGCGGCACGGTGATTATAGGCAGCCATCGGTTACCTCCGTTTATCTAAACTCAATTAAGCCGAATCAACAACGATTTCTGTCTAATTTTAGACGATCGGGACAGACCGCAAAAAATTCTGGTTGTGAGTGCTCAAAACCATCTCAGCGACGAGCCGATTGGGCGCAACCAAACTGCCAAGCCGATCTACCCCTGCGGGGATTCAAGATCTTCGTTAACCGTTACTATTTTTGCGCTGTAGCCGTCGCGCCATTGTCATCCTTCTCATGGCACGACCGATCAATCCCCTGCTGACAATAAACTCTCCGGCGCCACTCCCAAGGCGTTGGCCAGGCGAATTAAAATATCCATCGAGACGTTTTGCTTGCCGCCCTCGACCGCCACGATGCAAACCCGCGTCACCTTAGTCGCTTCCGCCAAGCGCTCTTGCGTCCAGCCCCTATGCGTGCGCAAATCACGCACCCGGCGCGCCAGGACCAGTTGATACTCTTTCAAAACCGCACCGGGACGATCGCTCCGTAAAAGTTTACCGATCATCGCAACGCCCTCGACGGCGTCGCGGCCAAGCTCACAGTGTCGACCGAAGTTTCGACTCTGTGCATCCATCGGAACGCCTTGTCCGCCTAACACTACGCGGAGCGAGGGCGCGATGCGCTCGACCGCTTCGATCACCGCGCGCGCTTTTGCCACACCGCCGGCCATGGTCAATGACAGCGCCAGAACCTGCGGCTGGCGTTCCTTGATCACGTCGATCAGCGCGTCGTTCGGCACATCCGGCCCAAGGAAATCGACGTTCCAGCCTCGCGCGAGACACAGATCGGCGGTCATCCGCGCGCCGATAAAATGACACTCGCCCTCGACGCAAGAAACCAACGCACGATAGGACGATCGAGAATCGCGTTTCGTAAACAGCGCGCGCAGCCGATCCATCTGGCCGATGACGATCTCAGTCGCAAGTTTTTGTTCGCCGACCCCGATGTCACCGCGGCACCACAACTCGCCGACACCTTCCAGCGCCGGGGTGATCACCTTGAGGTAAATATCGCCGAGCGTCTGCTGCGCCGATAAAAGCTCGCTAGTGACTTGCTCGGCGCTCTCGTGATCGCCTTTGACGATCGCTCGGGCGAACCGTTTTTGCCTGCCGTCAAAATAATCGGCGCTGGCGTCGGCAGCATTTTTTTGCAAGATAGCGGGCATCTTCGATCCGGGCGAAACAGATAAGTTGGATAATCGGCTACAGCCCCAACGACTGTAACGCTTCTCTGAGATTCGGATATTTGAATTTGTAGCCGAGCTTTAACGCCGCCTCGGGAATCGCCCGTTGACCGGCGAGCAATATGTCCGCCATCTCGCCGACCATTAGCGCTAAGACCGACGCCGGCACCCGTGCCCACGACGGCCGGTTCAATACAGCGCCCAACGTTTTTGAGAACTCTGCCATGGTCGCTGGATTGGGCGCGGTGCCATTGAATGCGCCGCGCGCGTTGTCGTTTTCCACCAAGAACTGAATCATCCCGACCTCATCGTCGATATGAATCCACGGCATCCACTGTCGACCCGAACCCAGCGGCCCACCGGTAAACAATTTGAACGGCGGCACCATTTTTTTTAAAGCTCCGCGTCCCTTCGCCAAAACAATCCCGGTTCTTAACAGCACGACGCGGACGCCGAATGTATCTGCCTTCTTCGCTTCCGTTTCCCAATCGACACAAAGGCGCGCGAGGAAATCATCGCCCGGCTTGCTCTGTTCAGTTATCTTTTCATCGCCGCCATGGCCGTAAAAACCTACCGCGGAAGAGCTAATCAAAAACTTGGGTTTTACCTTCGCTTTCGTTATCGCATCGACCAATGATCGGGTGCCGTCGATGCGACTGTCTCGGAGCCGCTGTTTCTGCGCCTTGCTCCAGCGCGTCTCCGCGATCGGTTCGCCGGCGAGATTGACAATCCCATCGGCGCCGTCGACCGCTCGCTCCCAATCACCAACTAGTCCCGGCTGCCATGCCAGCCACTCTCTTTTTCCTTCTTTGGGAGGTTTGCGACTCAGCAAAACCAGAGAGTGGTCTTGCTTCGACAGCTTCTCAGCTAAAACTGAGCCGATCAGTCCAGATGCTCCCGTTATTACAATCTTCATAAACCGACAACCGAATTGGCAATAGTTCCGTTAGATTCCGTTAAAAGTTAAGTATAGTTGACTTATCTAACGAAAATGTTAGCAATAGTCAACATGGGCACAAAAGAAATTTTCGAATCCAAGCCAAAACTCGGTATCAGCGCATGCCTGCTTGGGCAAAAAGTCCGCTTCGACGGTAGCCACAAGCGCGAGCCATTTCTCATCGAACTGTTCCGCAAGTTCGTCGAGTGGATTCCGATCTGCCCGGAAGTCGAAGTCGGCATGGGCGTGCCGCGCGAGAGCGTTCGGCTCGTCGGTGCGCTGACGAATCCGAGCATGATCGCGGAGAAATCAGGCAAAGACTGGACTGAGGCGATGAATCGCTTCGCGGCCAAGCGGATGCGCGAAATCACGGAAAATCATTTGTCAGGCTATGTGTTCAAGAAGAATTCACCGAGCTGCGGCATGGAGCGTGTGAGAGTTTATAACTCCAAAGGCATGCCGGTGCGGCAAGGCCGCGGTCTCTTCGCCGCAGCGCTCATGAACCACTGGCCGCTTCTGCCGGTCGAAGAAGAAGGCCGGCTGTACGATCTAAAGCTCAGAGAAAACTTCATCGAGAGAGTTTTCGCCTATCACCGCTGGTTGCAAGCATCATCGGAGCGAAAATCGCCGGGCGCGCTGGTGCGCTTTCACACCAGCCACAAGTATATGTTGCTCGCGCACAGCCAGCGTCATTACCGCCAACTGGGCCGGCTGGTGGCGGCGGCAAAACAAAGATCTCTTGCCGCGGCATATGACGACTACGGCCGGGTTTTTATGGAGGCGTTAGCGGTTCACGCCACAGCGAAAACCCATGCCAACGTCTTGGACCATATGATGGGCTATTTTTCCAAGCAGCTGACCGCGCCGGAGCGACAAGAACTGGTACAGTTAATCGGCGATTTCCGCCGCCAGCTCATTCCTTTGATCGCGCCGATCACATTGATGCGGCACTACAGTAAAAAATATCAAGTCGAATACTTGCAGGGACAGCTTTACCTGGAACCAAGCCCTAAGGAGCTGATGCTGCGAAACCACGTCTGAGCAACAGCTTTTGCGTAAGCGTCCGCAAAATTATTATGAAGACTTATCGGCTGAGAAAAAGCATATGGTTACCGCAACCACGCGCCAAAGTTTTCGAGTTCTTCTCGGACCCGTCAAATCTCGATTGCCTCACGCCGGCATGGCTGAGGTTCGCGATCCTGACACCGGCGACGAGCCAAATAACAGTGGGAGTACTGTTAGACTATCGGCTACACATCCGCGGTATGCCAATTCGCTGGCAAAGCAAAATCGCCGTTTGGGACCCGCCGCACCGTTTCGTCGACCGGCAAACCAAGGGTCCTTACTCGCTCTGGGTTCACGAACACACATTTGAGGAGCGTGACAACGGCACTCTGGTTGGAGACAACGTCGAATATGCCGTTCCCGGCGGAATCCTCGTCCAGAAATTTCTGGTCGCTCCCGATCTCGAACGAATTTTTAGCTATCGCCACAAAATTTTAGAAGAGTTGTTCAATCCGGCAAAGATCACGCCGTCACGGCAAACCGTCACCTAGAGATTTGCCAGCCCGTCTTTTTCCATTGCCGCCACGCGGGCGATGTAAGCCTTGCTGTTAAACTTGCGCGATGTACTGGCGTAGGACATATAACGAACCTTGCCGTAAATCGGCCGCTCCGGACCCCAGGCCCGGTCGTGCTTACCGACAATCGCCCAGGCGATCCCGGCGTAGCCGTTGGGATCGCGGCCATCCAGCTCGTAGCGGTCATTGAGCCGAACCGCGATCTCGTAGGCGGCCTCAGGCGATGCCGTCCATTCAAGAATCTTCTTGGCCCAATACATCCGCAAGTAACCGTGCATCCAGCCAGTCAACACCATTTGCTTCTGCGCAGCGTTCCAGAGCGGATCATGGGTTTCGGCGTCTTCCAACCGTTTCTCGCTGTAAAGATACTGCCTGGGGTCGAGAGCGTGTTTACGGTGCGTGACATCCGCCCAGGGCTCGCAAGCATCGAAGTTCCCATAGTTGCGGTTGAAGCGCACGAAATTAACCGCCAGTTCGCGGCGCACGATTAGCTCCTCTAAGAATGCCTTGCGGTCTTGGGCTGGGGCATCCGCCTGTTGCACGGCGAGCGCCACGCGTTGCACGCCGATCTGTCCGAAATGAAGATAAGGCGACAACTGGCTCGTGCCATCGACATCGGGTTTGTTGCGCTGCGTAGCGTAACCTTTGAGCCGGGATCGAAGCAACCTTTGGAGGCAGCGCCGCGCTTCGTGGGAGCCGCCATGGAAATATTCCGACGGTGCAACGCCGCGGTCGATGGGAAAATTATCGAGCAGCGAAAGTTCCGGGGTTAAAGATTGAACGTGAGATGGACTAAGCCAGGGAAACTGCGCCGTCGGATTTTCTACTTGCCGCATGAATTGCGGCAATAAAGCGTGGATTTTCGGACGGATTGTCCGCGCCGCGTAGTGCTCCTTGGTAAAAAGCTTTGACGGCACAATCACGTCAGCGTCAACCGTCCAAAAGGGCAAGCCGATTTTCGCCGCGATTCTCGATTTTGTCCGCTCCGCTTCCAGCAATGGATTTTCGTCTGCGATGACCAAACAAGGCCGTATCTCAGAACAGAATCGCAATAGCCCGTGTTCCGGATAGCGGCGCAAAACCAAGCCGACTTTTCTCTTTTGCAGGTCCGCGGCAATATCCCCGAGCCCTTCCATGAGAAATTGATAGTGGCGCTGATTCGCATGATGCGCGCGCGGGACGAGTTGAAAAAACACCACCACCGGCTTGCCTAGAAGATTACCAGCCTTTATGGCAGTCGTGAGGGCGAGATTATCGACTGCTCTTTGGGCGCGCTGCATCCAGTAAACCACGCATCTACCTGCCGGGTCAGGCTCCCCGGCGCGGCGAACTGTTAGCCTTGGATCGCTTAGGATGGAATTCAGTGTTTTCATTTGGCTACGGTCTTATCATCCTGGCACGCCGCGGCGATGGCGTGCAGCATCTTTCCGAACATCAACTTGTGCACGGGATACAAGACGTACCAGTACATCAACCCGGCAACACCGATGGGATCGAAGATCGCGGTTTGACGAATCAACGAGGTCGTCCCTTTGTCTTCAACGGCAAATTCCAGCCACGCTCTCCCCGGAAGCTTCATTTCCGCGGCGAGGAAAAGTCTCTTATTTTGCTCAAAAGCTTCGACACGCCAGAAGTCCAGGGCATCTCCGGCCTGAAGCATTTCGGGATCACGCCGTCCCCGGCGAACGCCGACGCCGCCGAACAATAAATCCAAGAAACCCCGCACTCGCCACAACCAGTCGCCGTAGTACCAGCCGGTTTCTCCGCCGATGCGGCGAATCGGCCGAAAAGCCAGTTCCGTCGAACAATTGACTGACACTTCCCTGGAATCGACGATCCGGTTACCGAAGCGCACGCCACCCCAACTGGACTCTTCGCCTCGGGAAGACATGGCGTCGGACCACTTGGTGGCGGCGAACTCGCGGTCTTCATTGACCATCGCTCGGGCGATTATTTCCCGAACCCCTTTCGGTCGGACCGAGAATAGCTTGAGCGCAACGGGATCTCGAACCACCGTCGGATTGCGGATGCTGTCGATTAATTTGCGGCCGATACGCGCGTAGACCGGAGTTACCAGACCGAGCCAAAGACTCGACAGCCGCGGCGTCAACACCGGAACCGAAATCATCAACCTGCGAAGATCTCGCTGCCTGGCATACTCCCGCATGAGATCCTCATAGGAAACCCGATCGGCACCGCCAATCTCGATGATGCGGCGACCGCTTACGGGAAGATCCAAAGCTTCGACCAGATAACTAACCAGGTCTTCGATGCCAATCGGTTGCGCGGCTATCGAAACCCAAGCGGGGCAGATCATGACCGGCAGTCGTTCAACCAACGCCCGGATGATCTCGAAGGAAAGACTGCCTGAGCCGATGACAATCGAAGCGCGGAACTCGATCACCTCCACGCCTGTTGTGTGTAAAGCTTCGCCAACCTCCTGGCGACTTCGTAAATGCGCCGACAGCGCGCCTTCGCCCAATCCGCCAAGGTAAATGATACGTTTAACCTTAGCTTGGTGCGCGGCTTTCGCAAAATTGATCGCGGCCTGCCGGTCTTTTTCTTCAAATGATTTGGCGGAGCCCATGGAATGAACCAGATAATAGGCCGTGTGCACGCCCGCCAACGCGGCACCGAGAGATGCCGGCTCGAAGCAGTCGCCCAAAACGACTTCTGTGTTGGCGCCCGTACGCCCTTGCAACGCTTGCGGTCGTCGGGCGAGACAGCGCACGTGATAACCGTGAGCTTCTAAGGATTGCAGCAGTCTGCCACCGACGTATCCGGTAGCGCCGGTTAATAGGATTTGATTTTCGCGATCCATGAATGGGTAGATAGCTATTTACTCGCGCGGGATTCCTTTCGACGAGCGCCCGCCGCCAGGTTATTTATATAGCCAAATAGCTTCGAAACCTAACCACCAATAGAAGCCCGACTCAGTGCCTCGCTGGTTTTTTTTTGAAAGAACATCTAGGATTCTATCGGTGTCAGTTGAAACGACATGCCCCAAACTGCACTGCCAAAACCATTTGACGGTAATGAACATAGATCCTTTCGCTGGCAAGCGGGCGATCACGCCGCCCTGCTTTTCCACGGCTTTCCTGGAACGCCGGCGGAAATGCGTCCGCTTGGAAAAGTTCTCAAAGACGCAGGCTGGACCGTACACGGATTGATGCTCCCCGGCTTGGGCGCGGATATCGCGAGCTTAGAGAAACGCAGCTTTCAGGATTGGTCTGACGCCGCAACCCAAGCCATGGAAGAACTAAAGCGGAAGCACTCGCGGATCATCTTAGTCGGCTACTCCATGGGAGGCGCTTTGGCATTGCACACGGCGATGGAACAGCGACCAGCTGGGCTCGTTCTACTCGCGCCATTTTGGAGTCTCGGCGGAGGCTGGATACGGATCTTGTGGCCGGTGGTTAAATTGCTCTTTCGCCGGGTCAAACCACTGAAGCACGCCGATTTCACCGCTCCGGATCTCCGCCACGGTCTACAAAGGATGTTTAACAACGTCGATCTGGAAAATCCGCAGATTCGCCAGGCGTTGCGAGAGATATCCGTGTCGCTAGACTCGATCGCGCAAGTCCGTCAACTGGGACTCAGCGCATTGAGCGGGCATCTCGGATCGATGTCCCGACCTTGGTGATTCAGGGCAGCCAAGACAAAGTCGCTCGTCCCTTGTGCACGGCGCGTCTGATGCACCGCTTGCCGAACGGAGTCAAATACCGGGAAGTTAACACCGCTCATGACCTGCTTGACCCAGGCAGCAACGGCTGGAACCAAGTCAAAGACTTACTCCTCGTCTTTGCTGAATCGATTCGAGAGCAAATTCCAACGAACAGGGACTCATTCGTATCCGATAGTGTAGTCGACCCAAAAAGCTGCTAGATTTAAGCGTGATAACGGGCTAAGAAAACACCCTTTCATCGATACTAAGTTCTAGAGCAACGCAACCCGGCGCCCAATCCATTTTAGGTGCATTCATATGCAAAAGCTTGATTTTGGCCAGTTCAATGAACAGCCGCGCAATCGCGCCAGATTGCTTGCGTATTGGATCTCGGCGCTTGTCATCGGTTGCGGGTTATTCGCGAAAGTTTCCAGTGCCCAGGAAGATCAGTGGCTTCCTCCCGGCGCCTACCGCCTGGAAATGATCATGGCGTCGACAACCCGGGTGCCGTTCTTCGGCACCTCGAAGTCCGCCTCGAAATCCATTTCTCTAGTTGAGATCAAGCGCGATGGCACGGCGCTGATTCAGACACACAAGGCCTGCGATTTTCGCGTTCTCGAAGACTCCAAGTTCATCAAGATGATTTTTCCTGAAAAATTTGTCGCGGCGCTGGCAAAACACAGCTATCCGCTGCAAATCGACAAAGACGCGCAAGGCTGGCGTTACCGCGCCGACCTCGGTGTTGAACGGATCGGTTACAAATCGAACGGTAATGAAACGGCGCTGCCGATCAAGATCGATGACCCGGCAGTTTATGACTGGGACGGCGATGGCCAACCTGCCGCCACACTCAAGATTTCCATCCCGCTTTTGCCCGACGGCGAGTTGTATGTTGTGCAACGCGGCCACTCGATCCTCAACGGCCGCATCATCCAACCGGGAATAATCGAAGGCGCAATCGAAACCCCATTATTCGAACAGCGCGTGCTCGGCGCCTGGCCGGGATTTTTGAATCAATCGGCGGAAATCGAACCGGACCCAAAAGAAAGTCGATTTATCCTCACGCAAATCGCCAACGGCAGCACCTGCGAAAGCATACGCGGCTTAGCCACCAAATCATAAACCGATCCGAACCCTATTCGCTTTGAATGGAACTGGACAACTTCCTTGCTTGGCTCAAGACAACCAAAACGTCGCGTTGAGATTTCCGATCGGCCATGCTCAGAGCGCGTCAGTATCATCCTGCCGGTATTGAACGAAGCGAAAAGAATCGAGCGCTGTCTCGACAGTCTGATAACGCAACCGGAGGAAGTAAGCGAGATACTCGTCGTCGACGGCGGCTCGACCGACGGCACCCAGATAATCGTCGACCGTTATCATTCGCTCGATTCGCGGGTGCGGCTGGTCGACGCCAGCCCGGTGGACCCTCGCTGGACAGGAAAAGCCTGGGGGCTCAATTTCGGACTTCAACAGTCGGATGCCCAATCGATCTGGATACTCACTGTCGACGGCGACGTTTGGGTCTCTTCCAAGCTGGTTCGTTCATTGCTCGCCCATGCGGAAAAAACCGGCGTGACGACATTCTCCTTAGCCACGCGCCAACATCTTTCGGGGAAGTTCGAAGCGCTGATTCACCCGGCGATGCTGACGACGTTGATCTATCGATTCGGCTCGCCCGGCCGCGCCCGACGCAATATCCACAAGGTTCAAGCCAACGGCCAATGCTTTTTGAGCCGGCGTAAACTTTTGTTCGAAACCGGAGCCTTTCGCGCCGCGCAAGCCTCAATCTGCGAAGACATCACCATCGTGCGACGCCTTGCCGAATGCGGCGACGCCGTCGGCTTCTACGAAAGCGACCGCCTGGTCGACGTCACGATGTACAATGATTGGCGCGAAACCTGGAACAACTGGCCGCGCTCGCTGCCGATGCGCGATCAATATTTCGGCTGGCGCGAGGTCGTCGGACTGATTGGCATCTTGCTAGTTCAAGCATTGCCGTTGCCAGCCTTTTTGCTGGGACTTATTTTACGCGCGCCCCTTGGGTTCCTGATCCTGTCGGGTTTTCTGCTCATGATGCGCATCGGCGTGCTCCTCGGCCTCGCGCGCGCTTATCCGACCAAACCTTGGTCCTACTGGCTTTCGCCCCTTGCCGACCTTCCGGTCATCCTTCGCATCATTCAATTCGCTCTCCGCAAACGTCACAGTTGGCGTGGCCGCACCTATGTGCGCCGCAAAGGCGGGACGTTCGAGCCGCTGACTCAATCCGACTGACAGTTTTGAGCGGTATGTGATTTCGCATGACGAGCGTACCGGAATTCATCATCGACAAGTCCATGCGGCTCATCGCCCGCTATTTGGCGGCGGGAAAATTACATACCGTCGCAAGCGGCACGGAAAATCTTCCCACCCAGGGTCCAGCCCTTATCGTCGCGCGCCACTATCATCATCTCTTCGATGGCCTGACTTTTTTCGCCGCGGTCCAGCGTCGATTCCATATCGTCGTGACGCTGGATTGGGTGCAAAACCGACGCACAAAGTTTTTCATGCAGGCGATCAACCGCATGGCGCGCTGGCCCATGCTGCTTCGAACCGATGCGTTAGAACGTCGCGGGAACCTGCAACCCCGTCTCTTTTCGACTGGCGATGTCACGCGTTATCAGCGCCGGGCATTGCGTGAAGCAGTTGAGTTGCTTGTCGAAGGGAGAATTTTGGTGGTCTTCCCCGAAGGCTATCCAAACGTCGATCCGACCTACACGCCCAAGACCGAGCCCGATCAGTTCCTACCGTTTAAGCCGGGCTTCCTCAACATCCATCGTGCCGCCGAAACCCGTCTAGGCGCGAAGATCCCTATCCTTCCAGCGGGCATTCGTTATGAAACGGGAAAAATCTGGCAAGGCTATTTGGCATTCGGCAAGGCCATAGATCTCGCAGCAGCCAACAACCGAGATGAGCTCATAGCTAGATTGGAAAACGAAACGAAAGGACTCTCCGGGATTGCCGCTAAGCTGGCTTAACTATCTACCGAGCAAATTGTTAATCATGAAACTTGCAGGCTAATGATCGTCACTCTCGTCTTTGGACGAATCCTCGAACGTCTTGAGTTGCAGCTTGCCTTCTTTGTCCTTGATGAGTAGCTCGACTTTCTTTTCGACTTCATCGAGTTTCTGGCTGCAATACTTCACCAGGCCCACGCCTTTTTCGAAAGCTTCGAGGGAGTCTTCCAGCGAAAGCTCTCCGGTTTCCAGTTGTTCGACCACGAGTTCCAAATCTTCCAGCGCCGCTTCGAATTTTTTGTTGGTGGGAACCTTTTGCGCCATATTACTTCTCCGTTTTGTTGGCGGCCGCCTTGGAACCTTGCCCGTGGCCGCCAGGGTTGGATATTTTTTTTAGCAACTCGAAAGGCTCGATGCGCGCGTTGGCCAAGCGCGCGCCCCAGTGTAAGTGCGGCCCGGTGACCCGTCCGGTAGCACCCGACAAGCCAACGACATCGCCTTTTTTTATCATCGCCCCTTCTTCGACTTTGAACTCCGCCAAATGAAAATACATGGTAAACAGGCCGCCGCCATGATCCAGCACAACGCTGCCGCCGGCGAAGAAAAAATTGCCGACCAGGACGACGCGGCCGTGATTGGCCGCCACGACTTCGGCGCCCGCCGGTGCCGAGAGATCGGTGCCGCTATGAGGGGCGCGCGGCGTTCCGTTGATAATGCGCCGTGAGCCGAAAGACGAAGCGGAGACCTCGTGGGGCACTGGCCGGACAAACGGCGCCTCCCATAACCGCTCGGGAGCGGAGGCCTCAAAAGCGCGCTTGAAGGCCGCCTGCTCGCGGCCGATCTCTTCCAGGGTTTCGGCAGTCATCTGGTCGAAACTCGGCGCCACACTGAAGGATTCCGTACGGAAGGATTTGGCCTTCACCTTCACGGGCAATTCCGTCTGGCGCTCCTGGCCGGATTGGCGCACCACTTTGAGGGCGAACTTCGAGACTGTCGCCTTGGCTTCGACATCGGCGCCGACGAGCGCCGAGAACGAGCCATTGCCGTCGGGAAAAAAATAAATTTTCTCTTGGCCCCAACGTCCCTCGACCGCCACCAAGTCGACACCGGTAATTTTCACTTCAACCAGTTCGCCTTGGGCGATGTCGATCGATCGGGGCCATGTGATTCGGCCAGCTTCGCCGACGCCGGCCGCCCAATTAGCAGGGACAAATGAGAATATCGCGGCGAGCAGCGCCAGAGCTCTCACTCTTTTTCCTCCACCCGGCAGAGCGCCTTACCCTGGGCGAAGGTGACGCGCACGCGATCGCCAATCTGTAACGACGCTGTGTCTTTGACGATGCGTTCTTGAGGAAGTTTATGCGTGATGCTGTAGCCGCGGTCGAGCACGGCGAGCGGACTGAGCGCGCCCAGGCGCCCGGCGCCCTGAGCGAGACGGTCTTTGAATTGGCGGAGCTTCTCCTGAAAACGGCGCAGCAGATCGACGGACAGTTCGTCGAGCCGCTGCTGATTTTCTCTGAGCTTACGTCCAGGGTCGGCTAAACGTTTGGCCAAGCCGGCCACGGCGTCGCGCAGCATGGCCAGATTGAACTCGACGTTTTTGACCAATTGCTCGTCGAAGGCGACCACTTGCTCGGCTAAATCGGCTTTGCGCGGCAGCACCATTTGAGCCGCCGCGGTGGGCGTCGGCGCGCGCCGGTCGGCGACGAAGTCGGCGATGGTAAAATCAACTTCATGGCCCACCGCGGAGATCACCGGAACCGCCGATGCCGCGATCGCGCGCGCGACAATTTCTTCATTGAAGGCCCACAAATCCTCCAACGAGCCGCCGCCGCGCCCGACGATCATCACGTCGACCGCGCCGATACGGTTTAACTCGGCGATGCCATCGGCGATTTCCCGCGCCGCTCCGTCGCCTTGAACCTTGACCGGACGAATCACCACCCGCCGGTCGGGATAGCGGTCACGGATGATTCTCAGCATGTCATGCAGCGCCGCGCCCTTATCGGACGTGACGATGCCGATCGTCCTCGGCAGAAACGGCAATTCGCGCTTGCGCGCTTCGGCGAACAATCCTTCGGCGGCGAGCTTTTTCTTAAGCTGCTCGAAGGCGAGGGCCAGCGCTCCCTGGCCTTGCGGTTCCATGTCGTCCACGTAAAACTGCAAATCACCGCGCACCGCGTAAACACTCACCCGACCGAAGCACTGCACCGCCATGCCATTTTCCGGAGTAAAGCGCAGCAGCGATCCCTGGCGGCGAAACATCACGGCGGACATTTGGCTCTTGTCGTCTTTGAGAGTGAAATAGCAATGACCCGACGGCGCGGCCTTGAAATTGGAAATCTCGCCCGCGACCCAGAGCGCGCCAAAGCGCTGTTCCAGAGCGCCTTTGATCAATTCATTGAGCTCGCTGATAGTGAGAAACTTGCGGGACTCGGCGGCGAACAGCGGCAGGTCGGTTTCTTTTACAGAATTACGCGCCATAGGGGTGTCAATGTAGCACAAAAGAAATAGCCCTCCGAGGGGAGGGCTGTTTCTTCTTACTGACTCAATGGGCAGCGAGGCGATGCCAAAATTTTAGGCGGCTTTTTTTTGCACGACCTGTTTGAACACGTCCCAGCTCTTGAGCAGATCGAGCGCCCGCTTAAGCTGCTGATCGTTATCGATGGTCTCGTCGCCGGTGGGGCCTGATGTTGGAATCTGTTTTTCTTTTTCCCGGTCGATCTGCTCCTGTGCCGGACTCGGATTTTGCTGCGGGTTCTGCAAGTGTCCGGGCAGATTCTCCTCGCGCACGCCCGGCCGTCGGCGCTCTTCGGTCTTGCCTTCCGGCACGGCGACGCTATCCACTATGATGTCCGGCACGATCCCGGTCGCCTGAATCGAGCGCCCCAGCGGCGTAAAATAACGCGCCGTGGTCAAGCGCAGCGCCGAGTTGTCGTCCAGCGGCAGAATCGTTTGCACCGAGCCTTTGCCGAAAGTTTTCGTCCCGAGCACCACCGCGCGCTTATGATCCTGCAACGCGCCGGCAACGATTTCAGAAGCGCTGGCGCTACCGCCGTTCACCAGGACGACGATCGGGAAGTCCGCCCAGGTACCCTCTTTTTGCGCGAAATATTTTTGTTTTTGTGCCTCGATGCGCCCTTCGGTGTAAACGATCATCCCGGTATCCAAGAACAGATCCGAGACCCGCACCGCTTGGGTCAGGAGCCCACCAGGATTATTGCGGAGATCGAGCACCAAACCTTTCATCCCGCTCTTTTCCGCCACCAGCTTCTCCAGCGCTCTTTGGACATCGCGGTCGCTGCGCTCTTGAAACTGCGCCAGGCGAACATAACCGTAACCCGGTTCGAGGCTGCGGCTTCTAACGCTTTGCACGCGAATGACGTCGCGCACCAAGGAAAAATCCAGAAGGTCATTGGCGCCTTCACGGCGAATCGTCAGGTTGATCTTGGTTCCCTTCAGGCCGCGCATTTTTTTCACCGCGTCGACCAACGTCATATCTTTAGTGAACTCGTCTTCAATCTTAAAAATTTGATCGCCGGGTTTGATGCCGGCCTTGGCCGCCGGTGTGTCCTCGATCGGCGAGACCACGGTCAAGACACCGCCTTTGACGGTGATTTCGATGCCCAGGCCGCCAAATCTTCCCTGGGTATCGCTCTGCAAGTCTTTATACAGATCCGGAGTCAGGTAGGCGCTGTGCGGATCGAGGGAATGGAGCATGCCGTTGATCGCGCCGCTCACCAAGTTTTTGGTTTCAATATCTTCAACATAATTTTTCTTGACGATCGAGAGAATGTTGCTAAACACTTCCAGACTCTCGTAGTCGTTGCGCCCGATGGCGGCGACGTTAGGCACCCAGCGGTTCGACAGGAAGAACCCGAGAACCATACCGACGATTAAAACGAGCAACGGTGTTCCATGTTTCTTTACCAAGCGCATCTCAAATCTCCTCGCTGCAACTTGCCAATAAGGTTTATCAGTCTAGCCCAATAGAATGACAAATGCTATGGGTTTTTGAGCCAGGCCATCGGGTCCACCGAGCGGCCATCTTTGCGCATCTCAAAGTAAAGTTTGGCGCCGGACCAAGAGTCGCTGTCCCCGACTCGGCCGAGAACCTCGCCGCGACCCACTTCCTCACCATTTTTCTTCAACATTTCACCGAGATGGCCGTAAATTGTATAGTAACGCTGGCCATGATCGACGATCATCATGTTGCCGTAGCCGGCAAAATGGCTGGCATAGGCGACTCGACCCCGTTCGACGGCTCGGATCGTGTCACCCAACGGCGCGTCGATGTCGATGCCTTTGCGAACGACCTCGGCGGCGAACTCGGGATGCTTGAACTTGCCGAAGGGCGCGCTGACTCGCCCCTTGACCGGCCAGTCCAACCGCCCGCGCATGGCATCGAGCCCGCTTCCGGTCGACGGCGCCGCCGGCGTTTCGCTCGGCCTGCCGACAACACGGCGAGACATTTGATCGAGCATGCGCGCCAATCGCTGCGCCGCCGCCTCCATCTCGCGCAAGGCCCGTAAGCGCGTCTCTTTTTCGCGCCGTAGACTAACCAAAATCATTTTTTTCTTTCGAGCCTCCTGACGCACGGCCTCCTGAGCCGCGCCCAGCGCCTGCTTTTGGCTGTCGAGCTGCTCGAGCTTTTGCGCCAGCTCTTGCTGCACCAACGCCTGCTGCTGGCTTGCCTGGCGCAGTTGAGCGGCTAATTCTTGGTCGTAAGAAAGCGCGGCTTGAAGGTAATGTTTACGCTGCATGAAATTTCCCAATGACTCCGTCCCGTTGAGGATCACCATCGGACTGCCGCTGCGCTGCCAGCGGTAAAGCGCGACCACGCGCTGGCGCAAAATCGCCTGCCGCTCTGCCAGTGCGCGATCAATCTCATCGGCTTCGGCCTTTTTAGCGGCTAATTCGTGGGAAATCGAAGACAGCTTGGCATTGGCGGCGTGCAGCTCGCGGTTGCGCTTGTCGAGATCGCTCGCGATCTTGCCCAGGGACTGCAGCACCGAGCCTTCTTTGAGCTTAAGTTCGGCGAGTCCCTTTTTTTCGCTGTCAATTTTTTTCTGGATGCCTTCCAGGTCGCGACTGGGCGGAGCCGCGCCCATTGCCAATGGCGCGGCGAGCCACAAGGCGAGCAACCCGTTTAGACGGCGCGACCGGCGGCTTTCCACGTTCTGATAAATCTCCTGAGCGAAAACAGACTTCCGGCCGCCCCCAAAAGCCACCCGCTGGCGAGGACCAGGGCGATGCTCGCCGGATCTAAAAACTGCGGCCGCACGAGCGGCGCCAGAAAACCGGCGAGGGTTGGAAATTCGCTGCGCGCCAGCGCAAACAATCCCCAGAGCATGGCCACCGAGAGGGCGCCGCCCGCCAGTCCTTGAATCATCCCTTCGAGCACGAACGGCGCTTGAATCAACTCTTCCGAAGCACCCACCAACTGCATGATCTCGATCTCATCGCGGCGCGCCAGGAGCGCGAGCTTGACCGCGCTGCCGACGATGAAGAACGTGGCCAAGAACAGTAACCCGCCCAAGCTCCATTTGGCCCATTGCACCGCGAGTACGATCAGCCCCAGCCGTTCGACCCACTCCTGCGGATACTCGACGCTGGCGAACTCTTTCTCTCCTCTTAGACGCGCCGCCAGCTGTTCAACCACAGGGCTATCGCGATGCGCTAGCTTAAGCGAGATTTCCAGAGACGCCGGCAAGACATCCCGCGGCAAACCATCGAGCAAACCCGACTGCGCGCCCAGGGCCGCTTGAAAGTCGCTCCAGGCCTGCTCCCGGCTGATCGATCGCACTCGTTCCACTTCCGGCCATGCTTGCACCCGCGCGAGCAGCGCCGGCATTTCGTCGGCGCCGACGTTTTTGCTCAAATAGGCGGTAATCTGGATCTGTTCGCCCCAGCCTTTAAGCAAATGTTCGAGATTAATTTGCAGCAACATGAAGGCGCCGAAGACAAACAGCGTCACGGCCATGGTCGCGGCGGTCAAGAGATGACTCCAACGCAACTGCCAAAGACTGTTGGCCACCCGGCGCAGGACGAATCCCGAGAGCGCTGCCGTCACGCGCCGGCTCCAGCGGTTTCGGCGCGACGCAGGTCATCGACAAGCTCACCGCGCCGCAGAGAAATCACGCGAGCGCCGTAGCGGTCGACCATGCCGAGATCGTGGGTCGCGATCACGATAGTCGCGCCCTGATCGCGCGCCTTCAGCAACAGACTCATGGTTTCCTGCGCCGTATCGGCGTCGAGATTGCCGGTGGGCTCGTCCGCCAGGATTAACATCGGATCGTTGATCAACGCGCGAGCGATGGCGACTCGTTGTTGCTCGCCGGCGGAAAGCGTCAAGGGCTTGGCGTCGTAGCGCTCGTGCAAGCCCAACTCGCGGAGCAAGTGATAAGCTTGGGTCCGGCTGGCTTTTTTCGCCACGCCGATCACTTCAGCCGCCAAGGCGACGTTTTCTAGCACGGTCAATTCCGCGAGCAGCTTGAATTGCTGAAACACCAGGCCGAATCGACGGCGCAACGCCGCCACGCCTCGGCTCGGCAGCCGGGAAATGTTTTTACCGTCGATCAGGATCTGCCCCGCGCTCGGCTCTTCGTCGCGAAAAATCAGTTTGAGCAACGTCGACTTGCCGGCGCCACTGGCGCCGGCAAGAAACACCAACTCACCCTTTGGAATCGCCAAAGTAATATCGTTGAGCGCCCGCAAAGCCGGCCCGTAGGTTTTCGAAACATGGTGGAATTCAATCATCGAAACTGCAAATTCCGCAGTGAGATTGGTCACTTATTATGAAAAATAACTTGACATGAATAGGCGCGGTTGTTAGATTTGCCGAGCTTTAGGGTTGTCCCATTTATAAGAGACGCGGCAGCAACTTACAAGCCTGGGGGCGGTTAAGGGAGGCTACGCAAGCCATGCTGACAGCCATCGACAAGTTCCACATCGTCTTGATCAAACCCTCAAAGTACGACGATGACGGTTACGTCATCCGCTTCTGGAAAGGGGTCTTGCCGAGCAACACCCTCAACGTCCTGCACGGCCTGACCGAGGACGTAAGGGAACGACGAGTTTTTGGCACCCTGCCGATCGAAGTGACAACCTTCGATGAAACCGCCGAGCAAGTTCCCATCAAGAAGATTATTCGCTGGAGCAAACAGCCAGGAACAAACCTGTTAGTTTGTCTGGTTGGCGTGCAGACCAATCAGTTTCCCCGCGCCCTCGACATGGCGCGCCAGTTCAAAGCCCGAGGCATCGCGGTGATCATGGGCGGCTTTCACACCAGCGGCACGATCAACATGCTCGGCGACCAGGAGCCGGACATTCAGGAACTGTTTCACGAAGGCATCTGCGTGGTTTCCGGCGAAGTCGAAGGCAAGTGGGAAAGCATACTCGCCGATTATCTCCATGGCCGACTGAAGCCGCTGTACAGCTTCGCTCAAGACTTGCAGAGTCTGGTCGACATCGGTGATGCGCCGCTGCCGCGCGCCAGCTCGAAAACCATGGAGCACTTCGCCTACCCGAGCTTCGCCACGGCGGACACCTCGCGCGGTTGCCCGTTTTCTTGCAGCTTCTGCACGATCATCAACGTTCAAGGGCGCAAAATGCGCGAGCGTAGTCCCGCGAGCATCGCCGCCATGATGCGGCGCAATTATCTCGACCACGACCTGTCCTTTTATTTTTTCACCGACGATAATTTTGCCCGCAAGAAGCTTTGGCGCGAGACCTTCGAAGAGATCATCAAGCTGCGCGAGGAAGGCATGAATGTCACTTTCATGATGCAGGTTGACCTGGCGCGCAAGCCCAAGGACTTTGTCGCCTTGGCGGCCAAAGCCGGCTGCACCCAAGTCTTCATCGGCATGGAAAGTGTCAATCCGCAAAACTTGGCAGCCGAAGGCAAAAAACAAAACAAGGTCGAAGAGTACCGCGGCATCATCAAAGAATGGCACGACGCCGGCGTGTTGGTACACACCGGCTACATCATCGGTCTGCCATGGGACTCCAAGGAACAGGTCGCCGAAGACATGCGTTTTCTCAAAGACGAAGTCGAACCGGATCAAGCGTCGTTCTTCATGCTGACGCCGCTGCCCGGCTCTCACGATCACCGCGAGATGAAAAGACGCGGCGACTGGATGGACCCGGATTTCAACAAACGCGACTCCTTCCATGCGACAATCAATCATCCGCTCATGACGGCCGAGGAATGGACCGAGGCGTACGAAGATGCCTGGCAAACTTTTTACAGCAAAGAGAACATGATCAAGTCGCTGTCCAAATGGACCGACAATCCAAACAATTACTGGAATCTGATGGCGATCTTCTTCTGGTACAAAAACGCCGCGCTGATCGAAAAGCAGCACCCGATGGTCGCCGGCTTCTTCCGTTTGAAAGACCGCAAGACGCGCCGGACCGGCTACGCCGTCGAATCGATCCCGGCGCATTACTGGATGCGCGCCAAGGAGATTACCGCGCTGCTGATAACCTGGGCGAAGTTTCTAAAGGAGATGGAAGAGGTCTGGCTACAAACCCGCAAGAAAAGCGAGACCGAAGAGCGCTGGCTGGAACAAATCCAAACAACTCAATCCGATATCTGGCAGGCCCTGCGTATCGGCGAGATTCAGAACATTTATAATAACGCCAAAGACACCCTGCCCGAACGGGTCAAGAATCTGCTCGCGCCACTCGACGACCTGTCGTCGAGAATTCTCTACAGCCGCAGCGACTTAAATCGCTTCTTGAAGCAATGGGAACATCTACGCCAGAGCATCCAAGAACTCCGTCTGGTCGAATCGGAAACGGCGCGCAAATGGCTCGATGAGATGCAGCAAATCCAGAATAGCATCCGGCTCGGCGATCGCATTCACGAATGGCAGGAAACCTATGCCAAACTGCGCGATTCGCTGCCCTCCAAGGCACAGCTAAGCTTGCTCAAATACGACGCGATCAACGATCGCGTGGTCTATTCGCGCCAAGAACTCCAACGCATCTGGAGCGAGAGCCTGGGCAACCTGCGGCAACTAAAATTATGGGCGATTCGCCCGCTTCGCCTGAGCCGAGCCATGGCGCGAGATTTTTTCCTCACCACGTCCTTCGCCAACACTTTCCGGGAATTTTCCAAACTGGGTACGCATTGAACATGCTCGGCTCCCACCCGACGGGATTCCGGTTGGCACGACGACTCTCATCCGTCATTCCCGCGAAAGCGGAATCCATCTTATTTTCTGATTCCCTGCTGCTTCGCTCAGTGGATCAGCACGACTCGCTTGGCGAGATCGACCAGCTGTTCGCGAATCACCGCGGCATCGTCGGCATCGGGTGCCAGTTGTAAATAGCGCTCGAAATCGTCCTTCGCCTGACCGTAACATTCAAGCCGCGTATAGATAACGCCGCGATCGCGGGTATCGACCGCTGACCCCGGATCGAGAATCAGCAAGCGGTCCAAGACCGCCAAGGTTTTTGCCATGTCGTTGGCCTTGGCGTAGATCGCTTTGAGGTTGGTCAGCATGCGCGTCAAAATTTGTCGCTTCGTCACCGGCGCGAGAAATTCGCTACGGAAGCCGAGCTTGCCGCCGTACATTTGCCGGAGCATAGCGGTCAGCTCTTCTTCTGTTTTGATGTCACCCGAATTGAACGGGTCGATGACGATCTCGTTGCCATCGGCCTGAACCTGCACCATAAAGTGACCGGGAAACCCGACGCCATCGACGGTCAGTCCGACGCGTGCGGCGACTTCCATATAAAGCACCGAGAGCGTGATCGGAATGCCGGTCTTGCGTTCGACCACTTGGTTCAAAAAACTATTCTTGGGATCGTAATAGTCGTCGCGGTTGCCGCGAAAACCATGGCGCGCGAACAGCACGAAGTTGAGCGCCGCAATCGAACGAAACCCATCGGCATCCGCCCCGGCGCGCTCGGCGACTTCCAGCGCCAAATCATTAATCCGGCCGAGGTAAGCGGCAATATCCAACGCGGGATATTCGGGCAGCGCTAGGGTCAGCGCCGCGCGGCCGAGGTCGATTTGCTCTTCCGGTCGGTCGGCGGCCTGACGAAATTCAGAATAAGGATCGCTAGTCAATGTGCGGAATTTGGGGTTTTATGCTTCAGTGCGAATCACTGAGCAAGTGCCTAAATTTTTATTCACCACGAAGTTCACGAAGGTCGGCTCATTAATTCTCCGAACTTCGTGCTCTTCGCGCCTTCGTGGTGAATCGTCCTCTACCGCGGTTCGGCGATGACGTCGACCAAGTACGGCAACTGCTTCTCTTTCACATACTTCACGCCGCGCTCGATCGCCGGGCGCAGGTCGGCGGGATTAACTACCGGGCCCTCGCCGTTGACGCCGAACGATTTCGCCATCACGGCGAAGTCGATCGCCGGATCGTCGACATGGGTGCCGATGCCGGCGTTGCCCACATCGCGTTTGCGGAACTTGGCGACTTCGATGCCGTGCTCTTCGGAATTGTAGTACGACTGATTGTTGTGCATGACCATGAGCAAAGGAATGCGATGCTTCGCCGCCGTCCACAGCGCGCTCGAGGTCATCAGCATGTCGCCGTCGGACTGGATCGCCACGGCAAGCTTGCCGCTGCCCTTGAGCGCTAACGCCGCGCCGATCGCCGCGCCGGGACCATAGCCTAAACCGGCGCCGCCGCTGCCGCCGAGCGACTGATTCGCTTTGCTGAAGTCCCATAGCCGTCGCGTCCACCCATTCGACGTGCCGTTGACGCACACCCAATCCTCGCGCTTGATCGCTTCGCCGACTTCCAGCGCCAGCCACGCCGTGGAAATTTCTTTCTGCGAGCCTTTGGCCTGGGCGTCGGCGAGCCACTTGCCGCGCCGAGCCTTGTGTTTCTCGGCCAATTCTTTTTGCCGCGCTTCGATAACCGATTTTTTCTTGCTGTCGTTACCGACCAGCTCGCGACAAATACGGGTCAATTCCGGCACGGCGACGGAAGTATCGGCGCACATCGGAATGTCGATCGCCTGGAGCGCCTGAAAATCGTTGGCCCAAGAATGAACCAACATATCGTTCATCGAGATGCTGGCGATCTTCACGCCGGCGGAGGTAATGTACTCGCTCTCGCGGGTTTGCTTGCTCACCGTGGTCAAAGCGCCGAACAGATCGCCGACATCGAGCGCCAAGATAAAATCGGCTTTCTGAAGAATCTCGCGGGCACCGTCGGTGACGTCCAGTGGATGAACCGAAGGAAAATTGAAACGCGCGCCCTTGTCGACCACAGGAACCGCCAGCGACTCTGCCAATTCAATTAACGACGCCACCGCCTTGGGATTGCGCCCGAGCATATCGGCGACGATCAGCGGCGTCTGCGCGTTAACCAACGCCTCGGCTGCGCGCCTAAGCGCTTCCGGGTTCGCCTGCGCCGGCGCAGGCCTGGAGTGACGGCTCACGTCGGGCATGTCGACCATTGTCTTCACCGCGTCTTCTTGAATATCGGCGTCGTAGTTAATATAGACCGGCGCGGTCGGGTCGGTGGTGGCGATCCGATAGCCACGGATGAAAGAATCCGGCACGTCGGCCAGCGAGTAGGGTTGATCATCCCACTTGGTGTAATCGCGCACCTGATTGCCTTGCACCAACGCGGTGTGAATCCAGTCGATGCGCGGGCGGCGCCGCTTGGTGACCATCGGTCCGGTGCCGCCGAGCACCAGCATCGGCACGCGGTCGATGTAGGCGTTGAAGATCGCCATGCTGGCGTGCTGCAAACCGACCATGTTGTGGCAGATGGCGATCATCGGTTTGTTCTTCGCCTTGGCGTAGCCGTGGGCGATGGCGACCGAAATTTCTTCGTGATGGCAGAAGATCACTTCCGGCTTGTAGTTGCCGCCGTAGTTGACGATGGAATCATGGATGCCGCGGAACGTCGCGCCCGGGTTGAACGCGGTGTACTCGATGTCGTGCGCTTTCATTAAGTCAACGACGACATCGGAGCCGAATTCCGGCTGTTTCTTTTCTACTCTGGACATTACTTGAGCCCTCCCTAAATTTCTTGTTCCGCTCTCAATACCAGGAAACCCGTTCCGTGGCTAGGGGCTGGTTTAAGAATTCTTGCCCGCTGATGCCATCCGCAACAGCCCTCTTTGATAAAACAACTCCAAGGCCTCTTCCAGGTCTCCCTCGCGGCCGCCGCTGTCGGAAGTCTTGCCGGCGTTGAGCGCGGCGATAGCTTCGAGCACCTTTTGCGCCCCGGGCGCCATATAGGAATTCAAACCCTCCGCGTTGAAGGTACGCCTGAGTTCGTCCATTTCCTCGGCGCGCCGTCCGGCGTGAATGCGCAAGCCGACGATGCTGCCGGAAACTTTGTCCAACAAGCCCGGATAACTCTCTTCCCACTGTGCGCGTAGCTCACGGAGCAATCCATACTGCCGCGCCCCCATTAACAGCTCGCAGAAGAGTCCCTGTAAGCCCTTGGTCAGCCCGGCGTAGATGATTTTAAAGGCGGAAGCCTGAGTGGTGCCGGTGCCGAGAATCTTGGTCGGGATGCTAAACGCTTCGAGTGCCTGCAGACGAGCGGCGTCGGGGCCGGAAACGTAAACGGTCGTGCCTTTACCCATCTTGGAAGCCCCGCCGATGATGCATCCGTCGACGAAGTTCACGCCCGCCGGTTTAAGAATATCCGTAATCTCGCCGGCGCTCATCGGCGAGATCGCGTTGGCGTCGAGATATAAAAGATCCTTTCGGCCAACGGCCGCGACAGCCTCGGCAACCTTCGCCGCCACCTTCGGCGCCGCGAACGGCACGACGATGGAGACGATCAGCTCGGCTTGCTGCACCAGTTCGGCCATCGACGCCAGCGATTTCACGCCGGCGTTTTCCGCCCGCTTGCGGCTCACCTCGCCGCGGTCCTTGTCATAGGTCAGCACTTCGACGCCATGGCTCTTGAGCAGCTTGGCCCAATAAAACCCCATCTCGCCGATGCTCATGATGCCGATCTTTTGAAACGCCATATCTTGGTCTCCTAAAGTTAAATCACCATGCCGGGCTATTTCTCTATGTCACACACCCAGGTGTTTTTAAAGATTCATCGATGACCATCCAGGCAAAAAGTTGCAAACAAAACTGGAAGAATTTTGCGTCAAGCACTTCGACGCCGTACCGGGCCGACGAGCTTGAGCTATTTCGGCCGGAGATCAAGCGCCCACGGATAAGAAGTTCAAAGTCGCGTTTTAATTTTCCCTCGCGCGGCACACCACGAAATGAGTTGACTCTGGGGAGCCGTCTCAATCGTCGACCCGGCCCGCGAGACCACGATGCGCGCGTCGCTCGCCGGATGACCTAACGCGAGCAATACGGATATCGCCAGCATCGCGGTGCGGCCGACACCGCCCGCGCAGTGAATCAGCACGGCTTCACCGGACTGCAAGCGCTTGGCTATGCCGCCGGCAAGCGCCCAGAACCCATCCCAGTCCTCGGGTATGCCACGGTCTGGAATCTCGAAAGGAAGCACCGAACAGGGGACCGTACCGGCATCGAGCGCCCGCGCGTAGTCGGGGGATTTTTCGCGAAGCTCATCCTGTTCAACTAAACACACAATGGCGTGGACCGCTTCGTTCCTAACATGATGCCACACGCTCTCGATCGCTTCATAGCGGCCCGGCAGGCTATGCAGCAGCAGTCTCCCAGGAACCGCCGCGGGAAGATCGACAGGACGAAACATCTTAATCTCTCTGATGTAAAACCATCTGATCGTTGCTCTTAAGAAGGATTATCTCAGCGTTATCACTCGGCGCTATGAGCATGCAATGAAAAAACTAAAAACGAGGGTGGAAACCGAAAGATTGTAATGATTCTCATGTGGACCCCAAATCTGCCCCCGCAAGAAAGTGGGTTTGATTGTCGATAACTTAGGGCAGCTTATTTCTAGCAAGGCACCCGAATAATGCCGGCATCTCGTCGAAGTGACGATCAAAAGCAAAGGCGTGGGTGATACCGCGTCTTTCCATAACGGCGAAGCTCGTGCAGTCAACAAAGCTAAACAAGTGATCCGATTATTCCCGAAAGACCTGCAGAGCCTTTTGAAGATCGGCTGCCGCAACATTTTACAGGACGGCGGATGATTATCTCAGGATGGACGACGCGACCCGCACCGCCAGCCGGTGGCCACGTGCTGTTTTGTCGCGCATCCGAATTAGAGTCGCGGTTTCCGCCAAGACATAGTCCGTCGTGATCAACGGCTCGCGGCGCCGCTCGAGCCATTGCATAGCCGTTTCATGATCTGGATCATTCCCCACAGCCACGGCAAACCACGCGCCGGTATCAATGAAGATCACAAATCTTTCCTGGACAAGACGGCGTCGTGTTCTCGTCCCGAGAATCCTTCCTTTAGCTGCTGCCGGCCCACTTCTTGATGGCAGAAATTCGTTTTTTAGCCATCAGCTCTAGGTTGCGGCCAGTTGCCGTCGCTTGCCGTTGGATTTTTTTAGCGAACCGATGAACTGCTTAACTTCCTTCAAGGAATCCTGCGGCAATCCTTCCAGTGCGCGTAATATTTCCGGCTTGCCCGCCATAAGCACCTCTAATAAGCGGAGCATTTCGCGTACGGGGTATTAACCCCGCACGCGACCAAAGGGGATGCCCGTCCCCTTTGGATTCCCCATTTAATTGGTGCCCGCAGCAAGCTGCGGGGAATTATTAGATAAAAACCTTTTCCACAACCGCTTAAGTAATAACGCTTCCTTGTGCTTTCAATCTTGGTATTTTGTCCAATCTGGTCCAAGAGACCGTCTGTTGCAGCGCGGTTGCTAGGGGGATTTCCGCTGCAAATATACCAGTGACGGCTAGGTGAAACCAACTGCCCCATGGGTGCCTACACCGGTGTTGGCACGCTCGGAGTGTTCACCAAAATCGCCCGTTCAGCGAAAGGGAACAGGTTAAATTAGTGAACCCCAAGTTCTATTTTGGGTGCCATTTGCACCCGCTGGACCTAAGTTTTTGCGGGTTAAAGATTATGAGCGTGGAGCGGTCTGGCAGCCGACGATTGTTAACAGAGCAAGGCCATGCCCCATGAACGCAGGCACGGCGATGCTTTTTTTGATGGAGCTATGATGTCCCAGTAAGCGGGTCGAAGCGTCAAAGAACCATGCGATAGATCACCGGTCATCGTTCTTGGAGATAACGCCATCGGATGCGTTGACGACGAGCGTGATGACATAGGCGGCAAGTACGATCAGAGCAGGACCCCACTCGCGTCTGGCGAAGAGACCAAGACTCAATAAGAGCATAAGATGCGTCAGTAACGTGTGTAGAGACGCTCGCAGATTAGATATCCTGGTTTCGGCAGTCTGAGAGCCGATCAGGTAATCCGTTTGGGCCCCCTCCTCTTGTAATCTAGCCATAGTTTTTGCTCCTCCGTTGAATAGGAACACTGAGCAAGCATCGTGCCCCACTTGATCGACCTTGGTTGTCCTGGGATTACCACGGAATCAGCTTCAGTCGTGCTCTACCTTGTCAAAGTCTGGCAGGTTGCCAGGACATGACAATGGTGTGGCAAGCTGCTTAACCTTCCACTGGCGCGCTAGAGTCGGGCGCATCGTATTGGGGGTTATTCACTCTGCAATGTTTCAATGCCTGCCCCGAAATCTGACCCGCAGCGAAATGGCTGGCCGCAATGGAACGAAATCACTGGCCGAATAGAGCGAATTACCCAATCAAGGCAAAATCACGCCGTAAATCTCTTCATACTGAAATTACTGATGTCGATTTTACTTTTTCCCGCGAGGAGCAATTCGCTAATAACTTCGCCGATAGCGGCAGAGTGTTTGAATCCGTGACCCGAACAAGGCGAAGCAACAATTATTTGATCATTTCCAGGCAAAAAGTCGATCACGAAATTTGCATCCGGGGTCGTCGTATAAAGACAACTTACTGTGGCATCACACTGACTAGAAAGCCCGGGCAACCGACCACGTATATATTCCGCGTACATGGTTTGTTTTTCTTCCTCGCTGACCGCCCGATCCACGTGATCCGGCGTTGTGTCCGCGGTGTATTGTTCGCTTGCCATCTTAATGGTCCTTCCATCGAGAGTGGGGAACCCATAGAAGCCAAAATGTTCACCTTTTTCAAAGATCCAAATGAAAATTGGAAACCTTCCAAGTGCAAATGTTGATCCAAAATCGTCCTTGATCCCAAACCAGTACATGACCTGCCGATAAACTTTGAAAAATTGCCCGTACTCAGGCGGCAAAAACTGCGCTAGCCATGGCCCGGCGGCAACAACGAGTTTTTCAGTCTGGTAAATCGCGCGGTCGGTTTTTACCCTGACTCCAGAGTTTCCCTTGGGAGTAATGGAAATAACCTTTTCATTCATTTGAATAGTTGCGCCGTATTTCCTAGCAAGACGCAATTGCACCTCGATGCATGACTCTGGTCGTAAATATCCAGCGTCGTATTCAAAATATCCCCGCTCGTTTGTAACCGCGAACTGCGGCAAACGCTGCCTTATATCTTGCGGTTCAAGAAGCTCATGACGGATATTGAATTTGTTCGCGCAACTGATCGTTTGGTCCAAGAAGTTGCGACGACCGTGCATGACAGCCTCGCTTTGTCGAGTTTCTAGAATAAGACCTCCCGTGGTCGTAAGCAGCTCTTGTTCGGTCTCTCTTTCGATCTCGCGCCAGAGTTCATAGGAACGGAGCACTAAAGGCACATATTCTTCGCCCTCGCCGATGGCTTTGCGAATGATACGACTTTCGCCATGGGTTGAACCGTAATGGTGAGGCGAGGAATATTGATCTATGCCCAAAACCTTTCCGCCACGCTTGGCTAACTGATAAACGGTCGCACTCCCCATGGCGCCTAAACCAAGCACAATCGTAGCGAATTGACTATTCATGGTCATTTTATTTTATCAAATAGTATGGGCGGTGGGCAGACAATTGCCGCCTCCGGCAAGTTTTCAATCCTTTTGACCGATAGCCACTCAGCTACGCTCTATGTATTTGGCAAAAATAAACGGAGCATTTCGCGTACGGGGTATTAACCCCGCACGCGACCCAAGGGGATGCTCGTCCCCTTTGGATTCCCCATTTAATTGGTCCCCGCAGCAAGCTGCGGGGAATTATTAGATTAAAACGAAGTCGCAGGTCACAATGCCAGCGGCGCTAATGGAACAGGTTGGCTTAAGGCCGGGAGATTATTTAGAGTTCGTTCTGGAGACTGACCCAATGACTCTCGATGCCAAGAAAATTGTCGATTCCCGGCAGTTACCAAGTGAGGAACCGGAGATAGGTTCAGGATGATCCCATATCCATAAACGTGTAGAGAAAAGCCTAGAAAAAAGGATGAAAATCCAAAGATTGTCATGATTGGAATGTCGGAACCCGCATCCCGCGTCTTAAACGATTTGAACGGAGCAAAGCGGTTGAACGTCTTGAACGAATTGAACGCGTTGTAGCTTTAAAAGCGGCTCTCTACTCCTGCGTCATCTTTCTCAGCGCATCCCGCACTGGCCCTGTGGCGGCGCGGAAAACGGCGGCGTTGACTTTCTCAGCGTCATCGCCGACGAAACTCACCAACTGGAAGCGCAACGCGCGCTCCGACTCCGATTTGAACTCGGCGTTATCAAAAGTATCGCGGAAACCTTTGCGCAGTATGTCGATTAGCATAGCCGGCGTTTTCGGAGGAGCGAGGACGAATCTTCCCATGCTGCGTACAGCCCCGGAAATCTTAAAGGCCTCCGCAAGAGGTCCTGAAGGCTCGGCACCTTTGACCGCTTTAAAAAACTCCCGGAAAGTAGGCAGCTCGGCGCGCGGATCGCGAACAATGTCCCCATCGGGTCCGGCCAGGCCGTCCTGATAGAGCGGCACGACAACCCCTTCTTTGGCCAACTGGGCGCCACCCTGGGTATATCCGGTCAGACCCTCCGAGGTGTAATTGATCTCGCCGCGTTGGACCGCCACGCGCAGATCGGACTCTCCGGCATATCCCGTCACATAACGGTACGGCACACCCAGCAGCTCAAGGGCCAAGCGCAGCGCCAGGTCTTTGTTGCTCTCGCGGGTAAAACCGCCGATGGTGATGGGCTTTAAGGGTTTGAGAATATCCGCGGCGCGCTTCACTCCGGTATCGGCGCCGATGTAGACAACCGAGGTTTCGCCGACTCCAGCGATCATGGGCATTTGATTGAGGTCAAAGCGGACGCCCGAGCCGCCCAGAATCTGCGGCAGGTATCCGCCGGAGAAAACGCCGACGGTCAAGCCATCGGGTTTGGCAACCTCGTAGACGTAGTTGGCGCCAACGTTGCCGCCGCCGCCGGGCATGTTCTGAACCGCAACCGTCGGATTCCCGGCAATATGCTTGGACAGGTGCTTGGCAACAAGCCTGGCAACAACATCGGTCGCCCCTCCGGCAGGGAAGTTGACAAGCAGGCGAATGGACTTCCCTTTATAGAACGGCTCCTGCGCAAGCACAGAATGAAGCGGCATCAACAAGTTGTAACCGAGCACCGTGGCTAAAAAGAACCGGCAGCTTTGACGAGCCATTTTACTTTCTCCTTTTAAGCTCAAGCGACGGCATGTTCCTGCGGCCGCGCCATTCTACGGTTGCTAGATTTTTCTCTCATTCTTTCTGCCAGCCGCCTGCTTGTGACCGAGCCCCAATGACTCATCAAAAGGCCATAGGAGAAATCGAGCGCACATATTCTTATCTCTGCGCGCAGGTGGCGCACAATAACGGACAACAACACTCGGGCGCCCGTTCTATGACGCCAGAGTGCATCGGTCTCAGGCTATTTGTCAATTGCCGTGGGTCCCGGAATTTGGCTGTTCGTTGGTCGGCGGTTTGCGCGTTGAGTGGATCAAGACGCGGCCAAAAAACAAACGTTCTCTGAGCCGTTACTCGCCATACATTACGCTGGTTTGACCGTACGCCGCAGGACGAGAAAAAAAAGCGGAAATCAAAAGACTGTAATGATTGGAAACGCCGTAGCTGATCTTCATGTCAGACCCTGGATCCTGCTTGTGTCTACCCCACCCATCTATGACGGCCAGCACCCGGTTTCTATCTGGACAGTTATTTCCACCCAGCTGGCTCGTAGCCTTTTTCGCGCAGGCAGCGGTCGACGAATTGCTGATTGAATGGATCCGGCGGTTTAGATCCGAACAACCATTGCAAAAGCGCATGCATAAGGCTCGCGACTACGCCGCCAACTGCGCCCGCTGCGGCACCCTGAGCAGCTTGACCAACGACTGCGCCTCCGGCACCACCTGCAGCCGCGCCCACAACACTGCTCGTCGCCGCACCAGCGACCACCTCTTTAGAAGTCTCCCGACCTTCGGTTGATGCTGCTTCTGCCCGCGCTATACACTCGTCGATGTCCCGCTCCCCGACATCAGGTCCCACACGCATTAATTGCGCATTGGACGAGAGCACCGGTCTCTGACTCGCACATGCATAGATCACGACTAAGAGCGATGAAATCGTCGCAATCTGCCGAATCGTTTTCTTCATAGCCTAAAAATTGCCGGTCACCATTGTTTATACCGGTCAACCGGATTGCTCCGTAGCGCAAATACGGTCACCCATTTCTCGCCCCATTTCTCATTCCTTGACGCCCGTGGGAATGCGAGAACAACGTACTTTCGGATTTGCCCTCAACGAACCGGCAGCATCGAAGTCGCCACATCCCGGATCGGCGCTCAGGAAATATTAATCGAAAGTGGGGCGGATGCCAAGAATTTAAATAAGCGTGCTCGCGCTGCGCCGACCGGATGGCGTTTTCCACCCTGCCTGAGGAGTCTTCCGCCAGGCCGGCATTTTTCAATCCTTTGATTGTGGGTTCGGTAAAGTTTTTATCAGGGATTCGTTCTGCTCAATTGCGCTGAGCACCAACCCATTGGGCGCGTGATTCACACGAAAAAGATTCTTGTTTTTATGGTGCCCGGAGCCGGACTCGAACCGGCACAGACCTTTCGGTCCGAGGGATTTTAAGGCCGAGTCTACGTTCATTTAGCAATATCAACGGAATGCTAACGGATGAAAAAATCAAGGTTCTTGGACTCGCGTGTGCGCTGATGGGGAGAGCAGCAAGTAGTCCGTCGTGCGGCATCTCAGCGCTCCTCGTGTCAGTTTTCCCAGCCACCGACCCGTGCTCAGCAGGTAACCATTGAGTACACTGACCCGTGATATTACCCTTACCCAATTCATGGTTGTGCAAAATTTGCTTCGTCGATCGACGAATCGTTAACGAATCTCACTTATTTACAGGAATATCAATATTCCTGGGAGCTATAATCAAAAAGTGTGGAAATAGAAAATAGGTAGGCGTACCCTTTCGCAAACCAAAAACGAAAGGCTGCCTGGTGGAACAGGCAGGGAAAGGATACGCCGAATGAAAGAAAAACATATTGAGGGAAATGAAGCAAAGGAAAACTGCT
>Ga0105252_10000243_pt1 | contig 43345 bp, 61 predicted proteins | sample EasRivMeERMZT100_FD_89675 | JGI IMG/M metagenome (GOLD analysis project Ga0105252, IMG submission 89675) | Soil microbial communities from meander-bound floodplain in the East River, Colorado, USA - East River MetaG ERMZT100 | ecosystem: Environmental > Terrestrial > Soil > Floodplain | place... | reverse complement strand
CCCTAGGCCGGGCTGCGAAGCACTCTGCCTATTTTACCCCCCCTCCAAAAACTCTCACTTATGCTTGACGACGTGGCAATAAAAAAGGACCAGGGGCAAGTTTGCCCCCAGTCCTCCGTACAGTCAATGTGGATCAACCTTGACTATCAAGTCGTAGCTGTTGATGTTGTTACAGTCAGTTCCAGGGTCTAGTCCATCGACAGCGATATTGAAGCGAGTGGGCGGGACGTAATTGGTAGGTTTCCCAGCGTCACCGTAGTCAGCAGAGCGAGGAACGTTAGCGAAGGTAGGCATGAGGGTACCGTTAGAGAAGGCAGAACCAGAGGGAGGCCAGACAGAGAGGAGGGTGTTGTTACCCGTGCATTTGGAAGCCATCTCGATACGCACACGGGAGGCAGGAGAGGTGGTAGTAGCTTTGTAGCAGGGATTGCTACGTTTCCCTCCTTCTACTTTGAGGGTTTTGGTCTGCCACACACCAGGGCCTACGTAGAAAGAGGACGAGATTAGTTCTGTATGGGAGGAGCAGTTAGCGACGGGAGGGGAAGGAGGGGTAGGTTGAGGGCCAGGAGGGGGAGTAGGTTGAGGGAGAGGAGGAGGGGTAGGTTGTGGAGCACCACCAGTAGCCACAAGGTAACCGGAGGCATTCTGGTAACCGGAGACATTCAGTTGGTAGGGGATCGAGGAGTAGGTCGATACGCTCTTGGTACTCTTTGTTCGAGGCCACTGGGAACAGCCAGAGAGGAGGGCAATCAGACCTCCTGCAGAGAAGGCAAGAAGGCCAAGGACAAGGAAGGTTTTAGGTTTCATTTAGTTCTCCCTTTTCGTGACGGTCCTCCGTCTCGGGTGTCTTTCGCTCGTGGGGCATTCGTAAGTCGGGCTCGAAAGGCTTCACCGTGCTCACAGAAGGATTCGTACTCGTAGTCTGACGGCACTCTGGGCAGAGAGGCATCAGAGATATCCCTCCCATGTTTGTCTGATCTGGAATCCATAGGATCTGGTAAAGGACGGCGTTTTCTTGCAAGCAAGTCTCGCACTTCACTTCTCCAACACCTCTTCTATGGCGTGTTCTACGCAACCAACGGACTTACAGCAACCCCATTCGGTAAGTATACGACGTATCACACAGGAAGGAACGAGGGCAAATTTGCCCGTCTCGATCATCTGCAACAGAGTATCAGTGTTTAGGAGATGCTCATGACCTTCGTTGCATAGGAAGACCCATCTATCGTTCTTCAGCACTACTACTTTGTCTTTACTTTTTTTTGCCGTAGGCAGAAAGACTAGATCACCCATTACCTACTCATAGCAGAAAACCCCCTTACCTCATAAGAAGTAAGGGGGTTTTACAGTTTCGCCGTAGGTCTTTAGGACCCAGGGGTTTCAGGGAGATCGGGCCTAGGAAGCTCAGGAACTGTAGGGCTCAGAATCCGATCTACCTCTGAAGAGGGAATAAGGACTCTACCCCTCTTCTGGCTCCCGAATCTCACAGTCTTCAGTTGGCCACTTCTAGCCATCTGATAGACCAATGCCCTACTAACGCCTGCAGCTTCTGCTAGGTCATTAACGCTCAAACACCTCTTTGTCTCTGCCATACCCTAGTTCCTACATCTAAACGTCTGAGAGGTCAAGAGACATCTACAGATCTACACGCCGCTAACAAGACCTATCTCAGACTCCTCTTCCATCAACTGGTAACCAGGGTATCAGTGTATACCAGAGTACCTATAGGTATCTTATGGGAGCCCTTAAAAAAGAAAAAACCGGAAAAAAAGAAAAAATGGCAATGTCGCGAAAGAGCGCGTTTACCAAGGTATCGTCGTCTCCCGTCGCGCGGCTGTGCCGCACGCGAGCGCTAAATCGCGCTCGCTCGGAGGCGACCGACTCCTAAGTCTTATACCCCTTAAAAAAAACTGTCAACTTTTCTTAGGTTTGGGAAAGCCAGTAAAAACAAGGACTTGTAAAACCTGTAATATATTTATTTTCTAAGCAGCAGAAGGAACGTATAGATAGTTCCTACGGTTAACACCTTCTACCCTAGTTGAGAGGAAGACCTTGTTGTCGTTCAGAAGCTCCTTGATGATGTCTTGTATCCTCTTCTTGCTCAAACCTTGGTAGATTACGAAATTGTCTACCACAGCTTCATAGATACAGGGGCCTTCTGCCAGCTTGAGGAGGATAAGGTTCCTTACCTCTTCATCGACGTTTCCTACCTCTACGAAGGTAAGAGCGCCTCCTTCGACCCTTCGTAGGACGTAACCTACATCTGTGGTAGGGCCGTAGTTCGACTTGAGGATCTTCAGCCGCACGTACTTCTGAGTAGGGTCTAGCATCATCTTCTCAGCTTCGACCCTCGATACCCCCTCGAGCCCCATAGCCTGACGGGCAAGGTCTTTCAGTACGTGAGAACCAGAGCCAGAGTGTACCGTCATCTTCTCGTCCTGATGGGGCTTTCTGGTATGGTGCCCTATCAGAAGAGAACACGCCGATAGGTGAGCTACCTTGGATAGAACAGACATGACCTTAGCAGCATCTACCTGCTTGTTTACGTCTGTACCCTTCGGCATGACCTTGAAGAAAGGGTCGATAATCACAAGATCCTGATTCAAACAGAGGTTGGAGAGTTGCTCTTCTTCCACGAAGAAATCCGTATCTGTAGAGAGATCGACGTAGGTGAAATTCTTTTCCAGCAGTTCGAGGCGTTCTTTGCCTGGACCCTGCGGCCACCTGGCGTAGACTGCGGCTTTTACTCTGCGCCGCATTTCATTTTCAGCATCCTCGCAGTTGGATATAAGTATGCGGGCTGGGGCAGGAACGTCCCAGGGACCGAATGGTTCCCCCAAGGCCAGGGATACACAAAGGCTCATCGACAGGTGACCCTTACCCACGCCGCCCTCTCCTATGAGAAGGGTGACCTCTTCCGCTGGAAGGCAATGCCTGACTAGCCACTTCACCGGGGGCGGATCTGCCCCGAAGAGTCCCGAGCCGGTAATCCGAGTAAACCGGCTATCTGGAGCCTTAGCTGCGATCACGAAGTCCGACTCCAGAATCGTAACCAGTTCGGGCTTGGAGCGAGGGTCTTTCGACCATTCCCAGGCGTCTACGGCGTCCAGAAGGGCCGAGTAGTAGGCGGCCATATCTGGCTCCCGAGACTTGAGCTGAAACCACTTCTGACGGTAGCCTGCTACTACTTCTGGGGGCTGAGCGAAGTCATCGACACCGAAGTAAGAAGCAAGCTTCTTCCAATCGGGGGTCAATTGGCTCTCCGTACGGTGATCGAGTCTCCGTAACGCAGGCTCATGTTGTAGTAGGTCTTAGCTGCCTTCTCCGCTTCCGCTTTGTTCGGGAACAGGTGGGTTATCAGGTTCGATCCGTTTCTTCTCGTAATGGCGAACTCGTGCGGCAGTAAGTCGCTTTCGATGTTCTTTACGTGCTTTCTCGCGTTCATATCGCATCCTTGCCATCGCTACGATGGTTTCCTGCATCAGGCGTCCGAAGGCTTTGGACACCCATACGCCGTGTCTAGGCACGAAAAACTTCCCGTACCCAAACAGCCACTTCTTGATGACGATAAGCTCGTCAAGGTTGCAACTAAGAACAGCCATGAGGTAAGAGTCATCGTCAGGAAGGTCATAGGAACCAGAGACAACCCCCCTACTCCAGATGACGCACAGCAGGTCAATCAACGCTCCACGCATGTACCGGGGCAACATTCGTACTTCGGGGCAGGTTATCCACCCCATCGGACACACAACGAAGAAGTTAGGATCTGTAAGCTTAGTGCTAAGCCCCTTCTTCCAGGCAGCAGGAGGCAAGTGAATGTGTTTCATGCCTGGAATGCGACTACGATGCGTTAATGTAACCTTTTTCCCATTCATTGTTGCATCCTACTCCATATCAACAAGGAGGTCAAGAAATGTCTTCTGAGACACCAGAAAAACTTGAGGAGACACCGGGCAAACTTGCCCAGATTCCAGAGAAGGACATCCTGGCTATCAAAACGGCTCTAGGTGTGCTAATCCTCGTTCTTACCGGCAAGAGCATTAGCGTTGACCTAATCAAGCTGATGGCAGACCTGGGGCTCAACTTCAAAGAGGAGTCAGTAGTGCTTCCTCCTACAAGAATTGCCCTAGCGAACAGGTAAATGGCTAGGAAAAAGGACATCTCCGCGATAACCCAGCTCAAGGATGAGGAGCTAGACCAGCTCATCCGAAAGGGCATGGAGAAGCAGCAGGCCACGAAGAAGCGGAATGCTTACATGGCCTTCGCTCCGATGGGCTATCAGGAGCGGTGGTTTGCCAGCACGAAGAAGATGCTGATTCTCCTGGCTGGGAACCAGACAGGGAAGACGACATGCGGAGCGATCAGAACGATCAAAGCATGCGTAGGGTACTGGCCTTTCTCGATTGGAGGCGAAGCGAAGCCAGAGTTTCAGGATCTCCGAGGGATAAGGTGCCTAGTCGCTGGGGAGTCCTACTCGACCTCGATTCCAAGCGCCATCCTGCCGAAGCTGAAAGAGTTTATCAGCGCAGAGATGCTGCTCGGGCCTCCAAAGAAGCATGGCTCTACTGGCATGGAGTCGGTGTTCAAGTTCGTCACTGGGGCAGAGTTGCACGTAATGAGCTACGAGCAGGGCTCAGACGCCTACGAGGGCTCCCTGTGGAACCACGTATGGCTAGACGAACCTCCTCCAGAGTCGGTATTCAACGCGATACGCAGAGGAACGCTCGCAACCAACGGAAACATCGTTATCACGGCAACGCCTCTGAAGGAGCCGTGGATGTATGACAACCTCTGTATACCCGCGCTCGATCCTAGAAGTGCTCTATACGGAACTGCAGACATCGAACGGTGTAACATTCACGACAATTGCATGGAGTGCAATAACGGCGCTCTTCCTCATAGGGAGATTATGGCATATCTGGAGACGCTCTCCCCCAAGGAACGTGCAGCCAGAGAGAAAGGGGAGTTCTCCGACCTCTCAGGACTCGAATTCACGGAGTACAACGAGGTAATTCACGTCGTGGACGACTTCATATGAGCAAAAACGGCAAAAAGGAGGGATTTACCCGCCAAGAGCTAGCAGGAGTACGAGAAGCAGAGCCAGCATCCATCAGAAAACGCACACTTCTCCCAAATGAGCCCTGGAAACTGTTCGAAAACTTCTGCCACATCATCCAAAAGCAGGATATAGAGGTCATTACAGGGCAAATTGCGATGCGTCCTGATGGAGAGCGAGCTGTCGTCTACATGCGCCTGAAAAAGAAGATAACAGGGGCAGATCGGACGTTTTCGGCGGTGGGTGAGCCCCGAAAGCTCCAAGAGATGGTAGACGAGGTGATGAGAAACGTCATCACATGGATGGAAAACTAGTGATTCCTAACGGCCAGGCCAAGGAATGGCCCTATGTCGAGGTCATCGACCCGAGTTATAAGCGAGGACTCCATGTTATCTGGGCGAAAATTGACCCTCAAGACTACTTCTACATCGTCCGAGCCCGAAACATCGAGGACGGACCCTTCTCTACCATGTGCCGAGACATACAGTTGGAACGTCGATCCCTCGGCCATGAGCCCGAACTTGCTATCATGGATGCGCGGGGAGGACGACTTACTGTCAACAAGGACCTTGAGCAGGATTGGTTTGATAGATTTAGAGACTATGGGCTTCACTATCAGCCCTCGGTGGAGACGGACCTAAAGAAGCTCCACGACTGGCTGAAGCCGGTCTACGACCCGAGGCACGATAAAGCCCTACCGAAGCTGAGAATATGTCGAAGCGTCGCCAATATGGAAAAAGGGCCAGTATGGGCCATCAAGAGGTTTACGTGGAACCCGTTGGACAGCCGGACGAAGCAGTACGAGCAAGCAGGGAAGGACTGGATCGACGTAATGCGCTACCTGGCCGGATATCCGGGCCTCAAGTACGATCGGTTCCGCCAGCCCGAGGAGCTGATGATGAGCCCGCAGTCGATAGCGAGCAGCTACGCGCGGCCTCAGATCAACATGCATCAGCACCATTTCAGCGACAGGATGGTGGGCCGCAGGCAGCCATTCCACCCGTACGGCCAGAAATACCGCCCGAGGTGATTCAGGCTTTCGAGAACCTACAGGCCGAGGTTGCGTTTCTCCGCGACATCGTGAATAACCCGGAGAAGGTCAGGGATCTGGCCGAGCGGCACGGCTTATTCAAGGTTCACCAGCAAACCTTTAATTTGGATCAGGCTGTTGAGATAGGCTTAGCAGTAGCCAAGGTACTAGGAAACACAGTACCGATGATTCAGCCTACCCCAGTTGCAGAGCAACCACGGGCAAGTTTGCCCGCAGGGTCTAGGATCGCTCCAGAGGAGCACCAGCCCCTCCGAGCCCCGCCCCCTGGCAACCTCGGACCGCTAGAGGCAGCCTTGCGTAGAGGTTATACCGGATGATCCCGTTTGCCGACGACATCACCGGGATGCCGGGTCTGGACGCATCCATCACGAACCCGTTTCCGCAGCCTACGTGGATGCAGAACCAGATGTCGCCGGAGCTGGCGGGGGTAGTCGACTACGAAGCAGGCAGCGCCCTCTCCAAGGACGACATCATCAGGCAGATCAACGAGGCCAGGGACGAAGCGTATAACGCCAGGCAGACCAAAGAAGACGAGTGGAAGCTCTACATAGACCTGTACAACAACGTACAGGACTTCTCCCAGAAGGCTGACTGGCAAGCTAAGATCTTCATTCCTGAGATCTTCAACAAGGTCGAGCGGGCCAAGAACATGATTGAAGGGGCGCTCTTAAGTGCGCCGGAGTGGTTTACGCTAGAGCAGCTCCCTAAGTTCGATCCTAACACCCAGAACGTAACCTTTATCGAGAAGGTACTGAGATACGAACTCGAAAAGGCCAAGTTCATCGACGAGTATACCAAGTGCCTGGAGGAGGCTTTCATTCTCGGCACGTCCTACCTGAAGATCTGGTGGGACGAGTGGATTGAGCGGAAGCCCCAGGTAACGCAAGTGCCCGTGGGTATGGACCCCATGACTGGGATGCCATTCATGGACCCGATGACGGGCATGCCCATGATGCAGCCGGTAGTCTCGTCCCAGCCCAAGAAGACTTCAGGGCTTAGGGTTAAGCATACCCCTGCCTGGGCGATGTTTCCCGACCCCTTCGCGTCCAACTTCTATGAGGGGCGCTATGTTGTGGAAGAGTGTGCGGTGGATCGGGACTACATCGAGGAGGGTGTACGCACGGGTATGTTCGATTCCGCAGAGGATATCGGACCCCCTGTCTCTTGGGAACTCGAAATCGAGTACGGGCAGCGTGACACACGTATGGACCGAAACGCTTCACGTACCACACGGAAGCGAGATCTACTCCGTATCTATCACGGGAACTTCTACTCTCACGATGGTAAGCTTGCTCTGCAGAACTGGCGAGCGATTGTCTGCAACAACAGAGCACTCCTCGCCTTTGGTCCCAATACAATTTACACTGGAAAATGGCCATATATCTCTTGCACGCCTATTCCGGTGCGAGGGACAAGCCTCGGCCGGTCGCTGGTATATGCGGCGGCCCCCATCCAGTACGAGCTGAACAATCTATGCAACCTGATGATAGACAGTACAGCGTACTCTGTCTTGCCTGCTGCTATCAAGGATGCGGACAAGTCGGACTCTCCTGTCAACATCACTACGATTACCCCTGGAACGGTGTACAACGGGCGGGAGGGGATGCTGATTCCCCTGAAGATCACCAGCGCCCCGAACGACGCCTGGCCGATGATCCAGTGGCTAGAGAGCAAGATCGACGACAGCACTGGCATCAACGAGTTCATGGAGGGGACGCCCACCACAAAAGGGCGACCTACCGCTTACGAGATTCGAGCGAAGACAGGAGTCGGGCAGGAGCAGATCAACAACCTAGCCAAGGATCTCGAACGGCGAGACTTGGAACCAGCGGTACAGTTGGTGTACGACCTGACGCTGCAGTTCCTGTCCGACTTCTCTGATCCTGAGCTTCAGGCGATCGTGCAGCAGGAGATGGGTCCACAGGCTCTGATGGACCCGATGACGCGATACTCGATGCTGGACGCCACGTTCAAGGTGAGAGCGCGTGGCATCAGCATGGTCCTTACCCGCGAGGAGCAGAGCCAGAAGCTGATGGAGCTTAGCCAGATGGGCATGAGCATCGGCCTACCTCCGGCGAACATGCTCCAGATCTTCTACAAGACGGCACAGAGCATGGGTGTAGACCCGAGAGAGCTAGGCTACCCAGAGACGCAGCAAGAGCTACAGATGATGCTGATGCAGATGCAGGCACAACAGGCTGCGGGGGGAGCCGGGGCCGGTCCGGGTGGTAAGCCAGAGGCGGCTAACTCGGGAGGCCCACAGCCCAACGGTGCCCCCTCGCAGCCCCCTTCGGCGGAGCAGAACATTGGACAAGTTGAAGGCTCTGGCGGCTACTAGGATTATAGCGAGTTTAGCAGGTTTAGCCCTTTGGGCTAAACTCGCTAATGCTCAGTCTCCTGACAACAGCAGGGGCTATCCAGACGAGGTACAGGAGTTCCAGGGGCAGTATCCGGCTGGAAGGACGGTTACGTGCGGAACCGGAAGTACGCTGATCTCGACCGGAAACAGTTGGAACAGCATCACTTTCCGAAGCAAAAACACGACAAACACGGTCTACGTCTGCTTAACCCGGTACCTCGGCGAGGGCCAAAACCCGTCGACCTGTTCGGCTTCAGCCGCCTTTGCCATGCTGGACGCATCACTCCCTGCCTATACTGCCGACAGGGCGCTGTATAGGGTAGGGTTTACCTGCATAGCGTCTTCAAGCACGGACATCGTGATCCACGAGGAGAAGTAGATGCCGACCTTTGCCGGTAGCTCAGACTCGTTTTACAGCCTCAGCCTCTACAGTGACGTATTCAAGGAGGTTGAGACTGATCTTTCTTTTGCTGCATCCAACGTGACGGTAAACCTCTGGACTCCAGCCGTAGGTAAGAAGTTCATCCTGAAGGGCTGCAACCTACGGATGGTGGTCACGACGGTTTACGCTGGGGCTACGGTCGGGGCGATGGCGCTGCTGTGCGACAACACCATTGCGACCAGGGTCATTGCCTGTATAGGCGTAGTAGGTAACGCAGCAGAGGCTGTAGGCAAAGACTACGGCGTATTTCAAGAAGACTTTAGAGAAGGCATCATCTCGGCGGCAAATGACAACACCTTAAGAGTCATCTTCTCTGCAACGGCTACCAGCGGCATCACTGCCATCAGGGGTACGGTGTGGGGCCAGGAAGTCTAGCTCTCTTTCTCCTGCTCATCTTCGCGGGCAATTTTGCCCACGCCTCTGGCTACCAGGGTGGAGGGGGCGGTGGAGGCGGAGGGGGAGATCCGTCCAGCACGAACGAGATCAACACGTTCACGGTTGATGTCGGTAGCCCGACGACAGGGCTGATCGTCGACCTGCAGAACGGTGGTGGGGTAGGAACCCTGCTCACCGTTCCAGACCGGGTGGAGTTCTTCTTCGACGACGCGACCGCTGTCTACCCCACCGTTGGCTCCTGTATAGACCCTGACGACAGACTGGTGATTGATTCGTTCAATCAGATGCAGTGCGACAGTGGTGGTATGGTCATCCCAAATCTACTGGATGACCTGAGCGACGTTATTATCACTTCTCCAGCAACCGGAGCGGTGTTGAAGTACAACGGCACCAACTGGATCGACGACACCGATCTTACTGGAGGTGGTGGCGGTGCGCTCGACGATCTAACCGATGTCTCGACCGCCACGGCAGCGAGCGGCGACTTCTTGCAGTTCAACGGCACCAACTGGGTCGACGTGCTGCTTACCGATGCCGACGTGCCAAACAGCATCACCGTCACCACGGCAGGCTCGGCTGTCGTTGCTATGACAGGCGACTCTGCGACTGGCTTCTTTGGGACAGGCGAGCTTGAAGCGACGCTGATGCCTGCAGTTGCGTCAGATTGCACGGCCAGTAGATGGGCGAAGGGAATTGATGCTGACTTCGTGCTCGATTGTTCGCAGCCAGCGTTTACGGATATTTCGGGGTCGGCTACGGATGCGCAAATTCCAGACACTCTTACGCTTACCGACATCACCCAGATAGGCACTCGTCCACATGCAAGCCTGACGGGCCTAACTGCTGACGACCATACCCAGTACGCGCTCCTTGCGGGTCGTACAGGTGCGGGTGGACAGATCCTTTATGGTGGAACGGCGTCAGGTGAGCTTCTCGTACTGGAGAGTACATCCAACCCTACGAAGGGCACCATTTACTTCGGGCTCGCGACAGAGTGGGAATGGTCAGATGGGATCGTTGATCCAGTAGACAGCAGCGTGGCGGTCGGTGGGAAGTGGGACCCGACCATATCTGTCACCGGGATAGCTGGTGGAACCTCCATCGTGCGTGGGCTCAGTATCGCTCCCACTTACAATTACGACGATGCTTCGGGCGTCATCATCAACACCTACACAGGTGTTGAAGGCGGCGGAACGTTCACGGTATCAGGTGCTGGCACCCAGGCGTCCTCTTGGTCACTGTTCAACGCCACGGCGTTGCTGACTGCAACGGCGGCCGCCAAGGTACCCCCGACTCCGGCTGTTTTTCGATCTGGTATTACCGTCGATTATTCGGCGACATCAGGGACAGGAACAATGTCCCTGTCTAAGCCGTTCGAGGATAATACCATATACCGCAATACGGATGCTGGCGGCATCTTTGCCATAACCGCTCCATCTAGCTTTGTGGCCAATCCGATATTTACTGAGACAGCAGGACAACTGAACATAACTTCATTTCGTGGATTTTTTGCCATGGACCCGGCGATCAATGGTACTCCACAGATTACGAATCAGTTTGGTGTTGATGTTCAGCGTCCGACTAGGGGATCTACACCGGCTACGACGGTGGGTGTTCGTAATGCTGGTTCTGAAGCCTACCCACCTATTACACAGGCTCTCGCAGATGAATTTACGATAACGCCTAGTGCTACGATCGTGCAGGTTACCGCGACTACTGATCCTATTGATAGTGGTGCTACAGCCATCACCGATGGTGCGGACGGGCAACTGCTGTATATTGTGAACATCGACGAGACAGCAGCACAGACCATCACGTTTGCTGATGATTCCAATACCCAGCTCAGTGCAGCAACGATTGATCTTGATCGTTGTGATTCGATCACTCTGCTCTTTATGGCGTCTATTGGTGACTGGATTCAGGTGGGGAATGTCAATGCCCTTTGTTAAGAAGCTAGTCGTTACTTTGAGCGGATTACTCGTCGTAGGTCCAGCTCTCGCTATAACCGTCACACGCACCGAGAACAGGATGGAGGATGTGCAAGTTTGCATTAGGAAGCAAACGGGCGATCCGAGCTTCCTGGCGAGCTACCGTACCTACGACGAGCAGGGGCTCATGCGAGAAGTGGGCGCTCAGGATATGTGGAATGACATCACCCCGGCACAGCAGACCCAGGTCAAACAGGTAATCAACGGGGTGTACAGCAAGCTCCACAACGAGGCGAACATCCCGACGCCGACGCCACAGCCTACGCCTTCGCCGACTCCGACGCCGAGCCCGGTACCCACGGTAGGTCCGAGTCCTGGCGAGAGTCCGGTTTTGATAAAGAAGAAATGAGCGACGAAGAGAAACTTGATATCTCTAACAAGGTTCGGCTGAACCGGATACTCATAGCGGTTCTAGCTGCGGTTGCTGTGTTTCTTACCGCTAGGGTGGAAATCAGCCTCTCAGAGTTCAGGCAGGAGCAAAGAGCAATTAAGCAGGATCTTAGGATTCTCGCTAAGCAGGCAATCGAAACCGCCAAAGACATCGAACACCTTAAAGATTTGACAGGAACCGACAGGTAGACTAGGAGAAGCTATGCCACGCGGACTCGTTTACGGCGTCGATAATCTGGGAATGCAAGCGAAGCCTCCACCGGATGACATTACCAGAGAGAAGAGTAGCGGCGGCTACCGTGGTGGCCACGATCGCAAGGGCCGGGTGATTCCCGAGCAGCCCGTGCATCTCCGGGGAAACCCAGGGATGGGTCCTGCGGGTAGCTCGCAGTACGAGCAGAACCTGCGAGCACCTATCGAGCAGTACGGCGGTGGTGTTCGTGGAATCACCCAGCGCCCGCGAAAGGGGCACTATTGATGGGTGGCCTAGAAGAGAAGCTTCGCCAGGGTGGAGCTATTCAGCTTGCTGCTAACAGCACCACGGATGATTGGCATGTCGCTATTGCCCAACAGCTCTCCAGCCAGTCCGAGGAACACCGTAACACAATTGCTGGGGCAGAAAGCGCGTTCCACGCGCGGACGGCTAGAACGCATATCCAAGCACTTGCTGAGATTGGCAAGGCGCTTGGCAGTGTTGAAGCAGCGAAGAAAGAACGCACGGTTAAGGCAGATCCGCAGGAGTCGTTCATCGACGCCGCAGACCTTCTGACACCGGCAGGGTGGGAAGAGAAGTACCTTCCGCAGATTAAAGCAATTGGTGACGTTGCCTTTGGCAAGTTCATGATGAGCGAGGAGGAAGACCTCAACCACGCGATCTACCAAGAGATTTCGCGTCTCATCACACGCTTGCAGGGCATTGCGATGCAGGGAGAAGGCGCTCGACAAGAGCGGCTGCGTCGCGCACTAAGGAGTGGAAATGTCCGCGCAGCAGTCTAATCCGACGCCTTCCGCAGAGGAGATGATTCAGGAAATCCTCCGTGGGAACCAAGTCATCGTCCGCAATCAGCAGATTCTGGAACAGCGTATTGCAGAGGCTGAAAAGGCACGGGCAAGTTTGCCCACGCCCGCCCCCAAGTCCCCCGACCCCGGAGATAAGGAACGAGTCCGAGAGCGTTTTTTCGCTGACTTCGCCGAAGACCCTATCGAGGCGTTTAGGAAGACCAAGGAGCTTGCGAAGAAGGAAGCCGCCGAGGAGCTGAGGCAGGAGTTCGACGTTCGGCTGAAGCAGACAGCGCAAGACCTCGAAGCTCGGAACTACGCTCGAACGGTGATGAACCAGAACCCTGATCTCCAGGGTTTCGAGGACAAGCTCTCTGGCTACATGGATCACCTAAACCAGCATCCAGAGGCGCGGCACTGGACGAACGAGCAGCGCATCAACCAGGCGGTCCAGTGGACGCGGGACTGGAAGTGGGAGACGGCGCGGCGGGTCGAGGAAGAGAAGAAGTACGTTGAGCGTCAGATGCGTGGGCAGGCGTCTCCAGTGCCGGGGGCGTACCGGGACGGTCCACAGAGTGCTGCCCAGTTCAAGACGGACGAAGAGATGCGGAGAGAGCGGTATGAGCTGATGCAAGGAAACGTGGCGAAGCGTCGCGGCAGCTTGTACAACGCGGCGTAATGTGCCAATAGGGAACCGGGCTGGTTCAGGGATGTCGATGCTGCCTCTGGGGTTGGTAATGTAACTTGGCAGGACAGGTTTGGTACTCCAACGAGTACGGAGGCTATTGGTCTAACCAAGAGTTGAGCATGGATATGTATGTCCAGGCTCAGCCCATCATGCGTTTCCGGCAGTTTACGGAGCGTGATGAAAACTTCGGGGCCAACCGTGGTAACACGTTGCTGTTCGACAAGAACTTCAATGTGGATACGGAAGGTGGTCCTCTTAACGAGAACCAGCCGTTCCCGAAGACTGGTTATCGGACCAAGCAGGGCTCTGTTGTCGCGACGGAGTACGGAAACTCTATCCCGTACACGGAGAAGCTGGAGCGGCTTAGCAAGTTCAATCTAAGCGACAACACTCACCGCGCGATCATCAACGACATGGCGAAGACCATGAATCGTGCGGCCCATGCTCCGTGGCCCAACACCAAGATCTACTACACCCCCAAGGGCACCACGACTCCTTCCTTCTACTGGAAGGTCCAGACCGGCAACGTCACAGATCAGGCAGCGACGCGAAGCATCGGCGTTACCGACCTGATCGCACTTCGTGAGGCGCTCGCATCGGGCGTCTACATCACGACCTTCTCTGCGGTTGCCACCACGGCGACCGCATCGCCTGTTCCCCCGTACGACGACGACGGGAACTACATGATCCTCACGTCGGTGGGCGGTGCCTCTGCCCTGAGACGTGACTCCGACTTCATCAACGCGGCTCTGTACGGCGATCCCGAGCGGCTGTTCGCGGGTGAGATCGGCCGATTCCACGGCTTCCGCATCGTGGAAGAGAACCACATCCTCTCCAACTTCCTAGGTACCACCGAGTTCAAGGCAGAGATGTATGCCTTTGGTACCGAGGTTGTGAAGGAGATCGTGATTCTCCCTGAAGAGATCCGGCGAGGTGTTCCTCTCGACGGTGGCCGAGACAAGGCGTTTTACTGGTACGGTATCGTAGGGTTCGGGCTGATCTGGTCCTTCAACGGGACTGTAGGCGACGTGAGCAACTACGAGCCTGAGAACCGCGCAGTGCGCGTCTGGAGCACCTGAATGTTTGACCAACTACACGGCGTAACCAGCATCGAGAACTGGGAAGCTGGAACTACGACCACCAATGCCGGTACTACGGTTCCGGGGTCGGTTCCTGTCGTTGCGTCTCTGCAGTCGATCACGGCGTTTCCGTATTCGCGCACGGTGCTGATGCAGGGAACGCTGCGATATATCGGCTTCCTGACGACCACGGCAGTTACCACTCCTGCGGCGGTGGTCACGGCGTACAAGTGGCGTCGGAGAGGGGTGAACACCAACGCGGTGACCCTCGGTACGATGACCATTAACTTCACCACGACACCTGCAGAAGGTGGAACGGCTGTAGCGTCTGCCATTGGTGACGTGACGTACCGTTACTTCGGTGTCAACGTTCCTGCTGCTGGCAACGATCTCGTCTTCAATCCCGGCGAGCAGCTCGTGGTTGGCACGACTACAGCTTCGGGTGCAGGAGGCGGATTCTTCTTCTCTTGCTTTACGTTCGACTATTTTGCCAATCAGAATCCGGCTACGTCGGGTACGGCCTGGGCGAAGGTCATGGGGCCGAACACGGTCGGTCGGGTTCAGGTGGTCACGAGCTAAATGGCCTACAAGAGCCGACTGGTTTCTCCGACCCACGGGGACGGCAAGACCGGGAACTTCGGTACCACCAACTTCATCGAGTCGCGTCAGCGTGCGCGGGGGGCCGGGCTTGTCTCGTCCCCCCGCAAGCAGGACTGCGTCTACGGTGGGCTGAAGCCGATGGACATGCCGAAGCCTCGTGAGGTTTCGCTGACCAAGGAAGTGGAAGCCACCACGCCGAAGCATGGCGCGTCCAATCAGGACAACTACGGCGTCGGGCGTGAGGGCATCCGCAAGATCATGCGTGGCTGGGGGACGAAGCAGTAAGTGGATCTCGATGCTGAAGCTGCGGAGCGGAAGCGTCGGCTGCTAGCAGATCGCTTCATGCGCTCGTACTACCAGGGCAGAGGTAGATCACGGGCAAACTTGCCCACGGGTGGAATGAGTGGCGGACCTCCAAACCCTCAGAGAGGCAATCATCTCGAACGTCGACCGGACGGGCGGGCCGTCGGTCGAGTCGACGCACGTTGATCGCTGGATCAACCAGGCCATCCGCGAAGAGATCTGCCACCGCTACAACTGGCAGCAGATGTTCGCCATCTACCGGGCGACGCTGACAGCCGACATAGCAGTCTATCAGGCTCCGAACTCGGAGTTCTTCAAGGACTATTCCAGAATCCTAATTGCAGGACTCGACGAGAACAGCGAGTACGTACCGCTGGAAGAGCTAAGCGACTTCCAGCGGACGTACGCTTTTCCCGTCTCCGCTTCGACTGGTCGCCCGCGTGTGTGGGCTCGATCGTCGGGCGACAACTACCGTCTGCTGCCAACGCCGGACGAGGACTATCCAGTCGAGGTGCGCGTCTGGGAGTACCCAGCTACGCTCATCACGGATAGCAGCACCAACACCTTCCTCATCAACTACTCCCAGATCATAGAGGACATGGTGACGGCCAGGGCGCTGAGGTATCTCGGTGATGTCGAAAAGGCTCTCCCGATGGGTCAGATGGCTAACGAGAATCTGGAGACGAAGATCCGAGAGGACAAGAACCGAGTTGCACCAGAGGATCAAGTGATCGTGCCGAGTCGTAATTCGGGCATCCCGGCCTCGAATACGATGGGTAGGCGGATGGGCGACCTGGGCTTTGGGTACAGGCAATACTAATGGCAGACAGTACAATTGGTGTAAACGAGGGTACTAACACCAACCTCGACGCAGAGAGCCTTACAGTAGGCTCAAACACGGTAAAGCGGCAGCGGATTCAGCTTACTGGTGCGGCTGCTACGGATATTGCGCCGGTCTACAGCGTGAACCAAGGTGGCTCTGGAACCTATGGCCTCTCCGTTCGTGTTTCCCCTCCTGGGCAGGCTATTCAGAGTGCAAATGAGGTAGCGGTAACATCTGGATCAGGTACGACGATAGGCACTGCTGCCACAGGGCAGCGCCTAATCGTTGGATGGCTTTCGGTATCTGTCTCGTCCACGACGGTAGTCAACATCTATACCGGGATTGTTGGCAGCACGAAGATTTTCACCTTCCGATCGCTAGCCAATACGACCATGTTCTTTGGGGCTCCTACCGGGTGGTATTTGCTACGGTCGGCGCTAAGTGATCCGCTGACTCTGGATGTTAGCACGAGCTGTACAGTGAACTTCACCATTGCGTACTACCATTCGACTACCTACTAGAATGACTGCGCCTATTCTACTTAGTCTGGCCTCTGGGATGGTGTACGTAATCCAGACTGGAACCGCCATCACCTACACGAGAGTGGAAGTATCGTGGCCGTAGACGCATTCAGACTTGGGCCTTTTGCTGCCCTATCTGGGACCCTAGAGGACGATCGCTCTAATCAAAGCCACCCACTCAAGGGTGGCTTTAATTATCGAGTGATGGGTGGAGAGGTCTGGCCTAGGCATACCCTGGATATGCTAGGTGCGACAGAGGGTCTTCGGCTTCCCTTCACGCACTGCATAACGATACCGGGTTCCTATACCTTGCAGTTGCTCATTGGGCCGATGGCGTGTCTGAAGATTGCAGACTTCGCTTCTACCTACCAGATCCTGCTTTCGCCGACGTATGATCCTTCTACTTCCTGTAGCATTACTCTGACGCAGGGTAGCCGTGTACCGACAATCGGAGCAGGGACAGCTCCGGTAATAGGTCAGTGGTTTATCGTTAACAACGTCAAGCCTGCTGCGTACTCGGAATACTATTCGATTGGTTCTGGTATTAATCTAACTCGTCCGTACGTTGGGCCTACGGTTACCTTTACGGCGGACTTCTACGATCCGATCATTCCGGTGGCTAGTGGTCTATTCAACTTCGGAACAACCATTAAGCCTGGAGCACTTTGCCTGACCAACTGCGATGCCACGGTCTTTCGTCAGGCCATAGCGCACGTAGCAGATGATGCATGGACAGGTTCACCTGCCCTTCTCGCCGATACGCTGTACATCATCTACACCAGCAATTTGTACGGGCCTACTGCTATCAGTATCTTCCTAGAAGAGCCTATCAAGCGGGACATCTTTAGGGATACTAGCGTTTCTCCACCAGATCCGCTTCCTACGCCTCCAGCGTTCTGTGAGACATTTAAGCAACGACTACTCTATGCCTTTGTGTCTCCGCCGGATACGAACGAGGGCTCAGAGCAGACGTTTTGGTGGAGTGAAATTGGAGATATCCTTTCCTGGCATCGTGTAGTCCTGGGTGTAGATTTCCCTAACTACAGGACGAATTTCGCGTTCACCAGTCAGATACGTGGAATGAAAACCCTAGGCGATAGGGCCATCATTCACTATACTGATCGCCAGGAGATGATTTCCTCTACTGGTTCCAATTCGGAACCATTCATAATCGAGGAGAACAATCAGCAGCTAGGGATGATAGCTCCTAGATCTCTCGTGCCGGTCGGTAGGTTGCATTACTTCTGGTCGCAGGTAGGGCCAGTGTCGTTTGATGGGACCGATGTTTCACCGTTGGGTGGAGAGATCGCTGACATCTTGGCAAGGGAAGCTGGATCACCGACGTTGCCGTGGGACAATCCCCAGCTTGCCCAGCAGGGAGTGATGGAGATTGCTCCTTCGATGGTCGTCTCGTGGAAGAACGAGTCGAGGCAGGAAGTATACTATGCGGTAGGCACAGAGAGGGAGCAGCAGTATCCGACTACAGAGAAATGCTTCTCGGTCTATGTCTACAATTGGGACAAGGAAGAATGGAGCATCGACGCAATAGAGATTCAGAATCTAAGTAGCGTCGATCTCGATTATATTCTTCTTCCCGTGTGGGGCGGTGGCTCAGGCGTCCTTGGCGTAAATAGCTACGGATACGAAGCAACGCAGTTCATATTCCTGGCAAACGGAACAGTCCTACTCGAGCGTCCGATACTTCAGTACGCATACGAGCCAGGTAGATCCATTCCTCGCTATCACAACGTAGGTCCGATCTTCGACGATAACGTTATGTACTCCATGAGCCCGCATATCATGGAGATGCGCGTCGAGACTGGATGGCAAGACTTCGACTCGCCGTATCAGAAAGATCTGCTCTTGCTGGAGATCGACGTACGGGATACGCGGATGCATGGGTGGAACTCCATTCGTCCTCGCAGGGGCTGGAACTACGATCCGGGTGCAGACGATGGATACCAGGGGTACCTGCTGGTAGACGTGTACGCAGACTACAATATGATAACCCCTGTGGCCTCTCTAGAGGTTATCGTAGACCATACCCAATGGCCCAGAACGAGAGCTATCAAGCTGAGCGAGCAGGGCATTGGCGGGCCGGGGATACGGTACGCTCCGGTAGAAGAGGGGCACAACGGGCCTGGTAGGCAGACGATTCGGAAGAAGCTGCGGGTACAGGGTCAGGTGTTCAAGTTCGTGTTCACGAACCCAGCACCACCTACGGGCGATCACAACAAGATGCTTTTCATTGTCTCTCAGGTCACTTGCTGGTACATGGCGAACGAGGGTCACATCAGAAGGATGCTTGCGGATGAGGGTGCCTGATTCGATACGGTGGTCGGTGACCGCGAGGGATGAGACGCGGCAGAGCACCAAGGATCTGGATATAGTCTATGGTGCCATTCGGAATGCGCTGAATGGTGGCATCCAGCCTGATGAGAATGCAGGGAAAGTGATCGCTGGCACTTACTCTGTGGCAGCAGGGAGTCCAGAGACGTTCAACCATGGACTTGGATGGACTCCGAGATTTGCCCTCTTCGTACCTGCAGAGAACATAGGTACTACCGCGACGACATTTTACTTCATTCCCGCCGACAAGCTCCTTTGGAACTCGGACGACGTAGTGATACGTTGCACCCGCACCAGCACGGACTTTGAGGCTTGGATTCTTTAGGAGAGAGAGATGCCTAGAGCATTTGCGCAGGGTCTAGCGCGGCCCAATCGGCTCATCAACCAGGGCGACCTGGGTGTAGGCGAGTATCTGGCGAGTCCGATGTCGGTGGATACTCAGCGTCGGGAGTTCCGGGGTGGGCAGGAGGTTGGGCCTGGTGCTCAGCGTGGTAGTGGGAGGAGCGGACCGAGCCAGGGTGGCGGTGGCTTTCAGTATTACGCTCCACCTGGGCAGAATCCAGGGAATCCTCCAAATCCGAACCCAGTTACAGGTGGCTGGCGTCCCCTGAGTGACCTAGGACATCACCGTCAGCGTGGAGTTCCTCCAGATAACGTAGGTAACGGATTCCTTGGGGTGAGCGATCCGACTGGGCAGTGGCCTACGCGAGGAACACGCTACAACCCTGGGAATTTCACAGGAGATCCTAATACTCTACCTGTCCATGCTGCAACTCCTAGAGCATTGGGTCAGACTAGCTCTCTTGGTCCTGCTGGCATTAGCTCTCTAACTGGCCCTATGGGCAGTACCCAGTCCCTGGTTGGTCCTCCTCCTACGCCTGGCACTCGTGACAACCCTGGTAGCTACCAGGGTGGGAGCATGACTCCGCAGCTTTCGTGGACCTCCGATCCGGCCATGTACGACTGGTACGTCAAGACGATGGCTCAGCAGCATCCGAACCAAACTCCGATGGCCTTTGACGTGGATCTGTCTCGGCTGTCCCCAGAAGAGCAGAACAAGTTCCTTGCAGCGCAGGGCAAGAAGCTCTGGCGGGATGCGGTCAATAAGCAGCAGAACACTCCAGGCAAGGGAGGTAGCCAGCCGCTGCCGCAGGGTGGCCTGGCCGTCTCTACGCCTGGTATCCCTGGAGCAGACGACCCCTACTGGATTCAGCAGGCGAGGCGAGCACGGTTCGACTACAACCGTGGACTAGACCGCAAGTACCGGGAGCAAGGCCACGGCAAGAGAGCCCGGACCATGCCTACGGGTGATGGAAACTACCGCTGGAATCCAACCACGAAGACGTGGGAAGAGGATACCGTTGGTCCTGGCTTCCCGCCTCCCGGACCACAGCATCTTCAGCCCGAGAGTGCCTCGGCGCTCTCTGCTCCCTCCGCGCTGGAGATGGCATCGAACGCTCCGTTCGAGATGGCGTCTGCCAATCCGTTCCGTGACGAGGATGTGTTTGGTCCTGGTGGCAACTACCAGGCACAGGATTATCAGCGGCACGGACCACGGAATGACGTGATTGCTCGTAGGGCGCGAGATCAGCAGTACGCCGGGTACGGTCCTAACGAGTTTGGGCCGATGCGCTACACCGCTGCAGCTCACGACATGGGCCAAGATCCTACAGGGCGGATGTACGCTCCTGGCTACCTGATGAACGCAGCCCGGCAGGCGCAGCAGCCCGGTGGTCCGGTACCCCGTGGGATGGACTGGCTGAGAAACGCCCCGATCATGACGATGGGTGGTCCGCAGGCTCAGAGCATCCGTGACTGGTACATGCGCGCGAGCGCGATGCAGGGCGATCCTGGCGCTTACGTTCCTCCGGTCTGACGCGGGCAAGTTTGCCCACGGAGCACTAAATGGCGATCAGCGTAGGTAGGCATGTAGTAGCCCCCGCCGGGATGAACGCCCTGAACATGCTGTTCGGGCCGTACTACAACGTCGAGAATCCTGGCGAGAATGCACCGAATATCGGTGCGATGTTTGGGCCGTACGATCCTCGTCAGGAATTTGAGGGGAAGCAGGCTGGTGACTGGCGTGGGCAGTTTGGTCAGGGCAGTGGCAATGGTCAGCTAGGTAGCACTTCTGCTGGCTGGCCTTTCGATCAGCCAGGATTCGCAGCGCCTCCCCAGCTAGGTGGGGATTACCCTTATGGTGAGGATCAGCGTGGTGGTGGAGCCTTCCCTCCGGGTCAATTCGCCACTGGCCCTAACCCTGCCGGGCCTGGTGGCACTGGCTGGATGCAGAGTTTCCCAGGTTTCTGGAACCAGGGGGCACGCGGCAACCTGATGTCCAGGGGTGCTGGGTTTGGTCCCAGCAGTAGTGTCTCTCTGCCTTTGAACATGGCGATGTATGGCCAGGGCGGAGCGATGAACAGGTATGCCGATGCGGAAGGCTCGTTCAACAGGAACTTCGCGACGGACCTCGTCGACCCGAAAACCGGCCAAGTCATCGCGCCCAGTGTTCAAAGGTCGTCCGGTGAAAGATCCTTCCAGAATTATGGAGGTTTCGGTGCCGGAGGGAACCAGTGGGCTCCACATACCGGGAGTACCTATGACACTAACACAGCATTTCGTCAGCAGGCTGCTTACGGCGGGCGTTGGCTCGATTCCCAGCTTGCTGGTGCCCAGAACCCCGCCCTCGACGCAGACTGGCAAGCAGGGCGCGTAGCCAACGCTCAGGGCAGACCTGTCGGAGAAGCCATCGGCCAGGGGATGGTGAATGACATCTCTGGCTATGGTGCCATGGCCAGGGGGCTCAGACAGAACGATCCTTCGTTCGGCTCTGGCTGGCAAGCACAGCGCATCAGGGAAGCCCAGTCTGGTCCTGGCGGTGCGTCGATTGGCGCGGGCATGGTGGATCAGCTCAAGGGGTTGCGCAACGCCTTCACCAGCAATCTGAACGATGCAATTGACGAGGAGACGCAGGAGACGCTGAACTCTGCAGGACCGGAAGCTCTTGCTGCAGCCGCAGCCTCCGGTATGGGACGCTCGGGTCAGTCCCAGAGCGGTATGCACAAGAGCTTCCGCAACATCATGGACTCCTCCAATCGGATGAAGCAGGGCATCCTCTCGGAAGCCGACCAGGCTGCGATGGAGCGGGTAGCGTCAGGCATCATGGAGGGTGGGCGCTTCGGCTTTGAGGAGTCGGAGCAGAAGCGGAATCGCCTTGGCCAGGCGTACGCGCAGGGGGCCGACCGGGCATTTGGCAAGTACAGTGCGGACCTGGCTGCCGACCAGGCGATCTTTCAGGAACTCTCTGGTGCTCGGAGAGAAGGTGGCCGATTCGGGTTCGAGGAGGCCGAGCAGGGGCGAAACCGGCTAGCACAGGCGTATGGTCAGGGCGGCGACCGTGCGATGGGCAAGTACAACACCGACACCGGCAACTTCATGCAGCGGTACGGTATCGACCAAGACATGGGGCTTCGTAGTCTGCTCGGGGCAGACGAAGCTGCTTTGAACCGGCAGACGGCACAGAGCGCAGAGCAGTCTCGTGGCATGCGAGACTACATGGATCTCTACGGGTTTGGGCAGAATCAGCGTGCCCAGCGGTACGGCGAATTCATGGATCTGAATGACCGCTACCGTGCCGAGGAGAACGAGCGGTACAACCAGCAGATCCAGTTCGGCCAGATGCCGTACTCGATGCTGATGCAGCTTGCGACAGGTGTGACGCCGACCATGCCGACGGCAGGCCGGACGAATCCGTGGGAAGCGATGGCGGCTAACACGGTAGGAAACGCACTCGGTGGAGCGCCGGACTACTTCAACAGGCTTAACGTAGACGAGAACCCAGACTAATGTATGCGCTGATTATAGCGATGGCGGTAGCTGATGCCGTCAACGACATTACGTACGGTATTCGTGGACAGCATCCTTTCCAGACAGGAGAAAACTGGGGGCCGTACTTCAGGGACAAGACTATCGCTATGGGCAGTGCTGGAATTACGGCGGGAGCAGGGGCGGCAATTGGTGCGGCGGTTGGCCCGGCGATTGGGGCAGGTACGGGGGCTGCTGGTGGAGCGGCAGCAGGGGGAACAGCAGGCGGGACGACAGGAGCAGCGGCAGGAGCGACGACAGGAGCAGCGACGGGAACATTGGCGGCGACTACAGCTATCCCTGTGACTTCTGCTGCTGCGACTGGAGCGACGGTATCGGGTACGGCGATTCCCACGGTAGCTTCGATAGCTCCTTCGACAGCCGCTGGAACACTTTCTACTCCAGCTAGCGTTACAGCGACGCAGGCAGGTACGGCCGGGTTAACTGGCCTAGAGACAGCTTCTTCTTCTGCGACAGGTATTTCACCCTCGGTAACTAGTTCCACCCTTAACGAGGGTGCTATAACTAGTTTCACTGAGAGCATGAAGGAGATCGGCTCGGCTGGTGTCGAGAAGGCTATTGGTGGGGCAGGGCATAAGAGCCTTGAGCAGGGTATCAAGAGTCTAGGGACGCAGTCTCTCTTTGGTACAATTCAGGAAGGAATTCCTAGTCCTGGCTCTTTTCTTTCAAAAGCTACGACTGGAAACGCCTATGTCGATGCTTTCAAGAATATCGGCCGGGAGTCTTTCACTCAGAGCATCAAGGAGGCAGCTCCTAACCTGCTGAGCAGGACGGCGCAGAACGTTGCTGCAGGGGCTACACGGGGCGCGATCAGTGATAGGGATGACCCAGGTAGGGGTGCGCTCATGGGAGGCGCTGGTGCGCTTGCTGGCAACGTTGCTGGGGGCATCACGCGGCAGATCGGGGGTCCAGACCCTGGGAACTACCTCCTACCCGAGAAGACTGATTCCCTGATGGGCGAATTTGGGACACAGCCCGAGGGTCTGCACATCCCTTCCTACGGCGAGCGTATGGCTCCTTTGGCTTCTAAGGCTGCCAGCGGGTTCACGAGAAACGCCATCAAGACCTCCATGACTCCTGGCCTTCGTAGGCCAGATGTGTTCCCGTACACTCGGAACCCCTACTACAACAAGTACGCCTACGAATATGCGTGATTACAGCATTGGTGGGAATCTCTACGACGACTACTACAGCTCCCTGGGTGGTATCGAAGAGATCGACCCCTACGGCTACGAACAGCCTGAGCCAGAGCCAGATCCTGCGATGGATCTTTACGAGGGTACTGATCCGCTGGAGTCGCACGAGGGCATTGGCTTTGACGATCCAGGGATGGAGCAGGACTTTCAGAACTGGTACAGGAGCAAGGCCGAACCGTGGAAGCTGAATCCAGATCCCGACGCTCCAGATCAGCAATACGACTATCGGGCGGCTTACCTGGCAGGAGATGAGCCTGACGATACGGGCCACTGGCCGTCGAAGCACAAGTTTGCGGACCATCCGAACCGTTACGTCGATGGGCAGGACACGATCACTGGAGAGCTAGTCGGGGGTGATGAGCCTGACGCCCTCACTGGTAGCCTAACCGGGACGGAGCCTTCGACCAGATACCCTGTATCGTCGCAGCGGACAGCGCCCCCGGACTTCTCTGGTAAAGGAGTCTATAACCGGGCAGTGGCAGACGTAAACTCTGCCTACCCTGCATCCTACCTAGAGAAGGACGAGAATCCTCTCATCACGGCTATCGCTGCTATTCCTAGGCTCATTGGTTACATTCCAGAGGTAGGGAAGATCCTGAAGGGGGTACCTACCTACAACGAGATGGCTGACCTTAAGAGCGGTGTCAACACCTCGATGGGGATGGAGGGTGCTCCTCCAGACGATGGGCCTGGCCTAGCGCGGTGGCTCCTAGGGAAGACGCAGCGCCAGTATATGTACGAGTCTGCACGCACCAAGGCACTGAAGACGCGACTCGGTATCGAGGATCTCACCAGCAAGATCGGAGCTAGGGAAGGTAGCCTGTACTACAAGGGTACGGCAGACGCACGAGCAGCAGAAGAGCATCCCCTAAATATCGAGGCTCTTCAACAGGGTAACTATATCCGCATGCCCGAGTTCCACAGCCAGCAGCGTCTACGCGGCGCGCAGGCGAGAAGTGCCGACGCGAGCGCAGGGGCTAACATTGAGCTGAGGAACGTTAGGCAAACTGATCTAGGTACTCGTCCTGTTGTCCCAGGTTCACCCTACGCAGACAAGGTTATAGAGCGGCGTCTAGGTAACGAAGATACTGCTCTCGGCGTAGGAGAGAAAGCATACAGATCTGGGCTTACTGGCGAAGGCCCAGAGGATGTTGTTACTAGGTACGCGCCAAGGGAGACTTCGCCTCTAGGAAGAGAGATTGCAGCAGAGGTAGCGAAGAAGGAGGAAGAGGCCGTTAGGGCGCGTGAGCTAAACGTCCGTACCGACGACGAGTATCTGCGGGAAGACTACAGGAAGATTGCAGACTCCTACACGAAGGTCATGGAAACGCCGACGCTCACTTACGCATGGCTGGGCGGGAAGCAGATCGACCCGATTACCGACCAGCGTATGGCCCAGTCCGAGGACTTCTTGTGGTGGAAGACGAAGAGGGGTGAGCGGGTCAACGGACCCCCGGTCCAGATTGACCAACCAGATGAAAATCTGTTCCGACAGGAGGTAGATCTTTACCTCGACAAGAAGCTGGAAGAGATCAACGAAAAGAACCCCTCAGAGGCAGACGCTATCTATAACTCTCATGTGAGACGGATTATGTCCCTGTGGAGAGGGTATCAGCTTACTAAACAGAACCTTCGATGAGCACCCCTTCTGAGCGATACAGGGCTGCCCAGGGGCAGCAGGTAGTAGAGACAGCCCCAGCAGAAGGGGCTGTCGACACATCGGCCATGACCCCGAGCCAGCGGGCTCGACTGAGAGAGGGCGGGGCAAGTTTGCCCACGCGCGATCCGATCTATCAGAAGACCTACGACAGGTTGGATAACCCACAAGGTAGCGAGTATGAGCACGAAGGGCCTGCCGCTGGTTACTACGATTTCGGAGAAGGCGAAGCGTTTGGAAAAGCTGCAGCTATGGCGGGGCCAGCAGCTCTTAATTTTGTCCTCCCAGGATCAGGCATTATTGGTGGAACTATTGCTGGAGCGGTTTCTGGACTCACGGCCGATTGGGCACAGCGTAATGCTGGATTCGATGCTCCAGAAACGGACCTCAGCCACGGAACCGAGTACGCAGCCTACGGCTCCCTCCCGGCCATCCTCCAGAGCGCACTCACAAGGCGTCCGGTTGTAGGGCTAGCCAAGAACATCCTCCGTCACTCTGGGGCAGGAGCTGCTGCTACAGCCGGTATCAAGACTGTTGCCGACTGGCTCCGAGGGAACGAATTCGATCCGTACGGAACGGCCGTAACTGGTGCGCTTGGTGGAGTCTTCTCTGCCCCTGGCGGGGTAGCGTCGAACGTCATCAACACGAAGGCAGCCCAGTTCAAGGCGCAGAAGGAAGCAGACGCCGTAGCCCTAGCCCAGGACATCCTAGGGCAGAAGGCTGCCCGTGACGCAGCGGCTGCAGCCCCTCCGCCCCCTGCTGCCCCTGAGCCTCCTCCTCCCCCTCCTGTGGTAAACCTGGCCGAGGATGTCCTGATGGACTATCCGAAGCCAGAGCGCCAGAACCAGCTCAGGATCGAGTACAAGCCTACGGTCACGACAGAGTTCCGCCCCCCGGATGAGCTACGTGGGCGGCCCTCTGCGATCGAGCGATTCGAGGGTGATCCGAACGCACCGTACTCAACCATCGACCCGGACAACCCCTACCGGTACCAGGGAGATCCAGACGCTCCGGTCAGCAACATCCAAGAGACGTGGGCACCAGACGAGTCGAAGGGGAGGCGTCTCCATGGGGACTTCTCCATGGACGACTACAATATTACCAAAGGATCGGATGGGTACTACGTTACTCGACCCGGTGGTGAGCCTGGGCAGTATTCTGACAGCGAACTGAATCTCGGTACCTTCAAGCGGTTCGGTGAGGCAGAAGCGTTCGTACGGAACCGACGCGGCAGGCCCCTCTATTCTGTCAGCCAAGGTAGGGCAGGAGACGTACCGTCTAGGAACTTGCCGGTCATCCCACCGGAGAGGGTCAATACCCCTCCTGGGATCAGGCGGACAGATACACAGACCGCGAACCCGTGGGTACCGAAGGACCGGGACGAGCTGCAGTCCTTTGCTGAAAATGTACGTCAGCCGCCGAAGACAGACTCTGAGCCACCGCGCCAGCCACCGAAGACAGGGCTAGCAGGCCCTGGTGGGCAGCAGGGTTTCTCTGACATCCTTGATCCTTTCAGATACGACAGAGGAAACGCGGGAGGGGGTACGCTTGGCGCTACTAGCGGAGGCACTTCTTCCCCTCCGCCTGCCGAGGTAACTCCTCCCGCCGCCTCCACTGAAGTTCCGCCATCCGAGAAGCAGTGGTTCCGATTCGATCGGAAGCCGAATCCCTATGACGAGCCGGTAGATACGCCCGAGGCTACAGAGAGAGCGGGAAAGCTTCTCTTTCCCTGGGCACAGAAGAACGAAGCACCAGTGGCAGAGGCACCGGCTAGCGTAACAGCGCCAGGCCCTGGGTCAGGGGCTATCCCCCTGGTTGCCCAGGGTAAGCTGACGAATCCAGATGGCTCTCCTGTCTATACAGTCACTAGCTCTGGATCGTACCCACTGCGTACCCGCCCTGGCTTGTTCGAGACGATAGACAGCAAGTTTGGTTATCCGGCTACTCGTATCTTCGGTGGGCTGGTGCGTAATCCGCAGGCTATGGCCAGGTTCGGAGAGGAGGGCCTGGTCACCAAGCTGATGGACAACAGCGGGGATGTCTTCCAGAACGAGGCACGGTTCTCTACGCGGGTGAAGGCTCTGATGCAGAGACTGCATCCGCAAGATCGCCCCCTGATTGCCGAGGCGATCTACGATAGCCCCGAGGGCAAACTTGCCCGCGACAAGATACGTGAAGGAGACGTAGATCAGGATACGAAGACGATTTTCGAGGCGATTCAGGATGAGATCGAGGATCTGCAGTCTCTGGATGGTAGGGTCCAGCGTTCGGTCGGCGATCCGCTGGACAGCCCGAACCGGCTAGTCCAACTGAAGACGGATGCAGTCACGGGGAAGCTGCGTAAGCTGAACGAGCTAGAGGTCGGACTCCCCGAGGCCGGGTACAAGAAGTACCTCCCCAGGGTTGGTCCGGCTCCGTACGACGGCGGTCCACGGAAGGGGATGCTGGACTTCCTTCCCGACTTCCCACGTTCCAGGCAGGTAGGGCAGATTCTCGGTAGCTCTCCTGCCAGCGTAGACCCAGAAGGAATCCTGGCTATCCACGGGCGTCGCCTCGCAGAGGAGACTTCCCTAGGTCATCACTTCGGGTGGGATAGTCGCCGGGTGACACAGCTCAAATCCGATACGCCGTTGTTCAAGGCGCACCCAGATTTGCCCGAGGGGCTAGCTGATGACGCAGAGCGCATGCTTGAGCGTCGGAAGGAAGAGGGAGCCAAGGGGAAGGCTGTCTACTCCATGTTTGAGGGGACGACCAAGCATCTTCTTGACCGAAATGATCCTGAGACTCTGATGCAGCTAGCGAGAGTGGTGCAGGGGCTAACTTCCGATGTAGCCCTTGGCCTCTCTGCTTTCTCTAACTTCGGTCAGAGGAAGATGATCCACATTTTCCTTGGAGACGATTGGGCCAAGCTCGGTCAGCTAGAGTACGATCGGAACGAAGTCATCCCCCACATAGGAAAGACCCCCCGAGAGGTCATCGAGGGGTCTGGGGCCTTGACTACAGGCATGACGCGAGAGTTCCTGGCCTCTGGCGCAGGCCGGGAGACGTGGGGATTCAGGGCGCTCGAATGGGTGGAGAATTCACGGCTCCGCTCCAGGGATTCCTGGGGGTCCGTGGCGGCTGCGATTTCCTTGTCGAAGGAGATGGCGAACAACGTCGATCTCCTTAACAGCTCGGCAGCAGCTTGGCAGGCTAAGCTACTCGGATGGGACCCGAGCGACCTAGCGTCTAGGCGGGGTGTGTTTAGCGAGAATGACATGACGAAGACACACAAGTCCTTCGTCAGGAATACGCAGTATTTCAACGCACCGGGCGAGGTATCGCCTGGTACGCAGATGACTATTCCGAGGATGCTCGGCCTCCAGTGGCAGACGTATGCTCTACGCCAGCCCTCTACCTGGGACGCGAACATCAAGAACCTCCTGACCAGTGGAGACAAGGAACTCCAGAAGCTTGGAGCTACCTTCCTGGCCAGGGCTACGGTCTACCAGACCACTGCCTCGTACGAGGCAGCGATTCTCCGCTCGATCGTGTCGGGCAAGATTCTCCGCAACACGAACATCTTTGGGCCGGAGTCGGATCAGAAGACGGTAGGCCCGGTAGAGATGGGGATGAATCTGAGCAAGCAGGCGTTTGAGGGAACGTTCGGAGCAGCGGCTGCTCCTATGTCGGCAGGGGTTGAAGCGATGCGTGGATTCAAGAATGCACCTGATGAATCCACGTTCCCAGGACGGGCATGGGAGGGAGCGAAGGCGGGGGTGAGCGAGTTCGCTAATAGCTTTACTTCTAGTCCGTTCTCGCCGCTGATGGCAACAGCGAAGGAGGCGTCTTTCAATCATCCAGAGGAGGCGCTCCTACGCGGGTCGGCTCTGGCCTTTCCAACGTCGAGCGCAGTGACGCCTATGCTTACCGAGTGGGCGCGTAAACGTCGGCTAGCGACATCAGAGGCGCCCTAAGACCGCAGGCTTCAAAGACGAGCTGTAAGCAGTTCTGGCGGGTTAAGACCAGCACAGGGGAGCCACCCCAAGTCTGAATGAACTCCTCCTGCACTGGTCTTAGCTTACCAACACGACCCTTCTCACCGAGGGACTTGACCTCAGCGAGAAGGGTCGTTCCGTTTAGACCGATCAACAGGTCCAGGGGTTGGCCAATCACTACGACACTGACGCCGCAGTTGCGCAGGAGGTCGATGACTGCCTTCTGGTCCTTGTCTACGCGGTCCCTCCTAAAGGAGTGCATGGCTTACCATGCCTATTCAGAGCTTGGAAGTCTAGTCCCCTTTCTGCTCGAAAGCAGGAGCTAGTGCCTGGGCTACCTCCCGTCTGATTCTCTCCTTTCTACGCCTACGCCTCTCTTCCTCCGCCCGGTTCCTCATGACGATGAGGGCACGAGCAGCGTTGTGGAACTCCGCCAGGCCAGCGAACTGCTGGCCCTTGGAGAAGAGGTCGGCAGCCCGGTGGGATATCGACCTCTTGCCGAGTAGGTGACGGGTGCGGATCAGCTCGCGCAGCAGGTTAGCTAGACGATAGTCCCCCTCCAGGGCGTAACGCTGCGCATCTTTGAGAAGATCCTCAGAGGAGGTCCGGCTCGTGTACAAGCCCTGCTCCTTCATGGTCTTCAGGTTGTTCAGCCATAACGCCCTGGTTGCCCGGTTTGCTGCACGCTTCTTTCTTCGCTCCAGCCGCCTTTGCTCAGCCTCAGATTCGTCCATCCGCATACCCCTTGATGTCTGATGGTGTTAATGCTCCTACCTCTGGGGCAGGAGGACAGTAGACTGCATACACTTTTTCATGAGCAAGGGCGCTTACTACTACGCCTATGCATACTCCGATTAGTAGGATGATGATTGGACCTACCGCGTCTATGATCTTATCCCGCGATAGCATCGACGATGTTGTCCACTGCCTGGTCTGTCAGCTCGTACTCTTGCAGGCCGATCCCATCCGTTACTAAGAGGCACCGCTTCTTCCCCGGCAGCTCTATAGCAACGAAACACCGCAGTCCCCTGGCCACCGGGTCTACCTTCTTCCCTTTCAGCATCCCGACGACAGGGTGTGGCTTCTCTTCCAGGGAACCTTCGGTTCCCAGCTGGGAGCCTCTGGCTCTCTGCTCTGGTGGACCGATCACCACCGAGGGCTGATCTCCGTTCAGTAGCTTCTGGATCGTGCCCTTGCAGGTCTTGCACCATCGTGCGTAGGCATGCGCGGAGATGCCTGCCTGGGTCAGGGCTTCCTGGCGGGCCACTCCATCCTGTATGTATCGCATTACCTCGACGACCTTCTTCGCCTTCTCCCCCCTTGTGAGCCTACGGTTAGGCCAGCCCTGAGCGACAGCCTTGCTAGGTATCGTGCTCCCTACCATGTAGGGACCACGATACTGTCCTGAAGCTTGTAGCTTATCCTTGTATCTCCTGTAGTTCCATTCGGTGACACCCACTAGGGCTCCTGCCGCTCTGCACGTCTGCCCTCGCTGTCGCCAAGCATCCACACGCTTGACGATGCTTAACATGTCCTTTGTGTTCACTCCTTTTCTCCTAGGTTGGACGGTGCCGCCGGGTCCACGGACCATCCGTGGGCAAGTTTGCCCGGCGCACTGGGCGGCGGCCGAGTTAACTGCGCTGCGCCCGGCGGCACCGTGGGTTACATTCCGATATCTACACGGGAGTTGTGCATGGTAAGCAGACCATCAAGCTCACCCATGATCCGCTCCAACTCCTCAATCTCTGCTGTGAGTAATGTCTCGTCCATGTTGACGGTGGCATCCATGTTACGCCGTGCCCCCTCGATGTGTAAAGACATGGAGTGTAACCGCTGACGCATCGACTCCGACACGTCCTTCTTCCAGGCTAGCCAGCCTGCCACTGACAGCTCACGCCTCCCTACCTTGATAACGCTAGTGAGATTGGATTTCTGAACGGCCAATCGTAGGTCGATTAGCCTCAATTCCAGATCACGAATCGACTGAAGCTCTCGCTGAACGTACAGCCCAGATCCACCCGCCTGGGATATCGGGTCTTTCAGGCGTGCGTCGTACGCCAGGTGGCGTAGAATAGCGGTGTGCTTTTTGTCGATCCGCTTAGGAATCGTCTTGATCTCCGCTAGAGCCTGAGTGACTGTCACGCTTCTTCCCTCTTCGCCTCCTCTAGAACCCTGTCACGGTCATCGCACCGTGCCACCGCAACGGACATCTGCGTAGCCAGCATCAGCATGGGTACGGAGTCTGGCCACTGATCGAATGCCTGCTCGAAGAACTTGTTGAACTTAGCCACCAGCCCCTCTGTTGTTCTCTCCTCCTTGGAGATACGTATGCCATTGGTTAGATCGCTTCTTTCCTTGGTCTTCTCAAGTGCTGCGTTGACAGAGAGATTCCCTGCCTTCACCTCCTCGTGTAGGTCGGGTGCTTTGAGCATCACCTCTTCGGCTACACCGACGGTACGTCCACCAACTCCCATGATGTCCGCTGCAATGTCTCGTGCGCGAACGTGGGAGTCGACCTCTCCAGCTATCTTCTTCGCCTCCAGATCGGCCCGGATCATCGGCAGCATCTCGGCGGCGATGGCAGCCTTCACGTTCGTCTTCAGGTGGCGGCGCAGAATGTTCTTGTCGTAGACGTACTGGTACGGATCGTCCCCGGTGAACTCCTCGTAGGTAAGCTCGCTCTCACAGCCCAGGATGTAGTGGGCAAGGATGCGATTCCTCCCATCGAGGATCTCGCCAGTAGGCATGATGACTACCTTGTCTCGTAGTCCATGCTCCGAGATGGACACAGCTAGCTCGGCGATCTCCTTCTCGTTCAGCACCGGGAACAGCTCTGCTGCCGGGTGGATGTTGAATGTCTTTAGTCCCTCGATAGCCTCGGCGTATGTACGTCCCATCTAATATCCTTCTCTCTGCTTGTAAAGTTGTCGTGCCGCCAGGAAGGTGGTGTAGTAGCCTTGCATCTCCTGCGGACGCAAGATCTCCACGTCCAGCTTCTGGCTACGGTGCTCTGGCTTTGGCATCCTAACAATGACGCCGTGAGGCCAGCCTGTGGTTACGCCCATGTGCTTAAGCGCAGCACCGTATGCAGCGATCTGTAACCTATACTCTAAGTAGATCCCTGCTCCTGTCTTCCAGTCTACCACGGCGTTAACCATACCTAGCCCTGGTAGCTCTAGCTGGCAGAGGAGATCTAGGGTGCCAGCCCACCAGTCAAAGATACTCCAGACCCTCTTCTCCACTCCATCTGGGGCAGGAAGAAGGTTCGTATCCTTGCACCACGTAGTAGCCTGGTCGACCATGACCGAGACTGTGGCGGATGGGACAGGCAGGGACTCTCCCATGTGGTAGGCACGCAGGTACTCGTGAGCTTCAACGCCAATGTCCCGTGCCCGGTTCATCTTGGAGTCTTTGGCAAAGATGTTAACTTCGTCTGCCAACCTAGACTCGAACTCCCCTGGTGTGAGCGTCCTGTCTTGCCTGTAGGCCCGCTCGTAGACCTTCAGGGCAGCAGCGGTAACTGTGTCCCTTTCGTTCTTTCCGATCCACCTGATGAGATCAGGCTTGGCTATCACGCCCGTAATGACCGTAGCTCTGGGCATCCTACGGTCGCTATCGGGCATGGTGTAGTAGTCAGCGTTAGGCTCGTGAAGGTACGGTTCGTTCGTTTTAGATTCCATCTATTTCTTCGCCGCCTTTGCTCTCGCTACCTCTTCATCAGAGTGGCAGATGACCAGTCCGTTCTCGTCGGGCTCGTAGTTCTCTGGGGTGAGGGGCGTCAGCTCCATGCACTTGTCGTAGCCGGTGATCTTGATCCAGCGATAGCCCTTCGCTGACGTGCGCTGCATGGTGTAGATCGAGCATGGCACCCCGATGAAGGTGGACCTGACCTTGGCCACGAGGGAATCGTAGAGCCCTTCTGGCAGGGTCATGCCCTTCTTCTGCCAGTTGCCACCGAGGAAGATGTCACAGGCCAACTTGTAGAGGTTGGACTTGTGCAGGGTCTTCGGGCTGTTCTTCGGCAGGGTCATGTTCTGCTTGAGCAGGAACCGCTCTCCCGTCTCTGGATCGGGCAGCCCAAGCTGGAAGATGATGTCCACCGTGTCGGTGTACCGAGAGTCCCCCTCGAACTCTACGAGGTCGTTCTTCTTGATGATGACATCTACGATGACAGCCATGTGCTGCCCATCAGGGACATCACCATTGTACTTGGTCATGTCCTCGAACTGAGCAGCCTCCTTGAGCCCGTAGTCCTTCATCGCTTCTCCTTCTCCTCGTCGCGGGCAAATTCGCCCGGCTCTGGGTCAGCATCCAGATTCCTGTAGCCTTCGTTGCCTAACCTTTCCTCTATCATCTCATTGACCACACGGGCTACACTCATGTGACCATCTCGGAAGGCAATCACCTTCAGCCTCTGGTACGTTTCCTCTTGGATTCTTACTTGCAGTGCGTGCTTCATCTTTCAGTTGAACCCCTAGCGTGCTTCATCTCCCAGGTTGCTATTCCCTTTCCATCGCGGTAGTCAAGACCTATGGAAGACAAGATCGTCACGAAGAACGGACGACCCGCTGCCATCATCACCGACCGGCCTGGGGCACGATGGTCCCCCGAGGCGAGAGAGGCTGCTCTCGCTGCATATGCTGCCTGTGGCGATGTCAGGGAAGCAGCAATGCTAACGAGGATTCCAGAGGATACCATCCGTACATGGCTCGGTAGACCCGAGGCATCGGATGTAGTCTCGCGTGTGAAGCGCGACCTATCCAGAGGACGAAGCCTCCGCGCTGGTCGGATCTTCGATATAGCTGTTAAGGAACTAAAGAGTAGGATTGAAACAGGCGAGCAGCGGATTAGCAGAGATGGGGAAGTGATACGTGTGGAGGTTGGAGCGCGTGATCTGTCGGTGATTGCCGGGGTCATGGCAGAGAAGGCCAAACTGTGGGCAGAAGCCTCCAATGACTACCATGATCCCGGCACCTTCTCACCGACCGACGAAGTAGAAGAGCTTCGTCAGTTAGAGTTCGCCATCAAGGTAAAGCGTGAGCGACTACAGAACGCCTTGAAGGCTAAGAGGGACGCTCTAGAACAGCCCGTTGAAGGCACCGATCCAGAGCCTGAATGATTGCCTCGCCGAGCTTCTGGGTATCGGCAAGCTCGTGCATACTGAAGTTGTGCCAGGGGAAGCTTCGAGCCACGTCCTCGAAGTAGAGCTTGCCCAGCCTCTCGACGCTCTCTTTGGATGGTACGCAGCCATCGGTAGCGTTGACCCAGATAACCTGCTTCGGACTGTGACTCCCACAGTTGATGATCCCTTCATGGCCGTGGTCATCGCCCATGAAGAGGATGTACTTGGCATCGAGTAGCTCTATCAATCTCCCCCACGGCAGGTTTGGAGTAGCGGTGTTATCTAGAATCTGCGCTGCCTTGATGGCTAGCTTGCCGATCAGGACATGGGGGTAACCCTCTGAGTTCCCGCCCCCATGCTGGATGGTCAGGATGCGAGGGTCCATAGCCGAGAGTGCCTCGCATGCCTCGGTCAGGAACCCGTTGATGTGGGCGCATGAGCCCGACATGTCAGGTGCGAGGATGATGGTCGGATGATCCAGCTCCTCCCTCCTGCACTGCTGAATTCTCATGCGCTTAGTGACTAGCTCTTTGACTATCGCCTCTCCGTCCCACCTGGCAGACTGCCTACCCAGCCCGAAGTCGAACAGCCTACGCAGGAGATGCATCATCTTGCGGTGAGAGTTGGTCAGCCCTACCACTCTGGGCTGCATGATGTGGTAGTCACCAACTCTGCCGTAGTTCCCAGCCTTGGGAATGTACGGTGACTTGAGTGGCCCCCAGCCAGGGTCTTTCTGTTCCTCTTGCTTGCCTTCTTTCCCCTTCTTCCTGGGTATCGGAGCATGTATCTTCTGACTCCGGTGCTCTAGCTCGCGGAACATCTCAGGTTGTGGCGGCAGCGGTGCGTGACAGTCACAGTGAGTGTGGGCGCACGGTTTGTCCGATTCACCCGAGGGCACACGGGCCGTGGACCCACCCCCTTCTGTGCTGCCAGACACCGCCCCCGTCTTGGCGCCAATCCCCAGTGACTTCCCATCTGGGAGCGTTGCTTCCCCCAGTGCAGGGTTGCGACTAGGCTTTGCCGTCCCATATGCCCTGTTTCCAGAGCGCGGGGTCGTGCGATAGAAAGTCTCGCCGGTACTGCTGGTAGACCCCTGATCGCACTTCCTATGCTGGGCCGACCCTTGGGTCCGCTGTGATCCCCTCCCCTTCTGGCCAGAAGAGAGGGGCCAGTTCGGCCCAAGCTTGTTAACAAGCTGATCCACGAGAGGGATGGCATCGGGCCATGTAGTTCCCTGTGATTTGACCAGCTTGTTGTATTGATCCTTAGCTGCCCAATAGTTGTTGCATCCCTTTGACTCGCCGTAGGCTACGGTGAGGAGATGGCTGCCGTCGATGATCCTTTTGCTTCTTCCTTTCGCTATGTCGTTGATCGCTCGACGGATCGCTCTGAGCGTCATGTTCTCGGGTAATGGTTTCGGTAGGTTGTCCATCTCCTCACCTCCTTCCTAGGCTACTTCGGAAGCGGGCAAACTTGCCCGTGCTTCCTGCTGCCTGTGCCTACAGACTTCGGTCCAGACGTTCTTGTCTGAACTTTCTGGCTTGTTCTTGCTGTACCCCTGAGAGATCTCCTTCGCTCTCAGTGCCCATCGTGCGATCATGGTACGCACGTCTTCGATTGACTCTGCGTTGTGGTAGATCTCGGCTGCTGCCCTCGCCATCTCCTGTGGAGAGAGAGCCTGGTTGCCCTCGAAAGCTTTGGCTGCTGCCGTGCAGACACTGACTACCTGCCTGCACACACCGAGAGGTACGTCGGTGGCTGCACGTACCAGATTGGCAACCGTCTCTACGTCATGCGGCTCCATCACCACACGGCGGAGCCTACGTAGGAGAGGCTCGCCTAGCGGACGTACGCCGTTCGACGTGACGAAGACGATGATCCGTTCGAGGCGGGTCGTGATGTGGACTCCGGGTGCAATTGGAACCCGACCCGTCTGGAGCCAGTCGAGTAGAAGGTTCTCTGCCCTCTCTGCAGTCTTGTCGATCTCATCCAGGCATACGATCGCCTGGCCATCTTGTGCCGCCATCGCGGCAAGATGCAGAAGCCCCGGCTGTCGTACTGCACTTGCGTCTCCAGCCACCGCTGACGCAACGTCAATTCCTTGGAATAGATCGTCCTCCCCGGACCACGCATGGAGTAGTCCATAGATGTACGTAGCTCCTGTTGCCTTAGCCCAGCACTCAGCGAGGTAGGTCTTACCGCATCCCGGCGGTCCCTCGATGAGCATGGCTCTCGCGCCTGTGTTCTTAGGCGCAGCCAGCACCCCCGAGATAGCTAGCGTCTCCTCTCGGCGGGGGAAGTACCCTGCTGATTGCAGAGCATGATGTACTGCTGCTGCCTTCATCTGCTCCCTCTAGGTGCGTCGACCCATAGGCCACCGTCACCCCTTACTTGTGAGGAGGCGTACCTCCTACCTGTGGATGTCTTACGATTCTTAACGCCAGGACCAGCAGGTTTACCAATTCTCATCCTGTAAAGTTCGTACTTCTTACGGCTCTTACCCTTCGGCATCATCCACCACCTTCATCAGATCATGTGCAGTCTCTTGCAGGTAAGGAGGCAACCCCTCCAGTGCCTTGGTGATTCCAGCACAAACCTCATGTAGCCCTTCGTGTCCCTCGACGAAGGAGTATTCACCCGCCTCCTTTATGAAGCGACTGATGTGATCGGTCGCGATAGCGATGCCGATGGTGTGGCAGTACAGACCGTGGTCCTCGACAGGAGAAGACATCACCTTCTCCTTCGTCCACTGGAAGATCTGCAGCACTGCATCAGATCCACCTTCTAGCCAGCAGTCCAGTAGCCGTGCGTAACTCTCTGCCATCCGCAGCTGTAGTCGATCGTGTTGTCCTTGCACCATTCCCCTTCCTCCTATGCGTTCATTCGCCTCCTTAGTCTAAGGTGGTAGCCGGGCAAACTTGCCCGGCTACCCTGGTTGTCACTTCTTCTTGGTGGACTTCTTGGTCTTGGGTTTGTCCGTCTCGTCCAGAACCTGAAGCACACCCCTGTCCAGGGTCTGCCCATCAGCTCCGCAGTAGACGCACTCCATGTTGATGAGGCGGAAGAAGATGAAGCCTGCTACTGCCTTCTCTCCGTACCTCGTCTTCGCGCATACCTTGCACACACCCACCCAAGGTTCCGGTAGGATCTCTGCCGCCGACATTGTTCCTCCCCTAGTTCACAGCCCGAAGAACGCTGAACATCCTGCGCGTCTGGATCTTGCTCCTGTTGTTCCACTGCTCCCACCGCTTGAGCTGGTCGGAGTAGTAGGACAGTACGTCTCTCGCCTCCTTTCCCTGGTGGTCCTCCATCCACTTCTCTCCGTGCCTCTGCCCACCACAGGGACAGCGACACAGGATCTCCCGCCTCGGGTCGCTGCGCTGACACATGGGGTGGCAGGGCAGCTCACTCACATACTTCTTCTCTTTCGCTCTCATCCTTCTCTCCTAATCTCTAAAAAGAACTAAGGCCCGTGGTGCTACCAGATGCAAGGGGCGCTCACGATCCAGTAGACCACGAGCCTTAGTCTGCCCGTGATACCCTATGTATCACGGGTCAGTTCATGTCTTCGGTGTTCCTCTTGCGGGGCACGGGCATGACGAACACGCCATCTCCGATGTGGGTGCTCTCTGAGAGCAGCATCTTGAGCAGCTTCACAGCCGGGTCCGTGTCGTCATCCAGATCGAGGACTCTCGTCTCGATCTCGACATCCTCGCTCGGCTGGCCCGTGAACAGGTTGGCATTGTCGCAGGCCCTCATCCTCTCCCGATTCACCCTGTCGGGGTCGGGCTTGGCCTCGACATATTTTTGCCACTCTCGCTCCATCTCCGAGGGCTTGGCGTTGTGGACCTCCAGGCCGTCGATGATGGTTCCCTTGCTGATCTCCAGCATCACGATCACAGCACCGTGACTCTCTGGCGTGTGTTTCGGATTCTTGCACTTGCTGATCGTCTCGATGCTCCAGGCCACACACTTCTGGTACATGGCCTCTGCTTCTTCCTTTGTCTCCTTCCAGCTAGCCATCCCGCTGGAAGTAATCACCATGTACATCGTACCTCCTGGGCAAACTTGCCCGCTCATCCATGTTGAAGTGTGGTCGGCGTACCCACCTTCTCCGACCATGCCGAACTACTCCCGCGCTGGATACGAGTAGCTCCCGGTGGGATGAGTCACCGAGAGCTACAAGTAAACGTCGCACTGCAGCGAGCGACCGCTGCCTGTTCGGCCCCCTAGAGTTTGCCTAGCGTCCCCTCCCTACAGGAGTAGGAGGCCGTGGCCTGCCTCTCCCCATTGGAGGCGGCATCCCAGGGTCACCCGGACGCCGGACCTTCTTGATCCCACCACCACCAGCGCCTCGGACAGGCGCACTCTTGATGATGTACCCCCCACCTCCTGCCTTTGGTGCCCGTGGCATCTAATACTTCCTCTTGGCGAGCTTGGTCCTGCTGGGCTTAGAGAACCCTTCCTTCATTCCACTCGCAGCCTTCTTTGCTGCAGCCTGGAAGACATTGGGCTTGAGCCCTTCTTTGATCCCGCTCGATACCCGCTTCGCTGCCTTGCTGAATGGATTGCCCTTTGGCATCTAACGCCCCCTGCCAGCAAAGGGTGGCTTCGGTCGCATCGGCTTGCCACCTGTCACCTTAGGAGCAGGGCGCTTTGCCCCTGTCTTCGGTCGAGTACCGACAGCAGTCGGCGGTGGCCCAGGGTACTGTCGGCCTGGGTAGTTGCTACCCGGAGTTGTGGGAATCCTCGGCATCTCTCTCTCCTTTCCACGTCAGAAGTTTAGTTCCAAATAGCCCACCCCCTATACACCCCCCGATGGCTAGCTCCAAGGCAAGAGCGTCTAGTGCTAGCGCCATCTCGGGGGTGAAGTCATCTCTAATTGCTGAGAGAGGAACGAACAGTAGGTTATGGACTACTGCCGATGCGGACATTGGCCAGTGGCCCCCCTACCATCTGCAGCAGCCAGAGAACGATCACTACCAGCACGACTGCGATCATCACATTGCGGATAACAGGCTCCATCGGCACGAATGTGGTGATGATCCACAGCAGGAGGCCAATCAGCATCAAGTAGATGATGATGGTGATTAGCGACATCTATTCCTCACCTCCTTTCAGCCTAGTTCTCTCTCTCTTCGATGCTATCCGCCATCGTACGTAGCACACGGACAGCTTCTCTGGGCGAGGCGTCGGGGACGAAGACTAGCGATCCACCGTCGGTGCTTCTCAGGGCAAGCATGATGAAGTAGTTGCCCGGCTCGCAATCCTCACCAAGCAGACGCGCAAGCTCACGTACCTTCGGGTCGGTGTTCTCGAAAGAGGGCATCACCAGTCCTCTTCCTTCTCTCTTTTGAGCCGGTCGAACGTAATGTCGAGATCCCTCATATACTGCTTCAGCTTGCGATCAAACTCCATGAACTCTTCTTCGAGTTCGGCCAGGCGATCGAGGATCTTTTCCAGCTCGGGCACCTTGTTAATGAAGTCGGTGACTCTCTCTCTCGGCTCTCTCTCCTTCGGGGCCACTCTCTCTCCTCTCAGTCTGAAGTAAAGCGCGGTTCTCTTGTGCCTCGTCATGTGGGGCGGAAACACGCGCGGTGCTGACAAAGGTCAGCAGGTATACGCCCAGTAGCATCACCATCCCTATTGCACTGAGCGCAAGAAAGAGGAGGATGCCGAATCCGACATCCCCCAGGTAGGACAGCAGCCTGTCCATGCTCATCCTCCGAATGGTTAGGGGGCGCGGGCTAACTTGCCCGCGCCCCTTGTTGCTAGATGCTCCGTGCCTCCTTCAGTGCCTTCCGCGCTACCGTTGTGGGGTTGGCGTGCTTGCACCAGAAGTTGTAGTAGGGCAAGTCACCGATCAGTTCGTCAATGCTCGTGACCATGCCGCTCGTCAGCTCGCCCAGTGCGCGGTTGACCTGGCCTAGCCACTCTTCGAAGGATAGCTGTCTCATCCTCAGCAGTCCTTTGGGGTGCGGTGGATTCCTAGTGCCGTCTCCAGCTCTCTCACGATCTCTACGACGTGACTTTCCGCCTTGTCCACCGCGAGCAGGCACTTACTCAGTGAGCCCTCAGTCTCGAGCAGCACCTTTGCGCGCCTTGCTCGGTTCAGACACCGGACCAAGAGCTTCTCATCTATCACTAGACCACTGGCCATCAGTCTAAATCCTCTGGGGTGTACCTGAAGTTGTTTCTCTTCAGGAGTCCCTCTTTGTACCCGGTCACACCTTGCTCGGCGAGTAGCTCCTTCAGGAGCCCTCTATTCCGAGCAAGGTGGAACACGGGTAGCAGGTTGAGCATGAAGGAATAGGCTTCCAACCTAGATCATCTCCATCTCTTCGTCGCCGAAGGGGTTGTCCTGACCAAGGTGGTTATGAACGACCCAGCTCGCATCTCTCCCCTCCAGATAGGAGTAGAGCTTGCGGCAGAAGCCCTCCAGCTCGTTGATGCGCTCCAGCAGGAGCACTCTCTCATCCTCTAGTTCGCCCACTCTCTCATGGAGCGGGCCGCCCCTGTCCATCTCTCTCCTCCTTCCACGGGCAAGTTTGCCCGCGAGGTCGCGCGCTCGAAATAGAACGCACCGAAGGCCCGGAGTCTCCTCCAGGCCTTCGGGGTTGTCTACTCGTCGCGGAAGCGCACGTCCTGCAGGGAGTAGCGCAAGGGCCGCACTAGGTGCCAAGGGCCGACTAGTCGAATCGCCGTGTAGAACCGGCGTCCGATCCTGACGTGGCATGATCCAAACCATGGTGCAGGAGTCGCCTTCGGGTGGAATTTACAAACCCGCATTTCTCATCCTCCGGTTAGGGACGGGCAATGTTGCCCGTCGGGGTTAGCAGGGAGTCAAGCTTGATAGTGGTTAGCCGTGTCGTGGCCGGGTCTAGATCGCTTTATGCTGCCTTCGCCTTCCGAGACTTCGCAGGCGCTGCTGCTGCCTTCGCGGCCGCTTCAACCGCTGCCTTCGCCTTCGCGGCATCCGCGTCCAGCTTTGTCGCCTTCGCAGTCGCGTCCAGAAGATCCGCGTTCCGAATCGCGTCCTGAATCGCGAATTTCGCGATCAAGGTCAGGAATCCTTTGCGCTTGTCAGGCTCCACGCCTTCGAGCGCCTTCCGCATTGCCTGACTGATCTTTTGCATCCGGTCCGCTGCGACTTCCGGCGTCATGCCCGGAATGTCGGCGTACGGGTTCGCCTTCGCACCGTCGACTGTCGTCTCGGTGTTCGACTGGACACGCCTAGCGGGCTGGTGAACCTTGCCCGTCTTCAGCGAATCCGCCCGGATCTTCAGAGCATTCGGAGCAACCTCCGAGTGAAGCACCGCGTACCGGAGGTCGTCGACCTCCTTCGCCAACGCCGGATCTTTCGGCCGGTTGACCTCCTGATATCGCAGGAGCTGCAGGCCTTTCTTCGCTGACTCCACCGATCGCTCCTTCACAGAGCAGAGGTTCGCGATCTTCTCGCGGAGCCTTCCGCCTTCCGGCGCATCGCCCGGAATTTCGCACGGAATCTCGCCTACCAGCATCCGTGCCGCGACCAGTGCTCGCGCGTCCGGATCAAGGTTCCTGCGAGCGAAGTTCTTTCGCAGGACCACCGTCAGGACATCCGCCCGCTCTTCGCGGGTAGCCTGACGGTGCGGAATCAACGTCCACCACTTGTCTCCGTGGATGAGGTACATCGCCACGGAGCGGGTCCGGCCATCCAGAATCTGAGGGCCGTCCACCAAGATCGCTTCCGACGGGTCGTACCCGTGGAGCTTGATGCCCTCCACGATCGCGTCCAGTTCGATGTAGGACGCGCGCGGCACGATCAAGGTCATGGGGTGACACAGGGGCTCGATTGCCTCATATGCCGCCTTGACCCGCGCGATTCCGCCCGCCTCGCCTTCCAAGTCGGTCGTCTTCGAGAACGCCGGATCAATCATGGTGCCTTTTGCTGTATTTGTGTCTGCCATTGTCGTAACCTCTGAGGTTGACGGGCAAGGTTGCCCGTACGTAGGGGCCGCGACACGCAAACCACTATCGAGCTTGACTCCGGACGCAACCGTAGATGCGTCCGATTCGAACCTATTCAGTTTTCAAGCGAGACTGGCCCAGACGCCTGTAGCGTTGTCTTTACGTGGGCTTCAATCCCTGTGCGCGACACGCGCGCTATTTCCTTCAATCAACTTCAACTCACAATAGGCATTCTATCAGAACCACGGTACTGTGCAAGCATTATTTGCTGGGAGAGCGCTTTTTTCTCACACACTACCTGTAGTGGTCGAGCATGCCTGTGCGCGCTACCTGTAGTGGGCAAGGTTGCCCGCCTCTCTCTCTCGTCAACTGCAAAATATGCGGCGCGGCTCTCCTCTGTTACTCGGTGTAACCTGTCAAGCATAAGTACCTTGCGGGAAAGCTTTCGCGATAGCTTTCGAGCAAGCTATCGTCAAGTATAAAATTAGTCAATGTCCCACCCCTAGGCCGGGCT
>Ga0105252_10000242_pt1 | contig 43369 bp, 36 predicted proteins | sample EasRivMeERMZT100_FD_89675 | JGI IMG/M metagenome (GOLD analysis project Ga0105252, IMG submission 89675) | Soil microbial communities from meander-bound floodplain in the East River, Colorado, USA - East River MetaG ERMZT100 | ecosystem: Environmental > Terrestrial > Soil > Floodplain | place... | reverse complement strand
GTTCGTAGCGATACCAGCCCGCGCCGGTTTTCTGACCGTAGCGGCCGAGCTCGTACAGTCGGTCCATGACCTCGGACTGCGGCCCTTCCGCGCGCGTCTTGCCGATGGACTTCAAGTATTGGCGAATGCGGGCGCCGACGTCGATGCCGGCCACGTCCTGCATCGCAAACGGTCCCATCGGCATCCCGAAGTCGGTGAGCGCCTGGTCGATCTGCGGCGCGCTCGCGCCTTCCTCGAGAAGCAGGTAGGCCTCGCGCATATAATACGCGAGCATCCGGTTGGCGACGAAGCCGAAGCAGTTGCCGACGACCACGCCGACCTTGCCGAGCTGTTTCCCGAGCTTCAGCGATGTCGCAATCGTCGCTGCGCTCGTCTGCTTCGCACGGACGATTTCGAGCAGCCTCATCACGTGCGCGGGGCTGAAGAAGTGATGGCCGACCACCTTGTCCGGGCGTCCCGCGGCGGCGGCGAGCTCGTCGATGTCGAGCGTGGAGGTGTTCGACGCGAGAATGCAATCCGGCCGCGTGACACGACCAAGCTCCGCGAATGTAGTCTTCTTCAGGTCCATGTTCTCGAACACCGCTTCGACCACGATGTCCGCTCGATCGAAGCCGACGTAGCTCGTCGTCGGCGTGATCAGCGCGAGCGTTCGTGCCAGCGCGTCCGGCGACAACCTTCCCTTCGCCACGGAGGATTCGTAGTTCTTGCGAATCATCGCCATGCCGTGGTCGAGCGCGTTTTGGTCCACGTCCTTCAGCAACACCGGGATGCCGGCGTTCGCGTACGTCATCGCGATGCCGCCACCCATGGTCCCCGCGCCGACGACGGCGGCGTGCTCGATGGCCTTCGTGGCCGTGTCTTTTGGGACGTCGGGGATCTTCGCCACTTCGCGTTCGGCGAAGAACAAGTGCCGCAGCGCCTTCGATTCCGTGGAGACGAGGCACTCGGCAAAGAGCTCGCGTTCGCGAATCGAGCCCTCGTCGAACGTGTGCTCGAGGCCGTACTCGATGGCTTCGAGCGCGGCGTACGGCGCGCGCGTCCCCTTCGCGGCCTTGGCAAGGGCCGCCCGCGTGTCCTGCGCTGCTTGTTGCGCGCGCGCCTTGTCGAGAGTCCGGTCGGTCAGCTCGCGAGTCCTGCGCGTCTCGCTGCGCGCGGCCCGCCCCGTCGCAAAGCGGATCGCCGCGGCGCGCAGCTCGCCACTCGCGATCTCGTCGATGAGACCGGCGGCGAGCGCTTCCTTGGCGGAGATCGATTTGCCGTCCGTGCACATGCGGATGGCGAGCTCGGGTCCGATGAGCCGCGGCAAACGCTGCGTGCCGGCGGCTCCCGGGATGAGCCCGATTAGCACCTCCGGCTGCCCAATCTTCGCGTCGGCGCTCGCAACGCGATAGTGGCAGGCCATGGCCAGTTCGTTCCCGCCGCCGAGCGCGTTGCCATGAATCGCAGCGACCACGGGCTTGGGACAGTCCTCGATACGACGCAGGCGCGCGTGCATGCTCTCTGATCGCCGCATCGAGTCATCGATGGTCTTCAACGCTTCGAACGCTTTGATATCCGCGCCGGCGATGAACGTCGATCCCGCGCCGATCAGCACTATCGCGTCGACGGCGTTGTCAGCGACCGCGCGCGCGATATTGTGATCGAGCGCGTCGCGAACCGTCGGACTCAATGCATTGACAGGCGGGTTATCGATGACGAGAACCGCGACCCGATTCACGACTTCGTAGCGGATCAGGTTGGACATGAGAGGTCGAAGGGCGTCTAGTCCTTGCGCGCCAGATATGCCGCGAGAGCCTCGAGCTGCGCGTCGGAGATTTGGGTCTTGCGGAAGTGGGGCATGATGGACAGGCCGTTCCGGACATAGACCTTCACCAGCTCGGCGCTCAGGTCGGTGCGTTCGGTGAGCACGGCCGGCACTGCCCCGTTGTACCGCGCCATCAATGCCGCGGTTCCGGGTTTACCGGGCCCATCCCCATGGCAGTTCCAGCACCAGTAGGTGTAGACGTCGCTACCCTTCGTCAACGTCGTGTGATCGTAGAGTCGCGCGAAAGTCGGTGCCTCGCCGATGTCTTGGCCGCTGGTCGAGCCTGCGGCGACGAGTACCGCCGCCGCTGCGACGAGCGCTATTCGTGTCGTCATCGCTGAGATCCTCGAAGATACTTTGGCCAGATTCCGCTACGGCCAGCCGCGATGATGCCGTTGGGGTCAATTGCATCCTTGATGCGCTCGTGGAAGCGCAACAGGGCGTTGTCGTTGAAGTTGTACGTGCTCATGATCTTGTCGTAGAAAAGCGGATGCGTGCGGTATTCACCCCAGCCCTTCTGCGCGGCGACGTCGATAAGGCGATCGAACAAGGCGCGGGAACGTTTGTTGAACTCCGGATTGTTACGAGCGACCGGCAGCCCCGAAATCATGATGAAGGTGCGGTACATCCATGTCGCGGGCGCGCTGAACGGCCCATATCCGCCGAGACCGCCCGGAAAGCCACCGGCATCGCGCACCGCCTTGGACATCGTTTCCTGAAAATCTAGGATCGCTTCCCCGCTCTTGGGGATCACCGGTGAGAACCAGACATGGCCGTCGCTCGGGGTGGGGTTGAACGCCGAGCGTGCACCGATGAAGAAGATTTCGAGGTTGGGCACGCCAATGGCGACGCGATGCCGGGCGTTGTGCTTTTGCTCTTCGGTCAACGGAAACCGCAGCCGTTCGACCTCCGCGAACGTGGCCCCGGCCACCGCGGCGGCGATCTTCGCCTTCGCGTATTCCCAGTTGGCGGTAGTGGTTGCCTCGGGTCCGTAGAACTGGAGGTTCACTTCCCAATAAGGCATCCCGGCGTTGATGACGAACCGGTCGACCTCCGCGGCGTTCCATCCGTCGGGCCGTCCGATCAATGCCTGCAAAGCGGGGTCCCTGGACTGTGACCACGGTGAGCCGTAGTTCGGCATGCCGATCAAGCCCGCGTGCTCGAGGCGGTTCACTTCGGCCACTAGAGGGATGATGTCGTCACGGCGTGGAACGCGCGCCATGCAGGACAAATAGGCCTCCGGCGCCGGCATCAAATGGATGCCCATCTTGGTGACGATGCCCGCGCTGCCCTGCGAGAACAGCCCGTCCACATAGGGACCGAAGCCGTAGTGGTACTCGCCCCAGCTCTTTGCCCCAGGCAGTGCTCCCATGCCCGTGCGCATGATCTCGCCGGTCGGTAGCACGACTTCCATGCCGGAATGCGAATAGAAGTGGTCGCGGTACGCGCCGTAGGTGTAGCCCACGCCATGGTCTAGCGCGTTGCCGATGACGCTTCCCCAGCCAGGGTCGGGCGTGTCGATCCAAAGGTTCAACCCGTGATCCTGGATGTAACGATACAGATCGAAATACGAGACGCCCGGTTCGACGATCGCGTAGCCGCGGACATCGTCTATTTCGATGATCTTGTTCATCCGTTTCAGATCGACGACGACGCTGCCCGACAGCACGGGTGCCGAACCGCCGTAGCCGAGGTTCATGCCCGTGGATATGGGATACAGCGGGATGCGGTGTTCATTGGCAATGCGCACGATCGCCGCGACCTGATCGGCCGAAATAGGTGCGACAGCTGCGGAGGCCAACTTCTCGTCGCCCTCGCCCCAGGCCGGCGAGTACGAGTCCCGATAAAGCCCCACGTCCTCGTCTACGGTAAAAACCCATTCCGCGCCGACGACGGCTTGGAACCTGCGGATCGCTTCGGCGAACGCCTCGGCGCTGACTTGTGGCGGTAGAATCGCCATCTTTCCTCTCCTTAATCCGTCGAGTATCCGCGCCGTCAGACGAACCGCGCCGCCCGTGCGGCGGGTGCGATCATCCATGCGTAGAGCGGATCGGAGTGCTCCGTCAAAACGGGCGCCTCGATGCCGTTGGTTACCGCCGCGCGGCCAGGAAGGGGAGCGCCGGTCGCCGCGGACAGACCTACCAAGACCTCAGCCATCGAAGCGCCCCAAGCCTCATCATCCAGGCCGATTGTTTGCTCGGCTCGCGCCGCGGCTGCAGCCGGACCGCTCACGCGTAGCGACACGGCCCCGTTGCGATAGCGGCGAAGCTCGGCGACGAACACCGGCCGCATGCCTCTGGAGCGGGCGAGGTGCTCGAAGGTGAATAGGGGACCGTGATGGGTCAAGCCGGCGATCGCCGCGGGTCGAAGGCGCCACTCCCGATCGAGGTGTGTGAACCACAACTGAGACCAGTCTCCGTGTGACTCATGGATGGTGAGTCCGTGATCCGCGACTCGGCGGCCGAACGCGCGGCTGGCGCCGCTGCGCTCGTCGACGAGCGCGTCGCGCAGCGAACTCCCCGCGGACGCGACGGCCGTCGATGCGAATGCGCCGCTAATCAGTGGGAGGGCGGAAATACCGATGGCTGTCTTGACCACGTCTCGTCGATTTGGCACCGTCCTGGCTCCTTTCACGCAAAAACGCGCTACATTCAAGAAATCGTGAATAGGGGGTTAAAATACTACTACGGATCCGCTAGGCGCCCGGCGACAAATAGTTACGCCACGGAATAGCGACCGCCCGAGGCACTCTCGGGCGTTCGGTTCCTTACTTTCCTTTGCCGGCACGCGATCGCGACGCGAAGTTGACGGGCGGCGCCAGAACGAACAGCACGCGGGTCGAGCGCGATCCCGCGTTGCGGAAACTGTGAGGCCGGTCGTAGGAAAAGGCGAAGGAGTCGCCCGGTTCTACGTTGTGCGTCTCGCCGTCAACCGTCAGCTTGAGCTTCCCCTCAAAGACCAAACCGACGACCTCGCCCGGGCCGTGCTCGATGGGCGCGCCTGAGTGAGCGCCCGGAGCAATATCCACGACGTGGACTTCCATCCGGTGTTCCGGGGTCGCCTGCACCAGCGCTTGGAACTCCATTCCGGTGGCGTGAAATACGGCATGGCGACCCGCCTTCGTGACGATCGCCCGCGGAGGCGTGGGGTTCTCGAGCAAGGTCGTCACGTCCATGCGAAGCGCTTGGCAGATCCGGTACACCATGCCAAACGACGGTGCCGCCTTCTGATTCTCGATCTTGGACAGAGCGCTGGGTGAGCAGCCGATGCGATCCGCCAACTCGTTCAGTGTTAGGTGGCGAATTCGGCGTGCCTTCTTCAGTGCGGGGCCGAACGAGTCCTTCACCCCTTCGGGGCGCCGATCTCGGGCTGCCGTGGAAACTCTTTTCGTGGCCTTAGGCATGGTCTAACCTCAGTTCGATGTTACGGCGTTCCCGCGTACTGCTTTGCGGCGCCGCAGAAACGGCATGCTCCGCCCAGTGGCGGCAATTCTAGAACACTTGTGTGGCTAAGACCCGGCTGGGCCCGCCTCGGCGGCACTTGCTGGACGCATGCATGCCAACTCCGGTGCGAACAACAAATGCGGGAGCCGACCTCGAAGAGCATGGAGCGCGGCCTTTTCTGAAGGGTGAGCGCGATCGCCGCCTGGGCGACTTGTTGCGGAGACCTTCAGGCCGCGCTCGGGTCTACGACACAGGCAATCCCAAGTTCATCAGCCCCTAGCAACTCAAGATAAATTGAATATTAGGCAAAGCCTTGTGAAGATAGACCAAGTCGTCGCGAGACGGTCTACGAGGGATCGGAGTTGGAGGGCCCCGGACGAATACGCTGCGGGCCGACGCTGAGGTGCCAACGATTGCCTAGACCAACGTACTTTACGGAGCAAGCATGAGAAGCGGGAGCGAGAGGGTTAGTGCGTTGCGTCTCGGTCTGCTGGTTTGGCTGGTCGCGATGTCGGTGCCGACATTGGCTCACCACTCGATGGCGATGTTCGACCTGCAGAGCACGATCACAGTGATCGGTATCGTGACACGGGTCGAGCTCAAGAATCCCCACAGCCTGTTCTACATCGCAGTCACCGGTGAAGATGGCAAGCAAGTGGAGTGGATGCTCGAAGCACAGCCGCTCGTTACTTTGCTCGATAGCGGATGGTCACAGACCACGATGCGGGTGGGCGACAAGGTGACTGCGGTCGGCAGTCCGGCCCGCAACGGCAGCCCCGCCTTGCTCGTTCGTGCGATTCAGTTGCCTGACGGGCGAACCCTTCGTACCTAAGGGAAGCGTGTCGATGGCGATGCGAAAATGCACTGGAATGATCGCGAGCTTCACCTCGGTGCTCGCCTTGTGCGCCTCGGAGTCGGCAGTTTGGGCGCAAGGCGGCCAGGTTCCGAGTCAGAGCCCGAGTCGTGGCTGCAATTTGCCCGAGCCCTTTCCGTGCCCGGTGGCTCGAATCATGGAGCTGACGGTCGAACCGTCAACCATCAACCCTGATGAGTCGGCGCACATCACTTGGGGCACGGAGAACCCAACCAACATTACTCTGTCGCCGGGCATCGGCCGCGTCCAAGCGCGAGGAACCGTGCGCGTGTCGCCGTCTGCGACAACGACGTATACGCTGCGGACCGAGGGCGGGCCCGACGGAAAAGCCGTCACCCGCTCGGTGACGCTCTTCGTGCGCGGAACCCAACCGGTTGCCGTTACCGAGACGAGCGAACCGCGCCCCATACCTCGAATGCCTGATGGAAAGCCGGACCTTCAGGGTGTCTGGTTTGGCGGCCCTTTCGGGCTCAATGCTCAGAACACTGCGGAAATGCCTGCGAGGCCCGTGCCGAAACCGGGACTTGAGCAGAGCTTGCGGAGGGTGACCGATCCCCAGGAAGTGGGAGCCGGTTGCGGCGTAAGGTCCGTGCCGATCTATTTTGGTCCCGCGTACAACTTTCAGATCGTCCAGACGCCCGCGACGGTCGTTCAATTGGTCGAGCGGATGCATCTTTATCGCATCTTTCAGATTGGGGCTGAGCATTCCGAAGACGTGATGACCGGGGAGAAGCTCTCGATGCTCGGGGACTCCGTTGCCACGTGGGACGGCGACACGCTGGTGGTTGACACGCGCGGTTTAGATCCGAGGACGGCTGTGGGCGCGGATGAGGGCGCGTTCACCGGTGGCTTCAAGCACTCGCCGAGGCTGCATTTGGTCGAGCGAATACGTCGAATCGATTACGACACGCTCGAGATCGCGTCCACCTTGGAGGATCCGGAGTTCTTCGCCGGGCCTTGGCGCTTGGTCATGAGCCATGAGCTGCGTCCGGAGTTCAGCCGCGTGGCTGAGTACATGTGCGAGCAGAATTCAGACTTCTACAAGTCCCTGCTCGAAGGGTTGCCGCCCATCCCACCAGTGGGCGACCTTCCGCCTCTGCCTCAGCCTCCGAGGCCTGGGCCCGATTCAAAATAACGTGAGACATGGCGAAAGGAGAACTTCTTCATGAATACGACAGCTCAAGCCGCACCAACCAGCTCCAAGCGTCTGAATATCGGCCTGTGGATTGCACAGGTGCTTGTCGCAGCCGCCTTTTGCATGATCGGTTTCATCAAACTCACGACACCCATCGCGGACCTGTCGATGATGATGGCGTGGGCGGGCGAATACCCCGAAGCTTTCGTGCGGACGATCGGCCTGATCGACCTCGCGGGCGGCCTGGGTATGGTGTTGCCGTCGCTCACGCGCATCATGCCGCGCCTCACGGTGATTGCGGCGATGGCCGCCACGATACTGCAGATTCTTGCGATCGGATTTCACGTCTCGCGCGGTGAGGGAGGGCTAACTCCGCTCAATTTCGTCCTGCTCGCGCTCATCATTTTCATCCTCTGGGGTCGCTCGAAGAAAGCGCCGATCGCACCACGCTGATCCGTCGCCATGCGGAGGAGTCGCCATCCGGCTCCCTCGCCTCTGAAACATAGCGGACCCTGCCGCGCGGCGCCGCGAGCGCGCACTTCATGCTCATCGGCGATGACGTCGGAGACCACTCCGCTGCGTATCAGTTCCGTGGGGCCGTTTCAATAAAACTTGAATTGCGAGCAATTTGGCGTGAACATGCGCTGCAAAGATACAGAGCCAGTGCTCCGACCAACCTGCTGGGCGTCATGTCATGACGCGCCGCCAAATGGGACTTCGACATGGGCCACACGTTCAGGTGAGTCGGGCACTTCCGACCCACGAAAAAACAGGGGGATTCATGCGTAAGCAATGCCTGGGGCGACACCTATCGATCGGCGCAGCAGCGCTTGGAGTGGCAGGCTGGTCTGCGGTTGCAGGCGCCCAGTCTACGACGCCGAACCGGCTCGAAGAGATCATCGTTACGGCCGAGCGCGTGGAGACGTCGTTACAAGACACGCCGATTTCCGTGACTGCGTTTGGGGCGGAAGAGCTGCGCGACCGTGGTGTCACCAATTTGCTCGAGATGAGCGCGTTCACGCCCAATTTGGTCGTGAATACCACCCCGGGCAATGCCATCACCGGCGGCGCCTTCGCGATCCGAGGAATCGGGGTCGATGCTGGCTTGCCGTCTGTCGGCGTGTACGTTGATGAAGTCTATTTTCCTTCGGGATCGGGCAACATTCTCGGCGTATTCGACCTCGAGCGCGTCGAGGTGCTGCGTGGACCTCAAGGAACGCTTTTCGGCCGAAATACGATTGCCGGGGCCGTGCAGTACCTGACGGCCAAGCCGGAATTGGACGACTTTAGCGGATCGGTCTCTGCGGTGGCGGGAGACAACGAGCGTGAGGACCTCGAGGGCGTGCTCAACGTGCCAATGGGCGAAATTACTGCAGCCCGTTTCGGGTTCGGGACGCAGACACACGGCGGCTACGTTCACGACACCATTAACAACGTCGAGCGCGGTGAGGACCAGCGAAAATTCGGCCGCGCGCAGTTGCGCGTGCAGCCGAGTGATCGGCTCACAATCGACCTGAAGCTTGAAGAGATACGGCAGGAGGGTAACGGCAGAGCCTCGACGTTGACCGGCTACGACAATAGCGCTCTGTTCGTGCAGCTCGCCGGGCTCTCCGGGGCGCCAGGCTACACCGACGCGGTCTTGTCGAAGGGCCAGTATGACTTGCGCGGCTACAACTACCCGGACTTTTTCGAATCCGCGTACCAGGTCGGGCAGCTCACCGTCGAGTACGACCTGTCGGACCGCATCACGCTCAAATCGATCAGCGCCAGCAGCCAGACCGAGACGTCTGACGGCACCGATTTCGATCTATCGGATCTCAACATCATCGGCTTCGGGGGCACGACTGACCTCGACGTGTTCAATCAGGAGTTTCGGCTCAACGGCCGATCGATGTCCGATCGACTGTCCTGGACGACGGGACTCTTCTATTACGAGAGCACGTCGAATTCGGCTAACGCGATCCGGATCGGCTTGGCGCCGCCGGGCGCGCAACAAGGTAATCCCACACAGGAGAGCGAGTCGAAGGCCGTCTACGGTCAGGTCAGTTTCGGTTTTACCGATCGCCTCGAAGGCACGCTCGGCGTTCGCTACACGGACGAAGATGCGAATACTCAAGGACTGCCCGGCTCGAACTTCACGGATACGTCGCCGCACATCGGCCTGAATTTCCAAGCCTCGGACGACGTCATGCTTTACGGTAAGGCGTCGAAGGGCTTTCGTGCCGGCGGCACTAGCGCGAGCGGCGGCCTCAGCCGGCAATTCGGGCCGGAAGAGGCTTGGACCTATGAGTTCGGTACCCGCATGGAGTTCGCGGACGGGCGTGTGCGCGTGAATCCGACCGTCTTCATGACGAAGTGGGAAGAGATTCAGTTCCGACGTCTCGAACCCGGCATCGGCACAGTGGCCGTGCTCACGCAGAACGCCGGCTCGGCGAACATTGCGGGGCTCGAGCTCGAAACGCAGTTCGCAGCCACCGATCGGTTGCGATTGATCGCGGCTTTGTCGTATCTCGATTCCGAGTATGACGAGGTCGACAACAGCGTCCTCGGGCAAGTCTACGGGATACCATTTTTCCAGGGTGCGTTGGTCGTACCGAATCTCTGCGACGGCAAGAACGATCCTCCCGTCACGGCCACGAATCCGGCTCTGCTGACGCCGCAAGCCATTGCTCGGTACACATGCACCAGTCGATCGGAAATGCAGACGGCGCCGGAGTTCAAGGTCGCGCTCGGGTTGCGGCACGACGTCCCGCTCTCCAACGGGGGCAGCCTCACGACGAGCGTGGACTACACGCATACGGACGAGATGCGCAGCAACGTCACGATACTCGACTTCGTGAACCTGCCGTCGTACGACTTGCTCAGCGCTCGTCTCCAATACAGCGCGCCTAGCGATCGCTGGAACGTCGCGATATTCGGAACGAATCTCGCGGACGAGTACTACCTGATCGGCGGATCGAACTTTTACACTACCACTGGCGCGAGCGTCGTGCTCGACCCGGGCCGGCAACGAGAAGCGGGCGTGAGTTTCCGCGTCAACTTCTAGGCGGCTTGCTCGTCAGTGGTAACGTATTCACGTCGTGGCACGATCGCGCGCGCCACTGCGTAGCACATCATGGAGGAAAAACGAATGACACCTTTTCGAGCTGCCCTCGCCGCATTGGTCTGCCTGGGCGTTTGTGCGAGCGCTTTGGCGCATCACTCAATCGCGATGTTCGACAATGAAAACTCGGCCGTGTTGACTGGCACCGTGCAGGCGTTCCACTGGCAAAACCCGCATTGCCTATTGGTGCTGGACGCCGCCACCGTGACGAACACAGTGGGGCAAGCAGAGCCCGACAAGGCCGGAGTCTGGTCCGTGGAGCTGCATAGTACTGCGATCATGATGCGGCGCGGTTTCACGAAGGACTACTTCAAGCCAGGAGATCGTGTGACCGTGACCGGTGGGCGGATGCGAGATGGAAGCAAGATGATTCGGCTATTCAACGGCACCAAAGCCGACGGGACGCCGTTCTACGGCGACGACTTCCGTCCCGAATCCACTGGAAACAACTTACCGCCCCCGAAGTGATATGACGATGATGAACGCACGGCGAACGCTACGAGCGACTCTGGCAGTCGTCGCTCTGTATGCACTCCTGACTACGGTGACGCACGCCCAGATTGCCCAGTTTGGGGATGCACCGCCCGATCCCAACCCGCCGAGCGAGAGCGCGGGCGTCGAACGCCTGCCCGCCGCGCCGGGCAAGGAGGAGGTAGCTGCCCTGTGCTCGCGTTGTCACAACCTCGAACGGATCGCCAACCAACGGCGAACGGAACGGCAATGGGAGGCCCTTGTGCCCTTCATGCTCGGGCGTCTGGAGCGTGCTCCGCGCGCGGAGCAAGTGCGAGCCGCTACGACGTACTTGACCGAACATTGGAGCCGCCCGGAGACGAAGGCGGAAGCTGCGCTCGCGGATCCGCTGCGCGAGCCGGACTCGGCGCTGTCGTTGGCGGAAGCGCGCGATTTGTCGGGCGCGTGGATGACGACGACGTGGTACACGATGCTCAATATGGGGCCCGCTGAGGGTTTGCCGATCCCCCGCGGCTTCCGCAGCACCGTAGACCTCAAGAACGACCCCACAGAGGTGTTGAGTCCGTGGGCCAAAGAAAAATCGAAGGATTGGACGATCTACAACGACCCACTAACGAGCTGCCACTCTCCGGGCCCGCTGGCCTATAACAGCCCGTATCCGTTCGAGATCTTGCACACGCCGCAGCGCGTAACATTGATCACCGAATACTTTCACGAAGTCCGGCGCATTTACTTGGACGGGCGGCAGCATCCGCCAGGCAACCCCGATCCGTCGGCAATGGGCCATTCGATCGGACGGTGGGAAGGTGCGACGCTCGTCGTCGATACGCGGAATTTCAAGGAGAGCCCCGCGTTTCTGGTGCCTTGGAGCGATCAGTTCCAGATGATCGAGCGAATTCGTCGCATCCGCGACGGCAATGTGCTCGAGATCGACGTGACGATCGAGGACCCCGTCGCGTTCACCGAGCCGTTGCACGGCACGTTCTATTTCAAGAAGGAGCCGGCGCTGGAGTGGAGCGAGTGGAACTGCGACGGGTTCTTCGATTACCAGCCGTTCGCGCCGAAGGAGCCGAGCCCATGAGCAGCCTTCGAGGCACCACCGTGTGGAGAGCAGGTCGATGAGCTCGAGCCGAATCGGCCGCTGAGGGACTCTGTCGGCTTCTCGGACGGCGACAAGCTCGTGATCCACACCAACGGCATGCGTGCCGGTCAATACCAACGCCCACAACCGTTCTACACGGGTCGTCGAACAGAAGAGCGCGGAGGACACGCCCCGGAGAGGGAAGCGCCGCCGCTCCTTGCGTTTCTCATGCAAGGCGTCGCCACGAACTAGCCAGGTCGTTAGCGCCGCGCGCGCGCGGGAGCACGCTAGGACGGCTTCAGATTGGCGAGATCGAGGCCGACGTCTTCTGGCTTGGCCCCGTGGGGCACGCCGTCCGGAGTGACGACGAAAACGAACGAGCCGCCATTGCGACCGTCCCGCAGCGGGCGGATGGCGATGGTCACGAGGTCGCCGGGCTTCAGCGTGTCCGTCCGGATGCCTTGCATGGCCAGTATCATCGGGGCGGTCGCTTCGATGTCCCACCGCTCGGGTTTCTTCTTGGACGGTTTCCCGTTGTCGTCGGGGGCACCTATGATCGAGATCCAGGCGTGCGGGTTCATGTTCGTGAAGGACAGCATCGTGCCGCGCAGCACGACCACCTTGGTCGAATCGAACATCGCGTGCGAGTGGTGCGCCAAGAGCGGGGTGGCAGCCAGGGCCGAAAGGACGGCCAGTCCCAGAAATAGCTTTCTCAACGGACGTCTCCTTGTTCTCTCTTGCGGTCGGGGCGCGGCGTCCACGACGGAACGCATCGACCCTCGATCACTTGCGCCTCCCAGATGCTTCGGCGGCCGCCTTGGCCTTGGCCGCGTTTCGGGCTTCCTGTTCGGCCGGCAATATGGCCTTCTGGAAGCCGTTCTCATCCATTTCCACGTTCGGGACGCAGAGCCGGTCGTTTAGGTTGATGAAAGCGCGGGGGATCGTGCCGGGGGCCGGCGGCGGAGTGCCGAACCCGCCGGCGACGCGCTGGAAGTAGCGGGTCACCCCCCAGGGTGTCGCTAACACACCAGGGTCGGTGAGGGTCATCTGGATTTGCAGAATGTTGGTGTCGATCAGCCGCAGGCGCTCGACCATGTGGAGGTTCTCGCTGTAGGGCGCAGGCGTGGTGTCGTAAAAGCCGGCGATGAACCCGACGGTTTCGACCACCAGCGTGTTGCCCTCCCAGCGGCCGATCGAGTGGCCGGAATAGGTCGGCCCGAACTCGCCAGTGGGAGTGGGTTGCGTGGGATGTCCGATTCCGTTCAGGAAGATTCGCCGGTCGGTGCGTGCGTAGTCGTTGTACCAAACCATCACTTCCGGCGCCTGGATGATGTCGAACGGTACGGGCGAGGCGGCGAACATTCGCGGAACCCCATAGGGAACACAGGCGGGGAACGGGTCTCGCGACTTACCTTCGGCGGTCTCCTGGACGTACTGCTGGTAGAGCGCCTGATATTCAGGGGTGTAAGGAATGTCCTTGATATAGGTTCCTGCCGTCGGCCCGAACACCGCCTCGCCCAGGACCGGCGGGGTCCCCATGTGGCTGTGCTCCGGGTCGAAGGTGAAGTCACCCCCGGGCGGCAGCATCACCATCCAGGATCCTGTCATGTCCGGCTGCGACGCCAGCTTGGCGGCGTAGGTGTCGAGCTTCGGAGGCTGATAGCTGTCTGCCTCGGCGATTTGGTCCGCGGTCGGATAGGCGCCGCCGCCGAACTGCGCCTCGACCGGCGTCACCAGCAAGGCCGAGCTCGTTACCAGGCCCAGCATGGGAATGATTCGTTTCGGCATGAAAGGTTGTTTCCTCGTTGTCCCGCTCGAAGCTGCCATAGGCTGTTTTAGCCGAGCAGTTGCCCTTGAATAATAGCAAACAATTCAACTAAATTTGAATTTGGAGAACATTCGCATGAATATGCACTGGCGAGTAGCGCCGCTGGTCTGACCAACCCCGCGGAACCTGCCGCTGGTGGTGCGCGTCGTTATGGCGCACCGCGAGAGGGCATAAGTTACCCGTTCAGGTGACCCATAGTTGGTGGGCACGGGCCACCTGATGCCAAGACAAGGGGGTATGCATGCGCACTGTTGGGGGCGATACGTATCGATTGGCGCAGCAGCGCTCGTCACCATACTCGACGTCGTGAGCTGGCCTTCGTACGACTTGCTCAGCGCTCGGACGTCCGGCCGCCGCGTGGGCGAAGGCTACGCGCCGCAACGGCAAGCAATTCGATCCGCGGGCGGGTTTGGCGATCCGCTGGTGGGATGCGACACCACGGGCTCCTCGCGGACGTTCGTCGTGAACGACAGGCGCGCGGGTTTCGTGGTGGCGACCCTTGCTATCGCCGGCCTCGGAGCCTGGGCGCTGTTGGGTGCACAGCTCGCGGGAGCGGGGCCTTCCGCCACCGTCGAGACCGCAGACGATTGGCTGCTCGAGGCGGCTGAGTCGGGGAATAGCGCCGCGGCGATCGCGGCCCTCAAGCATGTCGCCGACGTCGACACGCGGGCGCCCGACGGTACGACCGCCTTGATCTGGGCCGCGTACAACGGCGACCGCGAGCTCGTCCAAGCGCTGATAGCAGCCGGCGCCGACGTGGCTGCGCAGAACGAGTTCGGCGCGTTCGCACTTTCCGAAGCCGCGATCATTGGCGCGGCGCCCGTTATCGAAGCGCTTCTCGAGGGCGGTGCCGATGCGAACGCGGCGAACCCCGAGGGCGAGACGCCGCTGATGGCCGTCGCGCGCACTGGTAACGTTGAAGCGGCTGCGTTGCTGTTCGACGCAGGCGCCGACGTCAACGCAATCGAGCGGTGGGGTGCTCAGTCGGCTTTGATGTGGGCAGCAGCGCAGAGTCAGCCCGAGATGATCACCTTCTTGATTGCCAAGGGGGCCGATGTGAATGCACGCGGCACCGTCCGGCAATGGGAGCGCAAGGTCATCAAGGAGCCGCGGCCGAAAGACATGAACCAAGGCGGGTTCACGGCGCTCTTGTACGCAGCCCGCGAAGGGTGCATCGAATGCGCGAGATCCCTCGTAGGGGGCGGCGCGGACATCGACCTCCCGGATCCGCACCGCGTGACGCCGTTGAATATGGCGTTGCTGAACTTGCATTTCGATCTCGCGGCGTACTTGATCGAGGCCGGCGCCGACGTCGAGAAGTGGGACCTGTACGGCCGCACGCCGCTGTACATGGCCGCCGACACGAGCACACTGCCGGTGGCTGGTTTCGGCGGGATGGTCGTGCTACCGAGCATGGATCAGCTATCGGCTCTCGACATCGCCCGCATGCTGCTCGAGCGCGGCGCGAATCCGAACGTTCAGTTGAAGCGTAGGCCGCCATATCGCGACGTGCCGGCGGATCGTGTCGGCGATACGATCCTCTCGATCGGTGCGACGCCGCTAACGCGCGCGGCGCGCGCGGGCGACGTGCCGTTCGTCGAACTGTTGCTTCAGCACGGGGCCCTTGTCGACTTGCGGAACAACCAGGGTGTGACGCCGTTCATGGCCGCCGCCGGAGTCGAGTTCAATTTCCGCGCGACCCGCGGCTTCAACCGCACGGAGGACGGCGTGCTGAAAACGCTGCAGCTTTTGATCGATGCCGCCGCCGATGTGAACGCGCGGATGGTCGCCGAACCATGGGGTTACCCGGCTGCGCACGTCCTCGTGGCGTACCAGCGCCTGAACGATTTCAGCTACGACTACCGGGGCCGGCAGGTGCCAAGCCCGCGCGCCGTGCCACATCGAACGGCGCTCCACGGCGCTGCCGTGAACGGCTTCAACTCGATCATCCAGTTCCTCGTCGCGCACGGGGCGAATCTGTACGCGAGGGACGCCAACGGCCGCACCCCGCTCGACCTTGCGCACGGCGACCGCGACGATCCGATGTTGCGGCGGGCGCCCGAGCCGCACGTCGCAACCATCGAGCTATTGCGGAAGCTCATGGCGGAGCGCCAGAGATGAGAAGGGCTGTCGTCGGCTTGATCGTTCTACTCTTGGGCAATTCGGCACTTGCGCAACGCCCATCCGATCCCGCGTTGCTCGCACCCGAGATTGCGCCCGAGCTCGACTATGTCGCTTCGTCAACCGCCGTCACGCTTCCGGACGGCATGACGATGGGTGCCCCTGCGAGTGTGGCATTCGACTCCAGCGGCCATCTAATCGTCCTGACACGCGGCGACAAGACGTTCTTTGAGTTCGACGCCGATGGTACGTTCGTTCGTGCCTTCGGTGAGAAACTATTCGTGCGCTCACACGGCTTGCACATCGACAGGCAGGGCAACTTCTGGGCCACGGATGTCGGCGGTCACATCGTCGTCAAGCTCGATCGCGAGGGGCATACGTTGCTCACGCTCGGAACGAAGGGTGAGGCGGGAGAGTGGGACGAAGCGGACGGCTCGCGCAAGCTGAATCAGCCGAACGATGTGGCGATAGCCGACAACGGCGACATCTTCGTGGCGCAAGGGCATACGCCGGGGCCGAATGGCGATCCTCGCGTGTTGAAGTTCAGCCAGGATGGAACGTTCATCAAATCGTGGGGCGGCAAGGGAAGCGGGCCGGGTCAATTCCAGGTCGCGCACGCGATCGATATCGACGCGGAGGGGCAACTGTGGGTTGCCGATCGTGAGAATCAACGGATCGAGGTGTTCCGGCCTGACGGGACGTTTGTCAGAGAGATCAAATACAAGGGGTTGCCTTGCGGCCTCGATATCGGTCGCGAGTATATATATATGGTGAACGGGTTCGCTGGGCAGCTCCTGAGACTCGACCTGAACGGCAAGGTGCTCGCGGCGCTCGGGAAACCCGGGAGTGGCCCTGGTGAGTTTGGCGAAGCGCACATGATCGCCGTCAAAGAAGGCGAGATCTATGTCGCCGACTCGGTGAACGCGGCTCTGGTGAAGTTCGTGAAGAGATAGCCAGCGCCCTGGAGGGTCTGCGATGAGATTGCGCCCTTCCCGGCTATGGTTCGTCGAAGAGAGCAGATGAGTCCCCACGCGGAATTCGACATCGTCGTCTATGGTGCGAGCGGCTACACGGGCCGCCTTGTGGCCGAGCACTTGGCTCAGCGATATGGCGTAAGCGGCGAACTTAAATGGGCCATCGCCGGCCGATCGGCGGCGAAGCTCGCGGCGGCACGTGATGAGATCGGAGTCCCAGCGGATACGCCCCTACTAATCGCCGACGCTGCCGATCCGGCTTCGCTGCGTGACATGGTGCGCCGGACAAGAACGGTGCTGACCACGGTGGGGCCCTACCAACTCTATGGGGCCGACCTGGTCGCCGCTTGCGTGGAGGCCGGGACGGACTACCTCGACCTCTGCGGCGAGCCCAACTGGATGCGCCGCATGATCGATGCGCACGAGGCGCAGGCCAAGGCCAGCGGTGCGCGAATCCTGTTCTCCTGTGGGTTCGATTCGATCCCCTTCGAGCTCGGTGTCTGGTTCTGCCAGGAAACCGCGCGGAAGATGCTGGGCGCGCCCGTTCCGCGCGTGAAGGGGCGTATCCGCGCCTTCGAGGGCCGACCGTCCGGCGGATCGCTGGCCAGCGGCAAGGCCATGATGGACGCTGTGCAGAAGGACCCGGCCCAGATGGCGGTCATGATGAGTCCCTTCGGTCTCACGCCGGGCTTCGAGGGCGCGGTGCAGCCGGCCGCAGCGGCGCCGGAGACCGACCCAGACGTCGGCGAGGTCGCGCCCTTCATGATGGCGGTGATCAACACCAAGAACGTCCACCGCTCGAACCTGCTCATGGGGCACCCATACGGGCGCGACTTCGTCTACGACGAGATGATCGTGTTGGGCCCGGGCGGAGCCGCCGGCTTTACCGACTTGAGCTTCCAGCTCAGCGCCGGCCCCAAGCCGGGTGAGGGGCCGACGAAAGAACAGCGCGAGGTGGGTTGTTTCGACGTACTCTTCATCGGCATCGCGACGGACGGCCGGCAGGTGCGGGTCTCGGTCAATAGCGACGAGGATCCCGGCTACGGTTCCACGTCCAAGATGATCGCCGAGACCGCCATCTGTCTCGTTCGTGCGCGCGACGTTCCCGGCGGGGTCTGGACCCCGGGCGCCGCGCTCCAGGGCAGGCTCCTGGATCGGCTGCAGCAGCACGCGGGACTCAGGTTCGCGGGAGGATAGAGTGACCCCGTTCGGATCTATGCAGGCCCTACCACCGGCCGAGCGAGGAAACTGATGCCGCAGGATTGTGGGTTGGAGTTGCGCTCACTGGTGCGCGCGGATGGGACGCTGGAGCTTTCGTTGACCGAGGTTCCAGTTCCGGTGCCCGGCGCGGATGAGGTGCTGGTGCGAGTGGAGGCGTCCCCGATCAACCCCTCGGATCTCGGCGTCCTGATCGGTCCCGCGGACGTCTCCACGCTGAGATCCGTCGGAACCGCCGCCCGGCCGGTTCTCACCGCGGCCATTCCGCCCCAGGCCCTGGGGGCGCTGGCGGCGCGGTTTGACAGGTCGATGCCGGTCGGCAACGAGGGGGCGGGCGTCGTCGTGAAGGCCGGCGCGTCCTCCACGGCTCAGGCCCTGGTCGGTCGCACGGTGGCGATGGCTCCGAGGGGTGGGATGTACGCCCAGTACCGATGCGTGCGCGCCGCCGACGTGTTGGCGCTACCGGCGGGTGCGACGCCGGCCGAGGGAGCCTCGTCCTTCATCAATCCGCTGACAGCGCTGGGCATGGCCGAGACGCTGCGGAGCGAAGGCCACAAGGCCCTGGTCCACACCGCGGCTGCGTCCAACCTCGGCCAGATGCTGGTGCGGATCTGCAAGGCCGATGGCGTGCCGTTGGTGAACGTCGTCCGTAGTGCCGCCCAGGAGAGGGTGCTGCGGGACCAGGGCGCGGAGTGGGTAGTGGATTCCACCGACGCAGGCTTTTTCGACAAGCTCGCCGACGCCGTGTCGGCGACCGGCGCAACCATGGCCTTCGACGCCGTCGGCGGCGGCCGCCTGGCTAGCCAGATCCTGTCAGCCATGGAGGCGGCAGCCAGCCGGACGACAGGACCCTACAACTACTATGGCTCGGCCGTTTACAAGCAGCTATACATCTACGGCCGGTTGGACGCCGGTCCGACCGAACTGGTCCGTGACTTCGGCTTCGCCTGGGGCGTCGGCGGCTGGCTGCTCACGCCATTCCTGAAGAAGATTGGACCCGAACGTGTCCAGCGGCTGCGACGGCGCGTGGCGGACGAGCTCAAGACCACCTTCGCTAGCCACTACGCCGCTGAGATCGGGCTGGCCGAGGCTCTCGACCCCAAGGTCACCGCCGCCTATGCCCGGCGTGCTACGCGCGCGAAGTACCTGATCAACCCGCAAAAGGGGCTCTCCTGAGCTCGCGCCGGATCCAGGCTGCCGCGCGAACTCGGCGGCGAGCGACGGCAGTAATTCACCGCTGTCGTAGCGGTTCGACAGAGCCGCCGGCCGCGGCGTCGCGCAGATGGAATCATCGTCGCGTCCAGCGACGCACAGACGGCATGCGGTGTTCCGCTCCGGTGACAGAATTTGCGGCTAGAGGGGGCGCAGGCCCAGTCGAAACAGTTCCGCGAGCTCGCGGGGCGCCCTGGCGCGGTCCGCTTCGTCGAACGCGTCGAACCATTTCGGCAGCCACTCGACCAAGCCCGGGAGTATGGCGAACACCGCTCGGGCATTCACTTCGCGGACGGTGCCTTCGGCTCGCCCTTGGTTGTAGGCCTCGAGGTAAGTAACCTCTAGGCGCTGCCCTGCCGTCTGCATCTCTTCGCGCTCTTGTTTGGGCCGAGCCTCGAACCCTGTAAACGGCCGGAACGGGGTCATATCTTCAGAGAGGCTCCCCTCGGCCAAAGCGTGAGCGCTGGCAGAGAGCGCATCGATCCGAGGGCCCTCGTAGGCTCGCATGCGCGCGCCGACGTCTTCGTAGAAGCGGAAAGCACGTCGGTAGCAATTAGCCACCAGCGTCTCCTTGTCTCTCACGTTGTGGTAGATCACCTTCTTGGTAACACCCACGCGCAGCGCGATCTCTTCCAAAGACGTAGCGTCCACTCCTTTCAAATTGAAGAGCCAGGACGCGGCGACCAAGATCGCTTCCTGCCTTGCCGCCGCCATCGCTGCTTGGTCGAATACTTGCCGAGCCGACAGACGACCCATTGTCGACAGAGAGAAGGGGACATAGGAGACCGGTGTGCTGCGTTCAGCAGCGATGCCATCCTGGAGTGTAGCGCTGATGGCCTCGACAAGGTCGCGATCCGAAAGCGGAGACACTCTTCGCCATCGCCGTGCCGTGGGCACCCATGAGATGAGTCCAATGATGGCCGACGCCACCAATTCCGAATGGCACGACCGAAGGTCCCCTCGCCGGGCACCCTCATCTAGCGTGTGCACGACGCTCGCCCTTAGCGCCTCGTAAAGCCCAACGATCGTGTCGCGCTGATCCACCCGCAGGAATGCCGGTTCGCTGAGCGCCGCAAACTCCGGTTCGCCTTCGCTGAGCATGCCAGCGATAAACTTTTTGATCACCTCGAGCGCGTCGGAGGCGCCGTGGGTGGCCTCGCTGAGGCGACGCGCCAATTGCTCGCACGAGCGGACATAGCATTGGAAGACGAGGTCCTGCTGGTCTTCGAAGTAGTAGTAGAGCGCAGCGCGGGAAATCCCGACACGTTTCGCCACCTCCGCGAGCGAGGTCTGCGAAACGCCCTGTCGGTTCAGTGCCTTGGCCGCCTCGTTCAGCACTTGCATGCGCTTGGCCCGACGGCGGGGCTGGGCGCTAGGTGCGAGCAGCTTTTTTCCCATCATCCCCGCCCTTCTAACAGCGTCCAGACTGCCCTCGGTGCACTCATCTGTCAAAAGGCTTGTTTCCTGTTTACGAATAGGAGATATTTTGCGCGTAACTGTCAAAATAATACGATCATCAGTGCTCGGAAACGTAAAACTGGGTCTGACGATCGACTCGCGGGGCGCCTGCACGGGGGCAGGGGCAAACGGAAGCCGAAGAAGCAAGGAGAGCTGAGAAGAAACGAGTCGCAACTGAGGGGGGGCTAAGAAGTGAACGCCATGAACACACTTCGTCTGATCGGAATGCTTGGATTGACGAGCCTGAATGCTTGGACTGTTTTTGCTCAGAGTTCAGGGGCCGCGTTGGACGAGGTTATTGTTACGGCGCAGCGTCGTGAAGAAGACTTGCAGTCAACGCCGATTTCCGTCGCGGCCTTCAGCAGCGAGCGCCTTCGGGATCTGAACGTACAGGACGCACGTGCGCTGGCTGAGTTCGTTCCGAATTTCAGCATTGGCAACGGTACCGGTCGATCAGGTGACGTTGCAGCGCTCTCGATCCGTGGTGTTAACGAGGCGCTCCTCTCGATCGTCGCTGATCCTGCTGTCGGTATCTATATCGACGACGTCTACTACGGCCGGCCTCAGTTATCGTTCCTGAGGCTTATCGATGTGGAGCGAGTGGAGATTCTTCGTGGTCCCCAGGGTACGTTGTTTGGCAAGAACTCGAATGGCGGGGCAGTGAGGTACATGACCCAAAGGCCTGAGTTCGGTGACGTGGGCGGTCACCTGAGTACGACAATGGGCGACTATGGTCGTCTCGATGTTAGTGGCGCCGTCAACCTGCCCTTGAACGATCAGTTCGCCATTCGCGTCAAGGCGGCTTCGCTCAGCCGTGACGGTTATGTCGACCGTTTGGCCGATGACGGAACGTTGGGCATTGAGGATGCGGTCTACGGTAACGTCCAGCTGCGTTGGCAACCGTCGGAACGACTCGATCTGAACGTGAGTGTGGACTACTCGAAGAGCGATGGCGATCTCGGTCCACATAAGGTGATCGACTACTACCGGTACAACGGGGCACCAGACTTCAGCCCACCGTTGCTTTCGCCTGGCGCAGCCGGCTCGGCGGCGTGGAACCTTCAATGGGGCACATCTCCATTGCGATATGCCGCTCAGATTCCGAACAGTCTGTACGAAGTCGCAGGCACGGGAATTCGACCGAAACTCGAGTCGGAATCGGTCGGCTTTAGCCTGAATCTGGCATACGACATCAACGATGCGATGGTCTTCAAGGCGATTACTGGGTATAGAGAAGTTGACAATTTCCGCCGGTCGGACATGGACGACGTGGCCGATGTGTACTTGGTCTTGGATGTTACCGCGCGTGAAGGCGTGGACTTCTGGTCGCAGGAGTTTCAATTGAGTGGGGCCGGCGACAGGACGAATTGGGTAGCTGGTCTCTACTTCTCACAGGAAGAGCCGTTTTTGAGAGGGTTGGAGAGCAGGGATCCGCGTGCACTCGGCGCGTTCGGCGCCGTCATTAACAAAAACACTTCGCTCCAGGAAACCGCTCACACGGGTATCTATGCCCAGGCTACGTTTGATCTCACTGAGCGATTGGCTTTGACAGCAGGCGTTCGGTACTCGGAGGACGATAAGACATTCCAGACAGGTCGCATTAGCGAGTGGGATTACGAATTGGTCGCATTGGCGAGTCAGCTGGGACTCGCGCCAATCACGGTACCGCCAAGCCTCGGCTGCAATCCCGTCCCGACAGGTTCCTGTGTAAGTGTTCCTACGGTTAATGGCGGTGACACGTTCGATGCAACGACGCCCCGACTAGCCCTCGAGTACCAATGGAACGACGCCGTCATGACGTATGTGTCTGCGAGCAAAGGTTTCAAGGCAGGGGGCACGAATGATAATCCGATCGATGTAGGGATAGCGTTTCAACCCGAAGAGGTCGTGTCCTACGAAATCGGGGTTCGCAGCCAATTCGTCGATAACCGCATCCGCATCAATGCGACCTTTTTCACGATGGACTATTACGACAAGCAAATCACCGTTGCTCCGACTTCAGCGCAAGCCGGTTTCGTGAACCCGTGCTTCGACCGGTGCATCCTCAATGCAGGCGATGGAGAGATCGATGGTGCGGAGCTCGAGACCTTGTTCGCCGTTACAGACAGGTTCGAGCTGCACGCCAACGTGGCTACGCTCGACGCGGCATGGACAAGAGTTGTGCCGGGAGCCGGCGTGTCGCTCTCTTCAGATTTCGCTCTGGCGCCTGAGCTCAGCTATAACGCCGGCGGCCGCTTCGACGTGCCAACGCGCAGTGGTGCGACAATCTCGATGATGGCCGATTGGTCGTTCAAAGATCAGCAGGAGACGAGCCCTCAGGATTCGACAACACTGACACTTCCGGATTACGGTTTATTGACGCTCAGGTTGAAGTACACGAGCACGGACGGAGTGTGGGACGCAAGTGTCTTTTGCAGCAACTGCGCGGATGAGGAATATATTTTCGGCGGCTCCGCCTGGGGCGCGACCACGGCCAACACGATCTATGAGTACAAGCCTCTGAACCATCCTGCATTCGTATCCGGTGGCATCAACCCCTATCTGATCGTTGTTCCCGATATTTCCTACGTCCTCGTGGGCGCCCCGCCAATGTGGGGCATCGACTTCAGGTACAACTTCTGACGCCAATTGACTACGGAAGGCAAAGCCAATGAAACGCGTGACAGTATCTCGGCGGCGAAGCGAGATTTTCTGTGCCCTTGGAATTCTTGCGCTCGCTGCTGTATTTGCTACTCGGGTCATGGCCCATCATTCGGCCGCGATGTTTGACGCCACCAAGACCGTCGTGCACAAGGGCACGGTCAAGCGGTTCCTGTGGACCAATCCGCACAGCCTGCTGATTGTCAGCGTGCGCAACACCGACGGTCAGGTGGTGGATTACAGCTACGAGGCCAACGGCCCCGGCTATCTCGTGCGCAACGGTTGGGCGCGCCAGAGCGTGAAGCCGGGCGACGAAATCACAGTCGTGTCGCATCCGTTGGTGGATGGTAAACCGGGCGGAAATCTCGTGGAGGTGACACTGCCGGACGGACGCAAGCTGTCGGCAGAGCCGCGTGTGCCGGGCTTGACGGAGGAGCCGCAATGACGGGCGTGGGCTGGCTCTCAACAGCCGTCGCGGTGGCTTGTGGTTTCGCCGTCACGGCGCCGTCCGCTGCCCAGACTGCACTTTCGGGCCAGAATCTAAGCGCCCTGGCACCGGAGAACCTCGCCAAGACGAGGCCTGCGCCACCGTTCGATCTGACCGGCACCTGGAACATGGCGATCGATCCTAAGAACGGCATGCACGAGTTCATGCCGTTGCCGAAGCTAACACCCGCCGCACAGGCGGAGCTCACGAAGTACAAGGACTACGAAAGCCGCTCACTCGAGTACCGAGACGACCCGGGCGCATGCTGGCCACTCGGCTTGCCCCGGATGATGACGCGGTTTTGGCCGATTCAGGTCATTCAGCTGCCGACCATGATCCAGTTGACGACGATGTTCAACAACAGCGTCCGCTGGATCTACATGGACGGCCGTTCGCATCCGTCGGAGGATTCGCTCGTGTATACCTACAGCGGCCATTCGATCGGCCGGTGGGAAGGCAGCACGCTCGTGGTCGACACTATTGGCATGACCGATGATCACCACTGGATCCAGGCGGGCATCCCGGCTGGGCCGAATCTCCACATTGTCGAGCGCTATCGAAGCGTGGATGGCGGGAAGGCGTTCGAGGTCGAGCTCACCATGACCGATCCGGATAACTGGGAAGGCGAGTGGAAGAACACCAAGCGGTTCAACCGGGAAGACCGAACCGACATCGAAGAGCACGTTTGCATCTACGAGCAAATGCGCGACCTGCCGAGTTTCCAGTACAACATCCGGGAATGATGGTTGCGAGGGGAACAGCAATGACCAGCGTAGCGCGCTTCTGCACACTCATTGTCACGCTGGCCGGGAGCGCTCTGCCGGCCTTCGCTCATCATTCGTTCGCCGCTTTCGATGACAGCAAGCAGGTGACCCTCAAGGGGACGGTCCGCGAGTTCCAGTGGACCAATCCCCACTCCTGGCTGCAGCTGAACGTCGTCGACGCCGATGGCAAGACCACAGAGTGGTCCGTGGAGATGCTGAGCCCCAACGTTCTGCGGCGGATGGGTTGGACTAAGAGTTCGGTGAAGTCGGGCGATGAGGTGACGGTGGTGATCCACCCGCTCCGCACCGGTGAGCCCGGCGGCAACATGGTCAGCATCAACGACAAGAGCGGCCAACCAATCGGAGGGCCGGAGCAATGAGCGCGTGGCGCCTTGGTGTTCTAGCGCTGGCGTTCGTCACGGGTCCGCTCGCTGCGCAGTTTCCCGCGCCGCCGCCGGAGCAGCTCAAGGGTACCCCCGTCACGCCGGCGCGGCTGCCCGACGGGCGGCCCAACTGGAACGGTTTCTGGGTGACGCCGAACGGGCTTCTGGAGATCTACCGGGGGCCGAGTGGTATCACTGGTCAGGGCCCAGGCGCGAACAGGCCTAGCCGTCGCCAGGACATTCCGGCGCTGAAGTCGCCGTACAAGGAGCGTTACGAAGAAGCAGTCGCGAAGGCTGCGGCGGGCGAGCTCCCCGACCCCGTGGCCGCGTGCTTCCCGCCCGGCATGCCACGGATGATGGGCATGGTCTATGGGATGGAGATTCTGCAGACGCCGAAGATCATCTCGATCACCAGCGAGTGGCAAGCAGCGACGCGTCGCGTGTGGATGGATCTCGAAGATCACCCACAGGAGGATGAGCTCGATCTCACCTACGCCGGGCACTCGATCGGCCGCTGGGAAGGTGATACGTTGGTGGTCGAGACGGTGGGCATTCGCGATGACGTTCCGCTCGACTTCACCCACCTGCCGCACAGCCCGAAGCTGAAGGTCACCGAGCGATTCACGCAGATCTCGCCCGGAGTCCTGGTTAACGACATCACGATCGACGATCCGGATCTTTTCGAACAGGCCTGGAAGTACAAGTTGGTCTACCTTCATAAGCCGAATCTGCGACTCATGGAGTATGTCTGTCTCGAAAACAACCGCAACGTCGATGCGGACGGCCGAACGACGTTCGAGTAATGCGAAGGGTGAGGGCGATGCTAAGACGTGTTGCAGTGTGGGCGGTGCCGTTGCTGTGTATTTCAGCGCTGGCCGAGGGGCAGCCCGAGTACGTGGGCTGGCTCGACCACGGAGATGGAGGCGCAGCGTGGCAAGCAAACAAGCAGCAATTGCAGCGTTTCGGCGAGCAGTTCGACTCCGCGTTGGCGATGTACGAGTACCTCGAACGGCGCGCAGATGGGGGCGATAAGCTGACGTGGGCGGACATGGGGAGGCCGGAATTCGACTGGTCGGGCGTTTTCACGCGTGCGCGCGGCGGTCTCTCATTCGATCCCGATATCCGTGCGAATGAGCTCACCGCAAAGCTGACGCCGGCGGGTGCGGCGGCGCGTGATCGCAAGATCACGCAGCTGGCCGCGACGGGCGGCGAATACGATCCGTTATCCGATTGCCGCCCGCCAGGGCACCCCCGCTGGGCAACGGAGCCGTTTCTACACGAGTTCATCGTTACGCCGAGTCAGACGTGGCTCGTCAATGAGATGGTTAACGACACTCGTCGCATTTATACCGACGGTCGTGGTCACACTGCACCTGAAGATGCCTACCCGACGTGGAACGGCGACACAATCGGATTTTGGGACGACGGAGTGTTGGTCACGCACACGATGTACCTCCGGGCCGGTCAGTATCAGCGCGGCACCCAACCGAACTACTCTGACTCTGTGGAGGTGGTAGAGCGCTGGCGGAAAGTGAGCGGTATCTCGCTTGAAGCGGACTTCTGGGTCTTCGACCCGGTCAATTTGACAGCGCCTTGGTATACGCGGCAGAGCTGGATCGAGCTCGAGAACGACGAAGCGCTGTTGCGCATTCGCTATTGGGACTGCGGTGAGAGCCAGAACAACGACATCATCGTTCGCGACGACGGTACGAGCCAGTTTCCCGACTTCGATTTTCTCGAGGACGATGCGGCGCTCAGCACCGACGAAGCGGTCAAACAGCACAAACGCCCCGAGTAGGCAGCAACCGGAGAGTGATCATGAGAGTCGGAGTGGGTGTCATCGCGGCGGTTCTAGGCGTCTACGGTATGGCGGCTTCGGCCCACCACTCGGGCGCAATGTTCGACGACACGAAGGTGATCGAAGTCTCCGGTGTCGTGAAAGAGTTTCAGTACACGAACCCGCATTCGTGGCTCATCATCGAGGTGGCAAACGACGACGGCAGTGTGTCGACCTGGGGGTTCGAAGCCGAAGGGCCGAGCACGCTGTTGCGGGCGGGGATTCGCAAGAACGACTTGCCGCCCGGCACCAAAATTACGATTCGGGGCAATCCGTTGAAGGATGGCCGCACGGCGGCCGCCTGGATAGACGCCGTTGTCGACGGCAAGACGATTAACCCACGCAACGGCTTCGCCGTTGTGCCCGCGAACGAATGATTAGCCGTAGAGGCGCACTGAAGATAGGGGCTGCAGGCGTTGCCGCGGCGCTTGCCTCCGTATCGATACGGCCCGCGGTCGCGATTGGGATCGGTTCGGCGGGTGGGTTGTGTCGAGCCGTCTTTGATGAGCGATACGGTGAGTGTCTCGTGTTTGCCCAGGAGCTCGGATTCCGCGGTGTAGCAACCAGCAATGTCCGCGACAACATCGCGGCCCTTTGGTATCAGGCCTTGCGAACGCAGCTGCGAATCACGCGTTTGCCGTTTGCGGGACTGACGGATCGGGCGGCGCTGTTTTGTTTCGAAGAGTTGGCGCGCGATGTGGGCATGAAGGTGCGTTATCGAGTCGATTGCGTCCTCGAGCAGGGCGGTCGCGTGCGACACGAGGTCACCGGAGATCTAGCTGCGGTCGAAGCAGCGCGCGGTCCTGGCACCGATGAGAGTTTTGGTCGCGCGATGGCACAGTTGGTTAGCCAGCAGGATGGACGCTCGTCGCGGAGCGTGGCGGCGCAGAAGCGAACGGGGCCTTTTGGCCCGAAGAACGGAACTGCGCTCGTCGCGTGGGTCATCGCCTAGCAGCTAGACATAGGGGACTTCCGAGATGGCACTACCTCCGAACACGAGCGAGGCCGAATTCGCCTCTGCGCTTGCCGAGTTTGCAGCGGTGGTCGGCAACGACTGGGTCTTCAGCTCCGAGGAAGACGTCGCGCTCTATCGAGATTCGTATTCGATCTATTGGGGCGAGCCGGAAGAGCGGGTGGCTTCTGCTGCACTTGCGCCCGCCAACGTTGAGCAGGTGCAGCAAATCGTTCGCATCGCGAACAAGTTTCGTATTCCGCTCTATCCGATCTCGACCGGGCGGAACCTTACCTACGGGGGTTCTGCGCCGACGCTGTCCGGCAGCGTGGTGGTCGACCTCAAGCGGATGAACCGCATCCTGGAGGTCGATGAGGACCGCCATTTCGCTCTGGTGGAGCCAGGCGTTTCGTATTTCGACCTTTACAACCACATCACGGAGCGTGGCCTCAAGGTCATGCTCGACGTGCCGGATCCGGGTTGGGGCAGCCCGATAGGCAACAGCCTCGACCACGGCGTCGGCTACACGATGGCGCCATTTCGCGACCACTTCGGCTCCCATTGCGGTATGGAAGTCGTCACGCCGGAAGGGGAGATCATTCGCACCGGCAACGGCGCGTTGCCGGGCTCGGAGAGCTGGCAAGAGTACCGCTACGGCGTGGGCCCTTCTGTGGATGGACTGTTTGCACAGTCGAATTTCGGCATCGTCACCAAGATGGGCTTCTGGCTCATGCCTTTGCCGGAGACGTTCTTGACTGGCACGGTCACGGTCCCGCGATACCAAGATTTCGACGCGCTCATCAAGGAAGTCAGCTATCTCGAGGATTCGTTTCTGATCGGTATGCCCCGGTACGGGAGCCCCGTGCGAGGCTCCGACTTTCTCGGTGGATCTCCCGCGGTGGGGCGTCTCATGGAGAACGGCTGGCCGTCCACTGATCGATTAGAGGACTTCGTCCGCGCCGAGAGGCTCCCCGCTTGGTCAGTGATGCTGCCGTTCTACGGCCCCGAGGAAACCGTCCGGGCGAGCTGGGCGGCCGCGAAGCGCCGTTTCGCGGCACGCATCCCGGGCGCTGCGTTTCAAGACGGCGAGCTGTCGAGGTTGCCACTGCCTCGCGACGTCGCAGAGCGGTTCCCACTGAAACCCAACGTGGGTATACCGGCTCTCGAAGTCTTCGGGATGGTTGCCAGGAACCCGCTGACCGACAGCGATCCCTCGGACGGTCACGCTGACTTCTTTACGTTCGTTCCGAGAAAGGCCGCCGCGGTCTCGGAAGCCGCGCGCGTGTTGGCAGAGACGTACGCCGAGATGGGCCTCCCGCCGCTGCACAACCCGTTCATCACGCCCATCAACTACTATTCCCGCTGTTTCATCGTAGCCACGGTGGTGCCGACGTGGCGTGATCCGGTCAAGAACGCGCGCAGCAGGGCGTTGTTCTCGCGGATCATCGATCGTGTCGCAGAGCGCAATTGGGGCACCTATCGCACGGCGCCCGCTTTTCAGGAACAGGCGGTCAGCAAGTTCTCGTTCAACAACAACTCACTGCTGCGATTCCAAGAAAAACTCAAGGACAGCATCGATCCGAACGGGATCATTTCGCCAGGGCGCTATGGGATTTGGCCCGCTAGCATGAGGAACCGGCGCGCATGAAAACGGCGACACTCGCAGTTTCGTTTTTCGCGGCAGCGGTCTCGAACGTGGGCGTGGCGCAGACCGCGCCGTCTGCAGAGAACGGCAAAGTCATCTACAACAAGTGGTGCGTCTACTGCCACGGCGCGGTCGCTCCTGCCGAAGGCCCGGGCGCGTTGCCGGGCACTTCAGCGCTCAGCGTCAAGTACAAAGGCAGGCTGCCGGCGGTGCTCGAAGAGCGGACGGATCTTGCGTCCGAGTTCATTAGGGCGGTCGTTCGAGGCGGCCTATTCGGCATGCCTATCACACGAAAAACCGAAATCAACGATGCCGAGCTCGCGGATGTTATTGCCTACTTAACCGGTGAAAAACAGTAGTCAGGGAGCATCCGCCGTGTCGGTGAAGTTACCGCCCGGGAATCGAATCGCCAGGGCGTGGCGTGTGACGCGATTGATTGTCCCCTATGCGGCCGTCGTCGTTGGCTTCGCGATCATCCTTCAGGGCACCCAGCTGCGTGCCCAGCCCCAGCCCGTCGCGGTGCCGGGGGTCGTGACGGCGCCCGAAATCCCGTTCGATGCCGCCACGGACTTCCTGAAGTATTCGCCCGACATGAATCTGGGCGAAGTGCTTGGCGTGGCCATGAACTCGGAAGGCCGCATCGCGGTTCTGAATCATCCCGGTAGCGCCACGACCGGTCCGGTGTACGGCAACGCTTCGACCCAGTTGCTCGAGTTCGACGCTAACGGCAACTTCTTCCGCGAGATCGGCAAGGGCGTGTACGGATTGGCGTACGGTCACAGCATCCGTTACGACAGATACGACAATCTCTGGGTAGTAGACAAAGGTGCTCACACGGCCGTGCGGTTCAATCCCGCCGGATACGTCACGCTAAACCTGGGGCGACGGCCGGAAGGTCCGGACGAACCGGAGTGGTACCATCCGCTCGGCCCAGACGCGAAGCCGCCGACGCACGTGGATGGCTATTTTCATGGGCCGACCGACGTGGCGTTCGACGGCAATGACAACATCTACATTTCCGACGGCTACACAAACTCGCGAGTTGCGAAGTTCGACAAGAGCGGTAACTGGGTGAAGTCGTGGGGCCAGCGCGGTCCCGGCGGCGTGCACGCCAATGAGAACCCGGGCAGTCTGAACACGCCGCACAACATCGGCGTTGATCGCGAGAACAACATCTATGTAGCCGATCGTAACAACCGGCGCATTCAGGTGTTCGACCGCGACGGCGACTTCGTGCGGTATCTGTTGTTGAACGTCGCGTACGACAAGAAGCGGCAGCCGGTACTCGGCAATCTGAACCCGAACGCGCCTGACGAGACGCAGCCCTGGACGGTCTGTATCACCGACACGCCAACGCAGTACCTATACACCTCCGACTCCGAGCCGGGCCGCGTTTACAAGATGACGCTTGACGGCGAGATACTTGGCTGGTTCGGCGAGTCGGGACGCGGATCGAAGCAGTTCAACTGGATTCACGCGATCGCGTGTCCCTCGGAGAACGAGCTGCTCATTGCCGACATGAACAACTGGCGCGTGCAGAAGGTTACGCTGTACCCCGAGCGGATGCGGCCCTCGCTGCAAACTCCCGGGCGGCCGTGAAGCGCGACGACGCGTCGCTAACGGCACGTCCGATGGATCCCGGGGACCGCTTCCCTGCAGTTGACGTGCAAAGGCGCCTTACCGGCTGCGCTCGAAGAGAGGACCGACCTCACGCTTGAGATCGTAAGCCTCTACGTTCGTCGGTTTTTACGCGAGTCGGCGTATCTGGGCACCTTGCAGCGTCGTCCCGCAATTGGGACGAGCCCCAGTCAGACCCGGGACGCCGGCAGGTCCCGGCCGGCCTGCGGCCCGCAAAACGGCAGGGTTTCCGTCCGGGCGCTGATTGGCACGACAATTGGATCGCTCACCCGCCGGCACACAGAACGTCCTGCAGTCGTTGACGTTGGGAGTAGGACATGTACTCGTTCGTTGCAGATCTCCGCTACGCGTGCAGACGGCTGCTGAGCGGCGGGACGCCCGTGCTCGTCGTGATCGTCAGCATCGCCGTGGGTATCGGCGCGAGCACGACGATTTTCGGTGCGGTGGACCGGATTCTGTTCGCGCCGCTCCCGTACCCGGAGCCCGATCGCGTGGTCATGCTTTCGGACGTCGAAGCCGGTGGTGGGCGCTTGGACGTTGCGTATGGAACGTTCATCGAGGTCGCGCGCCGCAGCCGTTCGTTCGAGTCACTGGCGGTGGCCGATCACTGGCAACCCGCCCTCACGGCCAGCGGCGAGCCGGAGCGATTAGCGGGTGACCGTGTCAGCGCCGACTACTTTCGCGTTCTAGGCGTGGGTCCGTTCCGCGGCCGCGATTTCACCGCCGCCGACGACCTCGACGGCGCGCCTCGTGTGGCGATCGTGAGCGACGGCCTCGCGATGCGCCGTTTCGGTAGCGCGGATGCGCTGCTCAACCGCCCGATCGTGCTCGACGGCGAGGAGTACACGGTCGTCGGCGTCATGCCGAGCGTCTTCGAGAACGCCCCGAACACGGCCGCCGAGGTTTGGGCACCGCGCCGCTACCGCGCCGCAGCCCCGTTCCAGAGTGGGGAGTGGGGTCATCATCTGCGAATGGTCGGCCGGCTTGGCGCCGGCATCTCGCTCGAGCAGGCGCAGCGCGAGATGATCACGATCGGCGCCACGCCGATCGCGGATTTGCCGCGGCCGACCTGGGCGTCGCTTGAGCGCGGGCTGCTCGTGGAATCGCTGCAGGCGTCGATTACTAGCGGCGTGCGACCTGCGCTCCTTGCCATCCTCGGCGCCGTCGTGCTGCTCCTCGCAATCTCGTGCGCCAACGTGTCGAACATACTCCTGGCTCGCGCCTTTGCACGTCGCGCGGAGCTCGCCATGCGAGCGGCGCTCGGGGCAGGGCGCGGGCGTCTCGTGCAGCAACTATTCACGGAGAGTTTGCTGCTCGCGCTCGTCGGCGGTGTGCTCGGCGTGGGCGTGGCGGCGCTCGGCAGCCGCGCGCTCGTGGTGTTTGCGCCTGCCGGTGCGCCGCGGCTCGACACCATTCGCTTCGATGCGCGCGTCTTCCTGGTCGGACTCGCCATCACCGCGCTCGTCGCCTTGATCGTGGGGCTCGTGCCAGCGCTGCGCGGCCGGTATGCGAACGGCCACGCCGCGCTTCAAGCGGGAGCGCGCGCCACGGCGCCGGGACACAACCTGCTGCGGCGCTCACTCGTGGTGACTCAGGTCGCACTGGCCATGGCGCTGCTCACGAGTGCCGGGCTGTTGTTGCGCAGCGTCGAGCGGCTACTCGCGACTCCGGCGGGTTTCGAGGCCGGCAACGTCATGACGATGCAAGTCGTGAGGACGGGTGGGGGCTACCGTTCCAGGGAAGAGACGCTGGGCTTTTTTCGCGGCGCATTGGAAGCGGTTCGTGCGGTGCCCGGAGTCGTCGACGCCGCGTTCACGACCCAGCTGCCGCTGAGCGGCGACAGCGATATCTACGGGGCCGAGCTCGAGTCGGGTCCTCGCGTGGAAGGTGTCGGCGGTGCGTTTCGCTACGCCGTCACGCCGAGCTGGTTTCAGACGATGGAGATACCGCTGTTGCGGGGGCGTTTGCTGGCGGCCGAGGACCAGCCGGGTGCCCCGCAGGCCGTGCTCGTCAGCGAGTCGTTTGCAGCACGCCGGTTTCCGGGAGCCGATCCGTTGGGCCAGCGTGTTCGCCTGGGGCCCGACATGTTGCGGCCCGATCGACCGTGGGGGACCGTAGTGGGTGTCGTGGGCGACGTGAAGCAGACGTCGCTGGCCGTGGCGTCACCCGATGCGTTCTACGTGACGATGGGGCAGTGGAATTGGGTCGACTCAGTGCAGTGGCTCGCCGTGCGAACTCGCGGCGATCCGAAGACTGCGGTGCCGGCCATCAAACAGGCCATCTGGTCGGTCGATGCCAATGTGCCGCTCGCGCGGATCGCGGGGATGGCCGATCGGCTCGCGGCATCGGAGGCGCAGCGGACGTTCGCGCTGTGGATCTTCTCCGCGTTCGGGCTGACCGCGCTGCTGTTGGTGGGCGTGGGCGTATACGGTGTAGCGGAAGGACTGGTGACCGAGCGCACGCGCGAGATCGGCGTGCGTGCGGCGCTCGGGGCCGCCCCGGGTAGGCTGGCGTTGCTCGTCGTGCGCCAAGGGTTGAGCCTCACCGCAGTGGGTATCGTGATCGGCATCGCGGCGGCCGTCGGGGCGACACAAGGGCTGACGTCGCTGTTGTTCGGCGTCGCGCCCGTGGATCTCCCGACGTATGCCGCGGCGCTGGCGCTACTCACCGCCGTGTCGCTCGTCGCGTGCTACGGGCCCGCGTGGCGCGCGGCGCGCGTCGATCCGTCGATTACGCTGCGGGCGGAGTAAGGCGCGTCGATCGAGCTGCTTGACCGCAGGACTGGGGCCGCCGATCCGGTATTATCCCCTCTCAAACCAACTTCGTCCGAGGGGGATACGTGATGGAGACGAAACGCCGCGACTTTCTCGCGGGCTGCGCCGCAGCCGTTGCAGCTGCCGGATTCGGTGCGCATCGTGCGGCCGCCGCCGACAAAGTGCCCGTGCTCGGGCTCATCTTCCCGCCGGCCGATCGCGGCGTCCCCGAAGAGGGTGTGGCGATGTACGGCGACAGCCTGCGCTTCGTGGTCACGGGGTTGGGCGTCGAACGGATGACGCCGGAGGGGTTCGACACCGTGATCGCGCGCATTCCCGCTGCGGCCGAGAAGCTCGCGGCCGCCGGCGCCGAGGCGATCGAGCTCACGGGCACGTCGTTGACCTTCTATAAGGGCGAGGCGTTCAACCAACAGCTCCGCGAGGCCGTGACGGCCGCGTCGGGATTGCCGGCGACGACGATGAGCAACGGCGTCATCGATGGTCTCAAGGCCGTCGGCGCGCAGCGAGTCGCCGTAGCGACCGCGTACAACGACGAAGTGAACGAGCGGCTTCGGGCCTTCCTGATCGAGCACGGCCTGACGCCCGTGGTCGTGACAGGGCTCGGCATCGAGGCGATCGCAGACGTCGACAGCGTGACGCAGAACGATCTGCTCGAGTTTGGCGCGCGCGTGCACAAAACAGCGTCCCAAGCCGATTCGCTGCTCGTCTCGTGCGGCGGCTTCAGGACCCTCGAGCTCATTGCGCTGCTCGAGGGGCGGACGGGCGTTCCCGTCATCTCGAGCATGCCGCACGGCCTGTGGGCCGGTGCGCGGCTCGTGGGCCTGAGCGGCGCGGCGCCGGGCTACGGCACGCTGTTGTCGAAGCGTGCCGCATAGGAGCGAGCCATGGCAGCACCGCCCGGCCTTACCGAGCGTGAGTTCGCGAGCGCCCTCGATGAATTCGCCGCGGCCGTCGGCCGCGAATGGGTGTTCATGTCCGATGAGGACATGAACCTCTACCGCGACGCGTATTCGCCGTTCTGGAGCGAGGCCGAAGACCGCGTGCCTTCAGCGGCGGTGGCGCCGGACAACGTCGAGCAGGTGCAGGCGATCGTCCGCATTGCCAACGCCCACAAGATCCCGCTGTGGACGGTGTCGACCGGCAGGAACTTAGGCTACGGCGGCGCCTCGCCCGCGTATTCGGGCAGCGTGGTCGTCGACCTCAAGCGCATGAACCGGATCCTCGAGGTCAACGACAAGACCCACTTCGCCGTCGTGGAGCCGGGCGTCAGCTACTTCGATCTCTATCGGTACATCCAAGAGCGCAAGCTCAATGTCTGGATCGATCCCGCGGACCCCGGCTGGGGCAGCCCGGTGGGCAATGCGCTCGAGCGCGGCGGCGGCCGCACGCCGATGCGCGACCATTGGAACGCCGTGTGCGGGCTCGAGGTCGTGCTGGCGAGCGGCGAGGTGCTGCGCACCGGCATGGGCGCGTTGCCGGGCTCGGAGGTGTGGCACCAGTACAAGTACGGCTTCGGGCCATTGGTGGACGGGTTGTTCTCGCAGTCGAACTTCGGCATCGTCACGCGCATGGGCATCTGGTTGATGCCCGCGCCGGAGGCGTATCGCGACGGCAGAGTGATGGTGCCGCAGCACGACGATCTCGTGCCGTTCATGGAGACCTACGCCTATCTGCTGAACTCCGACATTCTGCGCGGCACGATGCTGCTCGAGAGCCCGTTGCTCAACTACCACGCGTCGCAGGGCGGATCGTTCTTCGAGATGCCGAATGGCCCGTCGATCGCCGACCTCGACCGCTTGGCCCGCGAGCGGAGCCTGCCGTATTGGAGCGCGCAGTTTCGCTTCTGGGGGCCGCCGAAGGTCATCGACGCGCAGTGGGAATACGTCAAGGAGAAATTCGCGCCGATCCGCGGTGTTTCATTCAGTGACGGCCGTAGCTACCGCTTCCCTGCGGAGGTCGACGAGGCGGATTCGACGCTGCTCGTCGCGCTCGGCGTTCCCAATCTCGGCGTATTCGGCCTGCTGCAGGGCGGTGGGCATCTCGGCTTCTCGCCGATCATTCCGATGACGGGCGAGGCGATCTTCAAGGCCCAGAAGGTGTACGGCCAACTGTATGCGGAGCTCGGCCTGCCGGTCGGGAACCAATTTGCGGCCTTGCCTTGGTCCTATTCGCCGCGGGCGCTGGTGCTCCTGTTTGGGATTCCCACGTCTAAGGACGTGACGCAGAACCGGCAGGGCCGGCAGATATTCGAGCGCCTCGTGCAAGTGTCGGCCGAGAACGGCTGGGCCGAGTACCGCACGCACGTGGCCTTCATGGACGAAGTCGCGGAGACCTACTCCTTCAATAACCACGCCATGCGCCGGTTCCACGAGACCTTGAAAGACGCCCTCGACCCGAACGGGATCTTGTCGCCCGGCAAATCCGGGATTTGGCCTAAGCGTCTGCGCGACGTGAAACCGTAGCCGCGGCGCCGCGGCTCGTCGTGCCTTGCAGGCGTCTGGCCGGGCCTCAGGGCGCTCGGCACTCGAAGCTCGCCGCGTCGTCGGTGCTGCCCGAGCCTTTGTGACGGGCGACTTGCGGATACGGGCACAGCGGCCGCGAACGCGTCGTCGTGCCGTTCACGATCTTCTTCGCGATCAGCACATCGGGTGCGACGCCTTTCTCGACCCAATCGATGACCGCCGTGACGGCATCGTTCTGATCCGGTCCAACGCCGCCGGCGCAGTGCGCCATGCCGGGAACCATGAAGAGTCGCATGAACTCGGTGCCGCGGCGGCCGTTCGCTTCAACCGTGCGCTCGTAGTACTGCACGCCCATCAACGGCTGCAGAACCGCATCGGCCCAGCCGTACGTCATGATGAGCTTGCCGCCCCGCGCGCGAAACGCGCGAAGATCGGTGGAGGTGGCGTTCGCGAGCTTGCCCCAGCGCTCGAGCAATCCGGTGTCGCGGTCGAAGTTGAACGTACGGAAATCGTAATCCGGTTGGGGCGGATCGAAAACGAGGTAGCGCATCGTCGCGTTCGCGAGCCCGAAGTCCGCCGGAGTGGCAGTGGGCTCCGCCGGGAGGATGAGGTTCGTCCAACCGCTCGCGGCGCCGTTCGGCCCGGTGACGATCGCCTCGCTGCCGAGCATGAATCCCGGGAAGATCTGCCGATCGCCACTGCGCGGGCCATCGTAGACCTTCTGGATCGCGGCGGCCTGCGCGGGCGTGAGACAGGTGCCCGAGTCCGCGCCCGAGGGGCAACTCGGCACGTCCGTGGCGACCGCAAACGAACAATTGCGTGGATCGTCGATCAACCCGTCGCGCAGGCCGTCGACGGCGTCGCACTGCGCCATCACGCGTTCGGCGACCAACGCGATCTTTTCGGCGGAGACCGGGGTCTCGGTGAGCGCGCGTTGGTTCCAGAGCGCGCCGATCGTGAACCCCGTCTGATCGACCCACGGGGCATTGGCCACGATGCCGTCGAAATCCTCGGGATAACGCTGCGCTTCGAGCAGCCCCTGGCGACCGCCGTTCGAGCACGAGTTCCAATAGGAGTAGGCGGCGGGCCGGCCGTAGTAGCTGCGCGCGAGCTCCTTGGCGGTTGCAGCGGTCAGGTGCACCGCTCGGTAGGCGTAGTCGATCGCTTTCTGTGGGTTGCTCTGCACGAACGTGCCCTGCGGCTCCGTGCGTGCGTCGTGGCCCGTGTTCGTCGTCGCCATCGCGAACCCGTGTTGCAAGGCCGCGGTGCGCTGCGCCGCGCGACCGGGGTCGTCGGGCCGCTCGCCGGCATGACCGCCGTTGCCGATCATGTAGAAGCGGCCGTTCCAGGTGGCCGGCAGGTTCACCTCGAAGGCGATTTCGGGATCGAGCAGGCCGCTGACGCGGCAGTGCGCCGGTGCGCCGCCTTCGGCCGGCACCGTCTGGGCCGCGATGCGCACGAGATCCGGGAGCTTAAGGCCCGCGAGCGTGGCGCAATCGCTTTGCGGCGCGAGGTTGCCGCCGGAGTAGGCCGCGCGTGACGTGGCCGCGTTGGCGAACGATTGTGCGACGCCAACCGACGACGCGAGCATGAGAAAGAGGCCTGCGGCCAATGCCGAACCGGCGATGTGCTCGTTGCGCATATCCACTCCGCAATGGAAAGTCACCGCATTCAACGCTCGACCTTTGGTGCTGTCAATCATGCCGAACGTGCGTCGATTGGCACTGTCGCGCCCCACGCTTATGATCCGTCGCTCATGATCATTCGGGTTCTTCGCTGAGGAGATTGCATGGGACTGCGCGATTCCAGAACCGTGGTGCTGACGGTCGGTGTGTTTGCACTGCTCGGAGCGCAGAGCGCCGTCGCCGAGGTCGTCGAGCGCATCATGCGGGTCTCTGGCACGACCGTTCATTACAAGGTGGTCTTGCCGGACGGTTACGATGCGGCCAAGGACTACCCGGCGGTGCTCGTGATGGGCGGTGGCCCCCAGACGATGAACACCGTGGACGGCACGCTCGATCGCAACTTCCGCGCCGAAGCCGAACGCCGCGGCTACCTCGTCGTCGCACCGGCGGCGCCGGACGGTGCGCTGTTTTTTCAGGGCGGCGAGCGGATCTTTCCCGAATTTCTCGACGAGGTTCTCACCAACTACCGAATCGTCGGCGGCAAGTTTCACGTCGCGGGGCCGTCGAACGGCGGCATTGCGGCGCTGCACGTCGCAGCCGCGTATCCGCAGTACTTTCTCTCGGCTACCGCCTTTCCCGGCTATCTCTGGCAGCCGTCGGAGGCGAAGCTCATCGCGCTGTCGAACCTCTGCGTGTTCATGTACGTCGGCGAGCACGATGAGTACCGCTGGCACGACGAGATGCGGCGCGAGGTCGAGTTCCTCAATACCCGCGGCGCCGTCGCCCGCTACACGGTCGAGAAGGGCCAGCCGCATCGGCTCGAGACGCTGGCCGGGGCCAATGCCAGCCGCTTGTTCGAGGGATTCGAAGAAGCCAGCCGAGGCTGCCGCCGCTAACCGAAGCCGGCGCCACGCCGATTGGGCTCGCCTCGTCAAAGTGGTGAAGTTCGCTAACTGTTGGCGGCGGCGATCAGTCGCGCCAACCGATCGGTGCCGACGGCGCTCGTAAACCGCTGAACGATATGGGGCGCGCGGGTTGGCACGAGATTCGCAACGAGCAGCGGTATCGGCACTACCGGAGGATCCAGCGAATGTCTGCAGACACCCATTTTTTCGATAACGTACCCGCGAAGCTCATTGCCTGCGCCGTCATCGTCGCCTGCCTCGCGCTCGGCGCCATCGGTTTGATACTGCCGCTCGTTCCGGGGCTGCTGTTCCTTGCGATCGCGGCCGTCGTGGCTGCCAAGTTCTCGCCGGCTTTTGAACGCATGCTGCGCCAAAACCCGACGCTCAGCGCGTACCTCGATCGGACCGACGGGTTTGTCGATTTGCCCCTTGGCAAGAAGCTCCAGGTCGCGGCCTTGCTCTGCGTGAAAATGGTGATGGACGGTATCGCCCTGCTCGTATCGGTCGTCATGAGGCTCGTGAAGTTAGCCGAGCGGGCGTGAGTTGACGGCGCGGCCGACGCGCCCTACCGATCGCTGCCAGCGCTCGCCACGTTTTGTTGCGCGCCGAGATGGTAGCGAACGACGACGGGAGACCGATCGGCAAACTCGCCGTCCGTGACTCTCGGTCGGAACCGGCTGCGGTAGATCAAGCGTACGAGCTCGTCTTTGGCTGCATCCGAGGCATTGGTCGTCGTGTCGAGGATCTCGACCTGCCGGCCCCGGCCGTATTTGGTGACGTCGAAGGCGACATCGATGTGTCCGCTCGACTCCTGCGCGCGGTCCGCGGCGAGCGGGTTCGGCATGAAGGTCGGCAGCACGACGGGTGTTGGCGGCGAGAAGATCTGCTCGATCGATGCCGCGTCGATGCCCTTTTCCTTGAGCAGCTCATAGGCCTCTTTGTAGGTGTCGAGGGCATACCCGTTCCGACCGTTCAGGAGGTCCCAATCCGTCATTTGAATGAGCGCATCGACTCGGCTCAACCACGGCTCCGCGTTCGCGGCCCCATAGGCGATGAGGCGGCGAAGGCTTCGCCTGCCGACTTCCGGATTACCGTAGAAATAGCTGGTACGGACGAGCTGCATTTCGAGCTCTCGCAGCTCGTCGCTGGCGTAGAGCTGATGCCTAAGCATCGTCCTGATGGCGTCCGCGTAGTTTCTCCAGGCATCCGAGAGAATGGAGCCGGCCGCGGCACCTTTGCTGCCGGAGTTGCAGTTACCCTTTTCGGGGTTACTGACATTGGCGTGGTAGTAGCAGCCGAGCATCAGCTCCGGAGGGAATTCTCCGCTGAGATAGCGTCTCAAGACATCCATTCGGCCGTCGGCGGCCTCGCGGAAGATCGGCACCGTTCGCAAGTCTTCGGGATGTCTCCGGGCCAAGGCGAGCAGCTCGTGCTCGAGGTCCCACGCTCCCGCGATATCGCCTCGCGCTTTCTCGTTGTGGATCAATTGCTGGATCAGCGGTGCCTGATCGAGCGAATAGAGGCCGTAGTTGAAGCGCACGACCTGCAATGCTTGGTTGATGGCCGACGACGCCAGCCCATGGTCGCCGCCTTCCTGATAAAGCAGGCCCAAGGCGGTCAACGGACCGATCAGGTTCTGGGAATACGGGCCGTTTAGCGACTGCTCGTCGTGAATCCTCTCGACGATCTTCTGTTGTTGGTCGTCTTTGGCGACCGGCTCGAACGCGAGCTGCGAGAGAGTCGCGTAGGGCACGGCGATGGCGGCGAGTAGGAGCATCCCGGCCACCACTTTCGGCATCTGCGGTACTGCGAACGAGACCACCGGCCCCCTCCGAGCACTACCCCGAAACGACGAGACCCGGCACTGAACCAGCGCCTGATTGTGGATCTCGGATTCGAGTCTAGCACCAACCGCGCTGCCCGAGTCGTACCGAGCTGTACCGAGGGAAGGATCGCGTATTATCGGCGTGAGCAGCCGCTCGTGGCAGTCATCCGGGGGGAACATGACGAGACGAACAGACGACCGCGCGGACGGTCCGCGGGACGCGAACGAGGCCGCTGTGACGCGGCGAGACTTCGTCACGGCCGGCGCGGCCGGGCTCGGGGCGGCCGCGCTCCTCGACTCAGGTGGCGCAGAGGCCCAAGTCGTCGCGGGCGGCGGCGCCGCGATCCGCTGGGACCACGAGTTCGACGTGGTGGTCGTCGGCGCGGGCTGCGCCGGGCTCACGGCCGCGATTCGCGCGCGCGACTTGGGCGCCAGTGTGCTCGTCGTGGAGGCCGCCTTCGACGTCGGCGGTCGAATGTTGCACAGCGGCTCCTTCGTCTCGCTCGGCGCAGGGGACCCCGTGCAGCGGCGCGACATGCGCGGCGAGCGGGACGCCGAAGGACGCATCCAAGTGGACCCGATCGAGGATCCTGCAGAGCTCGACGACAGCGTCGACCTACTGTTCACCGACGTGACCGATTGGTCGATCGTCGACCGCCACGGTTACAGCCCATACCGGTACAACGAGCGCGACCTCATGCGCGCCTGGGCCGAGAACTGCCCGGCCACGCGGCAATTTCTGCTGGACAACTACGTGCGCTTTGGGCGGATCAATGGCACGCACTCGGGCGGCGGCATGTCGCGCGCGCGCGGCGCCGTATGTTTCCTCATGCTCGGCGACCAGACCGACATGAAAGCCGGCACCGTCACGGCGGAGGATGCGGGCCAAGCCGACCCCGAGCGCTCGAGCGCGTTCGCGCCGGTGCAGATGGACAACGCGAGCCGGGTCGTCGGGCCCGGCGCGTTCAGCAATGGCGCTGCGCTCGCGCGGCCGCTCGAATTCTCGGCGCGCGAGAAGGGCGTGCGGTTCATGTTGAACCGCGGTTTCGACGAGCTCGTGCGCGAGCAGCCGTCGGCAGGCAAGATCGTCGGAATCAAGGCGAGCTACACGCCGCGGCGGCATCCCGAGACCGGTGCGCTGTTGCCAAGCTACTGGCAGAACGGCAATGTCGACGAGCAGCGCGAGGTCGTGCACATCCGCGCGCGTCGCGGCGTGGTCCTCGCCTGCGGCGGTCATGCCGGTAACCCGGAGGTTCGCAGCATGTTTCACCCCGGCATGCGTGAACCGATGTTCCCGACGAGCGCGATTGCCACGCTTGGTCCGCGCGTGCAAGACGCGAGCGCGCTCAAGGCGGGACTCAAGGTCGGCGCCAACCTCGCCGGCATGCAGCAGAACCTCATTCTCTCGCTGACGTACCACGTCTCCACGCGCCTCGGCACGCGCGATGCCTACATACCGATGATGCCCGGGCATCCGGCCTTCGGCTTCCGTGGCTCGTGCGGGGTCAGCGTCGGCGCTGCGGGTTTCGAGGAGCTCATCGCCGTGAATCAGGTCGGCAAGCGCTTCTTCAACGAGGTGCGCCTGATCGCGAGAACGGGGGGCAATCGTTATCCCGGCGGTGGCATCGCGCCGCACCCGGGTATCGAGCACAAGCCGCGGGATTGGCGCAATTGCAGCCACGAGTGGCTCCGAACCACTTACGACTACGACCACGGCATCGAAGCGGCTCTGGCGATCAACGAAGGCTCGAAGGCGCCGCATTACTATTCGGGGCCGATCTGGGCCATCTTCGATCAAGCGACCGTCGAGCGCACCGGTTGGAAGTTGCGCTACCCCTATGTCGCGGACAACGGCTACTCCTTCAAAGCCGACACGCTCGAGGAGCTCGCAGCCAAGATCGAGAAAGGCAACGAGTTCCAGCGCGTGCCGTTGGCGCATCTCGGCAAGACCGTGGCCACGTGGAATTCCTACGTGGACGCCGGAGCGGATCCGGAGTTCGAGCGCGAGAAGGACGGGGCGATGCACGGCGTTGCAACGGCTCCGTTCTACGCGCTCTCGATCATGATCGTCTGGCACGACTCCTACGGGGGCTTGCGCGTCGACGGTCGTCAGCGCGTCATCGACATGCAAGGCGAGGTCATTCCCGGTCTGTTCGCCGGGGGTGAGGCCGCGGGCGGCTTCGACAAGCACGGTCTCGGCAAAGGCACGGTGCAGGGCTTCATCGCCGGCACGCACGCAGTCGCAGAAACGCGAGCGTAGGCACCGGTCCGCACCAGAACCGTCGACGGCTTGAATTTGTGTACGAACTAGTCCATAACATTCGCGATGAAGACGTCGATCGCGACTGTGTCGATCAGCGGATCCCTCGAAGGCAAGCTGCGCGCCGTAGCCGAGGCGGGTTTCGACGGCGTAGAGATATTCGAGAACGATCTTTTGGGTTTCGCGGGCAGCCCACGCGATGTCGGCCGGATCATTCGCGACGTGGGTATGCAATGCACGCTGTTCCAGCCGTTTCGCGATCTCGAAGGCATGCCCCCGGAGCAGCGCACGCGCGCGTTCGAGCGCATGGAGCGCAAGTTCGACGTCATGGCGGAGTTGGGCACGGACTTGATCCTGCTGTGCTCGAATTGCTCGCCGCTGGCCGTCGGTGACCGCTCACGCCTCATCGACGACTTGTCGGAGCTCGGGGAACGAGCCGCGAAACGGCAG